>Ga0073934_10002521_pt1 | contig 37725 bp, 26 predicted proteins | sample LarsenN4metaG_FD_76834 | JGI IMG/M metagenome (GOLD analysis project Ga0073934, IMG submission 76834) | Hot spring sediment bacterial and archeal communities from British Columbia, Canada, to study Microbial Dark Matter (Phase II) - Larsen... ... | reverse complement strand
TTCGCGTTTGTTGGAGTAAACGAAATCATCAAACATGTCGCCGATGGTCAAGCGTGTCACCGCGGAATACAAATAGGCCTTCACCAGATTTTTGGGATCTTTCAGCGTGTTGGCGCTCTTAAAATTATTCAACAACGAAATGGCATTGTCGCAGGTGTAACGCGCCTCGGTAATAAACGGCCACGACGCGTCGACGAACTCGTTATTGAAATCCGCCAGAAAACCGCGATCCAACTGGTTCCAGGCGTCGCGCGAGCCGATCCAGATGGCTTCATCGGTTGTAACGGTGTATGGCGCCAAACAATATCCGACGGCTCGGGCGGTGGTGCTCAACGCGCCGCTGGCAATGGCGTTTGCCGCCGCGGGATCGCCGAGATTTTCTTCCAGCACGCTATTGGGGTTGTCAACATCGAGCAAGTTATCGCAGCCGAACGAGCCGAAGGCCGCGATGACAAATAACAGGAAAATTTTATTGAGAGTTGTTTTCATAAGTCAAATTCTCCGGTTTACACCGTCCGGACGCTTTGAACGTCCGGACGTTAAATTTAGAAACCTGTCCGCAACGTAAAGACGAATTGGCGCGGGATGGGCAGACCAAAGGCTTCGGTGCCGGTCAGGAAGTTGGTGTCGAGACCGCCGCCGGTGCCGCGACCAATGGCGTTGGTTTCCGGATCAACGCCGGAATAACCGCTGATCAAGACCAAGTTGCGGCCGGCAACAGTAAGGCTGGCGTTGCTCACACCAAACCGCGAAAAGATGCCTTGCGGAATATCATAAGTCAGGCTCAACTCGCGCCAACGAATGAAGTCCGCTTTTTCAACGGCATTCAAGCCATCATAAGGCGACAAGCCGGCATGTTTTCTCGCCCACTCATCAGCCGCGGCCAAGCGCTGGTCCGCCGTGCTGGCCGGATTGATCAGAATCGCCTCGAGTTCTGCTGCCCTTCTGGTATTGCGGCCAATCACGGCGTGGAACCGGCGAAACTCATCGGTAAGATTATGGACGAAGTATTCGCCGGCTTTATATTCAAACAAACTGGCTAACCGGAAGCGCTTCATGAAGCCGACATTGAGGCCGAAAGCGCCTTGCCAATCCGGTGTGGGTTTGCCCAGGTAGTGATCGAGGATATTGCCGTCGCCATCTTCATCTACAACCAGCGGGAAGAAAGCGCCAGGATCACGCGCTTGGCCGAAGTAGGCCAACAACGCCTCGCGCGTTTCCGGTTTCCGGTCGTTATTCAAATCGATGGCATACTCCGCCGAGGTGTTCAGCTTCGCGCCTAAAAACGCGGCCGGGGCGAATCCGATCTCCAGGAAATTGCGATAACGCGGATAGGAGCCGCCGGTTTTGAGGGCCGGCGCGCCGCCCAGATCGGTGATCTCTTCTCGCAAGAAAGCGCCGTTGGCGAATACCTCAACGGACAAGTTCTCTTTCTTGAGGAGGCGGAAGTTGGCTTCAAGATCGAGGCCGTGCGCCGTCAACTCCCCGATGTTATCCAATTGGCGGCGATAGAAACCGCCGGACGGGGCATAAGCCCGGGAAACCAGCGCATCTCTAATCGTCTTATCCCAGTAGGTGAACTCCAGGCCGAGACGGTCGTTGAACAAGCCGGCCTCAAAACCCAATTCCCATTCGGTCGCAACTTCCGGCTTCAAATCCTGGTTGCCGAGGTTGCCCGGAGATAAGCCGGCGCCGTCGGTGGAAGTAAATGGCACAAAGGTGGTGAATTTGTCAAACGCGCCGGGCTGCTGGCCGGATTGGCCGATGGCCGCGCGCAAACGCAACGTTGAAACCGGCGTGCTGCTCATATTGAATGCCTGCGAAGGCACGAAAGAGATGCTCGCTTTCGGATAAGAGACCGTGCTGAAATTGGAGCCGAAAGCGCTGTTGGCGTCAAAACGAACGCCGCCGGTCAAGTACACGTAATCGCGATAGCCAAGCTGTTCCTGGAAGAAATAACCGGCCTGCACCACTTCCGAGAAAAATGAGTCGGAAGTTCGCGTCGCTCCTCCCTGCAAAACTTCGATTCCGGGCCCGGGGAAAGTATTGGCAAATCCACCGGAATAGGTTTCATTGGTGATAAAGCCCTGCAAGCCGGCGACAAACGACGACGAGATGGTCGAAGTAAAATTACGGTTCCAGGAGCCTTTCACATCAACGGTCCATTCCGTGTGCTCACGCTTGCCAATGCCGAGATAGCCTTCGGTTAAGTTTGTCACAAACGCATCGACGTTATTCCCAAAGGGATTGAGATTGGTGCTGCGTTGGCTGACGTAATCGATGCCGAACGTGCCGTCCAAAGCGATTTCATTGGTGAGTTTGTAGCTGGTGGAGAGGCTGGCGGTAGCGTGGTCGGTAGCGTCCGTGGTTTCTTGGTAGGTTGCCTCCCGCACGGTGGAAAAGGCCGCGTTGCCCAGCGCATTACCCTGGCCGAGCGCATTTGGCGGCACGACCCGCTCGGGTTTGCCAAACATCGCCAACGAGATGACGCCGTAAATATTGTTGTTGTTGTCAATGGTCTCTTGCCGAATGCGACTATAGTTCGAAGACAAGCGAATGTTCAGCTTATTGGAGGGGACAATCCCGAGCGTTGCGGAAAATTGCGCCCGATTCAGCTTGTCCTCGCCGATGCCCGGATCCTTGCCAAAAAAGTCCGCGGGTTCGGCGCCGAACGGCCCATTGGTGTTTTGATAACGGGTGTTGGCAAAGTAGGTCACGCCGGAACCGCCGCCGGAGACGCCGAGCGAATAGCTTTGCCCGTAGCCTGTCGTGAACAGGTTTTTGACGAACGGCTTTTCAACCACTTGATAAAGCTGAATGCCCGGGTCATTGAAAGCCGTTCGCATGTTCGCAAGCTGCGCGTCATTGTGTGCGAAACCAGCATTCAGCTTGTACACATCCGGATAATTGATCGTCGCCTGCTCGACTTCCAGCGAGAATTTCGGCTTGGTGAAGCTGCCTTGTTTGGTGAAGATTTGAATCACGCCGGCGCTCGCTTGCGTACCGTAAAGCGTGGCCGCCGCGGCGCCTTTGAGAATTTCGACGCGCTCGATGGCGTCGGGGTTGATGTCATCCAAACGCGAGGCACACCACCGCCGCCGGCGCCGACTCCGACAAAGCCGCCGGCATTGTCAACTCGGATGCCATCGACGTAAACCACCGGCTCGTTGGTTTGTGACAAGCTGGAGGTGCCGCGAATGCGCAACCGTGTGCCTTCGCCAACCAGACCACCTGAAGGCAACGCCTGCACGCCGGCTTCGCGGCCTTGCAGAATTTCCGAAAGGTTGGTGACCGGCGCCTCTTGAATCAACGAGGTGTTGATCGTCGCCACCGTGTTGCCGAGTTTCTTTTTCTCGGAGGCCACGCCGCTGCCGGTGACGACGACTTCATCGAGTTGCAGCGCCGTTTCCGTCAAGCCAAAGTTCAACTCGGCGATGCCGCCGCCGCTGACGGTGACTTGTTTGATCACGCTCTTGTAACCGATGAAACGCGCGATCACCGAGTGCGTGCCGGCCGGAACACCGGCAATCGTAAATTCGCCATCGACATTGGTGGCAGCGCCATAATCGAGGCCCTGCACCAAGACGTTGGCGCCCGGCAAGCCCTGGCCGCTTTTGGCGTCGGTGACTTTGCCGGCGATGGTTCCTCTCTGGGCAAACGCCAGATTGGCCACCAGCAGGCCGAGCACCAGAACGCTCAGCCCGACCGTAATTCTTTTCACCATAACTCCTCCCGCTAAGGCGTGATTCAACTCTCGGCATGAATAAAGTCACTCTCCCTGACCGATGCCAGGAGCTGTCTCACATTCGAAAGATTTTAACCAAGCCCGTGGCGCGTCCTTGCAGCCAGAGTCCTGGCCGTGAATAAAAAGATTATAGCCGAATAATAAAACGTAAGAGTAAAACGTAATGAATAAAGCGTAATGGGAAATCTGAAGAAGACAGAATTTGCTGCAGTTGCCATTTTGATTGTTCAACACAAGCTAATGATTTATCATTGCCATCATCACAAACGGTTGCCATCAAAAAAACTTACAGCCCTTAGCAGAAAAACATGCTGAGAGAAAACGTGACCTCAATCCTTGTCGCAGGTGGGGAACTGATCCTTACAGGCGTAGCCTTGTGAAAACCTTCGGGTTCCGGAAACCGGAATCATCGTTATCGCAACGGTGAATATAATGAAACGCCTGTTAAAATGCAATGACTATTTTTAAGCAAATCACATACCGATTACAAAATAAAAAGCTTTCACCTGTCTAAGTCTAAGAATTATAAAATTGGCTTAACATGGCCGGATTGAAAATCTATGCAAAAACTTGCCGAAAAATAGCGTTGTTTTGCATAGTAAATCACAACCGCATGTGCTGAAGACACGGCAGTGCTGTCCGCACTTGATCCTGATACGCAAAATCGATCTCCGCCGTAATCACCGCATCGCGATCCGGCGCCAGCGCCATGACGCTGCCCCACGGATCGATAATCGCGCTCTTGCCATAACTTGCCCGGCCGCCGTATTTCTCGCCGTGCTGATTCGGCGCGATGAGGTAGACCTGATTCTCAATCGCCCGCGCCCGCAACAGCGGCAGCCAATGATCCTTGCCCGTCATCAACGTAAAATTGGAAGGAATAAAAATGATTCGCGTTTTGCCGCCGGCAGTCAATCGGCGATACAATTCCGGAAAACGTAAATCGTAACAAATGGAGAGGCCGGCGTCGCCAAATTCCGTTTTCACGATCACGATTTCTGCGCCGGGCGCGATGTAATCGGATTCGCGGTACGACCGCCCGTTTGGCAGCGTCGCATCGAACAGATGAATCTTGCGATAACGCGCCAGCTCTTTTCCATTGGGATCCAACAACACCGAGGTGTTATGAATTTTGGTTGAATCACGAATGCGTTCCCCCACTGAACCGGCAAGCAAATAGATGCTTAACTCGGCAGCGAGTCCCGAAAATCGGGACAGCCATTCGCCATCCAGATCGGCGGCCGCGGTTTTATCCGGCCCGACGTAAAGAAAAGTTTCCGGGAAAGCCACGATCTGCGCGCCGCGGGCTTTCGCCTCGGTGGCAAGCCGCTTGGCCGTCGCCCAATTGAGCGCGATATCTTCCTGCGAGTTCATTTGAATGGCGGCGACAACAATGCTTTTTTTCATATCTGCCAAAGCCTGGACGATTTCAGAGTGCGCTTTTAGTCTTAAGTGAACCTTTTGCCGTTCAGTTTTATTGAAAAGTGAACTTTTTTCAGTTCACCCCAAGATAAACATCAAACTGAGCAAAATCAAGCGCAAAATCCATAAGATTTCCGTAAAATCGTCATGAAATCGTTGTATGATTTGCGCAAAATTGTTGGACTGCCTCACAAGCGAAACTTTTTTTTCATGCCGTCGTTTTAATTTCATACCATATTTTGCAAGAGCTTGAGTGCTGGCTTTTCGTTTTGCATCAAAACCATCGGGGGCTCGTTATGCAAAAATCAAAAGCCGAAATGGAAAAGGAAATCGGCCTTGAACAAACATTTTGAAAGCTAATCTAATGAGAAATACAATGAACCAATTCAAAACCTTTGCGTTAATGGCCGGCTTGACGGCGCTGTTTGTCGTGATCGGCAACGCCCTCGGCGGCCAAACTGGCATGTTCATCGCCTTCGGCCTCGCCATCGCGATGAATTTCTTCAGCTACTGGTTTAGTGACAAAATCGTGTTGAAGATGTACGGCGCCAATGAGGTGAGCGAGGGTCAGGCGCCGGAACTTTACAGCATGGTGCGAAATCTGGCGACGCGCGCGAATTTGCCAATGCCGAAAGTCTACATCATCCCCAACGATCAGCCCAACGCCTTTGCAACCGGCCGCAATCCGGAAAATTCGGCGGTGGCGGTGACCGAAGGCATCAGGCACGTTCTCAGCCGCGAGGAGTTGTCCGGCGTCATCGGCCACGAGCTGGCGCACATCAAAAATCGCGACGTTCTCATTGGCACGATTGCCGCGACGATTGCCGGCGCGATCAGCATGATTGCGAACATCGCGCAATTTTCCCTGCTTTTCGGCGGCGGCCGCAGCGACGACGAGGACGGCGGCACGAATCCGATTGCGGCGCTGGTTTCGATCATCGTCGCGCCGATTGCGGCGATGTTGATTCAAATGGCGATCAGCCGCGCCCGCGAGTACATCGCCGACGAAGAAGGCGCGCGCATCGCCGGCAACCCGCGCTATCTCTCGAACGCCTTGCGCAAGCTGCACAACGCCTCGCAGCAGATTCCGATGGCTGCGACGCCGGCCACCGCGCACATGTTCATTGTCAGCCCCCTCAGCGGCGGCGGCGCGATTCTCAGCTTGTTCAGCACGCACCCGCCGATGGAGAAGCGCATTGAGCGGTTGGAGAATCTGCGGTTGTACTAATCACAGCCTCACACTCGTACTCTTACTTGTGGATCGGCTGTTCCGACAGCCGCGTGCCGGCGAATCAGCTCGTCGGCCTGATGCCGGAAGAATTGTTCGTCCATCGCAACGTCGCCAATCTCGTCGTCCACACGGATTTGAATTGTTTGCAGGAAGTGGCCGTGCATTGCTGGATTTATGGCATTCACGACGGCTTGCTGCAAGATTTGAATATCGTCGTGACCGGATCAACGAGATCGCACCCGCTTATCGTGCGGCGATCTCAGGATTATTAAATAGATGATTTGGAATTTCCAATCAGGAGATTGTTGGATGAATGAATATCTGATGTGGATTGGCTTTAATATTTTTGTGTTGGCCATGCTGGCGCTGGATTTGGGCGTTTTTCATCGCAAAGCCCACGAGGTGAAAATCAAAGAGGCGTTGCTGTGGAGCGCGGTTTGGATAGCGCTGGCGCTGGCGTTCAACGTCGGCGTCTACTTCTGGCGCGGGCAGGAGACGGCGCTGGAATTTCTCACCGGTTATTTGCTGGAGAAGGCGCTGAGTGTCGACAACATTTTTGTCTTTATCATGATCTTCGCGTATTTTCGCGTGCCGGCGTTGTATCAGCACAAAGTCTTGTTCTGGGGCATTCTCGGCGCGTTGGTCATGCGCGCGATCTTCATTGCGGCGGGCGTGGCCTTGCTGCAACACTTCCATTGGGTGATCTATATTTTCGGGGCCTTCTTGATTCTCACCGGCGTCAAACTGGCGATGCAACAGGACAAGGAAGTGCATCCGGAAAAAAATCCGGTGCTCAAGCTGTTCCGGCGCTTGATGCCGGTCATGAAAAATTATAAAGGCGCCAAATTTTTGATCAAGCGCAACGGCCGCCGCTATGCCACGCCGCTGCTGCTGGTTCTCGTCATGGTCGAGACCACCGACCTGGTTTTTGCACTCGACTCGATTCCGGCGATTTTGGCCATCACCAGGGATACGTTCATCGTGTACACTTCGAATGTGTTCGCTATTCTGGGATTGCGCGCGCTGTATTTTGCGCTGGCCGGTATCATGCAAATGTTTCATTATCTCAGCTACGGCCTGGCGGCGATCCTGGTTTTCGTCGGCGTCAAAATGATGATCATGGATTTTTACAAGCTCCCCATCGGCATTTCGCTCGGCGTGGTCGCGGGCATTTTGACGATTTCCGTGATTGCTTCTCTGTTACACCCGCGCCAAAACCACGCGCCGGCAAAAATAGACGCGCAGCTTGAACCTGTCGCGCTGCGCCGGGAAGTAAAACACTGACGTCGCGTTGGCTTTAAAAGAGTTTAACCACACATTCCGGCCTGGCGTTGATCGGGTTGTTACTCAACAAAGTCCAATTGGGTTCGCGGTTGAAAACTTAAACGCCGCCGCTTGCTCAAAATGCAGACGCATTTTCAAACCAGCGTCACGGATTTAGGTGATTGTTTTTCTCCCTCTTGACACCCACCCAAATTCTGCCTATATTACCCTCGCAACAGGTTGGGAAACAATCGCAGGAAAAGTATGAACGCCACGCGCTTCACGCCGGAGGATCGGGCGTTTTTGCAAAAAACTCTCGAGCTGGCCGCCGCCGGCTGCGGCTATGTCAGTCCGAACCCGATGGTCGGCGCCGTCGTCGTCAAAGACGGCGAGATCGTCGGCACCGGCTATCATCGCCAATTCGGCGGCGATCACGCCGAGGTCGAGGCGCTGCGCGAAGCCGGACATCTGGCGCGCGGTGCGACGTTGTATTGCAACCTTGAGCCGTGCAGTCATTTCGGCAAAACGCCGCCGTGCGCCAATCGCATCATCGACGCCGGTATCAGCCGCGTGGTCATCGGCACGCTCGATCCCAATCCCCTCGTCAATGGCCGCGGCGTGAAAGTGCTCCGCGAGCACGGCCTCGAAGTCGAATCCGGTTTGCTCGAAGAGGCGTGTCACGAGCTGAACGAAAGTTTTTTCAAATTCATCGCCGCGCGCCTACCGTTCGTCACGTTGAAAGTGGCCCAGAGTCTCGACGGCAAAATCGCCGACGCCACCGGCCAGTCAAAATGGATCAGCAACGAGGCCGCAAGGAAATTGGTTCATCGCTGGCGCTGGCAAAACGACGCGATCTTGATCGGCATCGGCACCGCGCTGGCCGACAATCCGCAGCTCACCGTTCGCGAGGAACCGGGGCCGCAGCCGCGCCGGATGATCGTCGATACCAATTTGCGTTTGCCGCTTGCGGCAAATGTTTTGATCGACGATCGCGTTGCCAAAACGATTGTGGCGATTGGCGAGAATTGCCGCGAGCGCGAGAAGATCGCCGAAATCGAAACTCGCGGCGCAAGAGTTTGGCCGCTGCGCACGACGAGCGCCGGCAGCGTCGATTTGCGGCATCTCATGGAACGCAGCGCCCAGGAAGGCATCGCCTCGGTTTTCGTCGAAGGCGGCCGGCGCATCTTCAGCTCGCTGCTCGAAGCGCAACTGGCGGATCGCCTCAAATGTTTCATCGCGCCGAAATTGGTCGGCGACGGCATGCCGGCGTTTCAAGGCTTGCCGATCAACAGCTTGCATGACGCGATTTTCCTGACCACAATAAAATGGGAAAACGTGGGCGACAACATTTTGCTGTCAGGTGTGATCAACTATCGCCAGGTACAGCGCGAAAATTCAGTACAACTTTGAGTTGTCATGGGCAAACAAACTTGAAATCATGTTCACGGGCTTGGTCGAAGAAATCGGGCAGATTGACAGCGTCGAGCCGGCGGGAACGTCCCGGCGCTTGACGATTCGCGCGCATAAAATTTTGGAAGAGGCGAAAATCGATGACAGCATCTGCGTCAGCGGCGTTTGTCTGACCGTTGTGGCGCGCGCGGAAAACACGTTTCAAGTGCAAGCCGTCGATGAAACGCTGCGCAAGACGACGCTGGGAAATTTGCGCCAGGGCAGCCGGGTGAATTTGGAACGGGCGCTGCGGCCAACCGACCGGCTCGGCGGGCATTTCGTGCAGGGACATGTCGACGGCGTTGGCCGGATTGCCGATTTCATTCCGCAAGCCGCTGGAAAACTGCTGGTCGTCGAGTTGAGCAAAGAATTGCTGCGCCACGTCATTCCGTACGGCTCGATTGCGCTCGACGGTGTGAGCTTGACGGTGGCGCGTTTGGAAGAGCCTAAAATAACGATCGCGCTCATTCCGCATACGCTGGCGCAAACGACGTTCGGCGAGCGACAGGTGGGCGATGGGCTGAACGTTGAGACCGATTTGCTCGGGAAATATGTCGAGCGTTTGTTGATGACGCGTGCAAGCGGCGAATTAACCAATGAAAAACTCATCGCGTGGGGTTACGTTGATCATAGCAAGTCTTGGCGTGAAACGTGAAACGTAATTCGTGAAACGTAATTCGTAAAGTTACGCATTACGCCTTACGAATTACGTTTTACCCCTTGCGTTTCATGATGACAATAACATTTTGCACTCAGAACCCATGACATTCAACACCATCGAAGAAGCCATTGCCGATTTTCGCGACGGGAAATTTTTGATTGCGGTCGATGACGAAGACCGCGAGAACGAAGGCGATTTTTGTCTGGCCGCCGAGAAAGTTGCGCCGGAAAAAATCAATTTCATGGCGAAGCACGGGCGCGGTTTGATCTGCGTCGCCATGCCGCCGGAGCGTCTGGAAGCGCTCGACTTGCATCCGATGGTGCCGGACAACACGGCGCGCCTCGGCACCTCGTTTACGGTTTCGGTCGATGCCAAACGCAACACGACGACCGGCATCTCGGCGCACGACCGCGCGGAAACGATCTTGCAACTGATTGCGCCCGCGACGAAACCCAATGATCTGGCGCGCCCGGGCCACATTTTCCCCTTGCGCGCGCAGCCCGGCGGGGTGTTGACGCGCTCGGGCCATACCGAAGCCGTCGTCGATTTGGCGCGCCTCGCCGGGCTTTATCCCGCCGGCGTGCTCTGCGAAATCATGGACGAAGACGGCAGCATGGCGCGCGTGCCGCGATTGATGCAACTCGCCGAACAATTCGATATTAAAATCGTCACGATTCGCGATCTGATCGAGTATCGCCGGCGCAAAGAAAAATTGGTGCGCCGGATTGTGACCACGCGCTTCCCGAGCCGTTATGGCAATTTTATGCTGCATCTTTACGAAAGCGACATTGACGAGAATCATCATCTCGCCGTGGTCAAAGGCGACGTTTCAACCGGCGAGCCGACTTTGGTGCGCGTGCATTCGCAATGTCTCACCGGCGACATTCTCGGCTCCCTGCGCTGCGATTGCGGGGAGCAATTGGGCCGCGCGCTCCAGCAGATCGAGCAGGAAGGCCGCGGCGTTCTCCTTTATATGCGCCAGGAAGGCCGCGGCATCGGCCTGGCCAATAAAATTCGCGCGTATAAATTGCAAGACGACGGCAAAGACACGGTTGAGGCGAATGAAGCGTTGGGTTTCAAAGCCGATTTGCGGCACTACGGCATCGGCGCGCAAATTCTCTACGATCTCGGCATTCGCCAAATTCGCCTGCTCACCAACAACCCGAAAAAAATCGTCGGCTTGGATGGCTACGGCTTGCACGTCGTCGCGCGCGTGCCGATTGAAGTGCCGGCGAATGAAGCGAATCAGCGTTATTTGGAAACCAAACGCAACAAGCTGGGGCATTTGCTAGTGGAGGAGCTTGAAGCAAAATGAATGAAAATCCGAATTTGAAAATCAACAATCAATCAGCAACGAGCAACGAGCTACCAGCTACCCTACGGGCGTAGCCAAAAACATGAACATTCCCTCCTTCCTCGTCGAACGCTGGATCGGCAAATACGAATGGACGGTTCCGTATGATTTGGCCGAGACCGGCGTGTTTCCGCTAAAAGTTGAAGAGTTGTATGCGCTGGATTCAACACTGCCGGAACGCATCGCCGCGTGCCAGCTCGATTACGGCGTCAATACTGGACGCACGGAATTGCGCGGCGCAATTGCGGAGATGTATCAGGGCAAATCCGCCGATGACATTCTCATCACCCACGGCGCCATCGAAGCGAACTGGCTGCTCATGCACGCGCTGGTGAACCCAGGAGATCGCGTGGTGTGCACCTGGCCGGTATATCAGCAGCTCTGGCAAATCGCGGCGTATCTCGGTGCGGATGTGCGCAAATGGGATTTTCGGCGCGATACGGATTTCATCGAGATTCGCAAATTGTTGGAAAAGCCAACGAAGCTTCTCATCATCAATTCTCCCAATAATCCAACCGGCGTTGCGTTCACGCGCGAGCAACTGCAAACGCTGGTGGAATTGGGCGAGAACGCGGGCGCGTGGGTTTCGTGTGATGAAGTTTATCGCGGTTTAGCTTATGATCATCATGCCGTCGCGCCGCCATTGACCGCTTTGAAAAGCGCGCGCACGATCACCTCGATGAGCCTGTCAAAAGTTTTTGGCCTGCCCGGCTTGCGCACCGGCTGGATTGCCGCGCCGCCGGAAGTGCGGGAAGCCTGTTTGCGCTTTCGCGATTACGTCAGTATCAGCTCGCCGAAAATTTCAGATTTACTGGCGGAAACGGCGATTCGCCATCGCGACAAAGTTTTGGCGCGCAACCGCCAGCTTCTCAATCGCAATCATCGTTTGCTCACCGAATGGGCGGCGGCGCATCGCGACGTCGTCAAATTGGAAACGCCACAAGCCGGCACCACCGCGTTTCCAGAATATCTCGCCGCGATGGATTCCGAAACGTTGGGACGCCGGCTCGTCGAAGAACAAGGCGTGCTGATCGTCCCCGGTTTTTGCTTTGAAGTCGAACAGCATTTCCGCATCGGCTACGGTTGCGCGACGGAAGTGTTGCAGGCGGGGTTGGAGCGGATTGCCGCTTTTTTGAAGCCGATATCGTAAAACGGATTTTATCTTTCCTACCTTTTTATTGTGAATTTTTCACACCCAATTCTCGTTAATATTTCGACACAAGTGTTCATCGAAGAACTCGTGAGTTGTATCAAAACTTAACAGTTCTTTCGATTTGGAAATTGCTATCAGATAAGAATACTAATGGTAAGTATTTGAAATTTAAAATTCATTCATCAACAAACTGATTGGCCTACGATTTGCATTTTGTAACAAAAAAGAAACTGCATTGCCAAATGAAAGGTGGAAAGTGATGCCAACGACTATTTGGCGTATGGAGATTGTGGCAGAGGGCTGGATTAAAGGTGGCATGAGGCAGGGGAAGTGAAGACATCGTTATTTTGTTCATATCATATTGTCGTAACAAAGCCGATGATCTAAAACGGTTCCGGTTTCATCCTCGGGTAAAGCTCATAAAAATTCCCGCCTGTCCTCCGCATCCTTTTTTACATGCAGGTATTACAATTTTGTCGTTGAAGCCGCTCAAGCATAGAGTTCGCAAAATGCTACGCCTGTAAGGTTTTGGTCGTTTCATTCGCCGGATGACGGCTTCTGGCGAAAATGGCCAAAAACGAACTCGACTGTTGACAAACTGGCTTTAATTCACTATATTGTGCCGTAATCCTGTTAAGGATTGCTTCTTTGGGTTAGGCTTCGCCCGTTGATTTTCGCGGGGAGGATGAGATATCATGTTGTCCGTAGCGAAACCCAAATGAGTGCCTGTCGCGCGATCACGGCACCACGAACTTCAACTTTGACGAGAGTAGTTATGACTGATCCACGACTTGCACGGCTGGCTGAGGTGTTGACTTCTCATTCCACTCGCCTGCAAAAAGGTGAGCGGGTTTTAATAGAAGCCTTCGACGTTCCGGATGCTTTTGTCAATGAACTGGTTGCCGCCGCGGTTGATCGCGGCGCGATTCCGATTGTTGAGACCAAGCACAACAAAGTGCTGCGCCAGCTCTATCGCAAATACGGCGAAGAGGCCTTCCGGCTGCTCGGCGAGATCGAGAAATACCGGATGGAGCGCATGGACGCCTACATCGGCGTGCGCGGCAACGACAACATCTGCGAGATGTCGGATGTTCCCGGCATCAAGATGAGCTATTTGCAGCGCCACATTTTTCAGCCGGTGCATCACGACATTCGTTTAAAAACGAAATGGGTGGTGTTGCGCTATCCGAACTCGTCGATGGCGCAACAGGCCGGCATGAGCAGCGAGGCATTTGAAGATTTTTATTTCGACGTCTGCACGATGGATTATGACCGCATGACCATCGCGATGGAAGCGCTCAAAGAACGCATGGAAAGCGCCGACCGCGTAAGCTTGCTCGGCAGGGAAACCGAATTGCAATTCAGCATCAAAGATATTCCGGCGATTCCATGCGGCGGCGAGTATAACATTCCCGACGGCGAGTGTTTCACCGCGCCGGTGCGCAACTCGGTGAACGGCGTGATCCATTTTAATACGCCGACGATTTATCAGGGCGTGACGTTCTCGGATATCAAGCTCGAATTTCGCAACGGCAGGATCATCGACGCGACAGCGGATTCGGCGACGAAATCGGCGCGCTTGAATGAGATTTTCAACACGGACGAAGGCGCGCGTTTCGTCGGCGAGTTTTCGCTCGGCTTCAATCCGTTCATCACCCGGCCGATGCTCGACATTCTTTTTGACGAGAAGATCGCCGGCTCGTTTCATTTCACGCCCGGCAATGCCTACGAGAACGCCGACAACGGCAACCGCTCGCAGATTCATTGGGACATGGTGATGATTCAAACGCCGGAATTTGGCGGCGGCGAAATCTGGTTTGACAGCGAGATGATTCGCAAGGACGGCCGGTTTGTGCCGGATTATTTGCAAGCCTTGAATCCCGAAAATCTGAAAGGCGAGTACGACGATTTTTCGCCGGCCATTCCAAAACGCCGAAGAAGCCGCGAAAAAATTTTGGCCGAAGAAGTTTTGGCCTGATTAGGGAGCAGAATTTACGGATGAAAATTACGATCAAATATTGCGGAGTTTGAAACTATTTTCCGCGAGCCTCCAGTTTGAAGGCCGAACTCACGCAGCGTTTCCCCGGCGCTCACATCGAGCTGATCGAAGGCAGCGGCGGCGTTTTTGAAGTCGCCAATGATAGGAAAATGATTTTTTCGAAAAAGCAAACCGGGCGTTTTCCGGAGCTGGATGAAATTCTGCGGCAGTTAAAATAAAACTCTTACTCGTACTCCTACTCTTACTCGCCGTTTGAAATGTGAGTGAGAGTAGGAGTACGAGTAAGAGTATGAAAGACAGACATGCGAATAATCATCGTGACGTTTGTCATACTTGGAATCGCAAGCTGGAATGAATTGTGGCATTCCGGCCACTTAGGGGTTGTTCAGGACTTGCCGATTTCGTTCAGCGTTTGGATTATTCACGCAAGTGCGATTTATAAATCGAGCGGTGGAGGCCATCTGAAGTTGGGCCTACCAACGCCGCATCCAGCCGGCAAACGAAGCCCGGCAACGACTCTCTCCTCAGCCAACAACTCCATTAGCGCCTCACAATCCTCAAATTTCAAACTCGACCTGCAGAATTACCTCCAACACCTTGTCGATAGCTTACAGGCTGAAATCGGCCTCGCTTTTCGCGATCTCGAAACCGGCCAGGAAATTTTCTTTCATGAACGGCGAATGATGCACGCGGCGAGCACGATGAAAGTGCCGGTGATGATCGAAGTGTTTCGGCAGGCTGAAAAGGGAAAATTCGGTCTCGATGATTCCGTGGCGATAAAAAATCAATTCGCCAGCATCGTTGATGGCTCGCCTTATCATTTGGATGTTGGCGACGATAGCGACTCGTTGCTGTATGGCGCCATCGGCAAGAAGATGGCCATTCGCCAGCTCGTCGAGCAGATGATCACGGTGAGCAGCAATCTCGCGGCGAATCTACTCATCGAGCTGGTTGGCGCGGAGAATGTGACGGCGACTTTGCGCGAATTGGGCATTAAGAATATGCAAGTCCGGCGCGGGGTTGAAGACATTAAAGCTTATCGGCGTGGTTGGAACAATCAAACCGATGCTTTCGATATGATGCTGACGCTGCAGATAATTGCTGAGAAACAGGCCCCGCTTAGCGGGGCCGCTTGCGACAGTATGTTGGCGATTCTCCGGCGCCAAAAATTTCGCGACGCGATTCCAGCCGGTTTGCCGGAGGGGACCGTTGTCGGAAACAAAACCGGTTCGATCACAAAAATTGCCCACGACGGCGCTATTGTGTTTCCGAAATCGGCGCTTGAAAAAAAGCCAACTACCGCCCGCAAGCCTTATGTGCTGGTGGTATTAACGAAAGGAATTCAAGAGGAGAAATCGGCCAATCGTATTATCGCGGCTATTTCCCGCAAAATTTATCTTGGCCTGATGACATCGCTGTGAGCTCAGGGAGAGTTACGTTGAGCCTTTGGAAGAGAGCACTGCATCGCGCACGACATCGCTTTCTATTCCTCACGATCTTCCGTCCCACTTTCTGGCTGAGGCGAAGACCTTCCAAAGCTGGTTGTGAAAATCACTGCCGCCCAAAGTGAATAATTTAGTTTCGTGGTGAAAGCATGATGAGACGAATCATGCGAACAGGAGCGTGGCTTGTTTTAACTTTCGCCCACACTTCGCTATTCGGCCAACTTTTGCAAATTCGCAATTACGGCACCAACGACGGCCTGCCGCAAAGTGAAGTGGTCTCCATCTATCAGGATGGCGCCGGCTATTTGTGGTTCGGCACGTTCGAGAATGGTTTGGCGCGTTACGACGGCCGCTCCTTTCAACGCCCGGCGCTTCCGGATAGCCTGGTTAATTGCGCCGTCCCCAAAATCCATCAAGACCGGCGCGGCGCGATGTGGATCGGCACCGACGAGGGATTGGTTCGCCTAAAATATGATCCGGCCACCAGCGATACGACGCTCGATGTTTTTACCACTGCCAACGGCCTGCCGGATAATTACGTTACGAGCATTCTCGAAGACAGCTCGGGCGTGTTGTGGATTGGAACGCGCAGCGGTATTGCCTGCCTATCGGAAACGGGGTTTGTCAAAAAAATCACATCAGCCGGCGGTGACAATAATTTTGTCTATGCGCTTGCGCTCGCCAATGATGGCAGCGTTTGGAGCGGCACTGAAGAGGGGCTGAATATTTGGCGCGACGATCTCGTTGAAACGCTCACCACCACCGACGGCCTGGCCCACAACCGCGTCCGCGCGCTGCTGTGTGATCGCGACGGCGTGATGTGGATCGGTACAGCCGCCGGACTGACACGCGCCGAAAATCGCCGGCTGCGAACGATTGAAGGAAAAAATGGTTTTCGCAGCGCAAATATCTCGGCTTTGGCGCAAGACCAACAGAGGCGTCTGTGGGTCGGCGCACTCGACGGGTTATTTCAGCTTGACCCGCTCCTCTTCAGTGAAACGCCGCCGGCAAAAAACCAGGCGGCAAACGGTTTTTCCAAGCACGAAAATTTTCGCCGCATCGGCCACGGTCAAGGTTTGTCGATCGATCGTATCGGGGCGCTCGGTGTTGATTACGAAAACAATCTTTGGATCGGAACGTGGGGCGGCGGTGTTTATAAATTGTTCGGCAATTACCTCGAAAACTATTCGTCGAGCAACGGTTTGCCGGCGGCGACGGTGTACAGTTTTTGGGAAGACCGCCGCGGGCGAATTTGGATTGGCACCAGCGGCGGCGGCCTGGCCATCGTCGACGACGATTCGCTGCTTATCCGCGACACGCGACACGGCCTGCCGCATAACGTCGTGCGCGCGTTCGATCGCGAGCCTTCGGGCGCCGTTTGGATTGGCACCCAGCAAGGCGCTGTTCGCGTGCCTTCAGAAGATTTGATCAACAACAGTAAAACCTGGCAAATTCACACCAAGCAAACCGGACTGCCGGATGATCGTATCAATGATTTGTTTTGCGCCCCCAACGGCGACGTCTGGCTCGCCACTAATAGAGCCGGGGCGCTGCGTTACGCCGGCGGAAAATTTACCGCGCTGAATCTTGAACGAGGTTTGCCCAGCAACACCATCAATTCGATTCATCAAGACCGTCGAGGCCGGCTGTGGATTGCAACGACCGCCGGGTTGTTTTTGCGCGACGGCCAAACGGAAAAAGTTTTTCGGCGCAACGAGGCAGGCTTGTTGGAGGAAAATATTTATTGCATCTATGAAGATCGGGAAGGCCGGCTGTGGTTCGGCACGCGGCGCGGGGGTGTGGCCTTGTATCAAAATGGCGCGTTTCTTATCCTGAACAGCGCGCAGGGTCTGGCGAACGATGTGGTTTATTTTGTCACAGAAGATCAGCACCGGCGTTTGTGGTTTGGCACAAATTCCGGCGTCGATTGTTTTGAAGCCGCGCGTTTGGCGGAATTTCTCAATCGCCGCCAGGACGAGGACAATCATCCCGCCGCTGCGCCGGAAAAAATAAAGCCGTTTTTTCACCTCACCGCCGTTCACGGCTTGGCCGACAACGAGTGCAACACGCGCGCAAGCTGGTGTGATCGACAGGGCAATCTCTGGTTTGGCACGGCCTCCGGCGCGACAAAGCTCAACCCTGACCGCCTGCCTTTTGTGGCGCCAACGCCCCGTGTCCATCTCCAAGCCATCGAAGCCGATGGACGCATTCATACCTTCCACAACGATCTCCAATTAAAAGCCAAAAACTCGATTATCTTTCAGTTTCGCACACTATCCTTCATCAACGAAACGTATACGCGCTCGCAATATTATTTGGAGGGATTCGACAACGATTGGTTGAATGCAACCGCGGATGGGCGGGTTCGCTACATCAATTTAGCGCCGAAAAAATATACCTTTCATTTGCGCGGCGCCAATGCCCTCGGCATGGCTTCGACCGAAACGACGCAGCTTCGATTTGAAGTAGTGCCGCCGGTTTACCTGCGCGCCTGGTTCATTCTCAGCAGTCTGGTTTTGATCGCCGGATTGATTTATGGCGGCCATCGCTGGCGCTTGCGGCAAATCAGCCGGCACAACGCCGAGTTGGAGCAGCTTGTCGCTGAAAAAACGCACAACTTGCAAGAAACATACGATTTTCTTGCCAATATTAAAGATTCCTTGCCTGTCGGGATGCTGGTCGTCGATAACAAACGCTTCGTCGTCGAAGCGAATCTAACCGGCGCCGAGCTTTTTGGGTATTCATTAAAAGATTTGCACGACCAGGAAATTCATAATTTGCTGGCCAGCGAGACGATGACCCGCGACATGCTCTGGGCCGCGCTGCGCGAAGAAAAACGCGCCAAACCCTCGTCCAACGGGCATTTGGAGCACGTCACGAATCAAAGCGGTCTGGAGATCGACGGTTTGCGTCGCGACGGCGGAAAGTTTCCCTGCCGCGTGCATGCCTGCAATGTTGAAGATGAGAACGGGGGCTTGCGTTACGTCATCCTCACTTGTGAAGACATCAGCGAGCGGCGGCAGCTCGAACAAAATCTCGTCGAAAACCAAAAACAACTGGCGCTGCTCGACTTGCTGGCCGGCATGGGCGATATTTTGAACAACAAACTGGCCGGCATTCAAGGTTATCTCGATCTGTTGAAAAACGCGTTGACGATGGGCGTGTCGCGCCGCGATGATTCCGGCGCGATCAAACCGGTGAATCCGGTTGAAGTCATCAACTGGGCGCACGGCTCGGCGGGTGAAATGAATGCGATACTACGGCAACTCACTGAGTTCGGGACGTACATGGCCAAAGCCCAAGCTGCGCCGCTCGATCTTCGCAACATTTTGCATGAGTTGTCGCGCCGTTGGGCAAAATTTTTAGCGGTGAAACTTCCGGAAATAGCCGCGCCGCTTTGGGTCAACGCCGTTCCCCAAATTAAAGCCGGTCTCGACGAAGCGATTCGCAATTCGCGGGAAGCCGAGGCCACGGAGGTTGTCGTTAATCTTGAAATGCTTGAGACGCAATCGCGCCTGCGTTTGATTCTAACTGATAATGGACGCGGCATAAGTCCCGAACTCGTCAGCAAGGTCTTTTTGCCGTTCTTCAAAACCAAAGCGACGGCGCATCCGGGGCTGGGCTTGTGGAAACTGCGCCAGCTCGTGCAACAAAGCGGCGGCACGGTGGAAATCAATTTTGTGCCCAAAGGCGGCACCCAGCTTGTTGTCACCTTGCCCTTGGCCACGCCCAAACAAATCTCCAAACAATTTGAGCAGGAACCCTATGTTGCTGGAGATTAAACCAGACACAATTAACTGCTAATCGGCGAAAAGGCGGGATTATTTTAAACTCGGTTGGACTATAAATAAAAAATAAAATGGAAAAGGCAATCCACAGGCGTGGATCGCCTTTTCCTTAGGTCACGCGGGAGGTTCTTTGTATGGTGAACACCGCGCCTCAGAGCAAACTTAGACGCGGTGATTATTTTTGAATCCATCCGCTCTTTACGGCGGAACCTCTTTTCAATTCTTCTACAACCTTACAACCTTGTTGGTATATTAGACGGAACTGCCCGCCAAAAGGTTGCAAATATTTTCAAAAAATTTTAAATTTTTTCATTCCACTCATTTTCTCCGGCTGTAATGCCTCAGATTCGGTGGAAAAAACCTAGCGCAGTCATCCCTACGGGCGTAGCCTGACTGCAAGCAAGATGCTTGCGCTACCCACCTGTACCTCCGGCCGGCTTTTCTATTTGCATTCCAGGCCAAACTTTTTATATTAAAATGACAATTGTTTATTGGTGGCGAGGCGTTTTAGTGCTGAAAACAGCAAGCGGTTAAAACTATTACGTTCCAAGCCGGGCTAAAAAGGTCGAAGTGAATGGATTCGCTTGAGTCCCACAACGTGCTGTTTGTTTATGGTTCGCTCATGCGCGGCATGGAGCGTGGACACTTTCTTTCCAAAGAAAAGGCAAAATTTCTTGCTGCGGCATCGACCCCTGGCACGCTTTATTCCATCGGCGACTTCCCGGGTTTGGTGCTTGAGGTTGCGGCCGGAAATCATTCGGCGCCAGCCTCTCAGTCTGCTGGTCAATCCTCATTACAACCACACAGCGAGCGCCATCGTATTTACGGTGAATTGTTTGAAATCTTTGATCCCCTCACTTTTTTTGAAACGCTTGATGTCATCGAAGGTTGCTGGCCGGATCAAGCTGAGCGCAGCCTGTTTGTGCGCAAATTGATCCCGGTTCAAACCGACCAAGGTGAGACCAAAGCTTGGGCGTATATTTTGAACCTGCCGGTTAATGGATTATCGCAATTGACTTAATTGAGCCGGACTTTAGCGGGCAAACCGCTCCCCGTTATGTTTTACGCATTACGTTTGTAGTTGTACGGATTACGTTCTAAGATTATTTATGTTTGATTCATTTTTAAAAGGCGCCGCAGCTTTCACTCTTGATGCAGCCGCGTCGGCCACTATTCTAAGCATCGCCGCTTTTTTAGCGCTCTTTGCAACCGCGCTGGCGGAGCGCGCTTATCGTTTGCAAAGTCTTGGCGTTTTGGCCGGCCTATCCGCCGTCATGTTTCTTACTGCTATTTTTATTCTTGTCACCATCGGCCACGCGTTGCTCGGGTTGGCGTGGGTGCACCAATTATTCAGCGGCGAGCTGTTCTTTTATCTCTTCTGCCTTGGCATGTGCGGATTATGGTTCGGCGCCGCCGTTTCACCATCACGCCTGGCGGAACCGCGGCAATCGCGCCGGATTTTTTTCCGATGGCAACTGGCTTGCTGGGGAATGGTGGCTTTGATTACGCTTTGCGGCGCCACCGAGGGTTATGGCATTTCTCATTTTCCCTTGAATGAAGCCCTGCGCCAAATTTTTGCCGGCATCACCGCCGGAATTTTTTTGATTGCCGCCGGCATTGCGCTGTACCGGCTTTGGCGTGAACGGGTGGCGTTGTGGTTTTGGCTGGCGCTCGCTTCGCTCGCTTTTGCCGGCGGCATCTCCATCTTTTATTTCGCGCGCCACCTGCCGCTTTTAGCTTACGCCGTTTTCGGTTTCGCCGTCTTTTTAGTCATCGCTGCGCTCTTTGCCGATCACGTCCGCTTTCTTCGTCTGGAATCGGAGCTGCGCACCGGCCTGCTGGAGAATACCATCAAGCTCGAAGACGAAAATCGGCGCCAAACCGCGATTCTCGAATTTACGCGGGAGGCCGTGCTGCATCTCGATCGTGATGAACGGGCAACTTATGCCAATCTCCAATTTTTGCAGTTCATGAAAACCGTTGGGCCCGTCGGGACTGCCAAATCCGTCCAAACCGGCGATTCGAAAAAAACTTCATCCAATCCCAAAAACGAGCCTGCCGATTCTTTGGATGCCGCGGCAGTAACCGGGCAAAAGTTTTCCAGCCTGCTGCCGCGCGAGCTGTACGAAAAACTTTTGCCGTCGGCACAAGAAGGTCGCCGCGGCCGCTCTTCATTGGTGGAAATCCGCCACGTCATCGCCGGCGAAGAAAAATTTTTGCAAATTTTTGCCGCGCCGTTGCAGGACAAATACGAAAAAATCTTCGGCGTTCATCTCAGTTTGTTCGATTTGACGACGCGGCATCTGGCAGCGCGCTCACTGGAAGACGTCGTCGCCGAGAAAACCAAGGATCTCCACATTTTTCAACAGTGTGTCGAAAGCGCCATGGACGCCATGGTCATCACCGACACCAGCAGTAAAATCCTTTACGTCAACGAAGCGTTCGAGCGCATCACCGGTTTTGCCCGCAGCGAAATGATCGGCCGAACGCCGCAGTTTTACCACGACGAGGGCGAGGCCGGACGCTGGAATGAAATCACTCGCCGGCTGATCCAGCACAAACCCTGGCGCGGAGAAATGATCAGCCGCCGCCAGGACGGCGGTGAATTCATCAGCGACCTCTCCGTCATCCCGATTGCCGGCGCCGACGAAAAAATCATTCGTTATCTTTGGATCGAGCGCGACGCCACCGCCCGCAAAAAACTCGAGGAAAAATTGCGTCTGCAAGCCGACGAGCTTGAAGCGAAGACGGTGGAGATTGTCCGCAGCAAGCAGCACCAGGCCTCGCTGCAAGGCCGCACCGATGAATTGCAGCGACGCATCGATCAACTGGCCAAATTGATGGAGATCGGCGAAGATATTCGCCTCAACGTCGGCCTCGATTTGATCATGCAGAAAGTCAGCGAAGCCGCCGCCGCGTTGGGATGGCAAGGCGTTTTGATTCTCCAGCGCCGCGACAACGAAGTATTTCAATTGGTCGCGCAAAGCGGCTTTGCCAATCGCAACGCCGCGTCGCTGCGGCCGATGCAGCAAATGCCCTACTCGGAGCTGGCGCCTTATCTGTTGGAACGCTTTCGCCTCAGCGAATCTTTTTTTATTGACTCGCGCCAGTTGGCCGGCGGCCGTCCCGTCTTCATACCGGCGTCGCTGGAAGTTGCGGCCAACGGCGATTGGCTGCCGAACGACGGCTTGCTGGTGCCGATTCGTTCCCGCGATCAATTGATTGGCCTCATCATTGTGTTCAACCCTTCCGAAGGTTATCGGCCGAATTTGCAGCAAGTCCGCGATCTCGAAATTCTTGCGGATGACGCCGCCATTGCCATCGAGAACAGCCGTTTGTTGGCCCTGCATCAACGCAACGAGCGGCAAGCGCGGGTGTTGGCGGATATCGGAAAAGCCTTTCGTGTCGCCGGTACGGTCGAACAAGTCGTGGCTGAAATTGCCGGCATCGGCGCCCAGGCTTTTTCGCGGCCATGTCTCGTGCTCGTGCAGCCGTTCGGTGAGCGCCGCTGGCTTTGCGCTTTGGGCACGATAACCTCGAAAAGCGAGCGGCCCAAAAGCCGCCTGCTCGATTCGAATGAACTTTCTGAAACGCTGTTGCCGCGTTTTACCACGGCAACCACAGCCGATATCGTTCAAATCGATTTGAATCAAGCGGAGCTGCCGCAATCCATTCTTGCCGAGGTCGTCAAAACCAAATCATCGGAACCGTTGATTGCATTTAAAGACAACAACCGGCCGGCCGCCAAAGCTCAGCTCGTTTCCATGCGTTCGCGCGGCCGCAGCATCGGCGTCATGGCTTATTTGCTGCCGGCCGGCGTTTCCGATTCCGTTTTCCAGCATCCCAATGACGCCGATTTTGCCGCCGATATTGCCGACCGCGCGGCGTTGATTATTGAGAACGCGCGTCTCTTTCACGAGACCGACGAAAAGGCGATGGCCCTGGAACGCGCCAATCAATTGATCTCGGAATTTTTGGCGAGTGTTTCGCATGAGCTGCGCACGCCGATGCATTCCATTTTGCAGTTTTCCGAGATTCTTTTGAACGAAACGCCCGGCAAGCTCAACCCTGAACAAAAGCGCCAGCTCACCGTGGTGCAGCGCAGCGGCAAGAATCTCCTGCGATTGCTCAATGACATTTTGGATCTCAGCAAAATCGAAGCCGGCAAAATGGAGGCCGTGATCGAAGAGTTTGTGCCGGCGCAGATCATTCGCGAGGCGACGGAGTCCATTCGTCCGTTGTGCGAGCAAAAAAAATTGGCCTTGCGCGTGCGGCTGGGCGAAAATCTGCCCGAACTTTTTCGGTGTGATCGCAGCATACTGTCGCGCGTGCTGACCAATCTTCTGGGCAACGCAGTTAAATTTACCGAAAAAGGCGAAATCGAAGTTTGGGCGCGCGCGCGCAGCAACACGCTCGTGATCTCGGTGCGCGATACCGGCATCGGGATTTCTTCAGCAAAACAAAAAGAAATTTTCGAGCCTTTCCGGCAGTTGGAAAATTCGGAGACCCGGCGGCACGGCGGCACCGGCCTGGGTCTGGCCATTTCAAAAAAAATGCTCATGATTTTGAACGGCGACGTCGAAGTCGAGAGCGAACCGGGCAAAGGGTCGAAGTTTACCATTCACATTCCACCCTCGACGGCGCCCGTGCGCGCTGCAGCCCGCAGCAGCCGCGCCGAGAAGGCTCGCGCCGGCAGTGAATCAAAAAGCAAGGGTATTGATGGAAAGGCCGGCGCCAAAAAACGCGGCCGGTTGTCGTTGCGTTTTCCCTTGAGCCACCGCCCCAAATCGCCGCGTATTTTGGTGATCGAGGACGACGAAAACACGCGTTACGCGATGCAATTTATTTTGGAAAACGCCGGCTATCAAGTGGAGTTTGCCGAAGCCGGCGAAAAAGCCTTGCTGGCGGCGCAGCACCAGCGTCCCGATCTCATTTTGATGGACATCATGATGCCGAACATGGACGGCTATCAAGTCGCGCGCATGCTCAAAGCGCAGAAACAATTGGCGCACATCCCCGTCGTGGCGTTAACCGCCCGCGCCATGAAGGGCGACCGCGAAAAAGCCCTCGCCGCCGGCTGCAATGATTATCTCACCAAGCCTTTCGAGAGCAAGGATATTTTGGGCATGTTGGAGAAATGGCTGGGAAATGGAGCGTAGCACTGACCGGCTTATTTTTGAAGCATGTCTTGATTTGAGCGGAAGAAATCATTATGTTATTAATTGGGTGATCATTGAAAAGAAGTTTTCTAAAAATGGTTTGCATTTGTTGATTTTCGATAGGAGAAATTGAAATGCCGGCTCGAAAAACCCCTCTTAAAATTACCAAAGAACAGTTTTTTGCCGAAGCGATGAGTAGAGAACCCAATCGCGAAAAAATCATCATCAAGCTTGTGGACCAATTACATGCTTATGAAAAGAAGTACCGTCTAAGGTCGGAGATTTTTTATAAGCTTATTGTCGGCACGCCACTTGAAGATCAAGAAGATTTTTTGGATTGGGCAACGTGCTATCGCCAGTATTTTAAAGTTTTCCAATCGCAGCTCAGCGCTGAAAGGGTTGCTGCTGATGTTGTCGGATAAACTTAAAAGATGGTTGATTACAAGTCGGGCGTGGGAAATTTATGGGTTCATGCAAAATTTGCCACCTTGGGAGATTGATTTTGTTTCCGAAATTTATGAACAAATCGACCTTGCCATCATTTCAGACGCCCTGAGACTACATGTACTTTGGCCCTCGTTGCATAAAAAGCTCTCTGTTCGAGAGAGATATAATTTTTCAAGGGACCAGTTACATGTCAAATCCTATAGCTATGCTTTGATAGAAACAGGCAACAGAGTTATCATGCGCGCCGATTCGGCACCGCATCACGAGCGAGATTATCGCCGTAAGCTTCTCACCAACTTCCCACATCACTTGCATGACGAAAACGGGCGAATTTGTTCGTTCAGTGGGAATTTGGATGATTTTATCAAACTCACCAAACCATTTTTTCAGTGATTTTAGATTTGCAATATGACCACCTCCGACTTCAAAAAACTCCTCGATAAGTTTGCGCATGATTTGCGTGGGCCGATTCATACCGCCAGGCTCAATCTCGATGCGGCGCAAATGCTCGCGCAGAAAAACACCGGGCCGCAGCAGGAACGTTTGCTCAAGCATCTCGCTCTCGTCGCCAATGAGCTTGACAAAGTGCAAAACCAAGTCATCGCTTTTACGGCGCAATTGAAGTAGGATAGAACAACAGTCTGTCCGGCATCCGAGACCTTTATTTTCATGGAGGAAATCCTTGCCCGATTCTCGCGAGAAAATTTTGCTGGTTGATGACGAACCTGGCGTCTTGTCCGCGCTTGAAACCCTGCTCGATGAAACCTACGCGATTTCGACGGCAACGAGCGGCAACGAGGCCTGGCAATCATTGCAAGATGAAGAAATAGCCGTCGCCGTCGTTGATTTATCACTGCCCGATCTCAGCGGCCTCGATTTGCTGCGCCGTCTGCGTGACAAAAGCCTGCCGACCGAGTTGATCATGGTGACCGGTTTTGGCACGATTGACTCCGCCGTCGAAGCCATGCGCAACGGCGCGTACGATTATTTGACCAAGCCGGTCGAAGGCGCGCGCTTGAAACAGGTCATCGCCAAAGCCGCCGAAAAAAATGCGCTCACGCTTTCCAATCGCGCCATGGCCACGCAGTTGCGCGAATTGACGCGCTACGAAGATTTGATCGGGCAAAGCGAATCGATGCGCGAAATCTACAAATTGACCGAAGCCGTCGCCAAGTCCGACGCCAGCATTCTCATTACCGGCGAGAGCGGTACCGGCAAGGAATTGGTGGCGCGCGCCATCCATCAACGCAGCCGGCGCGACAAAGCGCCTTTCATTCCGGTGAATTGTTCGGCGCTGCCGACGGACATTTTGGAAAACGAGCTTTTCGGCCACGAAAAGGGCGCGTTTACCGGCGCGCTGAATGAAAAGCCGGGCTGCTTCGAACTGGCGGATCAAGGCACACTTTTTCTCGACGAGATCGGCGAAATGCCCTACGAATTGCAGGCCAAGCTGCTGCGCGCGCTGGAGGAAAGAAAATTTCGCCGGCTCGGCGGCCGCAAGGAAATCACCGTCGACGTGCGCCTGATTGCCGCGACGAATCGCGATGCGCGCCGCGCCGTCAAAGAAAAGACCCTGCGCGAGGATTTGTTTTATCGCCTCGCCGTGGTTGAGATCGAATTGCCGCCGCTGCGCGAGCGCATCGGCGATTTGCCGCTGCTGGCACAGGAGTTTCTCCAGCGTTACTGCGCCAAATCGGGCAAACGCATTCAAGGCTTTTCGCGGGAAACTTTGGAAACGCTTTCGCGCCACACCTGGCCGGGCAACGTTCGTGAATTGCGCAACGTGATCGAGCGCGCGGTTCTGCTTTGCGCCGGCCGCCAGATTGCCGTGAGCGATCTGCCCAAATATTTATTTGACCAGGAAGATTCGGCTGAAATTCACATTCCGCTCGGCGCCACGATGGACGAAGCCGAGCGCCGGATTATTCTGCGCACGCTCGCCGCGAACAACAACAACAAGACGCGCGCCGCGGAAATTTTAGACATCAGCTTGAAAACGCTGCACAATAAACTGGCGCGTTATCGTCAAGAAGAGGCTTGATTCGCTCACACAAGCCATTCCGTTCCGCACTTGTAAAATTTTCTCATCAAAACTTGTTGGACATAATTTCATGCCGCGCCTGTTCTTGGCGGGTAGCGCCATGTCGGCTTTCGTAAATTTTCCCCATCAAATTTTATTCTTCGCGTAAGATTTACACTTTTCTTTTCCCTCACCTTCCTTCCTTGCGCTCGCTTCGATCACATTCTACCCAGTATTCTAAGTACTAAACTCTTATTTTCAAGCTTCTTGGTGCAAGCCCCGGTCGATCAAATCTTGAGGCGTTGAAGTTTGGCAGTTTCTTTGCTTTGTTTAATCACGCCGCATGATTTGAAAGCATGAAGGTTGGTGTTTTTAAACTTATATTATTTTGCTAAAACATATTTTTATTTAAGAGGGTATAAACATGAAAACCTTGCCGTTTTTCCTGACCGCCATGTTGGGATGGGTGGTGGCGCATTTGCTCGGCGGCAGCGACCGCGAGGAGGGCGCCCTGGCCGGTTGGATGCGTTTGGCGCATTATCCGATCGGTATTGCCGGCGCTTCGCTTGGCACCTGGATCAGCCAAAACTCTCCCCTGCTTTACAACAAGGTTTTCATTATGGGAATTTTCTTTTCGAGCGCCGCCGTCTTATTGTATAAATTGTTGCGCCGGGTTTTTCGACCCGGAGGAGAAATTCAATGAGTGTGACGCAATCCCCAGAGTCCAAATTTTAGCGAGGTGAATCATGAAGAAATTTTTTCTTATGCTGTTTCTCGCCGGCGGATTTTTCCTGATGCTCTCGCACGGCGAGGTGCTGTGGAGCAAACGCAAATTTCTCGACGAGCCGCGCGTTCATAAAGTGCAGAAAGGCGAATCGTTGAGCAAGCTGGCCAAGCAATATTACGGCAGCCCCAAGCGTTGGCGCGAGCTGGCGCTCGTCAATCGCGCGCCGAAACCAGGCCATCTCAAAGTCGGCGAGGAGATTCTGTTGCCCTCAGCCTCGGTTATCAACGAGCTGCGGCGTTCTCGAACGATCACCAGAGTCAACACGTTGATTGGAGAACAGGAAAAGGCCGCGACGGCGGGAGCCTCTGAAGTCTCCAGCCAGCCTATTCAACCTCATGCGCCCGCGGCGCAGGTTGAAACGCCGGCCACGAATGCCGAAGATCATAGCCTCGTTCCCGAAACAACGCCGGAAACGATTGCGCCGCCGGCTGCCGGTTCCGCCTTCCCATGGTTCTGGCTCGCGCTCGGCGTGATGATGATCGCCGGCGCCGCCGGATTCATCTGGTATCGCCGCCGGCAAGCCGAAAAATCTGAGGACGACGCCACGACATTCGAGCCGCGCCGCAGTTTTGACGATCGCGCGCGCGAACGGCAGGCTTTCAGCAAGCCGTCGCCGCAAAAAGAAAATCTCGCGGTCTAACCTGCACAATCAAATTGTGTTCTTCGATTCACCGTGCAAATTTTGATTTGAGATCATCCCAACTCCACCCCCAAACGCCCCTACGCTGGAAGGTTGGTTCATGCGCAGTTTCCCCTGGCTGCGCATGATGCAGAGACCTGCCAGACGTAGTCGCTAACCCCGAAGCCCCGATGACCGCATCGGGGCTTTTTATTAACGAATTTTGCAACGTTTTGCCGTCCGGAACGTCTTTTCCATCGTGTTGCGCTTGAAGAAAAGCGGTTTCTTCTTCAAGCCCTTCACGTGAAAAAGGTTCTCAGTAAAAAGTTATTTTATCATCATAACAAGACTCGGAGGCAAAACATGCAGAAAAGTGATCGTTTTATTGCAGGATTTACCCGCTGCTTGTTCCTGGGCGCGTTGCTCGTCTTCACGTCCGGCTTTGCGCAAAAGAAATTGACGCTGACGACGAACTCGCCGCAGGCGAAAGAGTATTTCATGCAAGCGATCAAATCGCAGGAATCTTTTGGCCAGGACTTCTCGCAGTTGGCGCGCAAAGCCGTAGCGGCGGATTCGAATTTCGCGATGGCGCACATGTTGGTGGCCGCGTCGACGCCATCGGCGCAGCGACAAAAGCACATTGACAAATTTACGATGCTTGCCAAGAATGCTTCCAAAGGCGAGCAGATCTACCTCGAGGGAATGGCTTACGTTTATAAAAACGAAACCGACAAAGCCCTCGAAACCTTCAAGCAGCTCAGCAACATGCTGCCGGACGAGCGCATGGTTTACATGATGCTCGGCCAAATCAATAGACAAAAAGGCAATTTCACCGCGGCCATCGCCGCATTTGAAGCCGCCAATAAAATCGACGCCAGCCTGCCGCGCGCCTCAACGTTTATTGGCGACTGTTATTTGCTGCAAGATAAATACGACAAGGCTCGAGTGTATTACAAACAAGTTGTTGCGAAAGTCGATCCGGACGCCACGCCGGTCGGGCCGTTTTTCGGACAGATTTGGGCAGATCTTTACGAAGGCAAGCCCGACAATGCCCTCAAAACGCTCGATGATTTTATGGATCGCTACAACCGCAACGGCGCGGCGCAGGGCTTTCCGCCGGTGTGGATTTGGAATCACAAGGCGCGCATCAATTTGGAATTTGGCCGGACGGAAGAGGCCCTGCGTTGCTACGAGATCGGCTACAAATCCGTGCCGCCCAGCCAGATCGACAGCACCCAAAAACTCCTCTGGCTCGGCCGCATGCATCACGGTCGCGCCCGCGCGCTCGCCAAAATGGGCAAGCACGATGAGGCCTGGCAGGTCGCTGAGCAGGTTAAAAAGATGATCGAAGATGGCGGGGAGCAGGGCAAGCAATATGTGCCGGCTTATCATTATCTTGCCGGCTACATCAAGCTCGAAAAGGGCGATTATCCGGCGGCCATCGAGCATTTGAAGCAAACCGATCTCAACGATCCGTTTCATAAACTGTTGCTGGCGCGCGCCAGTTTGAAAGCCGGCGACAAGGCGCAAGCGGTCAAGCTCTGTGAAGAAGTCGTCAAGACGACGACGAACAATATCGAACGCGCGCTGTCGTATCCCGAAGCGAAAAAGATTCTCGCCGCCAATGCGTCGAATTGACGGCCTATTCAATGCCGCGTCTTTTTTGGAGTATTGAATTGAGCGAATGCCCGCTTTTATCAATTCAATACTCCATTTTTATCTCGGGGCCTCTGCGCGAATTTATCCTGCCAATAAAACAACCGTTGCATTCTGCGGATTTTGTGTTATATTCTGACTCAGATAAACGAGTCTTGACGATCCTTTGGAGTTTTCGATGAACCTCAGCGGCGACGATTTGCGGCTGCTTTTCGGCGTCAAATTGAAACAACTGCGCCAGGAAAAAGGCTACACTTTAAAAGAGTTTTCCGGAAAAGCCGGTTTGTCGCTTTCGTATCTCAGCGAGATCGAAAAAGGCAAGAAATATCCCAAGCCGGATAAAATCATCGAGATCGCGAAGGCGATGGGGACTTCCTTTGACGAATTGGTTTCGACCAAAGTCAACGACGAATTGGATCCGGTGAAAGCGCTGCTCAATTCGCCGCTGCTGAAGGAATTTCCGTTTCAAATTTTCGGGATCGCGCCGCGGGATATTTTTGATCTCATGGCGCATGCGCCGCAGGAGGCCGGCGCCCTGCTCCGCACGTTTGGGGAAATCGGGAAAACCTATGACATGCGGGTGGAGCATTTTCTGTTTGCGGCGTTGCGGTCGTATCAGAAAATGCATCAAAATTATTTCGAGGAGCTTGAAAACGCCGCGGCCCGATTCATCGCCGAGCATCGCTGGAAAACCGCCCCGCCGCTTCCGGCTCATCAAATCAAGGCGGCGCTAACGAACGAATACAAGTATGCGATCGATGAGACCACGCTGGCGCGTTATCCTGAGCTGCAGGGATTCCGGTCGATTTGGATTGACGGCGAGCGACCGCGTTTGCTGCTCAATCCGAAGTTGCTGCCGGCGCAAAAGGCTTTCATCCTCGGCCGGGAAATCGGCTACTGCTATCTCAAGCTGAAAGAGCGCGCGGTCACCTCGTCGTGGTTGCAAGTGTCATCGTTCGAGCAGGTGCTCAACAACTACAAAGCTTCTTATTTCTCGGGCGCTTTGTTCATCAACCGCGAATTTTTGCAGAAAGATTTGGCGGGATTTTTTCGGAATGAAAAGTGGGACGGCGAAAAATTTCTGGCGCTGATGCGGCGCTACGAGGCCACGCCGGAAATGTTTCTCTATCGCCTCAGCCAGCTCGTGCCCAAGCTGTTCGACCTGCCGGAAATGTTTTATCTGCGGTTCAACAACGAAGCCGGCGCCGACATTTATCGTTTGACCAAGGAGCTGAACATGTCGCGCATGCTCGTGCCGCACGGCATCGGCTTGAACGAGCATTATTGCCGGCGCTGGCTGTCGATCGAGCTGCTCAAAAAATTGGCCAAAATACAAAAGCAGAGCAAATCCAAAACGCCGTTGGTGGGGGCGCAGCGCTCGCGTTTTATCGAAAGCGACGCCGAATTTTTCGTGATGACGCTGGCGCGCTCGCTGGCCTTGACCGAGGGAACCAATTCGAGCATCAGCCTCGGCTTTTTAATTGATGACACGTTCAAGCAAACGGTGCGGTTTTGGGACGACCCGGCGGTGCCGCGGGTTGACGTGAACGAAACCTGCGAGCGCTGCGGGCTTTCGCGCGCGCAATGCCGCGATCGCGTCGCGCCGCCGGCGATTTACCGCAAACAGCAGGAACAAAAAACGCGCGAGGAAATTTTGCAGCAACTAGTGCAGGAGATGAAGCAAAAATAAAATCCCGGCGAGGCGCGCCTCAAACCATTCTCAGACTTTCAGAATTTTTTCCAATTTTAAACCACGAAGCGCTTGCTTTTCCTGCTGAATTCCCCTATTTTATAAATTATGCAACGTTTGAAAATGAAGAGCTTGTGTAATGACAATGAACACCCAATTGCTCTACCAAACCGACAGTTACCTCAAACAATTTACCGCCAAAGTTCTGGCGCAGCAAGATAACACGATCCTTTTCGATCAAACCGCTTTTTATCCGGGCGGCGGCCAGCCGGCGGACGGCGGCTTCATTCGTTGGCAGGGCCGTGAGCTGTCGCTGCGCAAAATTGAGAAGAAAGGCGAAGCGGTTTGGCATCATTTCGAAGGCGATCTTCCGCCGCTTGGCGAGGAAATCGAAGGCGCGCTGGATTGGGAGCGGCGGTATTCGCTGATGAGGACGCATACGGCGCTGCATATTCCGGATTTGATTCGCACCAAAATCAACCTGCTGCCGGCAGGCATCGAACACGTGCGCACCGTCGAGATCGTTGGCCTGGATTTGCAGGCCGACGGCGGCACTCACGTCGCCAATACCCGTGAAGTCGGCCGCATCAAAATCACCGGCCACGAAAGCAAGGGCAAAATCAACAAGCGGCTGCGGATTGCGGTAGCCGATTGATGGATAACTTTCAACGAAAAAAGAACTGCAACGAAAGATATGCTCTTTTCGTTGCGGTTCTCTTTTTGTTGCAACTATTTTATTTCCCAAATTTAATTGGTTTATAATTTTTGCATAGCTTTTAGAAAAGGATGGTTTGCATTTGGTTGCGCGTCGTTCGCCGCTTCGCCGATTTCTGGCGTATGTGAAACCGTATCGCGGGCTGGTGGCCGGAGCGGCGGTCATGGGAATTTTCAAGTTTTGTCTCCCGCTCATTTTCCCGCTTGCGCTCAAATTCATCACCGACGACATTCTTGTTGGCCAATCCACGAATCCGGCTGCGCCCGTCGGGGATGCGCCCGCCCGGGATGTGACGAGCCGCTTTTTCGCCTGGTGGACGGCGCATTTGGCTGAGGCCTTGCCGTTTCTTGGCCACGGCAAAATCGGCCTGTTGAACGCCACGGCGGTCACGATGTTCGCGATTTATGTGTTGTTGGCGATTGCCACGTTTTATCGCAGCAATCTCGCCGGCCGCGCCGGACACCGGCTGGTGTTCGATTTACGGTTTGATTTTTACCGGCACATCCAGCGTCTGTCGCACAATTTTTTTTCGACGCAGCGCTCGGGATCCATCGTCTCGCGTTTCATGAGCGACGTGGCGCTGGCGCAAAATTTCGTCGGCAGCGCGCTCACCAACGTCTGGATGGACGGCGCCTCGCTCATTTTCATCATTTGCATTCTTTTTTATTTGGAGGCGCGACTGGCCTGGGCGGCGCTGGCGGTCATGCCGTGTTACGTCGCGCTCATTCGTTACATGAGCCCGCGCATCAAAAAAGCCAGCCGCGCCTCGCAGGAAAAATTGGAGGAAATCAGCGGCGATTTGCAGGAAAAAATCGGCGGCATGAGCGTTGTCAAAGCCTTCAATCAGGAGCGCCGCGAAGCGCGGCATTTTTTCCGCCTGAGCCATCAACTGTCGGACATGTTCATTTATAACGTTCATCTCGGCTCCTGGAATCAAGCCATCAGCGGTTTTTTAACTGCTGTGGCGCCGCTCATCGTGGTTTGGATCGCCTCGCTGTTTGTCTTGCGCGCCGAGATGACGGTCGGCACCATGATCGCATTTTACAGTTTTCTCGGCTCGCTTTATTTTCCGCTGCAGCGTTTCAGCGAATTGGGCTTGATCGTGAGCAACTCGCTGGCGGCCATCGAGCGCATTTTTGAATATTTCGACATCGCGCCGCAAATTACCGAGAAGCCCGATGCGGCCGCGCTGCCCCGCATACACGGCCACGTCCGTTTCGAGCAGGTGAATTTTGCCTACGAGTCTCAAATGCCGACGTTGAGCGGCGTCGACTTTGACATCAAGCCGGGCGAAATGGCGGCGCTGGTCGGCGCCAGCGGTTCGGGCAAATCGACGCTGGTCAGCCTCATTCCGAGATTTTACGACGTTTCTTCCGGTCGCGTGTTGATCGACGGTCACGACGTACGCGACGCCACGTTCAAATCGCTGCGCCGCCAGGTCGGCATCGTGCTGCAGGATTCGATTCTTTTCAGCACGACGCTGCGGGAGAATTTGCTTTACGGCCGGCCCAAAGCCGCCGAAGACGAGCTATACACCGCCGCCGAAGCCGCCAACGCCATGGAGTTTATCAAAACGCTCCCCAAGGGTTTTGACACCGTCATCGGCGAACGCGGCATCAAGCTTTCCGGCGGACAGCGCCAGCGCGTGGCCATTGCGCGCGCGTTTTTGAAAGACCCGCGCATTTTGATTCTCGATGAAGCGACTTCTTCGCTCGATTCGGAATCCGAGCATTTGATTCAGGAGGCGCTGGCGCGGCTGATGCGAGGCCGCACGACGATCATCATCGCCCATCGTCTTTCCACGGTGGTGGAAGCGGATAAGATCGTCGTTTTGCAAGATGGCCGCGTGGTTGAAATCGGCCGCCACGATGACTTGCTGCGGCGCGGCGGGCATTATGCGTTTCTGGCGCGCCGCCAATTTCGCGACACCCTGCCTCCGGTACAGGCGGCAGCGGCGTGAGGCACGTAATCGTTAAATTTCTGTTCCACTAAACACGCGACGAAAAAATTTTGGCGTGTTTCGTGGGCTGATATCTTGAACCCAAAGGACCTCAATAAACAGAGCAAGTTTTTAGGGACACAAAATTAAAAGCACATAAAAACAAGCAATTTTGTGAGATTTTACTTTTGTGTCTAATTTCTTTGTTGTCGGCTGCGCCTGTAAGGTTTGAGGCGAAGCTTCGCTGGATATGATACCGATAAAGCAAAGTGAAAAAAAAGGACAATGCGAATCAAACAATTTTTAATCATCTCATTCATGGGCATCTTTGCCGTCTTGTTCAGCGGCTGCGGCGACAAGAAAAAAACCGCGGCGCCACATTTCATGACGCACTGGACGGTCAAGACGTCGTTCAAATATGATTTGTGCAATTTTATCGGCATCTTGACCGGCCGCGAGCTTTACAAAAATTATTACGGCGATTTGCAGGCCGAGTGGAGCCGCAAGCTGCCGCCGCCGGTCGCTGCGGCGGTAAAAAAAATTGATGAGATCATCGGACCGAATCAGCCGCCGGGACCGCGTTTGAACGTCTTGTTCTCCGCCATCGCCGGCGAAGACAGCATCGCGGCGCTGCTGCCGGCGCTGGATGACGACCAAGCCGTTCGCCGCCGCTTGATGGCTTCCGATTTTGCCAGCGAAAAAAACTGGCAGCAATGGCAACTGCTCAAGCCGCATCTGCGCCTCGTGCTGCAATATTTGCAAAAAGAACGTTTCGATCTGTACTGGCATAAAAATCTTTACCACAAGATTGCGGCCAAGCTGCCGCGGCTGCAGCAAGAATTGCAGTCTTACGACGTGATCGGCGATCTCGAGCGCTTTTTGCTGGATTGGAATACGAACGACAGCCTGGAGGTTTTTGCCTTGTGGCTGCTGCAGCCGCACGCCGTTCGCCTCACCCCGCAGCGCTACTTGACTGACGCCAATTACCCGATGCACGTCACCGTCAAGAGCGCCTATCACGAATTGCTGCATCCGTATGGCGAGCGCATGGTTGATTCCGTTTTCGCCAAAGAATTTGAATCGCTGCGCGCCGATTCGTTTTTGCAGCAAAAGTTGGCGGAATCCGCTCCGGCGCTCGGCTATCGAAATTTTACGGCCTATTGCCGGGAGGAAGTCGTGCTCGCCGCTGATTTGTGGATTTCCGAGCGCCGGCGCATCATTTCGCAGCTTGTGGGCGCCAATGGCAACAGCTCTGCCGCTGCCGTGCGTTCGTATCTCGACAAGCATGAAGGCGGCATTCACGTTCTCGCCGGAGTGATTTATTCGTATCTCGAAGCCGGCTTGAAGCTCGACCGCATGTCGTACGCCGCGTTCTTGAAAGAATTGTTTGCCAGCGGCCGCCTGCAGCCGGGAAAGCTTGAAACGAGGTATCGGGATTTTATGCAAAATAAAAGTGTGGCGGGTCTTTGAGTTGTCTCTCGAACAAATTTATTGCCTATTTTACGTTTATCTCCGCGCTTGACTTTTAAGCCGATTTTTCATATACTTCTTGATCACGTGTGTACTTGTGTTTTCATGATAAGATGAGAATTTTAACCGATGCCGGCTGAATTTAAAAATTATATCGATGGCCAATGGCGCGACGCCCTGAAGGGCAGACGTTTCGAGAACCGCAACCCGGCGAATTGGGAGGAAGTTCTCGGCACGTTTCCGGATTCCGGCGCCGAAGATATTGACCGCGCAGTGAGATCGGCGGCTGCGGCTTACGACGCGTGGCGTCTCACGCCGGCACCCAAACGCGGCGAGATCATCAAACGCGCCGGCGACCTGCTGGTCAAATATAAGGAAGACATCGCCCGCGAGATGACGCGCGAAATGGGCAAAGTCCTGCTCGAAACCCGCGGCGATGTGCAGGAAGGCATTGACACCGCTTATTACGCGGCGACGGAGGGGCGCCGGCTGTTTGGCCACACTGCGCCGTCGGAATTGCCCGACAAATTCAATCTGTCGATTCGCCAACCGCTCGGCGTGGCTGGCGTGATCACGCCATGGAATTTTCCGATGGCCATTCCGACGTGGAAAATTTTTCCGGCGCTGGTTTGCGGCAACACTGTTGTTTTCAAACCGGCCGAAGATACGCCGGCAACTGCCGTCCGCTTCGTTGAAATTTTGTTGGAAGCCGGTTTGCCGGAAAAAGTCATACAGCTCGTCAATGGCTACGGCCCCTCGGCGGGAATGCCGCTGGTCGAGCACCCGGAAGTGAAATTGATTTCCTTCACCGGCTCGACGCCGGTCGGCAAACTGATCTCGTCGTTGGCCTCGAAAGATTTGAAACGTGTCTCGCTCGAGCTTGGCGGCAAAAATGCGCAAATCGTCATGCCCGACGCGGATTTGGATTTGGCGCTCGACGGCGTTTTGTGGGGCGCGTTCGGCACTGCCGGCCAGCGCTGCACGGCGACGAGCCGGTTGATTTTGCACGAAGCGATTCACGACAAGTTTCTCGCGATGCTGATCAAGCGCGCGGAAAAGCTGCGTCTCGGTAACGGCTTGGACCCGGCGACGGAAGTCGGCCCGGTCATCAACCAAAAACAATTCGATAGAATTTTGAGTTATCTCAAAGCCGGAAAAGACGAAGGCGCGAAATTGGAGACCGGCGGCGAGCGTTACACCGACGGCGCGTGCAAAAACGGCTTCTTCATCCGCCCGACGATTTTCTCCAACGTCAATGCGGAAATGCGCATTGCGAAAGAAGAAATTTTCGGGCCGGTGCTCGCGGTGATCAAAATCAAAACGCTCGACGAAGCCGTTCGCGTACACAACAACACGAAATACGGCCTGAGCTCTTCGCTTTACACCCGCGACGTGAATGCGGCTTTCCGCGCGATACGCGATATCGAAGCGGGCATCACGTACATCAACGGCCCGACGATCGGCGCGGAGGCTCACATGCCCTTCGGCGGCGTGAAAGAAACCGGCAACGGCCACCGCGAAGGCGGCTGGCCGGTGTTCGAGTTTTTTACGGAGATCAAAACGGTTTTTGTGGATTATTCGGGCAAGCTGGTGCTGGCGCAGATTGATAATCAGTAGAAGAAATTGAAGTGAGAGAGCGCAATGAAGCTCAAGGCAAGTGCCATGAAACTGGCTGTAGTGCTTGGCAAGAGTATCATTCCGGGTAGGGCTGTT
>Ga0073934_10002518_pt1 | contig 37767 bp, 40 predicted proteins | sample LarsenN4metaG_FD_76834 | JGI IMG/M metagenome (GOLD analysis project Ga0073934, IMG submission 76834) | Hot spring sediment bacterial and archeal communities from British Columbia, Canada, to study Microbial Dark Matter (Phase II) - Larsen... ... | reverse complement strand
TTGACCACGGCGACGCCGCCGGAGAGCTTGGCCAGCCGCTCCTGCAGCTTCTCGCGATCGAAGTCGGAGTCGGTCGTCTCGATCTCCTGCTTCAGCTGCCGCCGGAGTCGACCAGCTCGCCGGACGCCTCATCTTCGACCGGGACCTCGGCGCCGGCGCTCTCTGTAAGCCGCAGCGACGAACCTTCCGCGAGATCGACCAGCCGCAGATCCGCCTTCGTGTGCAGCACGGCAGCCTCGATGAGGAGCGCGACCAGCGGATCGTCCTGATGGTCGCGACGGAGCTTGCCGAGAGCTGCAAGCTCAGCGAGGAACGATTCCTTCTGCAGCTTCAGGAAGCGTTCGAGACGATCGCTGCCGAGCCGTGCCGCGGCGAAAAGCTTGAGGAAAAGGTCGTCGCGGTATGCCGGGCGAACGAAAGGGACGTCCAGCCACTCGTCGAGCTCGGCGCGGCCCGCCTTCGTAAGTCGGTATACAACCCGATTCGGGCGCGAACTCTGCGGGACAACCCGCTTGGTAACGAGCCGGTCGCGTTCGAGACGATCGAGCACCTGGTAGAGGTGCCCGATGTTGAGCTCGCCCCACTGGGGACCGACCGACTCCTCGAATCGCCCCTTGAGCTCGTATCCGTAGCTCGAGCCGTCGGCGAGGAGTGCGAGAACGGCGTGGTGGATCGGCACAGTGGTTTCCTATCTACCTGCTTGACGCCTACATTGCTGCAATGTACGTTCTCACTCGAGCACGATGAAGCAGTCTCCACCACGAAGCATCGACGCGCAACCGTGCGGCGCCGAGATCCTCGTCGAGGATCTCTCCAAGCGCTACACGACCGATGTCAGCGAGGTCGTCGCCCTCGACGGCGTGAGCTTCAGGGCGCAGCCCGGGTCGCTCGTCGCGATCATGGGACCGTCGGGCTCGGGGAAGTCCACGCTTCTGCACCTGATCGGGGCGATGGACAGCGCCGACGCGGGGCGGGTGCGTGTTGACGACTACGACGTCACGAGCCTGCCGCCACGAGAGCTCCCGGCCTACCGTCGGCGGATCGGGTTCGTCTTCCAGCGCTTCCACCTGCTGCCGGCGCTCACGGCGCTCGACAACGTGGCTGCGCCGCTGCTCCCCCATCGCGTGGACTTCGACAAGCATGCGCGCGCAGCGGAGTTGCTCGCTGCCGTTGGGCTCAGTGGGCGTGAGGACGCACTTCCAGCCGAGCTGTCGGGAGGTCAACAACAGCGGGTCGCGATCGCGCGCGCGCTCGTCTTCGACCCGATCCTGCTGCTCGCCGACGAGCCGACCGGGAACCTCGACTCGCAGACGGGCGCCGAGATCATGGAGCTCCTGATCGACCTCCGCGAGCGGCGCGGAATGACGCTTCTCGTCGCCACGCACGACGCCGTCGTCGCGAGCAGTTGCAACCGTGTGCTTCGGCTTCATGACGGGAGGATCGTCGAGGATCTCGCTGTCGCGCAGGACGTCGACCCCGAAGGCGTGCTCGAGCGGATCAGCCGACTCGATGCGACCGGATAGGTGCCCGTCAGAAGGGCGAGCGCGGGGCGTACACGGTGAACGAGACGATCCGCCCGTCCTTGAGTCGTGCCTCCAGACCCGGAAGCGGGAGGCCAGCGAATCGCCGGGTCGTCAGCTGCCACTTCCCGGGCGCTTGTCTGCTTGCCTTCGGGTACAGCGCACGCAGCTTCCGGAGCGGGTCGCGAATCGCCAGTCCCTTCGACGTCTTCCACCGTCGGTCCGTCACCGTCGTTAGACGATGTCGCCCGTTCGGCCCGCACGGATCGAGATCCCCGGCGGGATACCAGGTCTCCATCGTCACGCCCAGTGCCGGCCAGGTGAGGCGGCAGCTGTCCGCTCCGAAGAACACCCGCTCGGCCGGCCGGCCGAAGGTCGCGATCGCCTGCGGAACGGTGCCGTTGCTCGGAAAGCCGCCGATGCTCACGTCGCCGACGATCACGAAGGAGGTCTTCGCCGCTGCTAGCGGCACCGTGACGAGCGCCGCGATGAGCACGATTGTGGCTCGGTACATGGCGGCAATGTACGCGTCAAGCGGTCGCTCCGCAAGCGATGGCTTGACGACAGGCCGGGCTGGTCTTATATTGGCACGATCTATACCGCACCGATCTAGGAGGTCGTATGCCGTTCGACGAGCTCATCGGTGCTGCGGCGCTCGTGTCACGCTACGTCGTCGCGCTCGTCTTCGTCGTCGCCGCTGTTCCCAAGCTGGCTGACCGGTGGTCGTTCGAACACGCGCTCGCGAACTATCGCCTGCTGCCAGGGGCGTTCGTGCCGCCAGTCGCCCGCTGGCTCCCGTTGCTCGAGCTCGCGTGTGGGCTCGGTCTGCTTCTCGGAGTGGCGCCAACTCTGCTTGCCGGCATCGCAGGCGTGCTGCTCGCAGTTTTCGCAGTCGCGGTCGCGGTCAGCCTCGCAGCGGGTCGCCGGTTCGAGTGCGGCTGTGGCGGCTCGATCGCTCCACGAGAGATCGGATGGCGGCTCGTCGCAGTCGATACGTTGCTCGCCGGGGCGGCGTTCGTCGCCGCGTACTCGGACCCGGGCACGCTCTCGCTCGTCGGGCAGAGCGACTCGAGCATTGCGGCGGGAGATGGCCTTGCTCTTCTCGTTCTCTCGGCCGTCTTGGTGCTCGGATCGCTCATCGCAGGTAGCGCTGTGCGACTTCGAGCAGCAGCCGATTCTGCGAGGGGCAACACGCTCCGATGAGCAGTGCGTGGATCGTCGCGTACTGCGCGCTCGCGGCCCTCGTTCTGCTGCTCGCGCTGCTCGTTCTGGGGCTCATGCGACGGATCATCCCGACCCTGGAACAGACGCAGGAGCTGCTCTCGGCGGCAGCGCAGCGCGCGATCATCGGCGGCCTGACTCCAGGAAGCACGGTTCCGTCATTCGTCGTCGAGACGACCGACGGCTCGCGCTTCACAGAGGCGGACTTCGGCGCAGATAGGACGGTCGTCCTCTTCATCGAGGACAGCTGTACCGCCTGCGCAGGGTTCGTCCAAGACCTTCTTGCCGGCGCTGTGCCAGAACTCGCCGCGCGACTCGTCGTCGTAAGCAACACGCGGTCGGCAGCTCAACACCTAACGACGTCTCCTGACGTAACCGTCCTCGTCGACGACCAGCGGTTGGTCGCGCAGGCGTTCGAGAGCGCAGTGTCGCCGCAGGTGTTCGTCGTCGACCCGCACGCGAGGGTCGTCGCGGTGGGAATGCCCAGCACGTGGAACGAGCTACGTGCCCTGATCGACGGGGCGAGAGGAGGTGATCGCCAACTCACACTCGCTGCTGCGGCGGACGTAGCATCGCGAAGAGTGAAGGAAGTGGTCTGATGAGTGTCGAGGTCGAACACATCGAGGACATCGACGACAAGCCCGTGGGGACGAGCGAGGGCCGGTCAACTCGCGGGCGTTTCCTGAAGCGGGTCGGGATGACGCTCGCCGCAGCCGTCGGCGTCGCCGCAGCCTACGCGGCTCCGGCGTATGCAGCAGGCAACTGCTGCAAGGACTGTGGTCGGTGCGGCACGTGTGCCTCCGGGAAGTGCTTCTGCTGGTGCGATTGCTCAGCCGTCGGCGGACAGTCCTACTGCTGGACAGCGCAATCCGGATGTCTCTCGTCAGGGTGCGTCCCGTGTCCATGCTAGGCGGCAACCCCGCACAGCGAGGCTGAGAGATCGCGAAGTTCGTCCTGTCTCAGCTGCGGGCTCGTCGCTGGCGAGCGCTGGCGCTCGCGGCCGCGATCCTCGTCGCGGCCACGAGCTTCAGCGTGCTCACGGCCGCCGCACGGACGACCGAGATCCGTGTCCGAGGATCCGTCGAATCGAATTACCGGACCGCGTACGACATCCTGGTGCGCCCGAAGCGCAGTCAACTTCCCCTCGAGCGCAGGCAAGGCCTCGTCCGAAACAACTACCTAAGCGGCCTCTTCGGCGGGATCTCCTCCGCGCAGTGGCGGCAAGTGCTCGCGCTCCATGGGGTCGACGTCGCGGCACCCGTGGCGAACATCGGCTTCGTTATACCGAGAGGCTTCGCGAGTTTCACTCTCGACGATCTTCTGACGGACGACGCAGTGCAGCTCTATCGGGTGCGCTACACGGCCGTCGACCAGCGCGGGCTTTCGAGATATCCGCTCAATACGGACTACGTCTACTACACGCGCGTCGGCGTTTTCGCACGCCGCGGCTCCGACCAGAGAGTCATGGAAACCCTCCCTTCGGGCAGCGAAGTCCAGGTCTGCTCCAATAGAGGTGCGTCCTTTCAGCCCCGCCCGTTTGGCTTGATCAACTGGCGTCAGTGCTACTCGAGCCGCTCACCCGGTGTCGGATTCGACCAGCTCCACCCAGGCCGAGTCGAGGTCGGTGCTGGCGTGTCGTTTCCCATCCTGCTCTCAGCGATCGATCCAACGCAGGAGTCGAAGCTTCTCGACCTGGACAGAGCTGTCGTATCCGGTCGGTACTTGAGGGAGAACGAGAAGCCAACGTTCCAGCTCGTCGGCACCGGACACCGCTTCTACCATCGGCGTGTTCCCGTAATCGCAGCCGCCCGCCCGTATGTGGACGAACGCATTGAGGCGACGATCGAGCGCGTCGTAGTACCGCGGGGGATCGATACCCCGACGCTGCTTGCCGCCGATCCGACGAACCGCTCTCTCGATCGCCTGCGAGCACAGCGGGTTGCGACACGGTCACTGGGGAGCATGGCGTTCTACGAAGACGCGCTCGCCGGGACGTTCGGGGACACAGGCCCGAAGAACATCTCGTGGTCGTACTGGACCGCCTCGCCGACGAGCTACCGGGAGCTCGGGCCGCTTCGACTCACCCCCGTCCCGGTACGCAATCCGCTCTCCGTCTGGCGGGCCGACGCGACGCCCGGCGGCAGAGCGAGCTACCAAGAGGTGCCCGCATCGAACGCGGATCTCCAGTTTCGCTCCCTGGAACCCCGTATCGGGTCCGTCTACGCCGACCCGTACGAGATACCAGGTGCCGAGGTCCTCAAGACGCCCGTGATGTCCATCGTCGGCCGCTACGACCCCGAGAAGCTGCCGGGCTTCTCGCCGCTCTCGAAGGTGCCGCTCGAGACGTACTATCCGCCCGAGCTGCTGCCGGGCGACGCGCGAAGCAGTAAGGCGCTCGGCGGAAAGCCGCTCCTGCCCTCGACCAACATCGGCGACTACGTCGCCCAGCCGCCGCTCTTCCTGACGACGCTCGAAGGCATGAAGCCGTTCCTCAACCCGAAGTACTACGCAGGCGCGAAGCCCGGACGGCCGATCAGCGTCATCCGCGTGCGAGTGAAGGGCGTGACCGGGCCCGATGCGCTCTCGCAAGCGCGCATCCGCCAGGTCGCGACCGAGATCCACGACCGGACAGGCCTCCAGGTCGACATCACCGCCGGCTCGAGCCCGCGCACCGTGCTCGTCGACCTCCCGGCGGGCAAGTTCGGGCGCCCCGAGCTCCTGCTCAAGGAAGGCTGGTCGAAGAAGGGCGTCTCGGTGAGCTTCCTCCAAGGCCTCGACCGCAAGCGGCTCGGTTTCCTCTCGCTCATCCTCGTCGCCTGCACGTTCTTCCTGGCGAACGGAGCGTTTGCCTCGGTACGCGGGCGCCGCACGGAGATCGGGACCCTTCGCACCTTCGGCTGGCCCGGGCGGGCCGTGTTCGGAGTGGTGGTTTCGGAACTCGTCCTCATCGGTCTCATTGCCGGGCTCGCTGCGAGCGCGCTCGCCTACGAGCTCGCCCGGGCCTTCTCTCTCGACCTCTCCTGGAGGCGCGCGCTGCTTGCCGCGCCGCTCGCTCTCGCCCTCGCGACGATCGCGGGGCTCGTCCCGGCCTGGAAGGCCGCCCGCATGAGTCCACTTGCCGCCGTTCTTCCGCCCGTTTCTGCCGGACGCGGCCGTCGCCACGTTCGCTCCCTCGTCGCGCTCGGCCTCACGAACGTCCGGCGGATGCCGGCACGCACACTCGCCGGTGCGGCGGGGCTCTTTCTCGGGGCGGCGGCGCTAACCCTGCTCGTTGCGATCAACCAGGCGTTTCAGGGGCGCCTCGTGGGCACGCTGCTCGGCGAGGTAGTCTCCGCGCACGTGCGCGGCCTCGACTTCCTCGTCGTCGGAGTCATCGTCGTGCTCGCCGCGCTCTCGCTCGCCGACGTCCTCTACTTGAACCTCCACGAGCGGCAGGCGGAGTTCGTGACCCTGAAAACGGTCGGCTGGCGCGACCGGGACCTGGCGCGCGTCATTGCCGTCGAGGCGCTCGCGCTCGCCCTCACCGGCGCGTGCTCGGGCGCTCTACTCGGCGGCATGCTCGGTTTCGCCCTCGGAGCCGGGCTCGAGTGGGTGCTCGTAGGGGCGGCGGCGAGCATCGCGGGAGGGGTCGTCGTCGCGCTCGGCGCGTCGCTCGTGCCGCTCCTTCGCCTTGCCTCCCTGACCGCGCCGACCATTCTCGCCGAGGAGTAATCGGCTCGCCAACGGCGAAGGGCCGGCGGCGCCGGCCCTTCGCTTCCCGGGGGAGGGGAGAGGGACGCTAGAAGTCCATCCCGCCGCCGGGCATGCCGGCCGGAGCCTTCTCCTTCTCCGGGATCTCGGCGACGACGGCCTCGGTGGTGAGGATGTTCTTCGCGATCGAGGCCGCGTTCTGGAGCGCCGAGCGGGTGACCATGGTCGGATCGATGATCCCGGCCTTGACGAGATCCTCGATCTCGCCCGTCTCCACGTTCAGGCCCTCGCCCTTCTTGGCGGCGCGGACCTTGTCCACGACCACCGAGCCCTCGAGACCCGCGTTCGAGGCGAGCTGGCGGAGCGGCTCCTCGAGCGCGCGGAGGATGATCCGGGCGCCCGTCCGCTCGTCGCCCTCGAGCTCGTCCAGCGTGGCCTTGACCGCGTCTGCGGCGTTCAGGAGCGCGACGCCGCCGCCGGGGACGATGCCCTCCTCGAGCGCGGCCCGGGTGGCCTGCAGCGCGTCCTCGACGCGGTGCTTCTTCTCCTTCATCTCGGTCTCGGTCGCCGCGCCGACCTTGACCACGGCGACGCCGCCGGAGAGCTTGGCCAGCCGCTCCTGCAGCTTCTCGCGGTCGAAGTCGGAGTCGGTCGTCTCGATCTCCGACTTCAGCTGCTTGATGCGGGCCTTGATCGCCTCCGGGTCGCCGGCGCCGTCGATGATCGTGGTCGAGTCCTTGTCCACCACGACCTTGCGCGCGCGCCCGAGCTGCGACAGCTTCGTGTTCTCGAGCTTGAGGCCCATCTCCTCGGTGATGACCTCGCCGCCCGTGAGGATGGCGATGTCCTCGAGCATCCGCTTGCGCCGATCGCCGAAGCCCGGGGCCTTGACGGCGACGGCCGTGAACGTGCCGCGGAGCTTGTTGACGACGATCGTGGCGAGCGACTCGCCCTCGACATCCTCGGCGACGACGAGCAGCGGCTTGCCCGCCTGGATCACCTGCTCGAGCACCGGCAGGAGGTCCTTCACCGCCCCGATCTTCTGGTTCGCGATCAGGATGTAGGGCTCCTCGAGCACGGCCTCCATGCGCTCGGCGTCGGTGATCATGTACGGGGACAGGTAGCCCTTGTCGAACTGCATGCCCTCCGTGAACTCGAGGTCGAGGCCGAAGGTCTGACCCTCCTCGACGTTCACGACGCCGTCCTTGCCGACCTTCTCGATCGCATCGGCGATGACGTCGCCGATCTCCCGCTCGCGCGAGGAGATCGTGGCCACGCGGGCGATGTCCTCCTTGCCGGAGACCTCGGTCGACTGCTCCTTGAGGTTCTCGACGACCGCGTCCACGGCCTTCTCGATCCCGCGCTTGAGCGCCATCGGGTTCGCACCCGCGGCGACGTTCTTGAGGCCCTCACGGACGATCGCCTGCGCGAGGACGGTCGCGGTGGTGGTGCCGTCGCCGGCGACGTCGTTCGTCGAGGTCGCGACCTCGCGCACGAGCTGCGCACCCTGGTTCTCGAACGGGTCCTCGACCTCGATCTCGCGGGCGATGGTGACCCCGTCGTTCGTGATCGTGGGCGCGCCGAACTTCTTGTCCAGGACAACGTAGCGGCCCTTGGGGCCGAGCGTCACCTTGACCGCGTCCGCGAGGATGTTGACACCCCGCTCGAGCGAGCGGCGCGCATCCTCGTTGAACTTGAGCTCCTTGTGAGCCATGTCTCTTCGTGCCTCCTCGTGTTCCTAGACAGCCGCGCGGTCGCCGACGACCTTGGCCAGGACGTCGGACTCCCGCAGGATCAGAACTTCCTCGGTGCCGATCTTCACCTCGGTCCCGCCGTACTTCGAGAAGATGATCTCGTCACCGACCTCGACGTCCATCTTGATGTACTCCCCGTCCTCGTCGCGCGGGCCGGGGCCCACGGCGAGGACGCGGCCGCGCTGCGGCTTCTCCTTCGCCGTGTCGGGCAGCACGATGCCGCTCGACGTGACCTCCTCCTCCTCGAGGACCTCCACGATCAAGCGGTCACCAAGAGGCTGCAGATCCATTCGACAGACCTCCTCAATCAGAGTTTGTGACATCTCTGGCACTCAAAGGGGTCGAGTGCCAGGCAGACGATAGCACGGAAAACCTCGATCGCCAAGCGAAATTGAGTCTGGCAGACTCAGGTTGATGCTCACAGACCCGTTCCTTGTTACAAAGTCGTGACCCGCCGGGAGCGCTCCGCAGGCCTGGTGCTCGTCCGCCGGCTGCGCGGCCGCCCCTGGCTCGCCGTCGTCCGCCCGCGCGGCAAGCCGGCGGGCACGTGGGCGCTGCCGAAGGGGCTCGTCGGGCCGGGCGAGGCCGCGGCCGAGGCGGCCCTGCGGGAGGGATTCGAGGAGACGGGGGTGCGGGCGCGGCTGGGGCCGAAGCTCGGCGACGTCCGCTACGTCTACACGTGGCAGGGCGAGCGCGTCTTCAAGGTGGTCAGCTTCTACCTCGCCTACGCGACCGGGGGCCGGATCGGCGCGCTGCCGCCGGGGATGGAGACCGAGGTGGCCGAGGCACGCTGGTTGCCGCTCGAGGAGGCGCCCCGTGTGCTCGCCTACCGGGGCGAACGGGAGATGGCCGCGCGTGCCCTCGCCCTGCTCGCTCCTGCACCGAGCCGGCCGGCGGCCGACGCCGTATGATTCCGCGGCCCGCCGTGCCTACCTTCGCGCTCAACTTCTACAACCCCGCGGTCGCCGATCAGCTGCGCTCGAACCGCAAGACGGCGACCATCCGCCTCGGCGACAAGTCCGCCAAGTACCGCAAGGGGATGATCGTGACCGTCCTCTGCGGCGCGCGCTTCGGGCAGCGGGAGCGGATCTTCGACGCGGTCGTGGACAAGGTGGAGGTGAAGCGGCTCGGCGACCTCTCGCCCCGCGAGATCGAGCACGACAACCCCGAGATCCGCCGGGTGGACGAGATGGCCCGCTTCCTGAGCCAGCTCTACAACCGCGAGGTCACCGAGGACGACATCGTCACCGTCATCCGCTTCAGCCAGATCGTCGGCTGAGCCTCGGCGAACGGCCGGGGCCCGGGGTCACCTGCCCGGCCGGCGGATGGCGATGCCGAAGAGCGCGGGCGGCCGGACCTCCGCGCCGCAGGCCTCGCACTCGACCGCGAACGCCGACGCGATCGGCGCGGCGCAGGCGGGGCAGCGGTGACGCAGCTCCCCGCCGCACTGCGGGCACGCGGCGGGCAGCGCTCCCTCGTCCTCGAGGAAGTAGCGCTGCGTGTGCCCGCAGCGAAGGCAGAAGGCCGCCCAGTCGCCGAGGGTCTTGCGGCGCTCCTCCTGGATCCAGGTGCGCGTGCGCCTCGCCACCGGCGCCACTGTAGCCGGGTGCGGCAGGTCCAGTCGATAGAGTGAGGGCCATCCAGCCCGACGACGGGAGACGCCGCATGGCCGTACGCGAAGCCGAGCCCGTAGGCTCGCTGCAGGAGGTGAAGGAGGCGGGCCTCGACCGCGAGGACCTGCTCTCCATCTACCGCAACCTGCTGATCACCCGGGGGATCGAGGAGCGCGGTCACATCCTCTACAAGCAGGGCAAGATCCCGGGCTCCTTCTACACAGGGCGCGGCAACGAGGCGGCGGCGGTGGGCGTCGCGACCGCGATGGGGCCCAACGACGTGGGGACCCCGCTCCATCGCGACCTCGGCGTCCACGTCGTGCGCGGGGTCGAGCCGTGGCGCATCTTCGCCCAGTACATGGGACGCGTGGACGGGCCGACGCGGGGCCGCGACGGGAACGTCCACATGGCCGTGCCCGAGCTGGGCCTGCACCCGATGGTCAGCCACCTGCCGGCGATGCTGCCCGTCGCGACCGGGATGGCGCTCGCCTTCAAGATCCGGGGCGACCACCGGGTCGCGGTCGGATGGTTCGGCGAGGGCTCCGCCGCCCGCGGCGACGCGCACGAGAGCATGAACTTCGCCGGCGTCCGGGGCCTCCCCATCGTCTACGTCTGCGACAACAACCAGTGGGCCTACTCGACGCCGACCTACCTGGAGTACCCGATCGAGCACATCGCCGACCGGGCGACCGCCTACGGCTTCGAGGGTGTGGTCGTGGACGGCACCGACGTGCTCGCCGTCTACCGTGAGGCGCATCGCGCGATCGAGAAGGCGCGCGCGGGCGGAGGCCCGACGCTGCTCGAGTGCCTCACGCTCCGGATGGAGGGGCACGCCGTGCACGACGACGCGTTCTACGTGCCCAAGGAGATGTTCGAAGAGTGGGCCGCCCGCGACCCGATCGAGCGCTTCCGCACCTGGCTGTACGACCACGCCGGCCTGACCGAGGACGAGGAGGACGGGATCACCGCCGGTGTCAAGCGCCTCTTGAACGAGGCGCTGGAACGGGCCGAGGCCTCGCCCCTGCCCGTCCCCGACGACCTCGAGGCGGACGTCTTCGCCTCCCCCGAGGACCTCGAGACCCCGCATCACCGCTAGATGGCCGAGCTGACCTACATCCAGGCGATCTCCGACGCGCTGCGGCAGGAGATGCGGCGCGACCCGCGAGTCTTCGTCCTCGGCGAGGACGTGGGGGTGTACGGGGGCGCCTTCAAGGTCACGCTCGGGTTCCAGGAGGAGTTCGGGCCGTGGCGCGTGCTCGACACCCCGCTCTCGGAGACGGCGATCGTCGGGGGCGCCACCGGCGCCGCGCTGATGGGGCTGCGGCCGGTGGCCGAGATGCAGTTCGCCGACTTCGTCTCCTGCGCCTGGGACCACCTCACCACCGTGGCCGCGAAGCAGTTCTTCCGTGGCCGCACCCCGGTCCCGATCGTCGTCCGGCTCCCCTCGGGCGGCGGTTTCTCGGGCGGGCCGTTCCACTCGCAGAACCCGGAGAGCTCGTTCGCGCACATCCCCGGGCTGAAGATCGTCTGCCCGGCGACGCCGCACGACGCGAAAGGTCTCCTGCTCTCGTCGATCGAGGACCCGAACCCGGTCCTCTACTTCGAGCACAAGCACCTGTACCGCCGGATCAAGGGCGAGGTGCCGGAGGAGCGCTACACCATTCCCTTCGGTCAGGCCCGCGTGCACCGCGAAGGCGACGACATCGTCGTCGTCACCTGGGGGGCGATGGTGTACACGGCAGCCGAGGCGGCCGAGCAGCTCGCCGCCGAGGGGGTGGAGGTCGAGATCCTCGACCTGCGCACGCTCATCCCGTGGGACAAGGAGAAGGTGCTCGAGAGCGTGCGGCGCTGCTCGAAGGTGCTCGTCCTGCACGAGGACACCCGCACGGGTGGGTTCGGCGCCGAGATCGCGGCCACGATCGCCGAGGAGGCCTTCGAGCACCTGGACGCGCCGGTGCGGCGGATCGCCGCTCCGGACACGCCCGTGCCCTTCTCCCCACCGCTCGAGAAGGCGTTCATCCCCCAGGTCGAGGACGTCGCGGCGGGATTGCGGGAGCTCGCCGCGTACTAGGGAGGAAGCCGTGTCGACAGGGACGCAGATCGAGGTCGTCATGCCCCAGATGGGCGTATCGGTCTCCGAGGGGACGATCACGCGGTGGCTGAAGCAGGTCGGCGAGCACGTCGCCCAGGACGAGCCCCTGCTCGAGATCTCGACGGACAAGGTCGACACGGAGGTGCCGAGCCCCGGCGAAGGCGTGCTGGCGGAGATCCTCGTCCCGGAAGGCGAGACGGTCGCGGTCGGGACCGTGCTCGCTCGAATCGGCGCCGCGGGAGCCGTGAGCGCGGAGCCGGCGGGCACGCCCGAGCCGGCGCCCGCGGCCCCGCCTCCCGCGCCGCCCGCCCCGGCGCCCGCCGCCGTGCAGCCCGCCGCCGCAGTGCCTGCTGGCGCAGGGCCGGGCCTGCCGCCCCAAGCGGCGGAGGGAGGTAACGGCCGCACCTTCGTCTCCCCGGTCGTTGCGCGCATCGCCGCCGAGCACGGCATCGATCCCTCGCTCGTCCCGGGCACGGGCGCCGGCGGACGCGTGACGAAGAAGGACATCCTCGAGTACATCGCTTCGGGCGCCGCCGTGCCCGAAACGAAGGCGGAGCCGGCTCCCGCAGCCGCTCCGGAGCCGGAGCCCGCCCCCGCGGCTGCGGCTCCGCCGCCGCCGGTCCGCGCTCCTGCTGCTCCGCCTCCGCCTCCGCCGGCCGCCGCGCCTCCGCCGGCCGCCGCGCCTCCGCCCCCCGCCGCACCCGAGGCAGGCGAGGTCGAGCTTCTCCCCGGCGAGACGATCGAGCCGATGACCGCGATGCGACGCGGGGTGATGGAGCACATGCGCCGCTCCCTCGATACCGCCGCACACGTGACGAGCGCGATCGAGGTGGACATGTCTCGCGTGGTCGCGCTGCGACAGAAGCTCAAGCCTGAGCTGGCCGCGCAGGGGGTCAGCCTCACGTACCTGGCCTTCGTCGCGCGGGCCGCGGTGGACACGCTCCGCGACTACCCGTGGATCAACGGCGAGATCCGCAGTCAGAGCATCGTCACGCGGCAGTTCGTCAACCTCGGGATCGCGGTCGCGCTCGAGGAGGGCAAGGGCCTGATCGTCCCCGTCATCCGCAACGCCCAGGACCTGAACCTGACCGGCATCGCGCGGGCGATCCAGGACCTCGCCGAGCGTGCGCGGACGAAGAAGCTTCTCCCCGACGACGTCCAAGGCGGGACGTTCACGATCACGAACCCGGGGAGCTTCGGCACGTTCCACGGGACGCCGATCATCAACCAGCCCCAGTCCGCGATCCTCGGTACCTACGCGCTGATCAAGCGGCCGTGGGTGGTGCAGGACGAGCTCGGGCAGGACGTGATCGCGATCCGGCCGCTCATGAACCTGACGCTGACCTACGACCATCGCTTGGTGGACGGGGCATACGCGGGCATGTTCCTGCGCGACCTGCGCGAGCGGCTCGAGAGCTGGGACGAGGCCGCGTACTGACATGACGCGACGGGGGAGCTGCCTCTGCGGCGCCGTCCGCTTCGAGGTCACGGAGCCGTTCGAGATGCTGAGCGCCTGCCACTGCACGAGCTGCAAGAAGCTCTCGGGCGGGACGGGCACGGTCAGCGGGCGCGTGCGCACCGAGGCGATCCGCGTGCTCGCGGGCGAAGAGCTGCTCGCGACCTACCAGCCGGCCGAGGGCACGGCGAAGACGTTCTGCCGGGCGTGCGGGTCGAACCTGTTCGGAGCCGGCTGGCCCACCTCGCCGTTCACCGCCGTCCGGCTTCCAGCCCTCGACGAGCCGATCGCGGGGCCGCTCCAAGCGCACATCTTCGTCCGCTCGGTGGCTCCCTGGGAGGTGCTCCCCGACGACGGGGCCGAGCGGTACGAGACCCGGATCCCCTCCCCGTGAGGAACGCCGGCGCGACGCAGGCCCGGTGAGTCGGGGCGCGTACCTCCTCCAGCTCGGCCTCGTACCCTACGGCGAGGCCTTCGAGCTCCAGCGCTCGCTCGCGGGCGCCGTCTCGCAGGGAGCGATTCCGGAGACGGTGATCGTCCTCGAGCACCCGCCCGTGATCACGCTCGGACGGCGCACGGAGGCCGAACGCGAGCTGCACCTCCCCGAGGGCGCCGAGGTCGAGATCGCCGAGACCGACCGCGGCGGCAAGTCCACCTTCCACGGGCCCGGCCAGCTCGTCTGCTACCCGATCCTCGACCTCCGGAACCACGGCAAGGACGTCAAGCGCTACGTCCGCGACCTCGAGGAGGCGCTGCTCCGGACGCTCGCCGCCTTCGGGCTCGAGGGCACGCGCTACGAGGGGCTGACCGGCGTCTGGATGCCACCGGGGGGAGGCCAGGGCCCACGCAAGATCGCCTCCATCGGCGTCCACGTGTCCCGCTGGGTGACGAGGCACGGCTACGCGCTCAACGTCGACCTCGACCCGGCCCCGTTCACCGAGTGGATCACGGCCTGCGGGCTCGAGGACGCCGCCTTCACGACCATGGCTCGCGAGCTGGGCCGGCCGCTCTCGGTGGACGAGGTGCGTCCGGCCGCCGCGGCGGCGATCGCCGAGGTCTTCGGGCTCGCGCTCGAGGAGCTGCCCGCGGACGCCGGCGCCGGCCTCTGGCCGCAGCCGATCCACGCCTCGCTCGCCCGGCGCTGAAGCGCTCACGAGGCGTGACGGTTCCGTGACATAATGAGTGCCATAATGGGCAGGAAGATGAGCCGCACGACGGTCATGGTCGACGACGCGCTGCTCGACGAGCTGCGAGCGATCGCGAAGGAGGAGGGCGTCTCGCTCGGCGAGGTGATCCGCCAGGGCCTCGAGTGGCGGGCGAAGCTGAAGGGCAGGCCACCGAGCTTCGTGGGTGCGATCGGAGGTGATGGGCCGACGACCGACGATGCGAGTCGAGTGGACGAGCTCGTCGCGGAGTACCTCCGTGAGCAGCACGCTCGTTACTGACACGAGCGTCGTCTACGCAGCGCTGAACCGAGACGAGAAGCACCACCGACGGTGCGCGTCGCTGCTCGCCTCGAGCTCACCGGTCGTGCTTCCCGCCCCGGTGATCACCGAGACTTCGCTCCTGAGCCTGTCCCGACGTCGCCCTCGCGCAGCGGACGCGCTGCTGCGAAGCGTCGTGGACGGCTCGGTCGCGGTCGTCGACCTCCAAACACAGGACTACCTACGCGTTCGCGAGCTGATCGCGCGCTACGTGGACCTCGGCCTGAGCGTCGTCGACGCATCCGTCGTCGCAATCGCCGAGCGGCTCGAGGAGACGACGATCGCCACGCTCGACCGTCGCCACTTCTCGGTCGTGCAGCCGCTGCACTGCGAGGCCTTCACGCTCGTTCCGTAGACTGGCCCCGTGCAGAGGTCGCTGCCCGTCGCCGAGCGCCCGCGCCGGCCCGAATGGATGAAGGTGCGCGCGCCGAGCGCGGACTCGCGCTACTTCGAGGTCAAGAGCCTCGTCCGCGAGGGCAGGCTGCACACGATCTGCGAGGAGGCTCGCTGCCCGAACATCGGCGAGTGCTGGGGCCGCGGCACGGCCACCTTCCAGATCCTCGGCGACACCTGCACGCGCGCCTGCCGCTACTGCTACGTCCACTCCGGCAGGCCGGACGCGCCGCCCGACCCGCTGGAGCCGCTCCGGCTCGCGCAGGCTGCCTTCCGGATGGGGCTCTCGCACGTGGTCGTCACCTCGGTCGACCGCGACGACCTCGCAGACCGCGGCGCCGGGCACTACGCGGCCACGATCCGCGCCCTCCGCCGCAAGCTCCCGGCGGCCACGATCGAGATCCTCACCCCCGACTTCCTCGGCGTCGAGGAGGAGGCGCTCCGCACCGTGCTCGCCGCGCGCCCGGACGTCTTCGGCCACAACATCGAGACGGTGCGCCGCCTGCACGCGCGCATGCGCGGCGCCAAGGCGAGCTACGACAAGGCGCTCTGGCTGCTCCGGCGCGTGAAGGAGCTCGCCGGTTACCCCGTCCTGACGAAGTCCGGGATCATCGTCGGCTTGGGGGAGACGAACGAGGAGGTCGTGGAGACGATGCGCGACCTGCGCGCGCACGGCGTCGACGTCGTCACCATCGGCCAGTACCTGCAGCCCTCGCCCAAGCACGCGCCCATCGACCGCTGGGTGCACCCCGACGAGTTCCGCTTCCTCCGCGAGCAGGGCGAGGCGCTCGGCTTCGGGTCCGTGTTCTCGGGCCCGCTCGTGCGCTCCTCGTACCGCGCGGACGAGCAGCGCCACGCGGCCGAGACGGGCATCGGCGCAGTCGCCTACTGAGAAAGGGAAGGCCGCCTGCCGGCGGCCCTTCCCTTTCCAGCACGCGCTGCCGTCCGCTACTTGATCAGCGCGAACACGGCCGCATGGGCGACCTCGCTGCCGTTCTTGGAGATCCGCAGGATCCCCTGGCAGAGCGCGGCGCCCTGGAACTTCTGCGCGACCATCGTCACGGTCACCGTCTTGCCCGAGACCGAGGCGCTGAAGTCCACGATCGAGGAGCAGTTCTCGTCGGTGACGATGGCCGAGAAGGACCCCGGTGCGCCGAGGTTGGTCAGCTCGACCGTGCGCGTGTCGGTCCTGCCCGCCCCCGAGGGGACGCCGCCGAAGCTCACGCTCACCGGGTCGAGGAGGACGGCGGCGTTGAGCGCCGAGTCGAGGTTCAGCCGGCCCGCGCCGACCACGTTCACGTTCGCCGTCGGGGCGCCCGTGTCGAACCGCTTGAGGACGCCCTCCTCCGCGGTGTTGACGATCGCCGAGCGGATCTGCGCGGCGCTCCAGCTCGGGAACTTCGACTTCAGGAACGCGGCCGCACCGGCGAGGTGCGGGGTCGCCATCGACGTCCCCTGGAAGAACGCCCACTTGTTGTCTGGCTGGGCGCTGAGCACGTTGACCCCGGGGGCGACCACGTCCGGCTTCACGCGGAAGTCGACGTCGGTCGGGCCCTGGCTCGAGAAGCCGGCCATGAAGTCGTCGTTCCCGGTCAGGAAGTACGAGAGGTCGCTGTCGATGGTGGCCGACGACTCGTCTGCTGCGATCAGTGCGGCCCGGCTCCCGAGCCCGACCATGTACGCCGGGACGGTGGGCTGGTTGGGCGTCCCGTCCTGGCCCATCGCGATGGGGTCGCCTTGGACGTTGTTGACCACGACGACCGCGGCGGCGCCTGCGTTCTGCGCGTTCCGGATCTTCGTCGAGAACGTGCATCCGCCGCGGGAGACGACGGCGATCTTCCCGGTCAGGCTCCCGCTCGGAAGCGCCGCGCAGGCCGTGCTCAGGCCGCCCGGCCCCGCCGAGTCGGTGACGGCGTCGAGCGTGGCCGTCAGGTCGGAGGCGACCGTCGCGAAGTCGCCCGTCGCCAAGTTGTGCGTCGACCCGTCCACGGACAGCGGAGCGCCCACGAAGTGCCCGACCGAGGCCGCCCCGGCCGTGAGCGCGCGCGGAGCGATGCCCGGCGACTCGACCGTGTTCAGGCCCGGACCCGAGTTCCCCGCCGCGACGGCGACGACCATCCCGGCCTTGTCCGCGTTGTCCACGCCGATGCTGAGCAGGTCCTGGATGCCCGCGGAGCCGCCGCCGAGGCTCATGTTGGCGACGTCGTAGCCCTTCTCGAGCGCGTCCTCGAGCGCATCCAGGATGTCCTCCGAGCGCGCGCTGCCGACGGTCCCCGGGAAGACGTTGAAGTTCCCGAGCTTCGCGGCGGGAGCGACCCCGGAGACGCCGTACGGGATGGGCACACCGTTGACGGTCGCCGCCGTGTTGAAGTTGCAGGCGACCGTGCCGGCGACGTGCGAGCCGTGACCGTTCAGGTCGGCCGGCGTGAACCCGGCCACCACGTTCTTGTTGTAGTAGACCGCCGCGTCGAGCACCTTGGCGTTCGTCCCCCCGTTCGTGGAGCCGCTTCCGAAGCACGGGTGGCGCGTGTCGATGCCGGTGTCGATGATCGCGACCTTCACGCCGGCGCCGGCGGTGGCCGCCCCGGCAGCGTCAGTGGCGCCACCCCAGGCAGCGAAGGCGTCGATCAGCGACAGGTCGGGGTCGAAGCCGTGCGCCGCCGGCGTGTAGATGCCCTCGTACTCGGCCCGCTGCACCATCGGCGCCGCCTGGATCGTGCTCAGCGGCGTCCCGTTCAGCTCGACGGCGACCGCGTTCAGCGCGATGTCGAACTCGCCCGTAACCCGCGCGCTGCGCGCGTTGCGGTGCAGCCACCGCTTGAACTCGTTGCGCAGCGCGGCGAGCTGCGCGCGGTACGACTTCACGGTCTCGCTCGAGAAGTCGATCTTCTTGCCGTGCGGCGGCCTCGTCTTCTCGTAGGTCGCGAGCGGATCGCCCTTGAGCTGGACGAGCGCGCTCCCGGTGTCGACGCGCGGAGGCGCCGCGCCGTCCGTCGGCCGGCCGCCGGCCGCGCCCACGCCGACACCGACCACGAGCGCTGCGCCCGCGAGCGCCGCGAGAGCGGCGCCCACTCTCTGTCTCTTCATGTTCCTCTCCCCTCCTTCTTCCGTCTGCCGATCGGCGGCCGAGGTGACCCGACCGTCCCCGTACGCCCATAGCTTAGGCGGCTCGACGCTTCCGGCAAGGGGAGCCCGCTGCCGCGGGCGCTACCCGTGCGGCTTGGCCATCGCGTGGTAGTCGAGCGCCTCGTCGAGGACCGCGTCGTCCACGCCCGCCTCGCGCGCAACCTCCCGCAGCGAGCGGCCGGAGGCGGCGGCCTCCTTGACGATCTCGGTCGCCTTGTCGTAGCCGATGTAGGGGTTGAGCGCGGTGGCGGCGGAGAGGGTGAGCTCGGCGTAGCGCTCGCAGACCTCGCGGTTCGCCTCGATCCCGTCCACGCAGCGTTCGGCCAGGAGCCTGCTCGCGCTCGTGAGCAGCGCGATCGACTCGAGCAGGTTGCGAGCGATCAGGGGCACGTAGACGTTCAGCTCGAAGTGGCCGTTCATGCCCCCGATCGTGATCGCCGCGTCGTTTCCGATCACCTGCGCCGCTACCTGGGTGACGACCTCGGGGATGACCGGGTTCACCTTCCCCGGCATGATCGAGCTCCCCTTCTGCAGCTCGGGCAGGAAGATCTCCGCCAGCCCCGCGCGCGGCCCCGAGCCCATCAGCCGGAGGTCGCTGGCGATCTTCGTCAGCGAGACGGCGACCGTCTTCAGCGCTCCCGACACCTCCACCAGGGCGTCCCGGGCAGCCTGCGCCTCGAAGGGGTCGGCGGGTGGTGAGATGGTGAGCCCGGTCTCCTCCGCGAGCCGTCCGCGGACGCGCTCGGCGAACTCCGGGTGCGTGTTGAGGCCCGTCCCGACCGCGGTCCCGCCGAGCGGGATCTGGCCGAGGCGCGGCATCGTTCCCTCCACGCGGGCAATCCCCTGGCGTACCTGCGCTGCGTAGCCCCCGAACTCCTGGCCCAGAGTCACCGGCACGGCGTCCATCAGGTGCGTGCGGCCCGACTTGATCACGTCGTCGAACTCGACCGCCTTGCGCTCGAGCGAGGAGGCGAGCCGGTCGAGCGCGGGCAGGAGGTCGTGGGCGATCTCGTCCAGCGCGGCCAGGTGCACCGCCGACGGGAAGACGTCGTTCGAGGACTGGCCCAGGTTGACGTCGTCGTTGGGATGGACGTCCTCTCCGGCGAGGGTGGCGATCACCTCGTTGGCGTTCATGTTCGAGCTGGTACCCGAGCCGGTCTGGAAGACGTCGATCGGGAACTGGTCGTCCAGCTCGCCGGCGGCGACGCGATCGGCCGCGGCGGCGATCCGCGCCGCCTTGTCCGGGTCGAGCAGGCCCAGCTCGCCGTTCACGCGCGCGGCGGCGGCCTTGATCCGGCCCAGCCAGCGAGCGACGGAGACCGGGATCCCCTCGCCCGAGACCGGGAAGTTGTCGATGGCCTTGTCGGTCTCTGCGCCCCAGAGGCGCTGGATGGGGGTCGTCTCGCTCATGCGCGCGAGTCTAGACCCGAAGCCGAGGAGGCTCCTCCGGGAATCCCCGCAGCCCCGTGCGAAGATCACCGCATGGACGCCGGGCCGCACCTCCGGTGTTACGTCCGGTGTCAGACACCGGAACCTGTCAAGGGCGAGTTGTGACAAGTTCGCGCCAGATTGTCCACAGCTCAAACGCCTGCGAAGATCTGCAAACTGGCTGCAAATCCGGCTCGAATGACCGTTCGCACGCTGGCAGCGGCCCCTGCCTGGCCGCTCGCGCTCGCTGCGCGCCCGAGGTCGGTGTCTGACACCGCAGCGTTTCTCAGCGCGAGCGGGCGGTCGCGAGCAGCTCGTCCCAGGAGCAGAGCTTGACCCGCGGGCGGCCCTGCTCGGCGCCGCGGGCACGTTCGACGGCGTCGATCGCCTCCCAGCCCGCGTAGGTCACGACCTCGACTCCGCGCTCGGCCAAGAGCTCGTCCAGGGAGCCGGCGGCGGGCTGGGGGAGCCGGCCGGAGCGGGCGTCCTCGAGGAGCGCATCGACCGTCCCCGTGGCGTCCTTCTTGTTCGTCCCGATCACCCCGGTCGGCCCCCGCTTGATCCAGCCCGCGCAGTAGATGCCCGGAAGCGGCGCGCCGCCGGAGCCGAGGACACGCCCGGCCTCGTTGGGGATCGTCCCACTGCCCTCGTCGAACGGGACCCCGGGGATCGGGAGGCCGTGGTAGCCGACGCTGCGGAAGACGAGCCCGCACGGGAGCACCTCGCGCTCGTCCGTCGGCACCGCGCGCACGCGCCCGCCGGCGCCCGCCTCGAGGCGGTTGCGCACGAGCTCGACCGCCTCGACCCGCTCGGAGCCGAGGATCGCGACCGGGGAGAGACGGAAGCGCAGCCGGATGCGGCGCGCCTTGCTGGAGGGGGTGCGAGCCGCGAACTCGCGGAGGATCTCGACGTTCCGCTGCACGAGGTTCGACGCGCTCGCCAGCTCGGCCTCGCTGGCGGGATCGAGCTCGAGCTCGGCCGGATCGACGAGCACGTCCGCGCCGGCGAGCTCGCCCAGCTCCTGCAGCTCGGTGGGCGTCCAGGAGGCCTGGACGGGGCCGCGGCGGCCGACCACGACGATCTCCCGCACGCCCGAGCCCGCCAGCGCCTCGATCGCGGCGTCGGCGGCGTCGGTCGGCGCGAGCTCCTCGCGCGTCAGCGCGAGCATGCGGGCGACGTCGAGCGCGACGTTGCCGTTCCCGATCACGACCGCCCGCTCGACCGAGAGATCGAAGGCGAGCGCCTGGAAGTCGGGGTGGCCGTTGTACCAGGCGACGAGCTCGGTCGCGGCCCACGAGCCGGGCAGGTCCTCGCCGGGGATCCCGAGCCGGCGGTCGGTCTGCGAACCGACGGCGTAGATCACCGCGTCGTAGCGCGCGGCGAGCTCCTCGTGCGAGACGTCCCGCCCCACCTCGACGTTGCCGAGGAAGCGGAAGCCCGGCCGCTGCGCGATCTTCTCGAAGGCGCGGGAGACCGTCTTCAGCTGCGGGTGGTCAGGGGCGACGCCGAGGCGCACGAGGCCCCAGGGCGTCGGCAGCCGCTCGATCAGGTCGACCTGCACGACCGGATCCTCGCTCGCGAGCAGCTGACCGGCCGCGTAGAAGGCCGCCGGGCCCGAGCCGACGACGGCGACGCGGAGCGGACGCCCGGACACGGGGCGCAATCTAGAGCTTTCGGGCCGGAGCGAGCGTCAGTGGCTGCAGCTCGAGCCGCAGCCGTAGCCCGCGTCCTCGGGCGCTTCGCCCTCGGCCACGGTGAAGGAGTGCCCGCAGCCGCAGGAGGAGGCGGCGTTCGGGTTGTCGATCTTGAACCCGGACTCGGAGATCGTGTTCAGGTAGTCGATCGTCGCGCCGCGCAGGTAGGGGGCGCTGAAGGGATCGACGACGACCGGCACCCCCTCGAGCTCCAGCTCGAGGTCGCCCTCGGCCGGCCCGCTGTCGAAGCCGAGCCCGTACTGGAAGCCGGAGCAGCCGCCCCCCTGGATAGCGACGCGAAGGACGAGCGTGTCACCGTCCGGCTCCTCCGCCAAGAGCTCGCGGATCTTCGCCGCGGCGCCGGGGGTGAGCGTCAGCAGGGTCTCGGTCGGATGCTCGACGGTGGCCATGGGCGCATGGTAGCGGACGGGGACACGGGTGCCGCGGTCCGGTCTTTGTAACACTCGAAGCGCTCATTCTACCGGCGATTTCGTTCCCCTTCGTGCGCCGAAAGGGGGAGTGCTAGGTTTCGCCGGAAGACAGGAGTCCGAGGTCCACCGCGGGAGTCCGACCCGTGCTTTCGAACTGGCTGCCCTTCCTCTTCTACGCCCTCTTCGCCGCCGCCATCCCGGCCTCGCTGATCATGCTCACCTTCGTGCTTCCGCCGCGGCCGGCGACGCGCACGCGGCAGCGCTTGATCCCGTTCGAGTCGGGGGTCTCGGAGGGGCCGCCGAGCCGGGAGCGCCGCTTCACGATCAGCTTCTACCTGACCGCGATCCTCTTCATCCTCTTCGACATCGAGGTCGTCTTCCTCTACCCGCTGGCCGTGCGTCTCGACGCGCTCGGCTGGTTCGGGCTCATCGAGCTGCTCGTCTTCATCGGCATCCTCGCCGTGGCGTACGTCTACATCTGGCGGAAGGGAGCCCTCGACTGGCACTGAAGCGCGAGCTGCCCGTCGTCTCCGATCGCCCGCTCGCGCGGGCCGGCCTCTCCTCGGAGCGCGTCCTCTGGCCGGGCAAGGGCCCCGGTGTCTTCGAGCGCGAGGTCGCGGAGCTGGAGGACGCCCTCCTGCTGACGACGGTCGAGAAGGCGGTCGCCTGGGCCCGCTCCAGCTCGGTCTGGCCGGACACGTTCGGCCTCGCCTGCTGCGCGATCGAGATGATGTCGATCGTCTCCTCGCGCTACGACATCGCCCGCTTCGGGATGGAGCGGTTCTCCTCGTCGCCGCGCCAGGCCGACCTCCTGATCGTCTCCGGCCGCGTCACCCACAAGATGGCGCCGCCGCTGCGCCAGGTCTACGACCAGATGCTGGAGCCGAAGTGGGTGATCGCGATGGGCGCCTGCGCCAGCTCGGGCGGGATGTTCTCGAACTACACGACGTTGCAGGGGGTGGACAAGATCGTCCCCGTCGACGTCCACGTCCCCGGCTGCCCGCCGCGGCCGGAGGCGCTGATCGAGGGGATCGTCCGCCTGCACGAGAAGATCCGCGCCGGGGTGCCCCCGGCCTACCAGCTCCGCGGGGTCGCCGAATGACCTACGCCGGCGTCCCCGGCCTCGTGGAGATGCGCGAGGCCTACGGGGAGACCACGCTCGTGGTCGACCCCGCCCGCCTCGTCGAGGCCTGCCTCCACCTCCGCGACGTCGAGGGCTTCAACGTGCTGGTGGACATCGCCGCGACCGACTACCTGGGCTGGGGCGAGCCGGGGGTGGCGGGGCACTACGGGACCGCGTCCGGCCGCGATCTGAACGAGCCCGGCTCGCAGGGGCACGCCCGCGTCCCCGAGCCCAAGCCCGAGCGCTTCGCCGTCTCCTACCAGCTCCTCCGCGTCGGCGAGGAGCCCGCGCGGGTGCGGGTGCAGGTGTGGGTGGCAGACGGCGAGCCCGTCCCCAGCGTGATCTCGGTGTGGCCCTCAGCCGACTGGTACGAGCGCGAGCAGTGGGACCTGCTCGGGATCCGCTTCGAGGGCCACCCCAACCTCGTCCGGCTGCTGATGCCCGAGGACTGGGAGGGGCACCCGCTCCGCAAGGACTACCCGATCGGCGGCGAGCCCGTCCGCTTCTCGGACGAGGAGTGAGCGTGGCCGTCTTCACCGGAACGAGGATCTACGAAGGCTCGCGCATCCCGAGCCCCGTCCCGACCATCCTCGAGGTCGACCCCGAGCGGCACTCGCTCGACGACATCCTCCGGATCAACTTCGGGCCCAACCACCCCTCCACCCACGGCGTCTTGCGCCTCATCGTCGACCTGGACGGAGAGACCGTCGCCGGCATCCGCGCCGTGATCGGCTACCTGCACACCGGGTTCGAGAAGTCGATGGAGCAGAAGTCGTGGTGGAAGTCGGTCACCTACCCGGCGCGGATCGACTACCTCTCCTTCCACGCCCACGAGCTCTTGTACGTGCTCGCGATCGAGAAGCTGCTCGGACTCGAGGTGCCGCGCCGCGCGACCTGGGCGCGGATGGCGCTGGCCGAGCTGAACCGCATCCACTCCCACCTCGTCTGGCTCGGCACCTCCGCGCTCGAGCTGGGCGCGATCTCGCTCTTCTGGTACGCCTTCGACGACCGCGACCAGATCCTCGACCTGTTCGAGATGGCCGGAGGGACGCGGATGCACACGCGCTACGTCCAGGTGGGCGGACTGGCCGAGGACCTCCCGCCGGCGTTCACGAGCGAGGCGCGGGCCTTCTGCGAGGCGTTCCCCCGCTCGGTGGACGAGTACGAGGCGCTGCTCGACCGGAACGCGATCTGGCTCGAACGGACGAAGGGCGTGGGCCTCCTCTCCGCCGAGGACGCGCTCGCGCTGGCGCAGTCGGGGCCGATGCTGCGCGCCTCCGGGGTGAGCTGGGACCTGCGCCGGAACATGCCCTACCTCGCCTACGACGAGGTCGACTTCGAGGTCCCCGTCTACCCGGAGGGCGACGTCTACGCCCGCTACAAGGTGCACATGGACGAGATGCGCCAGTCGGTGCGCATCGTCCGCCAGTGCCTCGACCGCATCGAGGAGACGGAGGGAGAGCCGTGGATCGCCGACGACCGCAAGGTCGTGCTCCCGCCCCGGCACGAGCTCCACACCTCGATGGAGACGCTGATCCACCACTTCAAGCTCGTCACCGAGGGCTTCACCGTCCCCGAGGGCGAGGTCTACGTCGCCATCGAGTCCCCGCGCGGCGAGGCGGGCTGCACCCTCGTCTCGGACGGAGGGACCCGGCCCTGGCGGGTGAAGTTCCGGCCGCCCAGCCTGGCCGCGCTGCAGGCGACCGCCACCGTCGCGCAGAACTGCCTCGTCGCCGACCTGATCGCGGTCGCGGCCTCGCTCGACCCGGTGATGGGGGACGTCGATCGGTGAACGCCCTCGCAGAGGAGATCCGGAAGCTGAGCAGGCAGTACCCCGAGCGGCGCTCGGCGATCCTGCCGGCGCTCCGGCTCGCCCAGGAGCGCCACGGCGGCTGGCTGCCGCCCGAGGCGCTGCGCGAGGTCGCCGCAGCGCTCGAGCTGACGCCGGCTGTCTGCCTCTCGGTCGCCTCCTTCTACGACCAGCTCCACCTCGAGCCGCCGGGACGGCACCTGGTCGAGGTGTGCACGAACGTCTCCTGCGCGCTCACGGGCGCGCAGCAGGTGGTCGAGGCCTTCGAGCGGGAGCTGGGCACGCCGGTCGGCACGACCTCGGTCGACGGCGCCTTCACCCTCGGCACGGTCGAGTGCCTGGGCGGGTGCGGGTGGGCGACGGTGGTCGCGATCGACAACCGTCACCGGCTGCGCGTGCGCGCCGAGGACGTCCCGGAGATCGTCGAGGAGCTGCGGGCGGGCGATGCCTGAGTACCCGCAGCTCGTCTTCGCCGGCACCGACGGGGGCGCCGTCCTCTCCCTGGCCGAGTACGAGGCCCGGGGCGGGCTGACCGCGCTGCGCAAGGCCCGCGCGCTGGAGCCGGACGCCGTCATCGCCGAGCTCGAGGCCTCGGGGCTGCGCGGACGCGGAGGCGCGTTCTTCCCCACCGGGCGCAAGTGGGCCTTCGTGCCCAAGCCGGCGAAGCTCCCCAAGCCGCACTACCTCGTCGTCAACGCGGACGAGTCCGAGCCGGGGACGTTCAAGGACCGCGAGATCATCCTCCGCGTCCCCTTCCGCTTCCTCGAGGGTTGCCTGATCGCGGCGCACGCGATTTCCTCGCAGCACGTCTTCGTCTACATCCGCGGCGAGTACGAGCGCGAGTTCGAGGTCCTGCGCGATGCGCTCGACCAGCTCCGGCGCGGCGGCCACCTCGGCGGCGTCACCGTCGTCCTCCACCGGGGCGCCGGCGCGTACATCTGCGGCGAGGAGACCGCCCTGCTCGAGTCGCTCGAGGGCAAGCGCGGACAGCCGCGCACGAAGCCGCCCTTCCCGGCGGTGGCCGGCCTGTACGCCGCGCCCACGGCGGTCAACAACGTCGAGTCGATCACGACCGTGACCTGCGTCCTCGAGCTGGGCGGCGCCGAGTACGCGAAGCTCGGCACCCCCGGCTCCAGCGGGACGCGGGTCTTCTCGCTCTCGGGCAACGTCGCGAACCCCGGCAACTACGAGCTGCCGCACGGGATCTCGCTGCGGGAGCTGATCTACGACGTCGGCGGCGGCGTTCCCGGCGGGCGCGAGCTGAAGGCGGTCATCCCCGGTGGCTCCTCGACCCCGATCCTGACCGCGGCGGACATCGACACGCCCCTCGACTTCGACTCGCTCGTCCAGGCCGGGTCCTCGATCGGCTCGGCGGGCGTGATCGTCATCGACGACCGCTGCTGCCTGGTGCAGCTCGGGATCCGCGTCTCCCAGTTCTACGAGCACGAGTCCTGCGGCAAGTGCACTCCCTGCCGGGTGGGGACTCGCTGGCTGACCCAGATCCTGCAGAAGATCGAGGACGGGCGCGCCTCGCAGGCCGACCTCGACCTCCTGCTCTCGGTCTGCGACCGCATCCTGGGCAAGTGCCTGTGCCCCCTCGGCGACTCCGACGCGATCGCGGTCGCGAGCTACGTGGCGAAGTTCCGGGACGAGTTCCAGGCGCACGTCGACCTCGGCCGCTGCCCCTTCGGCGGGGCCTCCTCGCTCGAGGGAATCCTCGCCCCCGCTGCGCTGCACGGGCGCCACACCCACGCCCCCGAGGTGGCCCGCGCGTGAAGAGAACGCAAGTGACAAAGTGTCACAAGGGAGGACGGACGTGAGCGCGTCCTCGCCGGCGCCCGAGCTCGTCACGGTGACGTTCGACGACCGGACGGTGTCCGTCCCCCGGGGCACCGGGCTCGTCGAGGCTGCCGCCTCGGCGGGGATCGAGATCCCCGTCTTCTGCTACGAGCCGCGGCTCGGGCCGCCGCTCGGCGCCTGCCGCATGTGCCTCGTCGAGATCGAGGGGATGCCGAAGCTGCAGGCGGGCTGCACGCTGACCGTCCAGGAGGGCATGGTCGTGCGCACCGCCGCCACCTCGGCGAAGGCGGCCGAGGGGCAGGAGGCGACGCTCGAGTTCATCCTCGTCAACCACCCGCTCGACTGCCCGGTCTGCGACAAGGGCGGCGAGTGCCCGCTGCAGGACCTCACCTTCCGCTACGGGCCCGGGCGCACGCGCATGTCGTTCTCGAAGCTCACCCTCGACAAGCCGATCCCGGTCTCGCCCCTGATCGCGCTCGACCGCGAGCGCTGCATCCTCTGCTACCGCTGCACCCGCTTCTCCGAGGAGGTGGCCGAGGACGGCCTCCTCGTCGCCCGCAACCGAGGCGCGCGCACCGAGATCGCCACCTTCGAGGACGAGCCCTACCGCTCGCCCTTCTCGGGCAACGTGATCGAGCTCTGCCCCGTCGGCGCCCTCACCTCCACGCTCTACCGCTTCGAGGCGCGTCCGTGGGAGATCCAGGACGTGCCTACCGTCTGCACCGCCTGCCCGGTCGGCTGCAACGTCTCGGCGACGATCCGCGAGGGCAAGGTGAAGCGGATCCTCTCGCGCAACCACCCGGAGATCGACCGCGGCTGGCTGTGCGACAAGGGCCGCTTCACCTACCCGCACCTGCGCGCCGAGGACCGGATCACGGCTCCGCTCCGGCGAGGCCGGAAGGGCCTCGAGGAGGTCTCGTGGGACGAGGCGCTCGACCTCGCCGAGGCACTGCTCCGCGAGGCCCGCGGCTCGATCGTGACCGCGCTCTCCGGGTCGGAGACGACGGAGCTCGCGTACGCGCTCGGGCGGCTGCTGCGCGGCGGGCTCGACGCCCACTCCGCCCTCCTCCCGGAGGCGACCTCGAGCGCGCTCGACGCCTTCCGGCTCCCGCTTTCCGCGATCGCGTCGGCCGAGCTGGTGGTCGTGCTCGGCGACGACCCGGTCGTCGAGCGGGCGCCCATCGTCGACCTCTGGCTCAAGGAGGCCCGCCGGCGCGGGGCCGAGGTGGTCGTCTACTCGCCGTCCGGAACGGTGCCGACGCCGCCCGGGGGCGGCGCAGCCGTCTGCGCCGAGCTGGCCGCCGGCCGGAGCGCGCTCGCCCGCAGGCTGCGCGCCAGCGAGCGCGCCGTCCTCGTCTGGTCGGGCCCGGGCGGCGGGGGCGGCGCTCGCCTCGCCGAGCTGGCCCACGCGCTCGGGTTCGAGGACCGGCCCGGCTGCGGCGCCTTCCACCTGCCGGCGACGCCCAACGGCAAGGGCGTCGCGCTGGCCTGGGCCGCCGCCGCCGACGGCGAGGAGGTCGAGGTCGAGCACGTGAAGCTGCTCGTCGTTTCGGGCGACGACGCGGCCGCCTCGCCGGACGTCCGCGCGCTCGCCGAGCGGGCCGACGCGGTGCTGGTCGTGACCATGTTCCACGGACTCGCCGGAGGCTGGGCCGACCTCGTTCTTCCCGCCACCGGCGCGCTCGAGCGCGACGGGACCGCGATGAACCTCGAGGGACGCGTCCAGCGCCTGCGGCGCGCCGTCCCGCCGCCCTGCCCGGACGAGCTCGTCTGGCTCTCGCAACTCGCGGCTCGCTTCGGGATCGACCTTCCGCCGCACGCCGCCGGGGTGTACGCCGAGCTGGCGGCCCACCTCTTCCGCGACCTCCCGCTCGAGGCGATCGGCCTGCGGGCACCGCTGCCCGCCCGGCAGCCCTACGAGGCTCCTCCTCCGCCGGCAGCCGTGCCGGCGCCGCCGGCCCCGGCTCCGGCGGCGGACGAGCACTTCGTCGGCGAGCTGCGGCTCCTGCGCTACCGGCCGCTCTTCTCGGGCCCCGCCGTCGAGCGCGTCCCCGAGCTCGGCTTCCAGCGCCCGCCGCGGGAGCTGGAGCTGGCGCCCCCCGACGCCGAGCGGCGCGGCATCACCACGGGCGATCCCGTCCTCGCCCGCTCGAACGGCACCTCGGTCGAGCTGCGCGCACGCGTGAACGGGAGGCTCGTCCCCGGCGTCGCCCGCATCGCCGACGAGCACGCCGGCGAGCTCCACGCCACGATCGAGGTGACGGCCCTCGCGCTCCGCGGAGCCGTCCGGGAGGCCGACGAGTGACCGCCTCGGTGCTCGCGGCGGCGGCGGCCTGGTGGGTGAGCCTCATCCAGGCCTTCGTCGTCATCAACGTCGTCATGGGCACGTTCGCCTACCTCACGCTCGCCGAGCGCAAGCTGATGGGGCGGATGCAGCTTCGCTACGGCCCCAACCGGGTCGGGCCGTTCGGCCTCCTCCAGCCCATCGCCGACCTGCTCAAGCTCCTGCACAAGGAGAGCTTCCTCCCCGTCGCCGCGATCGACTGGCTCTACCTGCTCGCGCCCTTCCTGGCCGCCTTCACCGCCCTCTCGACGTTCTCGGTCATCCCCTTCGGGCCCGGCTGGGAGATCGGCGGCGTGTACGTCCCGGGGCAGGTCGCCGACCTCGACATCGCGCTCATCCTCATCTTCGCCATCGGCTCGCTCGGGGTGTACGGATTCATCGTGGGAGGCTGGGCCTCCGACTCGAAGTTCGCGCTGCTCGGCTCGATGCGGACGTGCGCGCAGCTCGTCTCCTACGAGGTCTCGCTCGCGCTCTCCGTCCTCGGGGTCGTGATCATGGCCGAGTCGCTCTCCCTGACGGACATCGTCGCCGCCCAAGAGGAGACGGTCTGGTACGTGATCCCGCAGGCGGTCGGCTTCCTCGTCTTCCTCTTCGCCGGGACGGCCGAGACCGCACGCGCGCCCTTCGATCTGCCGGAGGCCGAGCAGGAGCTCGTCGCGGGCTACCACACCGAGTACGGCGGGATGCGCTTCGGCCTCTTCACGATGTCCGAGTACATCAACCTGATCACGCTCTCGGGGCTCGCCGTGACGCTCTTCCTGGGTGGCTGGCACGGGCCGGGCTGGGACGGCCCGAGCTGGCTCGGCCCCCTCTGGTTCGCCCTCAAGCTGGGCGCCCTCCTCTACCTCTTCATCTGGATGCGCACGACGCTGCCGCGGCTCCGCTACGACCAGCTCATGCGCTTCGGCTGGAAGGTCCTGCTCCCGGTCGCGACCCTGAACGCGATCGTGACCGCGGTCTTGGTGGTGGCCCTGTGAGCCCGCAGCCGATCGACTCGCTGCGCGGCTTCGCCGTCACCTTCCGGCAGCTCTTCCGCAAGCCGATCACGCAGCAGTACCCCGAGTTCAAGCGCCCGGTCTACCCCCGCTTCCGGGGCCGCCACCGGCTCTGGCGGCACGAGAACGGGCTCGAGAAGTGCGTCGGCTGCTCGCTCTGCGCGGCTGCCTGCCCGGCCGACTGCATCCGCGTCGTCGCCGCGGAGAACACCCCGGACAACCGGGTCTCGGCGGGAGAACGCTACGCGCGCATCTACGAGATCAACCTCAGCCGCTGCATCTTCTGCGGGTACTGCGAGCTGGCCTGCCCGTTCGACGCGATCACGCTCGGGAACGAGTTCGAGCTGTCCGAGTACTCGCGCGACGACCTCATCTACACGAAGGACATGCTCCTGGCGGAGCCGATCAAGCGCGTCCCGGTCGCCGATCCGGCCCGGTTCGACACCCCCGAGCCGGCCTACAAGACGAGGAGCTGAGGTGGGCGAGGTCCTCGTGTGGGCGGTCTGGCTCCTCGCAGCGGGTGGGTGCCTGGGGAGCGGGCTCGCGGTCGTGAGCCTCCAGAACCCCTTCTACTCGGCGCTCGCCCTGATCGCTAACCTCGCCTCGCTGGCCGTCCTCTACCTCCTGCTCGCCGCGGAGTTCCTGGCCGCCGCCCAGGTGCTCGTCTACGCGGGCGCGGTGATGGTCATGTTCCTCTTCGTGATCGCCTACCTGGGCGGCCGCGCCGACGCCCCCTGGGCCGGCGGCCCGCCACTCCTGCGAGCGGCGGCGCTCGTCGCCGCAGCCGCCCTGCTCGCCGAGGTCGTGGTCGTGCTCGGGCTGGCCTGGGGCGACCGCCTCGCCGAGCCAGCCGAGGTCTCGGCGGCCTTCGGGAGCCCGGCCTCGATCGGCGAGCTCTTCCTGACCGACCACCTGCTCGCCTTCGAGATCACCTCCATCGTGCTCCTCGTCGCCGCCGTGGGCGGAGTCGTGCTGGGGACGGCGCGGGAGCGAGAGCGGGAGACGCGGTGAGCGGGCCCGGGATCGGCTGGTACCTGATCGTGGCCGCGCTCCTGTTCGGCACGGGCGCGCTCGGGGTCATGCTCCGGCGCAGCCCGCTGATCGTCCTGCTCTCGCTCGAGCTGATGCTGAACGCGGCCAACCTGACGCTGATCGCCTTCGCGCGCCAGCACGGGTCCCTGGACGGCCAGGTGTTCGCGCTCGCGGTGATGGCGGTGGCCGCGGCGGAGGTCGCCATCGGCCTCGGGCTGATCGTGGCCATGGCGCGGCGCGGCCTCCCTCTCGACGTCGACCAGGCGAGCTCGCTGAGGGGGTAACGGATGGTCGCCGGCGCCTGGTTCTGCCTCCTCGCCCCGCTCGCGGGGGCGCTCGCCATCACGCTCGCCGGCGAGCGCATCTCGCGCCGCCAGGCGGGCCTCGTCTCCACGCTGACCACCTTCGCCGCCTTCGGCGGCGCGCTCGTCGCCTTCGTCGCCATGTGGGCCCGAGAGGGTGCCGAGCGCGAGCAGCTCTCCACCGCGTACACCTGGCTCGCGGCGGGCGACTTCGAGGTCGGGCTGCAGATCTTGGTCGACCCGCTCTCGGCCGTGATGATGCTCGTCGTCTCCGGCGTCGGCGGGCTCATCGTCTGGTACTCGCTGGGGTACATGGCCGGCGACGACGAGGAGCGCCGGTACTTCGCCTACATGTCGCTCTTCGTCTTCTCGATGCTCCTGCTCGTCGAGGCCGGGAACCTGCTGCTCTTGCTCGTCGGCTGGGGGCTCGTCGGCCTCGCCTCGTACCTCCTGATCGGCTTCTGGCACCACCGCCCGGAGGCGGTCGCGGCGGCCAAGAAGGCGTTCGTGATGAACGCGATCGGGGACGCGACCTTCGCGCTCGGGCTCGTGCTCCTCGTCTGGCAGGCGCGGACGCTCGAGCTGCCGGCGGTGCTCGAGGAGGCAGACGGGCTCTCGGGCACGATCGTCACCCTGGTCGCGCTCGGCCTCTTGGGCGGCGCGCTCGCCAAGTCGGCGCAGCTTCCCCTGCACACGTGGCTTCCGGACGCGATGGAGGGCCCGACGCCGGTGTCGGCGCTGATCCACGCGGCGACCATGGTCACCGCGGGCGTCTACCTGCTCGTGCGCGCACACCCGATCTTCGAGGCCGCTCCCGACGTGCAGCACTTGGCGGCAGGGCTGGGCGCGGCGACGCTGCTCCTGGCCGGCCTCGTCGCGCTCGTGCAGTGGGACATCAAGCGCGTCATCGCCTACTCGACGATGTCGCAGATCGGCTACATGTTCCTCGCGGCCGGGATCGGGGCCTACGGGTTCGCGATCTTCCACCTCGTCACGCACGCGTTCTTCAAGGCGCTCCTCTTCCTGGCGGCGGGTGTCGTCATCCACCACCTCGCGGGCGAGCAGGACATCCGCCGGATGGGCGGGCTGCGCGCCGCGCTCCCGCGCACGCACGTCGCGTTCCTCGTGGGGACGGCCGCCCTCGTCGGGCTGCCGCCGCTCGCCGGCTTCTGGTCGAAGGACGCGATCCTCGCCTCCGCGCTCGCGAGCGGAGGCGCGCTCGGCTGGACGCTCTTTTCGGCCGGGCTGCTCGGCGCCCTGCTCACGGGCGCGTACGCCTTCCGGCTCTACTACGCCGTCTTCCGCGGCCCGCCGGCCGAGGTCACGCCCGAGCCCCACGGGCCGGAGGCCGCTCACGAGCCGGCGCACGGCGAGGGGCCGCTCTCGATGCTCGTCCCGGTGGGCGCGCTGACCGTCCTCTCGACGCTCGGCGGGCTCCTCTCCGTCCCGGGCGTCTGGCACCCCTTCACGCACTGGGTCTCCGAGACCGCGGAGGCGCTCGTCGAGCCGAGCACGGGGGAGGACTACCTGACCAGCCTCGCCGCGGTCACGCTCGGGCTGGCCGGCCTCTGGCTCGCCCGCCGCGCGTTCGTCTCCGGCCGCCAGCTCGTGACGAGCCCTGGCGCCTGGCGCGCGCTCGAGCACAAGCTCTACTTCGACGAGCTGTACGACGCGCTCTTCTACCGTCCCGCCGCCGCGCTCGCCGGAGCGCTGCGGCGCGAGGTCGAGGAGCCGGTGGTGGAGCGCTCGCTGGACGAGCTGGGCGCCGGGACGCTCGAGCTCGGCGGCGGGGTCGCGCGCGTCCAGTCGGGCCTCCTGCGCACGTACGCGCTCGCGGTCGCCCTCGCCGTCTTCGTCCTCGTCCTCGTCTTCGTGGCGGTGCGCTAGCCGATGCTGACGACCGCGCTCATCGTCCTGCCCGTCGCCGGCGCGCTCCTCGTCGCGGCGCTGCCCCTGACGCGGGTCGGCTCGGCCGGGCTCGCCTTCCTGGTCGCGCTGCTCGAGGTCGGGCTCTGGGTGGTCGCGGCGGCGCGCTTCGACTTCGACGCCGGAGGCCTCCAGCTCGGCACCACGCGCGAGTGGGTGGAGAGCCTGGGGATCTCGTACGCGGTCGGCTTCTACGGGTTCTCGCTCTGGCTCGCCGGCGCGGCCGTGATCGTCTTCGCGGCCGCGATCGGGTACGCGCTCTGGGCCGGGCGCGACCGCCCGCGCGCCTACCACGCGCTCATGCTCTTCCTGACCGGCGCAGTCGTCGCCACCTTCGCCGCGCAGGACGTGCTCCTCTTCTACGTCGCCTTCGAGGCGATGCTCATCCCCCTGTACGTGCTCGTGGGGGTCTGGGGCGGGGAGCGCCGCCTGGCCGCGACGCTGACCTTCGTCGTCTACACGATGGCGGGCTCGCTGCTCATGCTGGCGGCGGTCGTCGCCTTCGGCGTCACCCAGGGGACGTTCAGCCTGGCCGGCTCGGGCACGAGCGACAACACCTGGATCTTCCTCGGCTTCGCGGTCGCGTTCGCGATCAAAGCTCCCCTCTTCCCCTTCCACGGCTGGCTTCCGCTCGCCTACCGGCAGGCGCCGGTGGAGGTGGCGGCGGTGCTCTCGGCGATCGTCTCCAAGACGGCAATCTACGGGTTCCTGCGCATCGCGCTCCCGAAGTTCCCCGAGCCCGCGGACGAGCTGAGCGTCGCCATCCTGCTCCTGGCCGGGGCCGGGCTCGTGTACGGCTCGCTGCTCGCCTTCCGCGCACCCGACCTGCGCGGGATCGTCGCCTACTCCTCGCTCGCCCAGATGGGGCTGATCACCCTCGGGGTCTTCGCCGTCGACGACCTGGGGCTGGACGGCGCGGTGCTGCAGTCGGTCAACCACGCGCTCGTCTCGGCCAGCCTCTTCCTGCTCGTGGGGATGGTCGAGCGGCGCTGCGGCACGGGCGATCTCGCCGCGCTCGGCGGCATGGCGCGCGGACGGCCGGTGCTCGCGACGGTGCTCCTCGTGGCGGGGATGATCGCGCTCGCCGTCCCCGGCTCGACGACGTTCGCGGGCGAGTTCCTGATCATGGCCGGCGTCTACGGCCAGGGCTGGGGCTACGCGGCGATCGTGGCGGTGGGGATCGTGCTCGCTGCCATGTACACGCTGCGCCTGATCTCGGCCGTGCTCCACGTGCGCCCGGGGCCGGCCGTGCGCGAGGAGGCGCTCGACCTGCGCCCCGGCGAGCTGGCGCTCGTCCTGCCTCTGGTCGTCTGCCTGCTCGGCCTCTCCGCCTGGCCGGCGCTCGTCAGCCAGAGCTCCTTCCCCGGCGACGACCCGGTCCGCGCGCTCGCAGAGGAGCTGGGCTGACGTGATTCCGACGCCGAAGGTGGACTGGCTCGCGCTCTCGCCGACGCTGGCGCTGCTCGGCGCGTCCGGCGTCGCCCTGCTCGCAGCCGTGCTCGTCCCGGAGTGGATGCGGAAGGCCGTCGCCGCCGGCACGGCGCTCGCGGGCTTCGTGCTCGCCGCGTTGCTGGCGGGCGTCGTCTTCGACCGCTCGCCCGACTCCCAGGCCCTGCTCTCCGAGTCGATGACGCGCGACCGCCTCGCCGCGCTCGCGCAGGTGATCCTCGCGCTCGTCGGCGCCGCCGTCGTCCTCCTCTCCTGGGAGGAGCGCCGCCGCGGGTCGCACGCCGAGTACTACGCGCTGCTCGCCGCCGCGGGGGCGGGGATGGTGTTCTTCGTCGGCGCCGGGAACCTGATGACGCTCTTCCTCGGGCTCGAGTGGTTCTCGCTCTCCCTCTACGTCCTGGTCGCGATCGACACCGAGCGGGCGGACTCGCTGGAGGCGGGGCTCAAGTACGTGATCGTGGGCGGCTTCGGCTCGGCCGTGCTCCTCTTCGGCTCGGCGCTCGTCTACGGCGCGACCGGCGCCCTCGGCTTCGCGCAGATCGCTGCCGCCGGGGCGGAGGGGGACGCGCTGCTCCTCGCCGGCCTGGCCATGATCCTCGCCGGGCTCGCGTTCAAGGTCTCCGCCGCGCCCTTCCACATGTGGACGCCGGACGTGTACCAGGGGGCGCCGACCTCGCTGACCGCGTTCATGTCCGCGGCGACGAAGACCGCGGCGATGGTGGTCACGCTGCGCGTGCTCGTCACCGCCTTTCCGGCAGACAGCGACCTGTGGACGGTCGCGCTCGGCGTCCTCGCCGCCGCCTCGCTCGCCTGGGGCAACCTGGGCGCGCTCGCTCAGCGGGACGTCAAGCGGCTGCTCGCCTACTCCTCGATCTCGCACGCCGGCTTCCTGCTGATCGCGGTCGCCGCCGCCAGCGAGCGGGGCGGCGAGGCGCTCCTCTACTACCTCGTCCCCTACTCGGCGATGTCGGTCGGCGCCTTCGCGGTCGTGGCCGCCCGCGAGCGAGAGCTGACGCGGCCGGTCACGCTCGACTCCCTGGCCGGGCTCGGCTGGGAGCGTCCCTTCTACGGAGTCGCACTCTGGGTCTTCATGCTCGGGATGGCCGGCTTCCCGCTCACGGGCGGGCTCTTCGGGAAGCTCTTCGCCTTCTCGGCCGCCTACGACGCGGGCGATGCGTGGCTCGTCCTCGTGGGCGTGGCAGCGACGCTCGTCTCGCTCGCCTACTACCTGAACGTCGTCCGCTGGCTGTACATGCGCCCCGGGCCCGAGCTGCGGGCAGCGCCGGTCGCGGGCGGCGCCCCTCCGCGCGACCCGGCGCTCGCGGTCGCGGTCGGGGCCGCGCTGGCGGTGACGGTGGGCTCGTTCGTGCTCGCGCAACCGCTGCTCGATCTCGCCTCCGCTGCAGCCGCGTCGCTGCCGTTCTAGATTTCCGGCATGGCGAGAGAACTGACCTGGCTCGGGCACTCCGCCTTCCGCGTCGAGTCCCCGGGCGGCATGCGCATCTACGTCGATCCCTTCCTGCACGGCAACCCCCGCTGCCCCGAGGGCGAGCTGGAGCCCGAGCGCTGCGACCTGCTCGTGGTCACGCACGGCCACGGCGACCACGTCGGCGACACGGTGGCGATCCACCGCCGGCACGGCTGCCCGGTCGTGGCGCAGGTCGAGCTGCGGGGCTGGCTGACGGCGCAGGGCGTGGCCGACGACGGCCAGACCTGCTCCCTGAACAAGGGTGGGACCGGCACGTTCGGCGGGGTCAAGGTGACGCTGACCGACGCGAACCACTCCTCCAGCACCCCGGACGGAGCCTACGCCGGCGAGCCCTGCGGGGTCGTGCTCGAGCTCGAGGACGGCTTCCGCCTCTACTTCGCCGGAGACACGAACGTCTTCGGGGACATGTCCCTGATCGGGCGCATCTACGCGCCCGACGTGGCCGTGCTCCCGATCGGCGACCACTACACGATGGGGCCGCGCGAGGCAGCGGTCGCGCTCGAGCTGCTGGGCGTCGCCCGCTGCGTCCCCTGCCACTACGGGACGTTCGGGCTCCTGACGGGAACGCCCGCCGAGCTGCGCGCGCTCGCGCCTCCCGGCGTCGAGGTGCTCGTCCCCGAGCCCGGCGAGACGCTCGCCTTCTGATGCGGGAGCGCTGGTTCGGGGCGACCGGCCGCCGGGTGCCGGAGATCGCCCTCGAAGGCACGCTCGACCTCACGGGGGCCCTCGTCCTCGACGACGTCGCCGACCGCGAGGCGATCCACCGGGCGCACCTGGACGGGACACCGGTCGTCGTGCGGGCGAGGAACGCAGAGGAGGTCGTGCGCGCGCTCGCGCTGGGCGAGGTGGCGTGCGCGCTCGTCTCCGACGAGTCGCTCCTCTCGCTCGACCTCGCCGAGCTGACCTACGGGTAGACCCGGTGTCTGACACCACCCCACGGAGCCATGCGGGTTTCCGGCGCATCGGTGTCAGACACCGGCCGATCGCGACCTACTCCATCTGCGCCTGTGACCTCGCTGCCTCCCAGTGGGGCGTCGCCGTCCAGTCGAAGTTCCTCGCCGTCGGCTCGATCGTCCCCTGGGCGCAGCCGCTCGTGGGCGCGATCGCCACCCAGGCCTATGCGAATCCGCGCTACGGCCCCGCCGGGCTCGCCCTGATGCGCGACGGGCTGCCGGCGAAGGAGGTCGTCCGCCGCCTGACCGACGCCGACCCGGGGCGGGCGGAGCGCCAGCTCGGCCTCGTGGACGCACGCGGGCGCTCGGCGGCGTACACGGGGGCGGAGTGCAACGAGTGGGCGGGCCACCGCGCCGGACCGGGCTACGCGGCCCAGGGCAACATCCTCGCCTCGGCCGAGGTCGTCGACGCGCTCGCCGAGACCTTCGAGGCCACCGCGGACGAGCCGCTCGCGGAGCGCCTCCTCGCCTGCCTCGATGCCGCCCAGGCGGCGGGCGGAGACCGGCGCGGGCAGCAGTCGGCGGCGCTGCTCGTGGTCGGGCCCGAGCAGGGCTACGCGGGGCTCTCGGACGTCTTCGTCGACCTGCGCGTCGACGATCACGACCGTCCCCTCGAGGAGCTCCGCCGCCTGTACCACATCC
>Ga0073934_10002515_pt1 | contig 37799 bp, 29 predicted proteins | sample LarsenN4metaG_FD_76834 | JGI IMG/M metagenome (GOLD analysis project Ga0073934, IMG submission 76834) | Hot spring sediment bacterial and archeal communities from British Columbia, Canada, to study Microbial Dark Matter (Phase II) - Larsen... ... | reverse complement strand
GTCAAAAAATTAGTTATGTTCATTGGTTTGAGGAGATGACGTTTTTTGAATAATTTAGGCATCAAAGACATAAGTGTAATTTTTTATGTAAAGTTTTGTATCGACATTCAACATTTCTGGGTTTTGATTATTTATACCATATTTCCCAACCCCTAGGTTTTTCTTTATATTTATTTTATAAACTAGCTCTAATGTCTCGCTTTTATTTGAAATAACTATACCACTACAAAACCCCAAAACCCCCTCACTAAAAAACGCTGAAACCCTTACAGGGCAACCTATCGAGGGATTCCACGAACTTGCGTTATTTGCGGCCATTTCTTCTATCCCTCGCGAGTAATGAAGCGCCCTCCCCAGGGTCCCTCTAGCCGCCGCAGGACCCCTCCTGGCACCGAATGGGGGATTTTGGGGCTCCTGAAATTTGATTTATGTAACTTTATTCAAATTCAGCCATTGATTATCGTAACATAAATCAATGGCTGGCCAAATTCCAATCACCCTGTGACGGGACTCCTGGGAATTGATTGTTGTAACTTGATTCATTTCCCCAAATACAGCCGAGTGCCTCTGGAGCCGAAGCCAGACCCTGGGTTTTTCGATAAAGGTTAACGAGCCCCCACAATTTTTTATTCATATAAAATTTGTGTATGCCTCCAATTTAACCCGTGGTGGGGGGCACGGCGTGATGAAAATCTGGGTTTTTCGCTCAAGGTTAATGATGCCGTGCCCCTACAATGTTGAATTTAATTCATATGAAAAAATTATTAATTATTAATTGTCAATTATCAATTATCAATTATCAATTATCACGTGGTGGGGGGCACGGCGTGATGAAAATTTGGGTTTTTCGATAAAGGTTAACGATGCCGTGCCCCTACAATATTTATTTAATTCATGTGAATCAATTATCAATTATCAATTATCAATTAATATAGAATTGCGCCCGGTTCCACACCGCATCCCCCACCTGCCGTCCCAGAGCCCGCCCGTTCAGGTCCCCATCTTGGAAGTGGATACCGCCGTAACGTCGGGACATCCCCGCCTCATCCGCCGCTGCAGAGAAAGTGGGCCAAGAAAGTGTGATATCCGTGGCGGGAGTCACCCCCGGTTCAAACCGAGACGAACCCACTGGAGCCGTGTAAGACTCGCCAAACTCATCGCTCCCAGTAAACCGCCGCAAAATCTCCGCCGCCGCTGCACTAAAAGTGCTATGGCCCGACACATACTCCGCAAAAGGAGGCGTGGGAGTATTCACCGCTTGATAGGGTTGCCAGTCACCACCATCAATTAACTGCGTCCCCTCACCGGGACCGCCCCAAGCCAGCACCTGCTCTCCCTCATATAACTGACGAATCGCCGTCACCGGACGCACATAATCATAATAGCGTTTCGCCTCCCAAGCCGCAATCCCCGCATCCATCACCGCATTGCCCAAAGCAAAGAACATCTGCACATCCTCATCCAGACTATGCCCGTCCCGCTGGGAAACAAATTGGCCAAAACTCATCCAAGTCCCCGGAGGGAAAGACGTACCCGCCCCATCTTCCCAGAACTCCGCGATAATTTTCCGCTCGTCAGTCAAATTACCACTCAAATCTAAAACTTCCGCCGTCCGTTGCTCATATAAAGGAGTGCCAAACTCCGGCGGCGCCGGGGGACGGAATTGGTCCGGTGATGTGAGTGCAAAGGGAGACACATCACCCCATTGCGGCGTCAGGAACCGCTGCACTCTGCCATTTGGGTCATCCAGAGGTTGCCGCAAAGGCTGCCAGTGGTTGGGGTCATTCACCACATCTGGGCCATTCACCGGCTGATAACCCGTAGTATCGGCATAACCATTTAACTGGTTGGACCCATCCTCATGGCGAAATGCCAACAACGCCGCCGCCGCCGCATTCCCAACACCAGCGGGAGTAGCCGTATCCGTGGAAATATTCCCAGAGTCACACCCCAGCTGGGCCATCAACTGATCGAACATATCCACCTGAGACGGAAATAAATCGGTTAATACCCGATACGCCGCATAACTGATAGCCTCACTCTTATTCAAAGTCGTGTTTTCCGCCGCTGGACGCTGCAACTCATCTCCCAGTTGAGTGCCTATGGCTTTCTCGTCATAAGCGGACCAGGCATCAAACATGGCAGTATGGACCATCCCATAGGCACGGGATGCCACCGTGGGACCCGGACTGGTACGGCGGACAGCTTCCTGGGCCGCTTCATCCCACATCACCACCGTGCGGGCGCAAGGGTCCCGCCCTTCCATCTGGCCAAAATAAATATAATGTTCCAAACCGCTGCTCAGTCCGCCAGTGAGGGGGTCTATAACCGCCGCCACATCCGGGTTAGCCTCCCGGTACAGAGCCTCATTAAACATCGCACAAGTATCCCGGCTCTCCATCTGCCCAAATAGGAGATAATGGTCAAGCGCCGAGCCGAACTCCCCCCGGTCCACGGCTGCAGCCACATCTGGGTAGTTATCAAGATAATAAATCTGATTAAATAAAGCGCAGGGGTTGCGACTTTCCCCAGCCCCAAACAGCTCAAAATGTTGCCGTCCCGAATCAAAATCACCCCGACTCACGGCAGCAGCCACATCTGAGTATAAATGCAGATAATCCGTTTCTCTAAATAACTGATTAATATCCAGCATCCCATCAACTCTCCTTGACAGAATTATGGCGGTTCTCAAATCGATGTGGTATGCAGCCCGTCATTCCCAGTTCCATGCTATATGTCAGCATACCGAGCTATGCAACCCCAATTAAATTCTAGGCGAATCTTCCAAAAAACTCCAAATCTTAATCATTTTATTATATTATAGTTCACGACTGCTCCCGCCCCCATTCATATAGTCAATTCAAATAACAATGAAACACTCTAGCCAGATTGTTGCCCTCTATCCCCCAACCCCTTTCTCCCAAAAAGGGAGAAAGGGGCGTAAGACATACTATGTTATCACCCTTCCCTCTCCCTTTTTACTTCCATCTTCCTCTTTACTCCCCTCTCCCTCCTTGGGAGAGGGGGCGGGGGTGAGGGCACTTTTCGAGCGGGGTGAGGGCGTATCGGGGTTGGGGTTTAACCACAAAACAACTCTCATTCTTAATTAAACTAACCATAACCAATGAAACGACTGATATCCCTCGCTGTTAGCCTGCTAATTTTAGCCATCATTTACACCAAAATCGACTTACCAGGACTACTCCAAATTTTCCAAAACTGCCATCGGTTTTGGATGCCCATCAGCCTGGGAATGGTCATCCCCCTAACGGCTCTCACCAGTTGGCGACTGCAGCAACTCTCCCCCGCCAGTGCTAACCTCCAGTTTGGCGAAGCCAACCGCCTAATTTTAGCCGCCAGCGTCCTTAATATGGTGCTACCCTCCAAAATGGGAGACATCGCCAAAGCCTATTTTATGAGAGACAGAGGACATTTAAGCGGCTCCTTAGCTCTATCTTTGGTAGTATTTGAAAAAGCCTGTGATATGCTCTCTCTCCTAGTGTGGTGTGCCTTTGGCTTAGCAATTTATCCCCAAAAAGATATCCTATTTTGGGCAATGACAGCCGGAGTCATGGGCGGTTTACTCGCCCTCGCCTTACTCCTGGGTTCCCAGAGATTTGCCCGCCTATTTTTTACCACCGCCAGCCGCTTCGCCCCCAAAAAAATCCAACTCAAAATCGACAAAATGCGATTTTCTTGGGGAGAAATGCACGAATATTTTTGGCAAGACACCACCCAACTCGCGAAAATTGCCGCCACATCCCTATTTATCTGGTTTTGCCACCTATTGCAAATCTGGTTTTTCATTCTGGCTCTCAATGCTGCCGTGCCATTTTTAGCCAACCTTGCCCTATCACCCCTTGCCATTCTCGCCGGTTTACTACCCCTCACTTTTGCCGGAGTAGGGACTAGAGACGCTGCTCTGATTCTCTTTTATCAACCCTATTTTGATGCCGCCACGGGAGCCGCTTTAGGGTTATTATGTACGGGGCGATATATCCTGCCCGCCCTTGCCGGATTACCATTTTTAGGTCAATATATAAATACGATGAAAATTAAACCGTAGGGGCACGGCGTCATCAAGATTGTTCATCAAACCGAGAGATAAATAATGCCGTGCCCAACCCCACGAATGAATCACGAATTACCGCCAAAACCCCAAACCGGATGGGCACGGCGTTATTGAGATTTTTCGTCAATCCGAGGATTTGATGATGCCGTGCCCCTACCAAGTGATATATTAGAAAAAACCAATGACCAAGGACAAATCACCAATGACCAAGGACAAAAAACACCTATTCTGGTTGATTGGCAGCTTGACTTTTGCCGTAATTTATGGCAGCATGGCTATGCAGAAAGCATTTAAAACCGCCTATGTGGTGCAGGATGATGCAAGACAGCATGTGTTTTGGATGCAGCGATTTCTCGACCCAGAATTATTCCCCGATGATTTCATCACGGATTATTTTCAGTCCGTGGCAACCGGTGGTTACAAGGCACTATATCAAGTAATGGCCGGGTTGGGGGTGGAGCCTTTCCTATTTAATAAACTGCTCCCCTTGGTGCTAGGGTTGATTACTACATTTTATTGCTTTCAGCTCTGTTTAGAGTTGTTGCCAGTGCCTTTTGCGGGGTTCGCGGCGGCGGTGTTGCTGAATCAAAGTTTGTGGATGGGTTTTGATTTAGTCTCTGCTACTCCCAGAGCTTTTGCTTATCCTCTATTTGTGGCTTTTTTGTATTATTGGCTACAGCGCCGGTGGCTGCCATTGCTCATATCTATTGGTTTGATGGGGGGATTTTACCCCACTTGTGTGCTGCTGGCATCAGGAATTTTATTTTGGCAAATGTTGGTGAGCCAAAAGCAAAAGCTGAATCTAGATTTCCTCGGATTAGCTAGTTTAGGTTTGGCGGTGGTGGTGATGCTGGGATATGCGATGGAACCTTCTGCATATGGTTCGTTGGTATCGGGGGCAGCAGCGCGGGAAATGCCGGAATTTTTGCCGGGAGGTAGGAATTATTTTTTTGATGATAATCCTTTCCTGTTTTGGCTGACTGGTTCGCGCAGTGGTTGGCTACCTTTGTTGATGCCGCCGTTGATTTGGGTGGGGTTATGTTTGCCTTGGCTGTTGCAGCAAAAATCGCGGTTTCCTTTGGCAGGAATGGTCACGGAAAAAATTCGCATTTTCTCGGCCATTATCATTACCTCTACGGGGTGGTTTGTTCTGGCGCATTTGCTGCTATTTAAACTCTATTTGCCGAGTCGGTTTACTAATCTCAGTTTGCGGGTGGTGATGGCTTTGGCGGCGGGGATGGTGACGGCTATTGTTTGGGATAAAATTTGGCGGGCGAAAAAGTGGCTGCCTCTGGGGTGGTTGCTGTTGGGGTTGTTGCTGTTGTATCCTCATCTAGATAGTAGTTTCCCCCGCACGAGTTACCGGGTGATTAAAGACCCAACAATTTATGAATTTTTTCAGCAGCAACCGAAAGATATTTTGATTGCTTCTTTATCGGATGCGGCGAATAATATCCCCACTTTCTCGGGGCGAAAGATTTTGGTAAGCCGGGAATATGGCATTTCCTATCATCAGGCTTATGTGCAGGAGTTTCGCCAGAGAGCGACAAATTTGATTGCAGCACAATATACCCCTGACTTGACGACGGTGCAAAACTTTATCCGCAAGTATGGGGTAGATTTCTGGTTGCTGGATAGAAATGCTTTTACACCGGAGTATCTGGCGGAAAATACCTGGTTGCAGCAGTATCAACCAGTGGCGGGGGAAGCTGTGGCGACATTGCAGGGGGGGGTGACTCCCGCACTGGCATCGCTGCAAGCCGGTTGCACAATTTTAAACGCGGGGGATTATACTATCATGGCGGCAGATTGTATTATGAAGGGGAGCAGCACGGAGTCCAATGCAAGCAATTAAGCGGTTACGCCAATTTATCACGGCACCGGCGGATAAATCTTCCAAAGGGAGGGTGATATTTTGGTTTAGTTTAAATATGACGTTGGCGGTGGTTTACGGCTTTTTGGTGTTGCAGCGAGCCTTTAGCGGTGAGTATGTCATCCAAGATGATGCGCGACAGCATGTGTTTTGGATGCAGCGGTTTATCGACCCGGGGTTATTTCCGGGGGATTTAATGGCGGATTATTTTCAAACTGTGGCACCGTGGGGATATACGGGTTTATATTGGTTGATGGCGAAGTTGGGGATTGCGCCTGTGCTGCTGAGCAAGCTGTTACCGCCAGTGCTGGGTTTGATCACTACTGCTTACTGTTTTGCGGTGACGATGCAGTTATTTCCGGTGCCGGTGGCGGCTTTTATTTCCGGTCTGCTGATGAATCATTATATGTGGATGCGGGATGATGTGGTTTCGGCGACGGCGGTGGCGTTTATTTATCCTTTGTTTGGGGCGTTTTTATATTATTTGTTGCGCCGAAATTTAGCTGGCAGTTGTGTGACGATCGGGCTGCTGGGGCTGTTTTATCCCCAAGGGGTATTTATCGCGGTGGTGATGCTCATTTTACAAGTGGTGAAGCTCTCTGGTTGGCGGTGGCAAGTTTCCCTGCCTATGGCAGAACTGCGGTTTGTGTTTGTCTGTTTAATTGCGGCTTTTTTGGTGATGTTATTGTATGCGTTGAAATCTAACGTATATGGTCCGGTGTTTACGGCGGCGGAGGCGCGGAATTTACAGGAGTTTTTGCCCAGGGGTGAGTTTAATTTTTTCAGCAAATATCCCCAAGATTTTTGGTTTACGGGGCAACGTAGTGGCATGGTGCCTCGTTTTGGCACGATTTTACCCACAGTGGCGACGTGCTTTTTAGTGTTACCGCTGCTGTTTCCGGCGGCTTTTCCTCTGTTTAAGGTGCTGCAAAAAGGGCGGTTACTGCTGGATGTGACGCTGGCATCTTTGGTGATGTTTTTTGTGGCGCATGGGTTTTTGTTCCGCCTGCATTTGCCCAGTCGTTATACGGAGCATAGTTTGCGGTTTGTGACGGCGGTGGCGGCGGGGATTGCTTTTGCTACGATAATTGATGCGCTGTTTTATTGGGCGGAGAATGCGGGGAAAAATCACCGCTATTTGCCGGAGCAATGGTTAAATGGGGTCAAAATCGGTAAAGAAGAAGAACCAGCGCGGGGATTTGTGGCATTGGAGTTTTTGCCGCAATTGCAGCGGGTTTTGGGGGTGAGTTTGGCGCTGTTTTTGTTGGTGGGGGTGATGCTGGAGCCGACTTGGTTAAAAAGGTTTCCCAGGACTGATTATATTGTGGGGACGGCGCCAGAGGTGTATGAGTTTTTCGCGGCGCAACCGAAGGATATTTCTATTGCTTCGGTGGCGATGGAGATGAATAATATCCCGGTGTTCAGTGAGCGATCGCTCTTTGTGGGGAGCGAAGGTTATCCGGTGCCTTATCATCAGGGATATTACCGCCAAATGCGGCAACGTACCCAGGAGTTATTGGCAGCACATTACACCCCAGATGGGGCAAAGTTACGCAGTTTTATTGAACAGCAGGGCATAGACTTTTGGCTGGTGGAGGCGGGAGCATTTGAGGGGGGTTATTTGGGGCGCGATCGGTGGATAATGCAGTATGATGATATTGCTAACGAAGCCATAGCCAACCTGACTCAAGGTATCACCCCCGCCTTAGCCGCCGCCGCCCCATATTGTACAGTTTTGCAAACCAGTCGCTTTACCATTCTCCAAGCCGAATGTATCGCTAAAAGATTTTAGAGAGAGTAGGTTTGTCGTAGGGGTGATTCGCGAATCACCCCTACAGCCCCAAAAAATAACCCCAATAAAGAGGGCTAAAGCCCAACTACGAGCCTTTTACCAGCCACAAATTAGCCTTTCTTGTATCCACAATTGCGTCTAAAGTGATATGCTGCTCCTGTTGCAATTGGTTGCGCAACTCCTGGGAAGCATCGAGCAAAAATATCTGATTTGCCCGGAAATCAAGAGGAGAGATGGGATGGGGCAACTTCAGGAACTGAATTTTTACCTCTGGGTTGAGCAAATAAGTGAGGGATAAAATATTGGTTTCCTCACCATCGGTAATCACCAAAGGTGCCCCAGCGGCATTAATTGCCCGAGCCATTCTAGGATAATACTTTGTGGTATTTATATCCTTACTCCAAGCTGATTCCGCTTGAGCCGTAATTGCCCCAGAAACCACCCCCGCGAGAATTAACACCGTGAGGACAAGTCGCCAGATTCTTTGTTGCCAAATGCGCTGGGATATGGTAAGCTGAATGGCGATTAAATAAGCTACAGCTAGCTGGATGCTTAAAGCGCAGGGTATCAAATACCGGGTGCGCACAGAGCGCTGCCCTCCTATAATTAAATCTGGCAAGACTAAAACTAAAGCCGTGACGCCAAATAAAGTTAAAATTAACCACCAAATCTGGGGTGGCGCGTGACGACAGACAAAATAGATGGCTCCAGCAGCAAATAAAAATAAAATGAGATTAGCTAAACCTAAATCGGCATCGTGAAATATGCGATTGACGTTGCGCAACCACCGATCCAACAGCTCTAATAGAGAGATTTCTCGCCCTAATGCTTTATTGATGCTTTGCCAGTAGGGAGATGTGTTAGCATAATTGAATAAAGCCAAGAGCCAGGGGATAAATGCCCCTAGGGCAGCAGTAGAAGCCACCAGGTAGTTAACTAATTGATGGGTTGACCGTTTAATAGTTAAAATTAACACATATATGCCGTGGGATAAGGCAATGAATAGGTAAAATAAGTGAGAATAAAGTCCCCAAATGACCGTTAAAGCGTAAATTATCCAACTGGCTTTAGTTTGCACGTGCAAGGCACGCAAGAGCTGGGCAGTGGAGACTAAAATTGTGACGATCCAGAGGCTGTATTGTCTGGCTTCTTGGGCGTAGAGGATATGGAGGGGGGATACGGCGATGAGAGCTACGGCGATCGCGGCAATTAATGGGGAGGCAAATAATTCTAGACATAGCCAATACATGGCGGGAAATGCCCAGAGACTAATTAAGGCGGGAAGCAAGCGCATTTCTGCGGGGGAACTGCCTACTAATTGCGCCCAAAATCGGGCAAGGAGGTAATATAATGGGGTATGTTCGGCTTTTCCCATGAGGACTTGGAGGGTATCGCCGAGGTTTTTGCTGGGGTTGGGGGTGAGGTATTTTTGCCGCAACTCGCCGACGGTAATGGGTGGGGCGTTGTAGGTTTGCTCGACGAATTCGATTTTGGAATAGCCGGATATACGCAAGGAGGTGGCGGCTTCGTCTTCCCAGTAAACTTTGCGATCGAGGTTGACTAAACGAAAGCATATTCCTAATGCCAAGACAATTATCAGTAACAACCGCCACCAGTTCCATTGCTGCCAATTTTGCCAAAATCTTGCCCGAATTGTCATTGCTCCATTAGTCCTTGATGTGGGGCGTTACCACCCGCCCCGGTTGGTCGATCGGGAAACCTTGCCGATTGCCCGCCAAAATGTATTATACCATTATGAGACGGTGGGCAAAAACCCATATAATGATTTTTGGTCAGGAAAGCGGTCTCGGTGGGTTGGCCCACCCTAAAATTGCTATGGAAATTAATAAATTCTGGGATAAACAGAGATTTTGGTGGTGGCTGAGCCTGACAATGGCAGTGGTGTATGGGCTACTGGCTTTACGGATGGCTTTTGATGGTGAGTATGTGGTACAAGATGATGCCAGACAGCACGTTTTTTGGATGGAGCGGTTTTTAGTCCCTGGTTTGTTTCCGGGGGATTTGATTGCTGATTATTTTCAGTCGGTAGCACCCCTAGGGTATGTAAAATTATATCAGTTGGGGGCAATTTTGGGGATATCGCCGCTCTTACTGAATAAGCTCCTGCCCCTGCCTTTGGGAATTTTGACCACGATTTTAACTTTTCGCCTGTCGATGCGCTTATTTCCTGTGCCTATGGCGGGGTTTATGGCGAGTTTAATCCTCAATCAAAGTTTGTGGATGAAAGATGATTTAGCTTCGGCGACTCCCAGAGCTTTTGTTTACCCGCTGTTTTTGGCTTTTTTGCTGTTTTTACTGGAGGGTTCGTTGCTGCCTTGTTTGGGGACAATTATCCTGACTGGACTATTTTATCCCCAGTCGGTCTTGGTGGAAGCCGGGATTTTAACTTTGCGGTTGCTGTGGTCAGAAACCGGTTTTCTTCGTTTAAGAAAGAGGCAACTCGTTTTAGAAACCGGGTTGCTCAAGCGAAATGGGATGTTTGAGTTAGCCGGGTTGGTAACGGCGTTGGGAGTGATGTTGCCTTATGTGTGGCAAACTAGCGATTTTGGCCCGACAATTTCTCTGGCGGCGGCGAAAGAATTACCAGAATTTTGGTCTGGTGGCAGGAGCGAGTTTTTTACAGATAGGTTAGACGAATTTTGGCTATCTTCCCGCCGCAGCGGCTGCCTTCCCAACCGCATGGCTGTTGCCTGTTGGTTTGGCTTACTCTTACCCCTAGTGCAGCGGTATAGCCAAACATTTCCTTTGACCAAAAAAATTAGCCATGATATCATCATTTTACCCCAAATCACCATCACAGCTTTTACCCTCTTTTTTGCTGCCCACATTCTCCTATTCACACTCCATCTCCCATCGCGGTACACCACCCACACCCTGCAAATTGTCCTAGGATTAGCAGCGGGGATATGTATCGCTATCATTACTGACAAACTGCGCCAGCAATCGCGCCAAGGGTTAATTATCTCTGGGATAATCGTCACGGCGTTAATATTATACCCCCTCACGGTCTCTAAATTTCCCCGTCCTTACTACAAAACGGGTAAAGAAATAGAACTTTACCAATTTTTTCAGCAGCAACCCAAAGATATCCTGATTGCATCTATAGCCGAAGAAGGGCACTTTTTGCCAACCTTTACCCAACGTTCTATATTAGTGGGGCGGGAATATGCTATACCCTATCACTTGGGTTACTACCGGGAATTTCGCGATCGCACGGCGGCAGTGATTCAAGCCCAATATAGCCCAGACTCAGCCCCGATGCGGGAGTTAATCGCCAAATACGGCATTGATTTTTGGCTATTAGACCGCGCCGCATTTACTCCCAGTTATTTTGAAGAAAACGAGTGGCTGGAAGAATATCAAGCGAAAAAATTCCCGCAAGATGAGGTAGTGATGACGGTGAAAAACAGCTTGGCGACGCTCCAGCGGGGAGAAACGCCAGCTTTGTCTCAGTTAGCAGCGGTCTGCATGGTGTGGGAGAATGACAAATTTGTGGTATTGGCAGGGGAATGTTTAGGGAAGTGATATCAAAATCGACTCATGTAGCGACTGGTTTAGTATAATATGCAGGCAGAAATTGGCGGTGAGATTACCAGGGGACGTAGATGGGGCAAACAGTGTGGATTGCGAGACATGCCAACCGGCTGGATTTTGTGCATCCGGAGTGGTTCGACACGGCGGAACTACCCTATGATCCGCCTTTATCCGATGATGGCGTAGAGCAAGCTAAAGCTTTAGCTTGTCGTTTGGCGGGGGAAAATATTGCCCATATCTTTGCTTCGCCGTTTTTGCGCACAGTGCAGACGGCTTGTCAGGTGGCGCAATTGCTGGATTTACCGGTGAAATTAGAAGCGGGTTTGAGTGAATTTCTGACGCCGGAATGGTTTCCGGTGCCCCCCCAAAGACGCGATCGCGATGAATTGCGGCAACTTTTTCCCCGAATTGATGCCCAGTACCAATCGCGCATCGTGCCAGAATATCCCGAAACTGATGCCGACTGCGCGGCGAGAACGCGAGCAATCGCGCAAATTCTCACGGCAGAATTTCCCGAAGATATCTTATTTGTGGGACATGGGGCGTCAGTGGAGGGAACAGCGAAAGGGTTGGCACCCGATACGGAGTGGGTGCGTGCTTCCCTCTGTAGTTTGACAAAGTGTGTCCGCAATGGGGATAAGTGGGTAATGGAACTCAACAGTGATACTTCTCATTTGTCATTAGTCCCTTGTCCTTAGTCCCTGGTAACAAAGGACTAATGACTAATGACCAAGGACAAATGACCAAGGACAAATGACCAAGGACAAATCACAGATGACTTTAATACTAGCAGGGGATATAGGCGGGACTAAGACGCTGTTGCGTTTGGTGGAGATATCGGCTGGCGAGCCGGGGCAAATGACTTCTGAGATGAAAAACCTGTATGAGGGGTTTTATTCTAGTCGAGAGTTTCCCGATTTGGTGCCCTTAGTAGAGCGGTTTTTTGGGGAAGCGGCGGCGGTTTTAGGGACAAACCGGGCACCGGCAAAGGCTTGTTTGGCGATCGCTGGCCCAGTCTTGAATAATACCTCGCACCTGACTAATTTAGATTGGTATTTGACCAGGGAGCGACTGGAACAAGAGTTAAATATCCCGCGAGTGCAGCTAATTAATGACTTTGAAGCGGTGGGTTATGGAGTTCTGGGGCTATCCGCTGGGGAAATTTACACTCTGCAATCGGGGCACCACGAACCGGGGGCACCGATCGCTGTGATTGGTGCGGGGACAGGTTTGGGAGAAGCATTTTTAATCTTGCGCCACAACGTCAAACGCCAGGTTGATGAATACGTTGTTTTCCCCTCAGAAGGGGGTCACGTTGACTTTGCCCCCCGCAATGATGACGAATGGCTTGTGTGGCAATATTTGCGTCGGAGCGGACTAGAACACATTTCTGTGGAGCGGGTGGTTTCCGGCATGGGAATTGTGCCAATTTATGAATCCTTGCGCTCACAGGATGCTAGTTACTCTATGCCACCGAAAACCGAGGCAGCAGAAATCTCCGCCGCTGCTTTGGATGGTGCCGATGCTCTGTGCGATCGAGCGATGCAAATCTTCGTCGAAGCCTATGGCGCCGAAGCGGGCAATATGGCTCTGAAACTATTACCCTATGGAGGGTTATATCTGGCGGGAGGCATCGGCCCGAAAATCCTCCCCCTGATCGAAAAAGAAAACCGTTTTATGAAAGCATTTCGGGACAAGGGGCGAGTCAGTGGGCTATTAGAGCGAGTACCCGTTCACCTGGTGTTAAATGACCAGGTAGGATTACTCGGAGCCGCTGTTTACACCTTGCGGCTGTAATTTTCACGTTAGAGCAACACCAGTAAACGAAGAGACATTTATGGCTGGACATAGTAAATGGGCTAACATCAAGCGACAGAAAGCGAGAGTAGATGCGGTGAAGGGGAAAACCTTTACCAAAATCTCTCGCGAGATTATTGTGGCGGCTCGATCGGGCGTTCCAGATCCAGAGGGAAATTTCCAACTGCGCACCGCCATTGAAAAGGCGAAAGCAGCGGGAATTCCCAATGAAAACATCGAGCGAGCGATCGCCAAAGGCGCTGGCACTTGGGAAGGAGGCAGCGACAACTACGAAGAAATCCGCTATGAAGGCTACGGACCCGGCGGCGTCGCCATTCTCATCGAAGCTCTCACCGACAACCGCAACCGCACCGCCGCCGATTTGCGCGCCGCTTTCACCAAAAATGGGGGCAATTTAGGAGAAACTGGATGTGTAAGCTGGATGTTTGCCAAAAAAGGCGTTTGCCGCGTCTGCGGACCAATTAATGAAGAGAATTTGCTAGAAATATCTTTAGAAGGCGGCGCCGAATCTTACGAACTCACAGAAGTAGAAGAAACCGCCGGAGCCGAAGTCTTCACGGACACCACCAATCTAGAATTTCTCAGCCAAACCCTCCAATCTGCTGGCTGCAATGTGGCTAATTCTGAATTACGCTGGATTCCCGGCAACACCCTAGAAGTCACCGACCCAGACCACGCTCGAAGTCTGATGAAATTGATGGATGCCCTAGAAGACCTCGACGATGTACAGTCTGTCACCGCTAACTTTGAAATGGCCGAGCAGCTCATGTCTTTGAGTATGGTTTAGATTAGTGATTGGTCATTAGTTATGGGTCATTAGTCCTTGGTCTTTACTCCTACAGCAACCGGGTTTCTTCCGCAACTCTCGGTAATAATCCAGCAGCTATCTCAGCCACCCGGTTGCTGACCATAAAATTAACTAAAGGTAATTGGTAATTAGTCGTTGCCCCCGTGACAAATGACTAATTACCAATCACCAGGGCAGGAATGATTGCACGCGGGACGGGCTAAATTGATTTGGAGAATTTACTCATGGTTTTCTGGTGGAGATAGGTGTCAAAAGCGGCGGCAATGTTGCGGATGAGCAATCGCCCGGGGGGCGTGACTTCCAGGCGGTTGGGGAAGATGCGCACGAGTCCGTCGGCTTCTAGTTTTTTCAATTCTAATTGTTCTATGCCAAAATGGTCGTCAAAATCTCGGTCAAAGCTGAGATGATATTTGGCTTCTAACTCGTCTTTGGAGAGTTGGAATTGGCACATTAATTCCATAATGATGGTGCGGCGCACGATATCGTCTTGGCTGAGACTGACGCCGCGCTCAATGGGTAAGGTGTGATTGTCAATGGCTTGATAGAATTCTTTCAAGCGTTTGTGATTCTGGACATACACATCATTGAGCATGCTAATGGAGGTGATGCCAAAGCCGATTAAATCGGATTCGGGTTTGGTGGTGTATCCCTGAAAGTTGCGGTGTAGTTGTCCTTCCCGTTGCGCGATCGCCAATTCGTCGTTGGGTTTGGCGAAATGGTCCATGCCAATAAACTGATAGGTGCTGGCGCCGAGTTCCTCGATCGCCATTTGCAAGATATCCAGTTTTTCCGGTCCTTTGGGCAATGCTTCTTGGGGGAGCTTGCGCTGCAGGGGTTTTAGCCAAGGCACATAGGCAAAGTTGAAAACTGCAATCCGGTCGGGATTTAGTTTGATGGTTTTCTCGATGGTATCGCGGAAGGTGCCTAGGGTTTGGAAGGGCAACCCATAAATTAAATCTACGTTGACGCTCTCAAAACCCGCAGATCGAATCCATTCCATGACGTTAAAGAGCATGGCTTCTGGTTGGATGCGGTTAACTGCTTCCTGGACTTGGGGGTTAAAATCTTGAATACCAAAGCTAATCCGGTTAAATCCTAAATCTTTCAAAAAGAGAATGTAGTTTTTATCCAGATAGCGAGGATTCACCTCTAGGGAGATTTCCGCGTCGGGAGAAAAGCGAAAATGCTCGGCGATGGTTGTCCATAATTTTTCCACTTGGGGGAGGGAGAGGTAGTTGGGTGTTCCCCCACCCCAGTGCATTTGGTCAACTAGGCGATCGCCATCAATCAGCTCGGCACATTGGCGAATATGTCGCTCGGTATATTCCAGATAAGGTACTGCCAATTCTTTGCGCTGGGTAATCACCGTATTGCACCCGCAAAAATAGCAAGGTGTTTCGCAAAATGGAATATGACAGTACAGCGATAGTGGCGTTTTTTTATAGTTGCTCACCGCCAGAGATGCCCGGAAATTCACTGGGTCAAATTCTGGCTTTAGTTCTGTGGCTGGAGGATAGCTGGTATAGCGCGGTAATGGCCGATCGTACTTTTTAATCAACTCGGCGTCAAATTGAACATCAGGCAGCGAAAAGCTCATTAGTAAATGTTCTCCTGTAAGTTGGTTACAATTGACAATTGACAATTGATAATTGATAATTGTCAATTGTCAAAGGACAAAGGACAAAGGACAAATGACAACTCTTAAACTGTAGCTGATTCGCTGGCAGCACGGTGCGGGCGCTCTGTGCTTCCGGGTTTATCTTGACGAGTCAGCAAATCAAATACATGGTCGCCAATGGCGGCTTTCACATCATCTTCTAAATCGTGCATCACGTCTCGATTGAGTTGAAACGCATAGTTAGCTTCAGCTACAATCCGCTCTATTGTTGCATCGTCAACCGGGACGGAGTTGAGCGCTTGCCGATATTTTTCTTTAAAGGCGCGGCGGGCTTCTACTGTGGGAATTTGTTCAAATTCATGCAGCGCCGTGCCCACATCTGGGGGTAAATTTAAGGCAGAGCGAATGATGTTTTTTAATGCCTGACCGCCGGACAAATCCCCCATATAACGGGTGTAGGCGTGAGCAATCAAAAGTTCTGGCGCAGTATCGGCGATTTCCCGAAGGCGATCGACATACACTTGACCTGCTGGTAACGGCGCAATCTCCTGGCGCCAGTTGTCCCCATAATAGAACTGTAAATCTTTCTCCAAAGACTCCGTGCGGTTTAGCTCCGGGAAATACATCCCACCCACAGCGGGATGCTCCTGATGGCGGCGCAGGGCTTCTTCTAAGGTACTGTAAACTAAATACAGATTAGCCAGTAGCTTCCGGAATGGCTCTCGCTCCACAATCCCTTTGGTGAAACACTTCATATATGCGGTGTTCTCAGCGGCGGTGTGAGATTGCTGGGTGCCTTCGCGCAGGCGGCTGGCTAGATCTTGGCTCATATCAAATTACCTCATGGTTCCTAAAATGGTTGTCTTGGCGATGCCTGGAATGACCCCTGGTGGTGACATTCTTCGACGGCTTTGCCTTCTCCAACCTCCTGATTTTGCCACTGTACAACTATACAGCGATTTACAAAAGAAAAATTTTCAAAACTTAACAAAACTCTTTTGGGGGCGTTCTGACCCCGAACAAACGCTATATATAGATGTTTTGGGGATATAAGAGCAAATTGCTACTCAGTCCGTCAGCCTAAGTGGGTGAAGGCTTTGCAGAAATTACCGATGCAATTGTCCATTGTCGGTAATCTGTTGCGGATTTATCTGCGCCAAGGTGTGGATGCGGAAGCTCTGCGGAAAACCGTGCGTTAGCAAGTGAAAGCGATCGCTCTTTGGGGCGAGTGAATTAGGGGCGATCGCTTTTTCCCCTCCCCCCTGCCATCTCCCTATACTTAACAAAAGTTAACATTAAAGCCTAGTTCTTCCTTATCGATTTTACAATATCATACTGCCAGGGCAATGTCAAGGGTTTTTTGATAATAATCCAGACCTTGAAACCAACCAAATGAAACCGGGAGCGATTCTGGCTATTGCTGCATCTTTAAGCTATAATTATCATTGATACTTTCGACCATAAGAGATATGCCTCTAAATGAACTGCTCGGTGCGGTCAGTCAGCTATCACACCAAGATAAACTCCGCCTAATTCATTTTTTGCTGCTGGAGGTAGCGAAGCAAGACGGTGGCGATTTAAAATCCATCGAAACCCCACATCAGGAAAACTTACTCCTCCAACAACTAGCAACTACAGAAGCAGTTGTGTGGTCTCCTTACGATGCTTCTGAAGCTGCTCAGGTATTATCTGAACTGCTGACATAAAATCCCCTAGAGCAGCCCAACTAAGAACCCGATCCAATCGGCGGCTGGGGCAACATTTTTAGATGCAGCTAAGGGGATGATTTTGTTTGACTAAATCCTACTACTTATAACTAGCAACGGTTTGCCATTCTTGGACTAAGGATGGTGACACGGATAGACTCACGGCGGGAGCATCTTTTATGGGGATAATCAACTTCAGGGGAATTTCTGGTTGTAACTCTCCTAGCAGCGGCTGCAAGTTGTATTGTGCCACATTCGGTTCGGGAGCAGCCGCATTAGTGAAAATATTAGCGGAAGCATCGGGGAGAGTTAAAGTTTTCCCCAGGGAGTTAGTCAGGGTGAGGGGTTGCGTGCGATCGATATCCCCCACCCCAGGAAAACCCACCAATCGCAGGGAAAAACTGGTTGTCCCATCAGGACGGATGCGCTGGAAAGCGATCGCCTGCCAGCCATTTCCCCGATTATCTTTCAAAGTTTGTCGGGATTGATAGACAATTTGTCCCGGAGCCTCCTCTAATTGGCGAATTGCTGCCTGAGCAGACGGAATATTTAACATTCCCGAAACCACCAATAAACTCAGGATTAACGCTCCCAGCAACAGAAACAGAGCAAATATTTTTTTACTGCCACATTTCATAAATAATCCTCTATTTTCGATATTCTTTTCTAGCGGTTATTGCCCTCACTTATCCCTTAGTTCGTAGGGGGCATTGTCCAACAAGTATTGCTAATGTGAAAAAGTGATTCCGTGAGGCACTGCCCACCCTACTACTACTGGTTTTTTAATAAAGTTCCTGTATGATTGAGAAAAGAAAAACCAGTAGGGAAAAAGTGGTTTTTGGTGAGTATTTGTGACTAAGGGATAATACTCAGACAGGTTAGAGCCGCGATGCGATCGGTGCTTGAGTGCCTAATGGCTCGACCCGTCAGGTTGGCGCAGCGAGCGGTGGCGCGTTCATATTCCATACATAACTCTATAGTTGTATTGTTGTCAACCCCTCAAGAAAAAAATTTTTTTCAACTAGCTAAAATTAAGGTATTGCAAAGGTTTCAGCGGTTTTAGGCTCGGTGATTTGGTGGTTGGGAGTCTGAATTAGGCATCCACACATCACGAAATGTTTTTTTTGTCAATAGTGACGCCAAAATTTTCTGGGGGGACCCGGAGACGGAACCCCAGCCGGTTTCTCCAATAACTGGTTATTTGTGCCGCCACTGTTGGGGATGTATCACATTTGTTCAGAAAAGGCTGTCGCGTACATTATGACCCCAGGGAATTTGTGCAACAACCTGTTGCACAATTGACTCGTCACTCCATCCCTCGGCAAAAGCCCGCATATAATTGAGATTTCGGGATGAGAGCCCCTTCATCTCAGGAAATTCCTGTTTTAGGTCCTGAGCCAAACGAGCAATCACCTTCGCACCCCAACCCTCCTGTTTCTGTCGCCCTAAAATTTCCCGCCCAATCTGCCAATACAACAACACCAACTCGCGGTTAACTGCTAGAGCAGCCCGCACCTGAGCCGATATCTCCTAACCGTCAATTTTCAAAGAAGAAATGATCATGTCCATAACCTCTAAATCAATCGGCTGGATTACATCTCCATAATCTCCGGCAGAAATATTAATGATATATTGTCCATTCGGATGGATTAGCTGCGCATACCGATAACGCTCTGGATATCTTGTTTTCCCCGTATAAACTACAGCATCCTGTCCCGCAATAGTTGTGAAGTTAGACTCTATAATCTCGCTGAAACTGCCTCCACTCTCAGTAACATTGCGGAGAATATCACGAACATTACGGATATCGCTAGGACGCGGTTCTATGCTAACTATCACGTCGGAAACTGCGTGTCCATAGCCTCTCATTCCTTCCCGTCTCCCACATTCCATAAACTTGACATCGATGGGATTGCGAACTGCAATAGATAACTGTTGGCGATGTTCTGTCTCGCGTCGTAGTTCGGTGTGATAATTAGCCGGAATATCAAAGCGTAAGCCATATTCACGGTTAATAATTTCACGGCGACTGAGTGAGGGTTGTTCTTGGTTCTCGTTATCACATGGTTCTAACCGTTGAGCCAGAGCGGGAGTGGCTAACAAGACGCTGCTACTCATCAACGATATGACCGCATAAATTCCTAAATTCAGCTTCATTTTATCCAATTTGACCAATGATTAAATTTTCTTTATGGGCTAATTTTTTTGTTGGTTGGGTTGCCCCAAAAATTCAGGAAATTTTTCGGGGCGGGGAGTTGATTTTGGCAAATAATCCGATTATTAAACGGTATGTCAATACTCTATAATCAATTCCCCACATTTGTCAACCCCGATCGCTTTCTGGTATTTTATCTCAAACCCGATCGGCAAATGACAACTCAACCCTGAGAGTAACTGAGGCTAGGAGGAGGTTGGGAAACCCTCCCACCACTGCAAGACCCAGGAATCTCCAAGGGGTCTCTGGCTATTTGGGGGAAATTTTGGCGATTTTGCGTCTGTTGGTGCTAAACTTAAATTGCTCCCAGGCGCAGGGGCGATCGCTTTTGCACCAGATGCAGTACGAGTTCAAGCAAAAAGTCACTACCCATAGCGCTATGGGTAGGCGGTCAGCCGAGATTGTGAAATCCACATTTGACGGGCTGAGGCGGATTTCTAAGCATCCCGCCGCTGGTGGCGGCAAAAACGGAAATGAGATAAACTTGGTATAATTAGAGAGAATCTTGAGCTAAATCTTAACCAACGATGGAAACAATTAATATTCCAGTTGACCCAGAAATTGCCAAAGCTTACCGAGAAGCTGAACCGGAAAAACAGCAAAAAATTGCTATGTTTCTCAATGTTATGCTCAAAAAAACACTCAATCAAATACCATTGCTAGAAATTATGGAAGCAGCCAGTCAACAAGCGATCGCTAAGGGAATGACTCCAGAAATTTTAGAATCTATTCTCAATGATGAAGACTAAACGAATTGTGATTGATACTAATGTCATAGTAAGTGCTTTGATTTTTTATAAATCCACTACTATGCAATCTTTTATAGAAGCAAAAGAAAAGGGTGTGTTTCTAATTTCTGATAATATTTTGTCTGAGCTTATTGATGTATTGAGCAGGCCAAAATTTGACCGTTATCTATCCAGAGAAATTCGTGAAGATTTTCTAGCCAGCTTATTTACAGAAGCAGAAATTATAAAAATTACTGAAAAAATTGAGGTTTGTCGAGATTCAAAAGACAATAAATTTTTAGAGGTTGCAGTTAATGGAAATGCCACTCATATTATCACGGGAGATGGAGACTTATTAGAATTGCACCCTTTTCGAGGTATTTCTATTTTAACGCCCAGACAATTTTTAGAAGTTATTAGAGAATTACAGCCATGAAATTAACTTCCCGATTAAACTGATTATTTTTTCTTTCACTAAATCTTGATTTTCCAGCTCAAACCAGTCGAGAAATTGCCACCAGGGTGAAACCAGCAGATATTTTATAGAACTATTGCAGCGTTCTATCATTATTAGGATAATTACAGAAGGAGAAACAGAACAAGATTTATGACTACCAGTCTCAGAGAGTTACTTCAAGAAAAACGCGAGGAAATTTTGAAGATTGCGACTAAGCATGGAGCGTATAATTTACGGATTTTTGGGTCGGTAGCGCGGGGTGAGGAACGTCAGGATAGTGACGTAGATTTTCTGGTGGATATGGAGAGCGATCGCAATCTTTTAGATCGGATTGGCTTAAGGCAAGATTTAGAGGATTTTTTAGGCAGAAAAGTAGATGTAGCTACGGTTAAGGTTTTGCGAGATTTTTGTCGAGAGAGTATTCTCAAGGATGCGGTGCCGTTGTGAATGAGGATTTATTTTTTTTAAGGGATATCTGCGATCGCCTCGGCCAAATCGAGATTTATACTCAAGGAGGGAAATCAGAATTTCTCAATGTCAGGCTCAAAAAAACCATCAATAAAAGGCGACTACTAGAAATTATGGAAGCAGCCAGTCAACAAGCGATTGCCAAGGGAATGACTCCAGAATTTTTAGAATCTATTCTCAATGATGATGACTAAACGAATTGTGATTGATACATAACCAGAAATCACTCAAAATACATTTAGAGAATAGATTGTGGTATAATAAACTTGCCAATTAATATGGAATCTTATTTTTTGTAAATGCAGAACAATGAGCCAAGATAATCGAATATTTCAGGGAGAAATTACTATCAAAGTTCCCCCACAGATAGCAGCAGCATATAGTCAAGCTAACGCCGAAGAAAAACAGCAACTCCAGATAAAACTGGCAGATATGCTCCAGGAACAATTGAGCATTATGCGACGAGATAGTATTATAGAACTCAGAAAAACGATGAATGCCATGAGTCAGGAAGCGCAAGAGCGAGGTTTAACTCCCGAAATTTTAGATGAAATTTTAAACGATGAAGAATAACCCAAAATTTGTGCTTGATACCAATGTGATAGTCAGTGCCTCATTATTTAGCAAAAGCGCACCTCGTCAGGCATTCGATAAAGCGCAAGATATTGATTGGCATAATTTTATTATCAGAAGCGGTATTTGAGGAAATCCAAGAAGTATTATTTCGCTCTAAACTAGACTGCTATGTTAGTCGAGATATCCGAGCTAATTTTTTGGATATGTCCAACAACCTGTTGGACAAGAGAAACTTTTGGAGACGGGGAGACAGGGAGACGGGGAGGAAAATTGCTTCCCATTCTTCCTCTTTACCCCCCTCCCATCCTATCGAGGAAAATGGTTAGCTAAAAAAGCCTTCGCCTCCTCTGGGGTATTAACTTCTCCATCCACCGTAGCCGCCAAAAGCGCATCTAAAATCCGCTTAAAAGAATTGCCCGGTTTATAACCCAGAGCCTTTAAATCATTACCATCCAAAATCGGCTTAGCACCCAACCACCGATTCAGATATTGCCAAATCTGGCGGCGAATCTGACGCCGAATCGCCACCGCAATTAACAGTAAAGTAGCAACATCACATTTGTGCAAAGCCTGCATCAAATGACTAGGACGAGATGCCGTATGCAGACCGGTTGTGACTTGGGATGTGAAGGTTTCTAGACCCTCTAACCGCTTGATGCTATCAGCATTTAACTGTAACTGTGCGGCCACTTTGCCGCGATATCTTTCTGGCAAATAGGCGATTAAAACCTCTAAGCGCATTTGCCATTGTAAGTGTTCAGAAAAGTTGGTGACTTTAGATTGCCGCCATTCGGCTTTTGGGTGCAAAAGCCGCTCCATCAGACGCAACCGCCGCCACAACTCCCGCGATAGTTCTAATTCGGGATGGATACAGCGCAAAGCATCTAATGCCCCAAGTAACTGTAATGCTTTTTGCCAGTTATCCGCTTCCAAAATATATTTCAGTTCAGTTTTCAGCCGAGATTCTAAGGCAGGTGCCCTCCCGCCTTCCCCTTGGACGCGCTGGTAAACCCCACTCTCGATCGCGTGGCGAATGTAACTTTGGGTTTGAGCATCAATGTCAAACCCCAAACGCACGGCAAACCTCACAGCGCGATAAATGCGGGTGGGGTCTTCTATGAAGCTGTTGGGGTGCAAAACCCGAATGCACTTATCTTGTAAGTCCAGTAAACCGCCGAAAAAGTCGAGAATTTCTCCAGCTCTTTCCTCTCCAGTAAGTAATAACGCCAGGGCATTGATAGTAAAATCGCGGCGATAGAGGTCTTGGCGAATAGAAGAGGCTTCTACTTCTGGGTTGGCTGCCGGTTTGGGATAAAATTCAGTGCGAGCGGTGGCGATATCTATCCACAGAGAATCTAATTCGGGGTCTTTGTGCCACAAAAGAGCGGCGGTTTGAAAAGACCCATGTATCTCTAGTCTGCAGTTGGGGTATTTTGCTTGCAGTGCTTTAGCCAGTTCTACCCCAGCGGCACGATCGGCGCGGGAGTGGAAACCATCTACTACTAAGTCGATATCTTTGAGGCACAAAGGCTCATCATTGTTGCTAGCGAGAAATAAGTCTCGGACGGCGCCACCGACGAGGTAAAGTTGCCAACCCCGATCGGCTGCCATTTGCGCAGTCAGTTGTAGTAACCGCCACTGTTGCGGTACGAGTTTCTTTTGCAACATTTCCCGCACCACGGCGGGGAGAAGACAATAGGGATGACGCCCACCCCGATTCACAAATGAGGTATCTTGGGCGAACCCCCCCAGGGTTTTATCCTGGTGCAGTTGTCGCAATACGTCAGTGCGGGTGACAATACCCACTAATTGTGAGTCTTCCAGAACGGGCAACCGCCCGATATCGTATGTCACCATCATTTCTTCGATTTCCGAGAAAGGGGTATCCGGGGTGATGGTTTTGACGTTTGATGTCATGTAGCCTTTGACGGGGGCGTGGGAAAAGCCGTGATGGAGAGCCAGGTCTAGGTCCCGGCGAGCAATGACCCCCACGAGCATACCCCGATCGTCAATCACCGAGAGTCCAGAGTGACCGTAGCGCAGGAGAATGCGTTGGGCTTCGTGGATGGTGGTTTGGGGCAGAATGGTGCGCACAGGGGAGGACATCAGGTCTCTGGCCCGCAGTGGGAGGGGAATTTGGCTTTTGAAATTCTGCCAGAGCTGCTCTAAAGCAGTTTCGAGGTTGGTGTCTCGGATGATGACAGAAGCAGCGCGGGGATGTCCCCCACCGCCGAAGGGTTGGAAAAGTTGATGTAAGTTAGTGCCTTTGATGCGCGATCGTCCGATGACCGTCAGCCTTTCGCCGCCGTCGGGCCTACCACGATGTCTCGCTCCCAGCAGCAAAGCATCACTTTCCGTTAAATCCATCAAGCTGGAAGCTAAACCAGACAAACCAGGGACATAACTTTCTGTATCCAGAAGCACCAGGCTGATGGAATTGCCCGCGTACTGTTCCGATCGCATTTGCTCCAATGCAATAGTGAGCAGTTCTTGCAATCGAGACCCCAGTCCAGGTTCCAGATATTCCGCAATCACAGGCAAGCTGGCGCCCCGTTCCATCAACCAAGTCAGAGCCGCCGCATCCCGAGGGGTAGTGTGGTCAAAAGTGAGAGAACCAGTATCAACATGGATACCCAGAGCCATCACCGTCGCTTCTGGCGGTGTCAGGTTGATATTATCCCCATATTGGCGCTGCAACGCTTCCACCACCAGAGTAGTAGCAGCGCCCACCGCTTCCACAATCAAAGTGCTGGCAGGGATGAGCGGTAGTCCCCCCATCTCCCCTGCTCCCCTGCTCCCCTGCTCCCCTGCTCCCCTGCTCCCCTGCCCCTCCCCATCGATTCTGGGGTGATGGTCCCAGACCTGAATGGGTACGGGCAAGTTTAACCACTCGGCGCATTTGCCCAGACGATCGGGGTATTGGGTATCAACGATCGTCAGCGATCGGATTTGTTGAGAATTGACCGATCGACGCTCAATAATGCGATACTCATCCCGATGCAGCGCCAAAAAATCCCTTACCCCCGGATGCGCCCCCCCCGTGAGGACAATTCGGCTCCCTGGTAGCAGCCGCGTCATCCCCACCGCCGCCCCCACAGTATCAAAATCCGCCGTCGTGTGACACAAAATTATATCCATGAACCTCCTTTGGGCTATCTCAGGTTCGGAGTTGGGCTTCAGCCCTCTTTGAGGCTATCTCAGGTTCGGAGTTGGGCTTCAGCCCTCTTTGATAGTATCAGCCCCTTCAGCCCTCTTTGAGGCTATCTCAGGTTCGGAGTTGGGCTTCAGCCCTCTTTGAGAGAATCTCATTTTTTGGGCTAAAGCCCAACTCCGAACCCCTCCCCACCCTCCCCATCCTGAAAGGTGGCGTTTTTTGGTAGGTTAATAAACAGGCGGGGACGGTCTGGGATTATCTTAGGGTTCGTCCCCTGTGGCAGCCCTCATCTGAGGCACCCAGGGGGCAATCCGCCTGCCAGTCCTGAGTTTGTTACTATTTTAGGAGAAAAGCCGATGTCAATCTTATTTCAAATCGCCCTGGCGGCTCTGGTGCTGCTCTCTTTCGTGATGGTGATTGGGGTTCCCGTCGCCTACGCCAGCCCCCAAACTTGGGACCAATCTAAGCCCCTGCTGTATATCGGTTCTGGTGTTTGGGTTGCTTTAGTGTTGCTGGTGGGTGTTTTAAATTACTTGGTGGCTTAATCGCCGTGGGAGCGGGCTTTTGACCTGCTCCCGCTATAGTTATGACCCAACTACAAACCTACTTTGGGCAAACCTTTTTGGGCTAAAGCCCAACTACAAACCCCCCCCTTCATCCCCCCCCGCCCCCCTTTGAAAGGGGGGGGTCAGCGGAATAAATGTTTTATTGTTCGGGGGGGGTCAGCGGAATAAATGTTTTGTTGTTCGGGGGGGTAGGGGGGATAGGCTCAAGCCCAACTACGAACCAAGAGGGCTAAAGCCCAACTACGAACCAAATTGGGCTCAAGCCCAACTACGAACCAAGAGGGCTAAAGCCCAACTACGAACCAAGAGGGCTAAAGCCCAACTACAAACCACGGAATAAATTAAATGGCAGTTTTTGAGGGAAATTTTACTCAAACAGAATCCCTACGGTTAGCTATTGTTATTGGTCGGTTCAATGATTTGATTACAGGAAAATTATTGGCTGGCTGTCAAGATGGGTTGAAACGCCACGGGGTGGATGTGGACCCAGAAGGCGCACAGGTGGACTATGTGTGGGTGCCTGGTAGCTTTGAAGTGCCAGTAGTCGCTCGACAACTGGCGATGACCGATCGCTACGATGCCGTCATTTGCCTTGGCGCCGTCATTCGGGGTCAAACCCCCCATTTCGATTACGTCGCCGCCGAAGTCGCCAAAGGTATCGCCGCCGCCGGTTTTCAAACCGGCGTCCCCGTCATTTTTGGCATCCTCACCGCCGACACCATGCAGCAAGCACTAGAACGCGCTGGCATCAAAAGCAATAAAGGCTGGGATTATGCCATGAATGCTCTAGAAATGGCCAATTTAATGCGCCAGCTCAAAAAGTAACTGTACGGGCACGGACAAGCATGGCGCCGATCAACATTTAGCGTGAAACACCAATATTTATGACGCCGTGCCCGTACCAAAGGACAAAGGACAAATGACAAATGACAAAGGACTAATCACCACCATCAGTCAAGCCACTAACTCATTTAAATATAGTGGCAAAGCCATGATTTTGGTGTGGCAAACCAGCCGCAATCTCACCATCATTATTGCCATTTTAACCTTATTAGGGGGATTAGTGCCAGCCGCCATAGCCGTAGTGGGTAAATCCATTGTGGATAGTGTGGTAGCCGCCAATCAATCTGGGTTAGAAGCAGACAGATTAAAGGCAATTTACTGGGTAATCTTAGAAGCCTTGTTAGTGATGGCAATGGCCGGGTTAGGACGGGGGTTGAGTGTCGCTCAATCCCTGTTAAGAGTGTTACTGGGGCAAAAAGTTAATGAAATGATTTTAGAAAAAGCCCTCACTCTGTCTTTAGTTCACTTTGAAGATTCAGAATTTTATGATAAAATGACAATGGCGCGGCGGGAAGCATCCAGCCGTCCTCTGAGTTTAGTTAACCGCACTTTTAAACTGGTGCAAGATGGATTAAAATTAGTCACCTATGGCGGTTTGTTGGTGCAGTTTTCTCCTGTGGTGGTATTGGTACTTTCCCTCGCCTCTTTCCCAGCTTTTATCTCGGAAACCCGCTTCAGTAACGCCGCTTTTCGCCTGTTTCAGTGGCGATCGCCCGAAACCCGAGAGCAAACCTACCTAGAAACCCTCATCGCTCGCGAAGACTACGCCAAAGAAGTCCAACTCTACCAACTCGGCTCTATCTTCCTCCAACGCTATCGCGATATCTTCCGTCTTTTGTACAGCGAAGACCGCCACCTCACCCTGCAACGCGGTATCTGGGGATATCTCCTGAGCCTACTCAGTACCGCCGCCTTCTACCTCACCTACATCTGGATTGTCATCGCCACCATCTCTGGTAAAATCACCCTGGGAGAAATGACCATGTATTTAGTCGTTTTCCGCCAAGGACAGTCCACCTTTTCAGAAAGTCTCAGCGCGATCGGCGGTCTCTATGAAGATAACCTCTACCTCTCCAACCTTTACGACTTTTTAGACCAAGAAATCCCCCACACCTACGGCAACGCTACTGCAGGAAACCAACCCGGCGACGGGTTGCGCTTTGAAAACGTCAGCTTTACCTATCCCGGTAGTGATAAACCCGCCCTTAGCCACATCTCATTCCACCTGAAACCAGGGGAAAAATTAGCCATAGTGGGTAAAAACGGCTCTGGCAAAACCACATTAATTAAACTCCTCACTAAACTATATTTACCAGACCAAGGTAGTATTAGCCTCGACGGTTTAGACTTGCGGGAATGGGATGGGGAGGCTCTGCGACGACGCATCGGCGTGATTTTCCAAGATTTTGTCCGCTACCAATTCACCATTGGGGAAAATGTGGGCGTAGGCGATGTGGATAACTTGTGGGACAATGACCGCTGGGAAACTGCAGCCGAAAAAGGCATGGCTCGGCCTTTTATTGATACCATGCCAGAGAGATTTAAAACCAGGTTGGGCAGGTGGTTTAAAGGCGGCATGGAAATTTCCGGCGGTCAATGGCAAAAAATCGCCCTTTCCCGTGCCTTCATGCGCCGTGGTGCTGATATATTAGTCTTAGATGAACCCACCGCCGCAATGGACGCTGAGGCAGAGTTTGAAATTTTCCAGCGGTTTGGCCAGTTTACCGAACATCAGATGGTAGTTTTAATCTCTCACCGCTTTTCTACGGTCAGGATGGCGAATCATATTTTAGTGATTGAAGCGGGAAAATTGATAGAACAAGGCAGCCACGATGAATTATTGGCGGCTGGGGGGATTTATGCCAGATTATTTGCTATTCAAGCAGCGGGATATCAATGATTTGAAAAACTTTATGCGATTTTGATTTCTGATTGTCATCAGCACTCGTGCAGCCAGCATAGGGCCATCTTCCCCCTCTTCCCACCCCTCCCCCTCTTCCCCCTCTTCCCCGTCTTACTCCCCTTTCTCCCTTTTTGGTCGAAAGGGGTTGGGGGATAGAGGGCAACTCTAGGGATTGTTTCATTCTTAATTGAAATGATATCAAGTCCTACTGCTTCGTTGGTGCAAAACTGAGTGGTTGCCCCGAAATTACCCGATCGATGCCCCCGGACTTGATATGAGCCACCATTCTAGCAAAACAGCGCGACACTGTAAACAAGTCAATTCTTGCAGCAGCATCTGCACTCCCTCGGCTGTAATGGGATAAGTTCTGGCTGACTTTGCCGCAGCTTGCCTTGCACCATGAAGAGCTGCCACAAAGCTGTATAACTTTTGATTGGAAAACGAGCTATTTACCGCCCATCCTTGAACATTGAGAGGCGTCATTTGCTTAATTGCCTCCGGCTCAATGCCCAATTCTCTACAAAGGATAGTCGTCGCCGCTGCATGGGGTGGGTGTCCATTCAATAAACGTCCCCCCGGAAAATCAATAGTTGCCTGTCCTAAACCAGGACGATATGTGGGAGGTAGGACAATTAAACAATCATCTTGAATCGGCAGGACAATCACCGAATCTGCCTTTTCCACTCGCCAATATTCTAATAAATTGCCTTCCCCATCGAGCAGATGCTCGCCAATGAGAGTAAGCCATCGGGAATGCAGTTCTAAGAACCGGTCTTGAACTGGCCACACGGGCAGTGAATCAAAATCACTCATTTTCCCTTTCTCCTCCTCATATGACCAGAGAAACCCGGTTTTTTAAATAAACCGGGTTTCTGGAAGCAACCCATCAACCGGTATTGCGTAAACCAGCGGCGATGCCATTAAGAGTCAACAGCGCCCCCCGCAGTAATTCTCCCTTACTATAACGGGATTGAATTGCCCCAGAAGACTGTTGCTGGTCATGTTGGCGCAATCGTTTGAGCAAAGAAACTTGCAATAAACCCAAAGGCACGATCGTGCCATTGCGCAACTGCACCGAACGCTGTAAATAGGGGTCGCCATCCAAAAGCCGAGTTTGACCAGTAATTTGCAGCACCAGCTCGCGGGTCAGGTTATATTCAGAAGCGATCGCCTCAAACAGTTCCTCAAACCGCGCTAAGTGTCCTGGACTAGCCAGTTCCCGCACATAATAGTGAGCAATTTGTAAATCCACCTTAGAAAGAGTCATCTCTACCTTACTAATCACCATCTTAAAAAACGGCCACTTCAGATAGAAATATTGCAGTAACTTCAGATGTTCCACCGGTTCCTGCTGCAAAAACCGTTGTAAAGCCGTACCCACCCCATACCAAGCGGGAAGCAAAAACCGAGTTTGCGTCCAACTAAACACCCAGGGAATCGCCCGCAAACTGCCCAAATCCTTTTTCCCCGTAGTCCGACGAGCCGGACGAGAAGAAATTTGTAACTGGCTAATTTCTTGAATCGGAGTAACTTCGTGGAAAAAATCCACCAAATCCGGTTGCTCATAAATCAGAGCCCGGTAGTGTGACCGAGAGTCCGCCGCCAACTCCTCCATAATTTCATTCCAAGTTTCGATATCATCGAAACCAGTACCCAGCAAACTCGCTTTCACCACCGCCGCCGCGATACTTTCCAGATTGTACAAAGCCAAATCGGGTAGAGTATATTTACTCGCCAGGACTTCTCCCTGCTCCGTAATCTTAATCCGCCCCTCGATCGTGCGATTCGGCTGCGCCAAAATCGCCTCATAAGCCGGTCCACCGCCCCGCCCCACAGAACCGCCGCGACCGTGAAAGATGCGCAACACCACACTCTTAGACGATGCGACCTTTTGCAGATCCTTTTGCGCCTTGTGAATTTCCCAGTTGCTGCTGAGGAAACCCGAATCCTTGTTACTGTCGGAATAGCCCAGCATCACCTCTTGCAGAGCGATCGGGCCAGCTTTGTGGTTCGGGGAGCCGGGATAGACCAGAGGTACAACTCGCGAGCCAGCATTACTGCTAGTCCCAGCCGCCACCGAGCCACCCAACGCCGCATAACCACCCGCCAAATTAGCCAAATATAGAGGTAAGTCAAACAACTGCTGCATCACCGCCGGGGCCCGTTTCAGGTCTTCCACCGTTTCAAACAGAGGCACCACATGCAGAGTGCTAATCCCAGTAGCCGGGTCATACAGTCCCGCCTCTTTCGCCAACAGCAGCACTTCCAGCAAATTACTTGCCGAGTGGCTCATACTGATAATGTACGTCTGGCAGATTTCCTGGCCAAACTCTTGCTGAATGGCGCGGACGATGCGGAAAGTCTCGATCGTCTCCCGCACCGTCGGCGAGAAAGGCAAATCCGTGGGAATCAAAGGACGCCGAGTTTTTAGCTCTTTAACCAGCCAATCCACCCGCTCCGTCTCCGATAGCTCCTCATAAGGCTTCGGCAAAATTTGCAAGTAAGCAGCGATTTCATTAAAAGCCTCACAGTGGCGGGGAGACTCCTGGCGGATATCCAGCTCCGTCAAGTGAAACCCATACACCTCCACCTGGCAAATCAGAGTTTCAATCTCCCGACAGATCAGACCCGTCGCCGCCAAATTGCGCTGAATTAGGCGCAGCTCCGCCATAAATTCACTGCAAGAGCGGTAAATATTAGCGCTTTGCATCTCTGAAAGCCGCCGCTGGTTGTCCTCTTGACCCTGAAATTTGCCCCCTTCTTCCGACAAACGCCCATTGCGTTTCAGGGTATTTTCCAGACGTGCCGCGATGTAAGCCAGCTTCAAGCGATATGGTTCGTGACGGTAGCGAATCGCCAAACCATCGTAAACTTCTGGCATCGAGAGTCTGTCTTGTTCCAAAACCTCCAGCAGTTCCGGTAACACCTGACTCCAATGTAGAGATAGACTAAGCTGGTCTTGGAGCAGGCGCACCGACTGGATGTATTTTTCCAAAACAATTTGGCGCTGATAGCAGGCAGTTTTCCAGGTGACTTCCGAAGTACATGAGGGGTTGCCATCCCGATCGGCACCCACCCAAGAGCCAAATTTACAGAAATTATAGCGGGGGGGCCGCAAATAGGGGAATGACGCTTGCAAGCTCTTTTTCAGCTGCAGATACAATTGGGGCACAGTATCAAACAGCACCTCAGTAAAATAGTGCAAAGCATAATCCACTTCATCGAGAACCGTCGGTTTAAACTGATGCAGCTCATCAGTGCGCCACCACAGGCGGATTTCTTCCGTCAGTTCTTCGAGGAGGTCCACACCCGCATCACTATCCTGGTGCGCCACAATTTCCGAGATGTCCCCCGTCGAGTCCAATTTTTGCAGAATTTTCGCAATTCGTCGCTGCTTGGTACGCAGGGTGTGGCGCACAATTTCCGTTGGGTGAGCCGTAAACACCAGCCGGATTTCCAAGTGGTCTAGCAGTCTTTGAATTTGCTGCGGCGGCACATTAAGCAGACGCAATTCGGGAAATAGGGCTTTAAAAGTCCCCACATGCCGCCCCTGGCTACTCCCTGGCTGTATCTGTGGCAATAGAGTTTCCAAGGCAGCATTACTGTGAACCGTACTGCGGTAAGCTAGCTGAGAGTTCTGCTCGTATTGCTGTTCCACAATGTTGATGAGCTGAAAGTAGAGGGCAAACGCCCTGGCAGCACGAATCGCGTCGTTGAGTTCTAGCTGTTCTACCAGTTTCAGCACTGAGGGTTCTAAGATGTTCGAGGCTTGCCCTTCTGGAGAACACATCGATCGCATCTGGCCGAGCAGTTCTACCAGTTCCTGACCGCATTCCTGGCGGAGTACCGCTTCCCAGATGTCTTCTACTATTTTGAGGCGATGCCGCAGCAGGATGTCCGATGATATTGAACTTGGAATTTGGTTTAATTCAAGCTGCATAAAGCTAATTTCCCGATAATACTGAACATTATCCTACAACGATATCATCCCAGTTCTAAAGCCTCTTTTCCCTTTAGCATATAGATCCAGGTTGGTACTTTATGTATCAATCATCACAATTTACTCTGAGTTGTGATCCTTCCTCATCTTCTCCTCTGCGGTTCTGATGCCTATGGTCAATAAACCATTTCCGTGAAGATAAATTTATCCCTTAGCTTGAGTGGCTGGTAGCGATGGAGAAAATTAATAATTACCCGGCATTAATAGGACAAGCGAAAGCCATTGTCTGAGTATTTATTCTTAATTATTGAGCTAACCGCTGTGGTTTAAATTCAGCCACAATCCGCCCAATAATTAGTTGATAATTAAATTAATTTCGTCTAATTTTAGGAGGTTTTTTAACTATTACATTGGCTAAGTCATATTTTGACCATATGGCGATCGTTTGGGTTTTTCTACCAATTGTATTTATCATAGTTACAGATAGGTCAGGTTAGGGGGGGTTCGTCGGGGCGAAAAATTAGGAGCCCTGACCAGATATCTGTTTCATTCAGAAATCAAACCGGTATTAGCCCTGTAATTTTCGCCTAATTGAGGCGGTTATATTATTTCAAAGGGTACAGTAGGAGAGGTAATTTGGCCAGGTGCTGTAATAACTCTTTACAATTAATGATTGACAATATGGAAATTGTCAATCATTAATTATAAAGAGTTATGGATCGGTGCAAGACCCTGGTGTGGCAGAGATATCGGGAAAGGGGAGGGGGGGGAGACGATCGCCCCGAAACAGCTCCTCGCTAGCGGCCCCCACAGAGGTGATGAAGGCAGCGACGCCAGAACCACCCACGAGAGTGAGCAGCATCGGACAGGAGAGGAAAGCGACGCCGACAGCGGCAGGGATAAAAGGCGGTGGGGCACTGTAGAAATCTGGTGGAGCTGGAGTTTGGTCGGGAACAGACATAAAAAATCCCAGGAATAAAGTTTTGGGTTGAGGTAACACAGCCACAGTCCTAATATGCCAAAATTAAACCGGAATTAAGGACATTGGACCAATGAAAAATACGAGCAGCAGCCCCCAGTTAAAACGATCGGGGCAGGGGCAGACAACAAAAACCGAAAGGCGCCCAACGGCGGACACAACCACATTAAGCGCATGGATTCACCGCAGCCTGAGCCAAACAGACACCAAAATAGTGTATCGGATGCTCGGCAACATCCTCCACATCCTCTGCGAAGCCCCCGAAAGTCCGCCAATGGAGGCAACATTACAGAAGTTAAAAACCGCCTTGGATGTCACCGACCTCAACACCCTACCCCCAGAAATCACTGGCAGGGTGGCCACATCCCCAATTTACCAAATCTTTCTCTACGGCAGAAAACAAGGCAACAAACAGGCGGACTGGAGCGTGCGCATAGACCCCCCGACCCCCGTTCCAGAGACCACCCCACCCCCACCCCCGGAAAATGCCCTGGGTATCGAGTCAACGATCGCCGCCCGTCAGGGCAACCCCGCCGCGATCGCCCGCTACCTCAGCGAAATCCTCAGCCCCTTCGGCGTCGGCGTCAGAGTCCAAATTCGACCCCTGAAAACCACAGGGGAGCAGGGGAGCAGGGGAGCAGGGGAGCAGGGGAGCAAGGGAGACGCCACCACCACCCAAAAACGCTTGTGGGTATTTTGCACCTCCGCCTACAGTCCCGACCCAGTGCTACTGGTAGAACCCCTAGCGCAGCGGTTGCGCCAGCTTCGCCTAGAAGGATACCGGGATGCTCTCATCCTTGGCCAAGTCACAGGCGAAACCAAACCCGAATGGTTGCTGCGCATAGACCTGACCCCACCAGAACAGCAGTTGGCCGCCTGGGCTCGCTGGGGCGATATCCCCGCCCTCACCAGACTGCTCGAGCAACAAATAACCCCTCTGGGACTCAAAGTATCAGGAGTAATCGAAGAATCCACCCTACACCTATTTTTCTCCAAAACCTCCTGGAGTAGCACCAATGACAAGGGGAGACGGGGAGACTCGGAGACGGGGAGATGGGGAGCAGGGGAGCAGGGGAGCAGGGGAGCAGCAATTGACAAAGAAACCGTCAAAGCCTGCATCAAACCCGTCTTAGAAAGCATCGCCCCCCAGGGAATCATCGGCGCCACCCTCTACGGTCAGCTCGCCGAAGAATCCCCCCCGGTTTGGGTGGATTGGCTGGATTTGCCCGCTTCTCGGCACGTAGAGCTAGCAGCTACGGTCCTGGAGCGAGCCGCCGCCGGAGACCTCGAGGCGATTACCTTCCTGGTCGATCGCCAGCTCAATCCCGACCTAGACCGCAAGCTGCAATCCGGCGGCATGCAAGTAGCCATTCGCCGCGTCAGCAAAAGCACAGACGCACAGGGAGACATCCTGCATGTCTTAGTTGACCATCCCGTTTCCCCGCCACCGCGTCAGGTAGGCTTGGATCTGGCCAAAGTCATCGCCAACCTCAAAATCGCCGGACTCGCCGGTGTCCGCATTTACGGGCGCGTCTGCGGTCGCGTCGGACCCCTGTGGCGCCATAACCTTGATTTTGCTGACGAATTCGACACCGCAATCAAACAGCGAGAAACCGTACCGGAACCAGCCGTGGAATTTCCCCCCACCAGCGTCAGTTCCCCAGATTTTCTCCCCCAACCGCCACAGACAGTCCTCGATCGCGAATTCTCCGGCACAGTCAGCAACTCCGAGGACTTACAAACCTTTCTCACCAAACAACGAGTTCCCAGTCGAGAAAAAACCACACCAGATTCTTCTAACTGGCTCAGGCAGCTACTAATTGCCACTCATGGCTTTCTCCCAGCCAAATCCGTACCGACGGCGGAAACAGCCGGTCCCGCCGTGACCTTAGTCTGGGGCGTCTTAGGATTGCTCGGTCTCGTCCAAGCCGATTGGTTTTTAGCATCCTCGGTGCATCCTAGCTCCTTGGCACCCTCCAAGCTACCCCAGATTGAACAAGTAGAAACCATCCCCCAGGATGAACCCCCTGGCACCCTAGGTGGCACCATCCACGAAGAAGGCGCTTTTGATAACTCCGGTTTTACAGCAACAACCGCCGACCAGACATCAGAGGGACAAACAGCAAAGAGATCCGATTTCTCCTTCTCCTACCCCACATTTAACAGTAAACAACTGGACGAACAGCTAGCCAATTACTTCCACTATGTGGCCGCAGGCGGTCCAGCGGATGTTTTAATTGTGGGCAGTTCCCGTGCCCTGCGCGGCGTTGACCCAGCCACATTAACAGCCGCATTAGGGACAGCCCGCCCAGGATTACGGATTTTTAATTTCGGCATCAACGGCGCCACAGCGCAGGTGGTGGAATGGCTGCTGCGGGAGCTTTTGCCCCCAGAATACCTGCCCAAGCTGATTTTATGGGCCGATGGCGCTAGGGCTTTTAACAGTGGTCGAGCCGATCGGACAATGGAGGCGATCGTCGCCTCCCCCGGTTACAAAGCCCTGCAACAAGGCAACCTCCCCACCATCCCCAACCCCCATCCTGCTGATGGAGATGACCCTATGGGTCAAGCCAAACCCAAAACCACCAAGGGTTTAAACTTGGCCGCCGTTTACGAGGAACTCGATGCCTTTTTGGCATCAAAATTGACCTCAGTTTCCGCCAGCTATAAACACCGCACCAACCTGCTCAAACTGCTTTCTTCTCAAATCCACCGAGTCCGTCTGACTCCACCTCAGCCACTACCACCCCCAGAGGCAGAAACCGAACAAGGCAGCAGCATCTTTGAGGAAGAGTCACAGTCAGAACCGCAGGTGTCAGAAAGCACCCCTCAAGCCAACGGTTTCCTCCCAATTTCCCTGAAATTCGACCCGTATAGCTACTACGATCAATATGCCTTAGTCACCGGCACTTACGACGCCGATTACCAATCCTTTCAGCTCCTAGGCAAACAGGATGATGCTTTGCAAAACATTCTGCAATTTACCCAAGAACGGGACATCAACCTAGTGTTTATCAACACCCCCCTCACTATGGGGTACTTAGACCCGGTACGGCTGGCATACGAGCGCGAATTTCAACAGTATATTCTGGCCTTAGCCATGCAGTGGGGATTCCTGTTTAAAGATTTCAGCGAGTTGTGGCCAACCCAAAATGATTATTTCTCTGACCCCAGTCACCTCAACCGCTTTGGTGCTGACGAAGTTTCCCGCAAGCTCGCCCGCGATGCCTTGATTTCCTGGCCAATTGTGCTAAAACCAAACCCCTAGTCATTATGTTAGCGTTGAAAAAACTAAAAGTCATTTGGCCTTGGTCATTGGTCATGGGTAAAATGTCAGAAAAAACCGGACGAAGGTCAAATAATCAAAGACCCCGGCCAAAAGCCATGAGATTTGGGGCGTGGTTTCTCCTAATTTTGCTTTTTTTCTTACCTCTAGCCTATGGGCTGCTCCCCCTGTCTGTTTCGGCTCAATCCGTGGCAGAGGGCGAAAAGTTGGAAGTATTTGATGAAGTGGTCAAAAACACCGAAAAAATTGATGGTTTGTTTACAGTTTATCATCAAAAGAAAGCTGGCAAAATCTACTGGGAAATCCAGCCCCAGCAACTGGATAAAAATTTCCTATGTGTCGTCACTTTGGCCTCGGGTATCGGTCAAGGCGTCTTAGTACGGGGGATGCCGCTGCAGGATTTTCTCTTTTACTTCCAGCGGGTACAAGACCGGTTGCAGTTTGTGGTGAGAAATACGAATTTTCGGGAGCAACCGGGCTCGCCCCTCGATCGCTCTATTTCCACCTCCTTCAGTGACTCCGTACTATATGGGCTGCCCATCAAAAGCATTCACCCCACCCGCCAATCCCTCTTAGTTGACTTAAGCGATATGCTGATGACGGAGCAAGATTTTACCGGGCTCACACCCATATTGCCCTGGATTTTGGGAGCTAGCTACACCCGAGACCTGGAAAAATCCTACTTCTCCCTGGTCAAAGCCTTTCCCAACAACGTAGAAGTGGAATCAGTTTATGGGTTCATCACTGGTGACGCCACCACCACCGCCTACCTCCCCACCCTCCCCGACAGTCGCGCCTTTAACCTTCAGGTGCGCTACAGCTTCTCTGACTTACCTACAGGTAATGGCTACCGTCCCCGTTTCGCAGACCCACGCATCGGCTACTTTATCACCGCTTACAAGGACTTCTCTTCGTTCCCAGAAGATTTCCAGCGCTACATCAACCGCTGGCACCTAGAAAAGCAAAATCCCGCCGCGCCTTTATCTGCACCAAAACAGCCAATTACATTTTGGATAGAAAACACCGTACCCGTAGAGTACCGCGATACCATCCGCGAAGGCGTGTTGATGTGGAATCAGGCTTTTGAGTCCGCCGGATTTACCAATGCTGTGGAGGTGCGGCAAATGCCAGACAATGCCGACTGGGACCCGGAAGATGTGCGCTACAGCACCATCCGCTGGAGCGCCGCTTACGATAATTGGTTCCTAGGTCTCGGCCCATCGCGAGTTAACCCCCTCACCGGCCAAATTTTGGATGCAGATATCATCCTTGATGCCAATCTCGTCCGCATTATGAAGGGCGAATATCGCTCCTTACTAGGGGACCTCTGGGGAGGGGGCGGGGGAGACGGGGAGACGGGGAGTGTGGGGAGTGTGGGGAGTGTGGGGAGTGTGGGGAGTGTGGGGAGTGTGGGGAGTGTGGGGAGTGGGGGGAGTGTGGGG
>Ga0073934_10002514_pt1 | contig 37807 bp, 36 predicted proteins | sample LarsenN4metaG_FD_76834 | JGI IMG/M metagenome (GOLD analysis project Ga0073934, IMG submission 76834) | Hot spring sediment bacterial and archeal communities from British Columbia, Canada, to study Microbial Dark Matter (Phase II) - Larsen... ... | reverse complement strand
TGAAGCTCCAGTTTCGCGCGCTCTCCGAGGCCGACGACCACGATATCCGCGCTGCCCTGCACGACAACTTCGAGGCGTTCGTCTCGTTCGTCGCGGATACGCTCGAGGAGGGCAAGGCGCGCGGCATCGTGCGGCCCGACGTCGACACGCGCATGGTCGCGTGGCAGTTCCTCGGCATCGGCATGACGCTTGACCTTATGCACATGCTCGGCTTCCGCGACGAGATGGACCGCGCGCGTGCCGACCTCTGGGGCCGCATCTACCTCGAGACGGTGCGCCGGAAGGACGGCCGCGCGCCGCGCTACGTCACCGCCGAAGCGACGCCACTGCGAGGCCTCGCCGGATGATTGCCCCGCGAATGACCGCCGACCGCCGGCCGAGGACCGCCTGATGGACTTTCACGACACGCCCGAAGAAGCCGCCTTCCGCGCCGAAGTGCGCGCATTCATAGAGAACGAATGCCCGCCCGGCATCCGACGGCGCGGATTCCGCGCGGCGTTTGGCGGCGGCGGCTGGGATGATATCCACATGGACCGCGCCGAGTACTTCAAGCGCAACGGCGAGTGGGTGAAGAAGCTCGCCGACCGCGGCTGGATCGCCCCGGCCTGGCCCAAGGAGTACGGCGGCGCCGGCATGACGGTCATGGAGCAATTCATCTTCAACCAGGAGATGTCGCTCGCCGGCGCCCCGCGCGGAGGCAACTTCGGCATCGGCACCGGCTGGGCCGGCCCGACGATCATCCTCTACGGGACCGAGGAGCAAAAGCAGAAGTACCTTCCGGGCATCGTCAAGGGCGATGACGTCTGGTGTCAGGGGTTCTCGGAACCCGGCGCGGGCTCCGACCTCGCGGCCGTGCAGACGCGCGCGGTCAGGGACGGCGACGACTACATCATCAACGGCCAGAAGATCTGGACCTCCGGTGCTCACGTTGCGAAGTACATGATCCTGCTTGCCCGCACCGACCCCGACGCGCCGAAGCACAAGGGCATCAGCTACTTCATCGTCGATATGAAGTCGCCCGGCATCACCGTCCGCCCGCTCGTGAACATGGCCGGCAACCACGACTTCAATGAGGTCTTCTTCGACAACGTCCGGGTCCCGAAGGAAAACCTCATCGGTGAGGAGAACCGCGGCTGGTACGTCGGTACGACGACGCTGGACTTCGAGCGCTCCGGCATCGCGACCAGCATCTCGCACTCGCTCATGGTGCAGGACCTCGCGCAGTTCGTCCGCGAGAACAAAGGAGAAGGCTTCATCCAGGACACGCCGTCCGTGAAGCACGAGATCGCCGACCGCGCCATCGAGGCCAGTGTCGAGGAGATGCTCTGCACCCAGGTGATCTCGATGCAGAACCGCGGCCTCGTCCCGAACAAGGAGTCGTCGATCGCGAAGCTGTTCTCGTCCGAGCTCGACGTCCGCCTCTCGCGCACCGCCATGAAGGTGCTCGGCATGTACGGCCAGCTCAAGGCGGGCAGCCCCCACGCCCCCGCGAACGGCCGCGTCGAGAGCATGTACCTGTACGCGACGACGAGCACCGTTGGCGGCGGCACGAGCGAGATCCAGCGCAACATCATCGCCACGCGTGGGCTGGGCTTACCGAGGGATTAGTCGTTGGTCGTCCGGCCGAGGACCAGCGAGTAGAAGGAGACCACGATGGACTTCACCGACACGCCCGAGCAGGCCGCCTTCCGGCAGGAGGTTCGCGACTTCATCAAGAACGAAGTCAAGGCCGACGACGAGATGGAGGACATGGAGCGCGGCATGTACCGCGGTGCGTTTGAGCGCCTCCGCGGCCTCCGCCAGAAGCTTGCGAAGCGCGGCTGGATCGCCCCCGCCTGGCCGAAGGAGTACGGCGGCGCCGGCCTCGATGTCATGCGCCAGTTCATCATGAACGAGGAGTTCGCCGAGAACCGCATCCCGCCTGTCGGCGGTATGGGCGTCTCGATGGTCGGCCCCACGCTCATCGCCCACGGCACGGAGGAGCAGAAGAAGGAGCACCTCGGGCGCATCCTCTCGGGCGAGGTGCAGTGGTGTCAGGGCTTCTCCGAGCCCGGCTCCGGCTCCGACCTCGCCTCCCTCCAGACACGCGCGGTCAAGGACGGCGACGACTACGTCATCAACGGCCAGAAGATCTGGACATCCGGCGCCCAGTACGCGCACTGGATGTTCATGCTGGCCCGGACGGACCCGGACGCCCCGAAGCACAAGGGCATCAGCTACTTCCTCGTCGACATGAAGTCGCCGGGCATCGAGGTGAGGCCGCTGACGAACCTCGCCAACCAGAACATGTTCAACGAGGTGTTCTTCACCGACGTCCGTGTCCCCGCGAAGAACATCGTCGGCGAGGTCAACCGGGGGTGGTACGTCGGCACCACGACGCTCGACTTCGAGCGCTCGAGCATCGGCTCGGCGGTCGGCCTGCGGCTCCAACTCGATGGTCTGGTGAAGTACGCGAAGGAGCACGAGCGCGATGGCACGAGCCGCACCGGCTACCTCGATTCGGTGCGCATGGAGATCGCCGACCGCTACATCGAGACCGGCGTCGCCCGCCTCATGTCCTATCGCGTGGTCACGATGCAGGCGCAGGGCCTGATCCCGAACCACGAGGCTTCGATGACGAAGCTCTTCGCGTCGGAGCTGACGCAGCGCATCGCCCGCACCGGCATGAAGGTGCTCGGCCTCTACGGCCAGCTCTGGGGTGACGACGCGCCGATGAAGGGCCGCTACGAGTCGTCGTACCTGACCTCGCTCGCCTCGACGATCGCCGGCGGCACGAGCGAGATCCAGCGCAACATCATCGCGACGCGTGGCCTCGGCCTGCCACGCGACTAACCCAGCGACTAGCGACCAGGAGACCCCTCATGGATTTCAACGACACCCCCGAAGAAGCAGCGTTTCGCGCGGAAGTGCGCGAGTTCATCGAGAAAGAGGCGCCGCGCCCGAAGCCGGGTCAGACGTCCGAAGAGGCGCTGATGTCCGGCTGGCAAGCGAACCAGGAGTGGTTCCGCAAGCTTGGCGAGAAGGGCTGGATCGCGCCGGCGTGGCCGAAGGAGTACGGCGGCGCCGGGATGACGACGGTGCAGCAGTTCATCTTCAACGAGGAGATGGCCATCCACCGGGCGCCGCGACCGCTGCACATGATCATTGGCCTCGGCATGGCGGGGCCCACCCTCATCGTCCATGGCACGGAGGAGCAGAAGAAGAAGTACCTGCCCGGCATGCTCAAGGGCGAAGACATCTGGTGCCAGGGCTACTCCGAGCCGGGCGCCGGATCTGACCTCGCGTCCCTGCAGACCCGCGCCGTGCGCGATGGCGATGACTACGTTGTCAATGGCCAGAAGATCTGGACTACGCTCGCCCACATGGCGAAGTACATGATCCTGCTCACCCGCACGGATCCGGACGCGCCGAAGCACCGCGGCATCACCTACTTCATCCTCGACATGAAATCGCCCGGTGTCACGGTGCGCCCGCTGTATAACCTCGGCGGTGCGCACGAGTTCAATGAGGTGTTCTTCGACAACGTCCGCATCCCGAAGGAGAACATCATCGGCGAGGAGAACCGCGGCTGGTACGCCGCCGTCACCACGCTCGACTTCGAGCGTTCGAGCATCGGCTCGGCGACGGGCATGAAGCAGCACGTCGAGGAGCTGATCGAGTACGCGAAAGCGCACCAGGACGAGCCGACGAGCACGCTGCGCACGAACCCGATGCTGCGCTTCGAGCTGGCGGACCGCATGGTCGAGACCGAAGTGGCGCGCATGCTCTCCTACCGCGTCGCGTCGATGCAGGCGCGCGGGCTGATCCCGAACTACGAGGCGTCGTCGCTGAAGCTCTTCTCGACCGAGTTGAACCAGCGCATCGCCCGGACGGCGATCCACATCCTCGGCCTGTACGGACAGCTCAAGGGTGACAACGCTCCGCTCAAGGGCCGCTGGCTGCAGACCTTCCTGCGCTCGCAGGCGTACACCATCGAGGGCGGCACGTCCGAGATCCAGCGCAACATCATCGCCCAGCGCGGCCTCGGCTTGCCGAGGGACTAAGCGGGACATCGACCGATGTTCGAGGTGAGATGTTCGATGTTCGAGTTCGCGTCGGCGCGACCTGAGGTGAGTGACGCGTGACTGATGCCAATTTGGCGCGACGCAATGGAAACGCGCCGATCAACTACACATGCTCATGACCAACTGGAAGTCGGACGGCCGCGCCGGTCAAACATCCAACATCGAACATCCAACATCTCCAGCATTACGCGAGGAATCGCGATGAACTTCCGATTCACGGCCGAGCAAGAGGCATTCCGCGCTGAGATCAATGCGTTCCTCAAGGACACCCTGCCGCCCGACTGGCAGGGTGCCGACAACGCCATCGACGACGAGTCCTACGAGTTCGGCCGCCAGTTCCTGAAGAAGCTCGCCCCGAAGAAGTGGATCGCCCCGGCGTGGCCCGTCGAGTACGGCGGCCTCGGCCTCTCGCACTGGGACCAGGTGGTCTTCAACGAGGCGATGGGGTACGCGCGCGCGCCGATCATCAACACCGCGGCGGTTGGCTATCTCGGCCCGACGATCATCCTCTACGGCACCGACGAGCAGAAGCGCCAGCACCTCCCTGGCATCACGTCGGGCGATGTCATCTGGTGCCAGGGCTACAGCGAACCGAACTCCGGATCCGACCTCGCCTCGCTGCAGACGCGCGCCGTGCAGGACGGCGACGACTTCGTCATCAACGGCCAGAAGATCTGGACCTCGCAGGCGCACTACGCCGACTGGATGTTCCTGCTCGCCCGCACGGATCCGGATGCGCCGAAGCACCGCGGCATCAGCTACTTCCTCGTCGATATGAAGACGCCCGGCATTACGGTGCGGCCGCTCATCAACATGGCGAACGGCGAAGGCTTCAACGAGGTCTTCTTCGAGAACGTGCGCGTTCCACGATCCGGCCTGCTCGGCGAGCTGAACCGCGGCTGGTACATCGCCACAACGACGCTCGACTTCGAGCGCTCCACGCTTGGTAGCTCAGCGGGTACGCAGCGCACGCTCGAGGACCTGACGCGCTTCGCCAAGAGCGAACGCGAGCCCGGCACCGGCCGCACGCTCTGGGAGAAGCCGCAGGCGCGGCACGCCATCGCCGACCTCTGGGTCTCACTCGATGTCGGCCGCATGCTCTCGTACCGGGTCGTGTCCATGCAGGCGCGCGGGCTTGTCCCGAACTACGAGGCCTCGATCATCAAGGTCTTCAGCACCGAGCTCGTGCAGCGCCTGGCCCGCACCGGCGTCGGCATCATGGGCATGTACGGCGGCCTCTGGGGCGACGGCCCGTACGCCAAGCTCCGAGGCCGCTTCGCGAAGAGCTACGTTGCCACCGTCGGCACCGCGATCGCCGGCGGCACGACGGAGATCCAGCGCAACATCATCGCCCAGCGCGGGCTGGGCTTGCCGCGCCAATGATCTGCCAGGGAGGCGCGACGCCGTTCCGGCGCGAAGGTAGAAGATAGACGATAGATGATGGATACCTCAACTCCGAAACGTGCGCCGATCCAGAGCTTCCGCGACTTAACCGTCTATCAGCGCGCGCAATCGTTGATGCGAGACGTCCACGCGCTGGTGATCGGCTTTCCCGATCACGAGAAGTACGGGCTTACTGATCAGATGCGCCGCGCATCGAAATCGGTGGGCGGCCTGATCGCCGAAGGTTGGGGCTTGCGAAGCTCAGCCAAGGAATTTAAGAACTACCTGCGGCGTGCATTGGGCTCGGCAAACGAGATGGAGGCGCATCTCGATACGGCGCGGGTATTGGAATACATCGCGGCGGACCTCGCCGAACGACTCATCCGGGAGTACCGCGAGCTCGGCGGGCAACTTGTGCGTCTCGCCGAGAACTGGAAGACGTACGATCGTCCATCCTCTATCGTCCATCCTCTACCTTCGGCCCCGAATCGCCGAGAAGGGCCGAAACGCTGATGGACTTCCGCGATTCACCCCACGACGCCGCCTTCCGCGCCGAAGTCCGCGACTTCCTTCGGGCGGAGCTCCCCGCCGACCTGCGCGCCGACGACGACACCGTTCTCGGCGTCGGTGTCGGCGAGAACCCGCGCGATCAGGATTGGCTCCGCAAGCTCGCCACCCGCGGCTGGGTTGCCCCGGCGTGGCCGCGTGAGTACGGCGGCGCCGGGATGTCGGTCATGCAGCAGTTCATCTTCAATGAGGAGATGGCGCGCGCGGGCGCGCCGCGTCCGAACTTCCTCGCGATCGGCCTCGCCGGGCCGACGATCATCGTCCACGGCTCCGACGAGCAGAAGCGCGAGCACCTGCCCGGCATCCTCTCGGGCGAGGTCTACTGGTGCCAGGGCTTCTCGGAGCCCGGCGCCGGCTCTGACCTCGCCTCGCTCCAGACGCGCGCCGTGCAGGACGGCGACGACTTCATCGTCAACGGCCAGAAGATCTGGACGTCTGGCGCGCACCGCGCGCAGCGCATGATGCTCCTCGCGCGCACCGACCCCGACGCGCCGAAGCACAAGGGCATCAGCTACTTCCTGCTCGACATGCGGACGCCCGGTATCAGTGTGCGGCCGCTGACGAACATGGCTGACACGCCGAGCTTCAACGAGGTCTTCTTCGACAACGTCCGCGTGCCCAAGAAGGACCTGCTCGGCGAGGTCAACCGTGGCTGGTACTACGCCACAACGACGCTCGACTTCGAGCGCTCCGGCATCATCTCAGGCGCCGGCCTCCAACGCCTCGTGCGCGAGCTGTTGGACCTCGCGCGGACCGGCGGCCGCCGCTCGGATCGCGCTTGGCCGCTCGCCCGCCACGAGCTCGCCGAGCGTTGGATCGAGACCGAGGTCGCGATCGCGCTGTCGTACCGGGTCGTCTCGATCCAGGCGAAGGGGCTCGTGCCGAACCAAGAGGCCTCGATCACGAAGCTCTTCTCGTCGGAGCTCGCGCAACGCATCGCTGGCACAGCGATGCACGTCGCCGGCCTTGCCGGCCAGCTCGGGGCCGGCTCGCCGTACGCGCCGCTCGGTGGCCGCATCGATGCCTGGTACCGCATCGCCGTCGGGGCGACGATTGCCGGCGGCACGTCGGAGATCCAGCGCGGCGTCATCGCGCAACGGGGATTGGGGTTGCCGCGATGATCCGTCGCTTCGCCATTGCCCTCGTCATCGCCGTTGGCGTCTACGGGATCGCGCTCGGGATCGGCACGCTGCTGTATCAGACGGGCGCCATCGGCACCGGCGCCACGCACAACGACTGCGACACCGTCAAAGCCGACCTTGCGCGCGCGCGTGGGGTCTCCGAGGAAGACATCCCGCAGGCGGACGTGAAGGCGGCGACGCGGGCGTGCCTCGATGCTCACGAGCTGACGAAGTGGGAAGCCTTCCGCTCCGAGTACCTGTTCTGGAGCGTCTGGCCCGGCATTATCCTCGCCGGCCTCTTCCTCCTCTGGCCGTGGTGGACGCGCGTCCTCCACCATCAGGAGATCGCGGAGGCGATCGAGGAGGCGAGCCGACTGGAGATGGGCACGTAGGTGGGCGCGCGGACGGGGGCAGAGAGGGCGGAAGGCTCTCGACGGAAAGGAGGCGATCGGGTACTAACAGACGGGCCAACACCATGCTGGATGGCGGAAGCCAGTGGCCGGGCGTACGCACGACCTCTGACTTCCGGCCTCCAGCAAACAACCGACGACGAACAAGAAGGAGCATCACCTTGGACCTCGGACTTTCCGAACAGCAAGAGCTACTGAAGAACGCCGCGCGCGACTTCCTCGAGAAGGAGTGCCCCGAGTCCCTCGTCCGCGAGATGGAAGAGGACGAGAAGGGCTACTCTCCCGACCTCTGGAAGAAGATGGCCGAGCAGGGGTGGCAGGGCCTGCTCATTCCCGAACAGTACGGCGGCGCCGGCTTCGGCTTCCTCGACCTGATCATCCTCGTCGAGGAGTTCGGCCGTGCCCTCGTGCCCGGCCCGTTCATCTCGACACAGGTCGGCGGCGTCATCCCGATCCTCGAGGGCGGCACCGACCAGCAGAAGCAGTACGCGCTCCCGAAGATCGCCTCCGGCGAGGACATCTGGACCCTCGCCTACACCGAGCCCTCAGCCCGCTTCGACACTGAGGGCGTCGCGCTCGAGATCAAGGAGGACGGCAACGACCTCGTGCTGAACGGCACGAAGCTCTTCGTCCGCGACGCGAACGTCGCCGACATAATGACCGTTGTTGGCCGGCGGCCGGGCACGAAGGGCGACGACGGCATCGAGCTGGTGATCGTCCGTACCGACACGCCCGGCATCAGCCAGACCCAGCTCAAGACGATCGCCGCCGACAAGCAGGCGGAGGTGAAGTTCGAGAACGTGCGCGTACCGAAGGCGAGCATCATCGCCGGCGGCGCCGCGCTCCTGAAGAAGGTGCAGCGTAAGGCGACCGTCCTCGAGTGCGCCTACCTCGTGGGCCTCGCCCAGATGGACTTCGAGATCAGCGTCCAGTACGCCAAGGACCGCATCCAGTTCGGCCGGCCGATCGGGTCGTTCCAGGCGATCCAGCACAAGGCGGCAGACATGGTCACCGACGTCGATGGCGCGCGCTTCATCATGTACCGGGCCGCCTGGTCGGTCGATCAGGATGAGGCCGACGCGGACATGAACGTCCACATGGCGAAGGCCTGGTGCAGCGAGGCGACGCGGCGCGTCGTCGCGCACGGCCAGCAGATCCACGGCGGCATCGGCTTCACGAAGGACTACAAGATCCAGCTCTACTTCCGCCGCCAGAAGGCCGCCGAGCTCGCCTGGGGCGATGCCGACTACCACCGCGAACTGGTCGCTGAGGAGCTGGCGATCTAGAGGCGAGCAGTCAGCCGCAACTGTCGGCTCTCAGCGTTTTCGAAATCGAGGAAGGCCGCTCGCATGGGCGGCCTTCTGTCGTCGTCTGATTTGCGGAGCTGGCGCATCGCATGGGGAGGCGGCGCAGGCGATCAACGAGATCATGCGCGCGAGGAAGCGCATCAACGCCGATGCCGCGCTCGACCGGGAGAAGGCCCTGGGGACGCCTGCCAGCCCTCTGGCTGAACCTCCAGTCGCAGTATCAACTGACGCTCGCGGCTGCTCCGGCAGCATCCGCCGAAGCGCACCGCCCGCCCTGCCTCGGGCACTCAGTGCCGCGAAGCGCTTGAACTTCCCTCTGTTCCGGCCGCCGGCTCGGCGTCCGTGGTTTCCGCAGCGCAAGGCGCGGTGTGCCGGTATCACGCCCGTCGCGTCGCCCGCCCGCGAGTAGACTGTCGTCGACATGGCCACCACCCCTGCCACCGGCAGCGCCGCAGCCTCACTTCGCCGCTACCTCCGCTCCGCTGACGGCCGCGCCCTTATCGTCATCGTCACCCTCGCACTCGTCATCCGCCTCGTCAGCGTTGCCTGGCTCCATCCCGATCCGCGCGACGGCCGCTTCGACGACTCGGTCTTCTACGACGCCACGGCCCGCCACCTCGCTGCCGGCGACGGCTACGTGTTCGACCCGACGATCTGGGTCGCCGCCGACGGCACGCCGCTGTACCCCGGCGAGCACGAGCTGACGGCGACGGCCCTCTGGCCGCCCGGCTACCCGCTCACCCTCGCGCCGCTCTACGCCGTCTCCGGCGACTCGCTCTGGGCGGCGCGCCTCCTCAACGTCGCGTTCGCCGCCGGCGCCTGCGGGCTGACGTTCGTGCTGGCGCGCCGCTTCTTCGGCCTCCTCGAGGCCACGGTCGCAGGCGGCGCCCTCGCGCTCATGCCGTCGCACATCCTCTTTACCTCGATCCTGCTCTCCGAGACGGAGTTCTCGTTCCTGTTGCCGCTCACCCTGGTCATCGCCGCGTACTTCGTCTTCCCCCGCGAACGCGGGGCGGCGGCGGGCGATGGCGCCGCGCGCATGCCGCCATCAGTGCGCTACCTCGCGCTGACGGCGCTCCTCGGCGCGCTCGCCGCTTTCACCGGCTACGCACGGGGCGAGTTCCTCCTCTTCGGCGCCGTCTTCGCGATCCTCCTCGTCGTCCGCTGGCGCGCCCGCGCGGCCCTGCCGGTGGCCGCACTCGCCTGCGGCGCGGCGCTCGTCGTCGTGCCGTGGACGGTGCGCAATACGGTCTCGCTCGGCGAACCCATCGTCGGCACGACCGGCGCCGGCCGCACGATGTACCAGGGCCACAACCCCGACGCGGACGGCGGCCCCAGCCTCATCGCCGCCAGCCAGCTCGAGGCGCGCTTCGCCGGCCAGGACCGCAAGACGATCGAGGTCGAATCGAACAAGGAGGGCATCCGCCTCTCGCGCGAGTACGCGCTCGACCACCCCCTCGACGAGCTGCGCCTAATCCCACGCCGCCTCTATCACCTCTTCCGCAGCGACGAGCCGGGCGTCACCTGGCTCAACACGAACAACCCGCTGCTCTCACCGCAGACCTCGGACCGCTTGATTCGCCTGTCGAGCTTCGTCTTCTTCGGCCTCATCGCCGTCGCACTCGCGTCGGCGACTCGCTGGTGGCGTCCGCGCGACCTTGCGTTCTGGGCCGTCTTCTCGGTCGTGCCGTTCAACATCGTCATCTTCGGCGTGCTTTTCATCGGCGACCCCCGTTACCACTACGCGCTCTACCTGCCGCTGGCGATCTTCGCTGCGCCCGGCATCGGCGCGCTCGTCCGGCTCACCCGCGCCTCCCTCGCCGACGTCTGGCGCGACGCGTTCGGCGGCCGCAGCCTCGGCGCCGTCCTGCGCGCGCACGGGACGCCGCGCCCATGAACCCCTTCGCGAGCCACTGGCTCCGTCTCAGCGTCTGGCTCTTCATCGCCGCGCCTGCCGTCGCCTTCGCCATCGTGCTCACGCAGGATGGCGTCGATTTCGGTATCGCCTTCGCGATCACGCTGTACGTCTGGTTCGCCGTCTGCGTCATACTGGCGTCCGTGGCATTCGTCGCGCTCTTGACGCGCCTGCTCGGGCGAGGGTTCCGTGCGCTTCGACGGTAAGACGGTCGTCATCACCGGCGCCGGCGGCTTCATCGGCAGCCATGTCGTCGAACGCCTCGTCGCCGACGGCGCGCGCGTCCGTGCGCTGCTGCGCTACACCTCCCGCGGCCAGCGCGGCTGGCTCGAGTACGCCTCGCCCGGCCTCATGTCGCACGTCGAGGTCACGCTCGGCGACGTGCGTGACTTCGATGCCGTGCGCGAGGTGCTGCGCGGCGCCGATGCCGTCTTTCACCTCGCCGCCCTCATCGGCATCCCCTACTCGTACGAGCACCCGCAGGAGGTGATCGACACCAACATCATCGGCACCGCGAACGTCCTCCTCGCCGCGAAGGAGCTGGGCTCGCTCGAACGCATCGTCCTCACCTCGACGAGCGAGGTGTACGGCTCCGCGCTGCGCGTGCCGATGGACGAAACGCATCCGCTGCAGGCGCAGTCGCCGTACTCGGCGACGAAGATCGCCGCCGACGCGCTCGGCCAGAGCTTCCAGCGCTCGTTCGCCCTGCCTGTCACGATCGTCCGCCCCTTTAACGCCTATGGCCCGCGCCAGTCCGCGCGCGCCGTCATCCCGACGATCATCACCCAGGCGCTCGCCGGCGAGGCGTTGCGGCTCGGCACTCTCGAGACGACGCGCGACTTCACATTCGTCGAGGACACCGCCGCCGGCTTCGTTGATGTCGGCGCCTGCGACGACGCCGTCGGTGAAGTCGTGAACGTCGGCTCCGGCGTCGAAGTCTCGATCGGCGAGGTGGTGCGGCGCGTGGGCGCGATCGTCGCCCGCGAGCTGGCCGTCGAGACCGACGCCCAGCGCCTGCGTCCCGCGAAGAGCGAGGTCTCGCGCCTGCTGTCCGACAGCTCGAAGGCGAAGCGGCTCGCCGGCTGGGAGCCGCGCGTGTCGCTCGATGAGGGCCTGCGCCGTACGGTCGACTGGATCCGCCAGCACAGCGAGCTCTACCGCCCGCGCGAGTACGCCGTATGAGGGCGGTGGTCCTCGCTGGCGGCCGCGGCGTCCGTCTGCGCCCGTTGACGTACACGATCCCGAAGCCGCTGCTCCCCGTCGGTGAGCGGCCGATCCTCGAAGAGATCATCGTCCGCCTCAAACGCGCAGGCGTCGCCGACATCACGGTCGCCGTCGGCTACCGGGCCGAGCTGATCGAGACCTATTTCCGCGACGGCGCCCAGCTCGGCGTCCGCATCGCGTACGTGCGCGAGGCGCAGCCGCTCGGCACGGCTGGCCCGCTCGCCCTTGTCCGCGACGAGCTGCCGCCCGGCGACGGCGCGCCGCTGCTCGTCATGAATGGCGACATCCTCACCGACCTCGACCCGAACGATCTCGCTGCCTACCACGCGCGCGGCGGCTATGCGCTCACCGTCGTCACGCGCCAGTTCCCGCTCACCCACCCCTACGGGGTCATTACCGTCGAAGGCGACCGCATCACTGCCATCGTCGAAAAGCCGACGGTGACCGACACCGTCAGCGCCGGCGTGTACGTGGTCGAGCGCCGCGTCCTCGCCCACATCCCGGCGGGCCAGTACTTCGACATGCCCGACCTCGTGAACCGCCTCATCGCGGCCGGCGAGCCCGTTGGCGCCTACCCGTTCGAGGGCGAGTGGATCGCCATCGACCGCATCGAGCAGCTCGAGGACGCCGCGCGGACGCTCGCCCAGCGCCAGGACTGACCGTCGCCACGGGCGGCCTCGTGCGTTGTTACTATGCCTCGGGGCCTCGTTCCCGGCCGCGCGGAATTCAGTCCGCGCGGCAGGCAGCGGCGGCCGGCCGAAGGAGCATCGCCACGGAAGAGCATCGCCTGCGCGCCCTCCTCGAAGCCGTCGCCGACGGCCGCACGGACATCACCGCGGCCATCGATGAGCTGCGCGCGCTGCCGTACGAGGACCTCGGCTTCGCCAAGGTCGACCACCATCGCGCGCTGCGCGACTGGGTGCCCGAGGTCGTCCTCGGCCAGGGCAAGACGCCCGAGCAGGTGCGCGACATCTCGCTCCGCCTCCTCGAACGCTCCGATCGCCTGCTGGTCACGCGCCTGTCCGACGACGCGACGCGCCTGCTCCTCCAGGCGATCCCAGGCGCCCGCCACCACGAGGTCGCCCGCTGCGTCACCGTCGAGCGCAATCCGCTGCCGAAGCACCCTGGCGTCGCTGTCCTCTGCGCCGGCACCGCGGACCTGCCCGTCGCCGAGGAGGCCGCGGTCACGGCCGAGATCATCGGCAACGATGTCCGCCGCATCTACGACGTTGGCGTCGCCGGCCTCCACCGTCTGCTCGACCAGCTCCCGGCGCTGCGCCAGCAACGCGCGCTCGTCGTCGTCGCGGGCATGGAGGGCGCGCTGCCGAGCGTCGTCGCCGGCCTCGTCGCCGCGCCCGTGGTCGCGGTGCCCACGTCGATCGGCTACGGCGCGAGCTTCAACGGCCTCGCGCCGCTGCTCGCCATGCTCAACGCCTGCGCCGCCGGCGTCGCCGTTGTCAACATCGACAACGGCTTCGGCGCCGGCTACCTGGCTGCGAGCATCAACCGCATCGCCCTCGCCGAACGCCGCGACTGAGCCGGTCCCGGTGGCGGCCGATGAGGCAGCGGCGCCCGCCGCGCGTGCGCGTGGCGGCGCACCACCCCGATACGCCTCCCGTGGCGCGGCTGTCGCGCCGCGCCCGGCGGTGCTACGCTCGTGCTCGCTGCGGCCGGACCATCGGCGGTACGCGCGACAGGCGAACGGAGATTGTGATGGAAGTCGGCGTCCATGTCCCGCAGGTCGGGCCGCTCGCGAACCGCGCGACGATGGAGGCGTTCGCTCGCGTTGCCGACGACCTCGGGTACAACGGCCTCTGGGTGTTCGACCACGTCGTCCTCCAGAAGGAGCAGCAGTCGAGGTACCCGTACTCCGCCGACGGCTCGCTCGGCTTCCCGCCGACGATGGACTTCCTCGAACCGCTGACGCAGCTCGCGTTTCTCGCGGGCGTCACGAAGCGCGCACGCCTCGGCACGTCGGTGCTGGTGCTGCCGATGCGTCAGCCCGTCCTCCACGCCAAGATCATGGCCACGATCGACGCCCTTTCGGGTGGCCGCTTCGTGCTCGGCGCCGGTGTCGGTTGGTGGAAGCAGGAGTTCGAGGTGCTCGGCGTGCCGTTCGAGCGCCGTGGCAAGCGCATGGACGAGTGTCTGCAGCTCGTGCGCGCCCTCTGGACAGAGGAGTGGGTCGACTTCCGCGGCGAGTTCTACGAGGTCGTCGACTGGACCTGCAACCCGAAGCCGCAGCGCCCCGGCGGCATCCCGATCTGGCTCGGGGGCGAGAGCCGCCAGCAGCTCGAGCGCGTCGGCAAGTACGCGGACGGCTGGCTGGCGACGATCCGCTCGCTGCCAAAGCTCGACGAAGGACTCGCGATCGCGCGCGAGGCGGCGGCGAAGGCCGGGCGCGACCCCGATGCCCTCGTCGTCGCCATCGAGGGCGCCGGCATCCTCACGCCCGACAACGCAGATGCCGTCGCCGAGAACCTGGCGAAGCTGCGCGAGCGTGGGGTCGCGCATGCGATCCTCGGCGTCCACCCGCGGCACATGGCGGAGGCCGCCCCCGTGCTGGAGGCGTTCGCCAGGCACCTCGCCCCTCTCACGGCGTGAGCAGCGTCGCGGCCATCGTGCTCGCCGCCGGCGAGTCGACCCGCATGGGCACGCCGAAGGCGCTGCTCGGCTGGCACGGCCTCCCGCTGGTCGCGTACCAGGCGCGCGAGCTCGCCCGCGTCGATGCCGTCGGTGAAGTGATCGTCGTCACCGGGCATGAGCCGGACGCGGTGTCCGGCGCCGTCCGCGCGATCCCGAAGACACGCACCGCGCAGAACGCACGCTACCGAGCCGGCAAGGTCAGCTCGATCCTTACTGGCCTCGACGCCGTGTCACGTGGCGCTGCCGCCGTGCTCCTCCTCGCCGTCGACCAGCCGCGGCCCGCCGCGGTCCACGCGCACCTGATCGGGGAATACGAGCGCGCGGCCGCCCCGATCGCCATCCCGGTGCACGCCGGCCGCCGTGGCCACCCGGTGCTGTTTGCGGCGTCGCTGCTGCCCGAGCTGCGCCGCATCGACGAGGAGACGCTCGGCATCCGCGCGGTACTCGAACGTCACGCGGATGAGGTGCTGCCGGTGCCGTTTGATGACCCCATCGTCCTGGTTGACCTCAACACACCCGCTGACGTTGCGGACGCGGACGATGCGCGTGCCTGAACTTAGCGAGCTGCAGCCTTACGCCGCGCGCGCCCGCTTGGCGTGTTCATGTGCGCCGTCCCGCACGAATCCGAGCTCGCCGCGCTCATAGAGCCGGACGAGCGCCTGCACCACGCGCGGGCTGAACTGCGTGCCCGAACAGGCGACGATCTCCGCCACGGCGTCGGCGAGCGGCCGCCCGGCGCGGTACGGGCGGTCGTTCGTCATCGCGTCGAGGCTGTCGGCGACGGTGGTGATCTGCGCTGCTTCCGGGATCTGGTCGCCCGCCAGGCCGTCGGGGTAGCCGCCGCCGTCCCAGCGCTCGTGGTGCGAGCGGGCGACGACCGTGGCGAGCTCGAACCCGGGTTGGCCGTCGAGGAAGGCGCTGCCCCAGAGCGTGTGCTGCTTCATCAGCATCCACTCCGCCTCGGCGAGCGCCTGCGAGCTGCCGAGCACCGAGTCGGGCACGCGGATCTTGCCGATGTCATGCAGCGTCGCCGCCAGCCCCAGCTCCTGCGCGTCGATGTCCGAGTACCCTAGCTCGCGCGCGAGCGCCATCGTGATGTCGCGCACGCGCGAGAGATGCCGTCCCGTCGTCATGTCGTGGGCCTCGGCAGCGCTCGCGAGCATCAGCACCGTGCCCTCGTGCGCATCGCGCAGCCGCGCCGATGTCTCACGGAGCTGGTCGAGCAGCGTCGACATGCGGACTACGGCGGTGACCTGCGTCGCGACGTCCATCACGAATTCGGCGTCGCGGACGCTAAACGCGGCCGGGCGGCTTGATGCGGCGGAGAACACACCCACCATCTCGTCGCCCCAGAGCATCGGTGCCACGAGCCCGCTGCGCAGCCCCATGGCCGCGAGCGCCGCCTTATCGTCTTCGTTCAGTAGCTCGCTGGCACTGAAGTCGTCCACGATGACCGGCCGCCGCGTCCTGTGCATGCGCTCGCGGAGCGCTTCGCTCCCGCGCTGGCGCCGGTTCCAGGCCTCGAAGAGGTCGGGGCTGATTTGGCCGAACGCGCCTGACGCGAAGTGCCGCTCCTCGCCACTGCCGAGCACGATATTGACCGCGTCGTACCCCGCTCCGAGCGACACCCGGTTGGCGACCATCCGCAGCTTTTCGCCGAGGCTCGCCTCGCGCGTCAGCAGCGGGATCACCTCGCCGACCATGTGCGCCGTGCGCTCCGTCGCCGCCGATCGTCCTCGCCCGCTCGGCCGTTCGACGACACGGTTCCGCCGCGTCGCGTACATCGCGCCGTCCGAGACGCGGATCAGCTCATCGATGGCCGACGCGTCGTCCGGGTAGACGGCGATGCCGATGCTCGCGACAACGGGCACCCGCGTCCCCGTCGCTGGCTCCTCGACGCGCGCGCGTCCGAGCGATTCCACGACTTCGCGCCGGTACCGCTCGGCGGCCGCGCGGTCCAGGCCCGGCAGCAGCACGAGAAACTCATCGCCACCGTAACGGCCGACGATGGCGTCGGAGCGCGCCAGCTGCTGCGCGACGGTGACCAAGACCGCATCGCCGAACTGATGGCCGTACATATCGTTCGCGGTCTTGAGCCCGTCGACGTCGACCATCGCGATGGCCACCGGCCCGTTTCGCTTCTTGATCGCTTGGCGCAGCTCCTCCGTCACGGCGGCATGGTTTAGCGCGCCCGTCAGCGCGTCGCGCCGCGCGCGTTCCCGCTCCGTCGCCAACGCGAGCTCGAGCAGACGCGACTTCTCCTCCAGCGCTGCTTCCGCGCGAACGCGCTCGCTGATGTCCTGCACGATGCCCAGCAGGAGCGTGCGGCCGTCCAGCTCGAGCGCCCCGGCGAACACCTCAACGTCGCGGATCTCGCCTGACTTCAGCCGGTGCCGCGTCCGCAGGCAGGTGGCTCGCTCCAGCGCGAGTGCGCTCCGGCGCTCGATGACGTCCGGCGGCGCGGTGCTGATCGCCGTCAGCGGCAAGCCGGCGAGCTCCTCCGCGCTGTACCCATAGAACGTGCATGCCGCCTGATTGCCGCCCACGATGACGTTCGACTCTGTGTCGACGAGCAGTTGCACGGCACTGTGCCCTTCGTAAATTGCCCGGTAGCGCTCCTCGCTGCGCCGCAGCCGCTCCTCCGCCAGCACGCGGTCTGTCACGTCGAACATCACGCCGGTCATCCCGACGACGGCTCCCGAGTCATCGCGTAGCGGACGGTGGTGCACGTCGAACGTCACAAGCCCGATCGTCACGCGGTCGCTGAACTCCTCGCCCGCCAGTGTCCGTTCCAGGTTCCGGATGATCTGCGGGTGGTCACCGTGCACTTCGTAGATGGAGCGCCCCACGAACTGGCCGGGACGCAGGCCGACGCGTTCGAGTCCCTTCCCCTCGTACAGGGTGAACACGCCGTGGCGGTCGGCACCGAACAGGATTACGGGCACGTTCCGCAGGAACGTCCGGAGGCGCTCCTCGCTCTGGGCCAGCGAGCGCTCGGCGCGCACACGGTCGGTCACGTCGACCGCGACGCCGATCATGCCGCTGACGCGGCCGTCGCGGTCCCGCAGTGGCTTGAGCCGCGTCTCGAACGTCCGCCCGCCCAACTCGTCGATCGTGCTGAACTCCTCGCCATCCAGCGCGCGCTCGATGTTCGACAGAAGGTCTGGACGGTCGCGGTGGACTTCGTCGATCGTGCGGCCAAGCGGCGAGCCGCGCCCCCGGCCGATGGTCGTCAGCCCGTGGCCCTCTGCCAGCCGGAAGCGTCGGTCCTTGTCGACGGCGAAGAGGATCACCGGCGCGTTTGCCATGAAGGCGCGCAGGCGCTCTTCGTTGGCCCGAAGCTCCTCGTCCATCTGCAGCCGCTCGGTGATGTCCCGTGCAACCACGACCATGTACATGCCGCCGTCCGCGGGAATCGTATTGGCGTTCGCCTCGAACCACACCCAACGTCCGTCGGCGGCGCGGAAGCGAAACCGCTGCGTCCGACCGTCTGGCTCGACGAGCGCCTCCGCGAACGACTTCGCCACCTCCTGCCGGTCGTCGGGGTGGATGCGCTCGAAGGCGAACGTGCCGACGAGTTCCTCGGGCTGGTATCCCAGGACGCTCGTGAAGCGGGGCGTCACCATGACGAACCGTGCCTGCTCATCGAGCATGCACACGAGGTCGAACATCGCCTCCGTGATGCGCCGCCAACTCGTCTCCACGCGAGAGCGCCGTTCGGCCGCCAGCCGCTGTTCGGTGATGTCCTCAGCCGTGCCCATGACGCCGGTGACGGTGCCGCTGTGGACGATGGGCGCCAGGCTCGCCCGCACGGTCCGGCGCTCGCCATTGGGCCGCACCACGTCCAGCTCGATCCCGGACAGACGATCGCGGTGCTGCACCACGCGCGACAGCTGCTCTATCAGGTCTGCGAGGTGCTCGGGGGCGACGACATCGACGAACGGCCGTCCGATCAGGGCCTCCGCGCTGCGGCCGACGATCTCGCAGCCCGCCGGGTTGACAAGCGTGAAGCGCCCTTCGATGTCCAGCGCCGCGATTCCGTTGCTCACGCCTTCCATGACGAGGCGCGCGATTTGGCCCGCGTCCGACGGCAATCCCTGCTCGCTGCCGAGGTGCTCGGCCGAGCCATTGACGCCGCCAGCGGGCGGATGCGCAGACGGAACACCCATCAGGCCACCGGGCGCCGCCGCCGGGGCGGCGCATTCTCATAGGTATCGGCAGCGCGAGTGGCCAGCCCACAGGGGTGGGGAGGTCTCGATCCATCGATAGCGAGCTTTTCGCCCGCGCGCCCTTCGGCGCCCGCGCTGGGCTCTGCACGTGTCCTTGTCGTCACGCTCCGTCGTCGCTAGTATTGCTGGTGGGCGGCGCCACCCAGGGTGCCGCCATTTGATTTGGCAGCCCCCGGCCCGCTAGGAGCCAATGCCCAAGTTCATCTTCGTGACCGGCGGCGTCGTCAGCTCCGTCGGCAAAGGCATCACGACCGCCGCCCTCGGCCGCATCCTCAAGTCCCGCAACGTCTCTGTCTCCATCCAGAAGCTCGACCCCTACCTGAACGTCGATCCCGGCACCATGTCGCCCTACCAGCACGGCGAGGTCTTCGTCACCCGCGACGGTGCCGAGACCGACCTCGACCTCGGCCACTACGAACGCTTCATCGATGAAGAGCTGACCCGGGACAGCTCGGTGACGACCGGCCAGATCTACCAGACCGTCATCGCCAAGGAGCGCAAGGGCGAGTTCCTCGGCGGCACGATCCAGGCCATCCCCCACGTCACGAACGAGATCAAGGCGCGCGTCCGCCACATCGCCAAGACCACCGGCTGTGACGTCCTCATCGTTGAGGTCGGCGGTACCGTCGGTGACATCGAGGGCCAGCCGTTCCTCGAGGCGATCCGCCAGATCCGGCGCGAGGAGCCGCACGGCCACACGCTGAACATCCACGTTACCTTCCTGCCGCACGTCGGCAGCACGAACGAACTCAAGACGAAGCCCACGCAGCACTCCGTCCGCGAGCTGCGCAGCATGGGCATCCAGCCCGACATCATCCTCTGCCGCGCCGACCACGAGGTAACCGCGGACATCCGCCGCAAGATCGCTCTCTTCTGCGACGTCGAGGAGCGCGGCGTCATCTCGCTGCCGACGATGGACAGCATCTACGAGGTGCCGATTGTCCTCGAGGACGAAGGCCTCGGGGACTACGTCATCGAGCTGTTAGGCCTGACGCACGCCGCCCCGCGCGACCTCGCGCCCTGGCGCGCGATGGTCGACCGCATGCGCAACCCGGCCGGGCGCGTGCGCATCGCCGTCGTCGGCAAGTACGTGGAGCTGCACGACGCCTACCTCTCGATCAAGGAGGCGCTGATCCACGCGGGCATCGCGCATGGCGTCGCCGTCGACATCGACTGGGTGCAGTCGGAGCGGCTCGAGCAGGAGCCGGCTGCTTCGGTACTCGAAGGCGTCGATGGCGTCCTCGTCTGCCCCGGCTTCGGCGGCCGCGGCATCGAGGGCAAGATCGACGCCGCCCGCTACGCCCGCGAGCACAGGGTGCCGTACCTCGGCGTCTGCCTCGGCATGCAGATGATGGTCATCGAGTACGCCCGCAACGTCCTCGGTCTGCAGGGCGCGAACTCGACCGAGGTCGACCCGCACACCCCGCATCCGGTGATCAGCCTGCTCAGCGAGCAGCAGGGCGTCGAGGATCTCGGCGGCACGATGCGACTGGGCGGCTACCCGTGTGTGCTCGTCCCGGGCACGAAGGCCGCGGCCGCGTACGGAGAGCACGAGGTCGTCGAACGCCACCGCCACCGCTGGGAGTTCAACAACGCCTACCGCCAGCAGCTCCACGCCGCCGGCCTCATCGCTAGCGGCACCTCGCCCGACGGCTCCCTCGTCGAGATCAGCGAGGTCGTGGACCACCCGTTCATGATGGGCTCGCAGTTCCACCCGGAGTTCCGTTCGCGCCCCGACCGTCCGCAGCCGATGTTCCACGCCTTTGTGGGCGCTGCGCGCGACTTGCGCATCACCCGCGAGGCTGGCGTTCTCGGCGAAGGCGCGCGCGAGGGCGAGGGCGGGCCGACGAAGGCGCGGCGGCGCGTCGCGGCCGGGCCCGTCGCCGGGGCGTGAGTACCAGCGAGCAGGTCCTCCGCCTGCTGCATTTCCTGTCACTGTTCCTCATGACCGCCGGGCTCGGCGCGGTCATGGTCGCCCTCTGGCGCGGCTGGCGTGAGGAAGACGTCGACCGCCAGCTCATCGCCTTCGAGGACGCCTACACGGGTCACCGCGCTGGCCTGCTGCCCGGCACGATCGCCGTCGGTGCGACGGGTGTCTTTCTCGGCGCCGATGTGGGCTACAACTTCTTCACCACCGGCTGGCTGCTCGCGCTCGAAGTCGTCTACCTGTTCGTCCTGCTCATCTGCGTACCGCTGCTCGGCTATGCCCTCCGCCGCGTCGAGATCGAGGCGCTGAAGTCCAAGCGCCGCGGTAAGCCGACGCCCGAGTTGCAGGAGCTGCTTGCCGACAACGTGCCGATTGTCATGTGCCTGCTCATCCTCGTGCTGATCCCGGTGATGGTCTGGCTGCCGGAATTCAAGCCCTTCTAGCGCCTTCGCGACGCCGCGGGTAACACTCGACCATGCTCGCCTTCCGCCGCCAGGACCGTCCGCGCGTCGAGCGCGGCGAGATCACTGTGACTTACCGCCTCTGGCGCACGCCGAAGGTCACCGCTGGTAAGCGCTATCCCTTCGGAGACGGCGCGATCGACGTCGAGTCCGTCGACGTCATCCCCGCCGCGCTGATTCCGGCGTCCGACGTCGCGCCCTCCGGCTGCGAGAGCATCGCCGCGATCCGCGAGCTCGCTGGCGAGCACACGCGGACGCGCGTGACCGCGGACACGCTGCTCTACCGCGTCGAATTCCGCTACCTCCCCGCCAGCAGCGGGGGAGCCTCAGTTCTGCCCAGCGCCCGGGATGGTGGCCGCACCCGCAGGCCGCCAGATCGGCCCGATGGCACCTCCGCCGACCTTCCCGCCCTGCTTGCCCGCCTCGCCCGTATGGACGCCCGGTCGCCCCGCGGCCCGTGGACGCGCGACGTGCTGCGCCTCATCCAGCGTTCGCCCCAAACGTCCGCCCGCCTGCTCTCCGCCAAGCTCCACTGGGAGCGGCTCGACTTCAAGGCGCACGTCCGCCGTCTCAAGCGCCTGGGCCTCACCCACAGCTTCGAAGTCGGCTACGAGCTCACCGACCTCGGCCGCGAGGTCCTCGCCGCATCGCGGAAGCAACGGCGTCGCCGGGCCTCCCCCGATTGACCGCCGATCCCCCGTCCCCTACAACCCACGCATGACCTCCCCACTCGACGACCCCGCGGCGATCGCGCGCCTCGACCCAACGAGCCTCGTCGTCCGCATCGCCGGCCTGCCCGAGCAGATCGAACAGGCGTGGTCCGCCGCCTCGGCGCTCGACCTGCCGCCGTCGTTCGCCGGTGCCGATCGCGTCTGCGTCCTCGGCATGGGCGGCTCCGGCATCGGCGGCGCACTGCTGCGTGCACTCGCGGTCGAGACCGGCGCGCGCGCGCCGGTCGAGGTCGTCCGCGGCTATCGCCTGCCCGCATACGTCGACGAGCGCTCGCTTGTCTTCGCATCTTCGGCGAGCGGCAACACCGAAGAGACGCTCGCCGCGTTCGAGCAGGCGATGGCCGCCGGCGCGCGCTGCATCGCCGTCACGACGGGCGGCCGCCTCGCCGCGATCGCCCGCGAGCGTGGCGCCTGCCTGCTGTCCTACGACTGGGCCGGCGAACCACGCGCCGCGCTCGGCTGGAGCTTCATCACGCTCGTCGCCATCTGCTCGCGCCTCCGTCTCCTAACCACGCGCGACGGCGACGTGCGCGCGGCCGTATCCGAGTTGCGGCAACTCCGCGACGACATCGGCGCCGATGTGCCCGAGGCGAAGAACGCGGCGAAGCGGCTCGCGCGGCGGCTCGCGGGCCGCCTGCCGGTGGTCGTTGGCGCCGAGGGGCTCGGGCCTGTCGCCTATCGCTGGCGCACGCAGCTCAACGAGAACGCGAAGACATGGGCGATCGCCGACGAGCTGCCGGAGATGAACCATAATGCGCCGCTCGGCTACGGGGCGCCGCCGGCGTTGCTTCCGCTGCTCCACGTTGTGCTGCTGCGCCAACCGTCGCTACACCCGCGCATCGCCCGCCGCATCGAGCTGACGCAGGCGCAGCTCGCCGCTGCCGGCGTCGCCTGCGAGGTCGTCGACTGCGGTGGCGACTCGCCGCTCGCCGAGATGCTGCGCGCGGTGTCGCTCGGCGACTTCGTCAGCTACTACGCCGGCATTCTGCACGGCGTCGACCCGTCGTCGATGCAGGCGCTCGAGGACCTGAAGCGGGCAATGGCTGCAGCGGAATGACGGCCCGGCACTAGCCGCCGGGCGTCGTCGTCGTTGGTGACTGGATCTGCTGCTCGAAGTCGACGTCGTCCGCCAGGATCACCACCAACGAGGCGCCGGACCCCGCGAGCTTCTCCTTCTCCGTCGCCGTCGCCTCCCGGTACGCCGACGTCGGGATGCCGAGCCAGTCGGCGATGAGGTATGCCGTCCGGTCGTTCCGCGTGCCATCGAGGTCAAGGATCTCCGACCGCTGATGCGGCTGGCCATCGAACACGTTGTTCAGCGTGATACTCTCCGTCGGATATCCCTTCGAGGCGATGTAGGCAACGACGCGCCGGGCGAGGCCGTCGACATCGGTCGCGTTCTGCACCTGCACGTTCACCGGGGCTGGCGTCGGCTGCGCCTGGGCCAGCCCGCCCGCGCTTGCGGCCTGGTCGGAAAACACCGCGTCGACGATCTCCCGTACGCGCTCCGGGCTGGCGATGAGCACGGCTGCCCCGCCGGCCGTCGTGTACGGCGCCGTCGCCGGCCCGAGCGAGACGGCGTGGATATTGTCCTTCACGGCGAGCGCGAGCCCCGCATACTTCGGGATCTCGAAGTCCGAGACGTCCGTCTTGATCGTGTCCTTGTACTTGTCCCAGAGCGAGACCATCTTGCCGACGTTGAGCAGGTTCAGCGACTGCGCCTTGTCGATCGCGGCGAAGATCACGCGCTGCTGGCGCTGGATGCGATCGAGGTCGTCGCTGCTGAAGCGGATACGCGAGTAGGCGAGGGCCGTCTGTCCGTCCATGTGCTGTGTGCCCGGGTAGAAGTGCTGCGGCAGGTAGTCGCCCGGCAGCTCCGTCTCCGAGTAGTAGGGGTCGTAGACCTCCTCCGGCACGTCGACATCAATGCCGCCCAGTTCGTCGATCATGTTCTCGAAGCTCTTGAAGTCGACGATCACGTACTTGTCGATCTTGATGTTGAAGGGGTCGGCGCCAAGCACGCGCTTCATCAGGCCGATGCCGCCGCCGTCGTAGTCGCTCAACTCGCCGTTCGCGTAGACGGTGTTGATACGGTCCTGAAACGTCCCGCCGTAGCGTCCGGGGATGTCGACGACCATGTCGCGCGGGAATCCGAGGATGCCGGTCGAGTTCGTCTTCGGGTCCACCGTGACGACGAAGATCGTGTCCGTGCGCGTCGGCGTGTCGCCGTCGCGCGGCCGGCGGTCGAGGCCCATGACGAGGATGTTGATGCGGTCCTTGGGGCCGCTGTTGCCCTGGGTATCAACGCCCGGGAGCACGTTGCCGACCGCGCCGGGCAGTGTGATCTGCTTGTTTGGCGGCAGAAAGATGCCATCGAGCCGCGTCACGATGACGAGCCCAAGGTAGGCGGAGAGCACGGCAAAGAGCGCTATCGCGGCGCCGATGAGGAGCCGATGTCCCTTCGGCGGCGCCGGCGACGACGATTCGGTCTGGATCGACACCGCGTCGAGCGTATCGACGCCCGATCGCGCATGTCAAGCGTCGAGGGGCTGTCGGCCGGTCAGCGGGTCAGGATCGAGGCATCCCGCTCGTCCATCTCCCAGCACGACAACCACACTGTCCGGTTCGGAAATCTGTATCGCACGCCCGTTACGCGCTGCAGCGGCGAGACAAGAAGCACGCTGACGAGCGGAACAAGTTGACCGCTTTTACACAAGTGTGACAAACGTCCGCACCAGTTCCGGGTCGAGCTGCGTCCCGGCCATGCCCAGCAACACCTGCTTCGCGTCTTTGCGCGAGAGCGCGCCACGGTGCGGCCGCTCCGTGACGAGCGCCGCGTAGACGTCCGCGACGGCGATGATGCGCGACTCGAGCGGGATCTCGTCCCCGTCGAGCATCTCCGGATAGCCCTTGCCATCCGGTCGCTCGTGGTGCCGCGCCACCCAGACCGCCACCTCCTCGAACCCCGGAAGGCTCTCCAGCACCGTCTCCGAGTGCGCCGGGTGCTGCCGCATCACCTGCATCTCCGTCACCGAGAGGATGTCCGGCTTCGACATGATCCGCGCCGGCACCCCGAGCAGCCCGATGTCGTGCAGCAGCGCGGCGATGCGCACCATCTCCACGTGGCCGTCGTCGAGCTGCACCGCCTGCGCGAGTCGCTCCGCGCCGTCCGCCGTGCGCCGCGAGTGGCCGACGGCGTCCGCGCCCTTCGCGTCCGAGAGGTCGGCGAACACCTCGGCGAAGCGCATCACGCGGCGGCGGCTGCGTCGCGTGTCCACCGCGCCGCGCATCGCGAGCAGCATCTCAGAGATGTCTTCGGCGTACAGGCCGAGCCAGAAGCCGTCGTCGCGCGCGACCTCGAGCAGTGCGCCGACGACGCGCGGTTCGAGTTGTACCGCGGCATAGTCGCGCAGCAGGGCCGGGAAGCGCCGCCGTGCGACGAGCGCGTTCACCTGGCCCGCGATCAGCACTTCGGCGACGTCGGCCGCGGCGACGATGCGCGCCTCGAGCGGGATCTCGTGGCCCGCGCCGCCCTCGGGATAGCCGCCGCCACCCCACTCCTCGTGGTGCGCAGCAACCGCGCGCGCTGCCTCCTCCGGCAGCTCGAGCTGGCGCACCAGCTCGGCGCCAAGTTCGGTGTGCCGGTGCAGTGCGTCCACGACCGAGCTGTGGTCGTCGAACGAGCGCTCCTGGCGGTCCTGCCGCTGGCGCGATGGCAGCGGCCCGAAGATCGCGTCCTCGTCGAAGCCGGCCGCGCGGCACAGCCCGGCGCCGGCGGGCGTCACGCCGATGTCGTGCAGCAAGGCACCGAAGTAGACGCCGCCCCGGGCTTCCGCGTCGAGGCCGAGCGCGTCGGCGAGCGTCGTGGCGATGTAGCAGACGCGGCGCGCGTGGCCGAGCGGCTTGCCCTCGGCGAGGTCGAGCGCGAGCGAAAACCCGACAGCGAGGTCGGCGGCGGTGAGGGCGTGCAGGCGCTCGGGGCGCCGTGTCGCCGGCCGCGCCAGGTCATCGAGGGTCAGGACGGGGCGGCGCGGCGGCATCTGCTCGCTGACCACGAGTGCTCCAATCTGACGTGCGGGTGTCGGCGACCCTGTCTCCGGGTGAGTATCGACAGGGAACGCCCGTGGGTTTGGGGGAGAAGAGTGAAGAGTGAAGGATGAAGCGTGAAGAGTGAAAGTGAAGAGCGCTACCCGAGCGCGGGCTAAAAGCCCGCGCGGGGCCGGGTGCGAGCACCCGCGTCGCCCTTGCCACGCGCGCCCACGCCGGCGCGTGTCAGCGTGGATGCAGGTCGATGTTCTTCGGGTCTCCGACCACGCCGCCCTGCTCGATGACCTGCTCCTCGAGCTCGTCAAGCCGCTCGATGCCGTCGATCTCGTCGAAGATCTGCCCGCGGTTCCCGCACGAACGGCAGCGCCAGAACGCGCGTGGCGTCATCGTCGATGCCCGTTCGTCCAGCGCCTGGCGGTGCTGCTCGTAGTGGTACCGCGCGGGTGCATCGCGCATCGATCCCGGCGGCGCCACGTAGTATGTCTGGCGCCGCGAGTTTGTGAAGACCTGCAGGTAGTATTCGACGACGTAACGCAGCCAGTTCAGTGGCACGTCGTAGAAGCGCCGCCCGCGCCAGCGGACGTCGCTCGAGTTACAGATTGGGCACGCCCGCGGCTGGCCGATCGCGTCGAGCATCTCCGTGCCGATCGTACCCCGTCTGTCAAGCCAGCGCGCGTCTACGCCGCCTGCAGCTGCTGGATCATCGACCGGAGCAGCGCCTCATCCTCCGGCGTGCGCGTCGGGATCGCGAACGCCGCGCGCGTCGTCGCGCCGCCGTAGTGCTTCAGCAGCTTCGGGATCAGCTCGTCGTACGTCGCGATCGTGCAGAACTGCTCCAGCATGTCGTCCGTGATCAGCTCCGCCATGGCGCCCCATTCGCCGCGCTTCGACATCTCGAACAGGCGCTCGAAGACGTCGCCCCAGCCGTGCACGTCGAGTACCGGCTTGTACGACGGCGTCGATGCGTAGAACGCGATTTGCCGGCGCACCGGTGCCGCGTTCTTCGTCAGCTCCTCCTGCGTCCGGCCGGTGATGATAAAGCCGAGGCCGGCGATATCGACGTCCTTCAGCGAGCGGCCCGCCTTCTTTGCGCCCTTCTCGACCTCCGGCATCAGCACCTCATGCAGGTACTTGGGTGTGTTGAAGCCGTGCAGGCGGAGGCCGTCGCACAGCTCGCCCGCGAGCCGGGCGTTGTACTTGTTCACGGCCGAGATGTAGATCGGGATGTGCGGGTGCTCGATGGGGCCGGGGTTGAAGAACGGCGTCATCAGCGTGTATTCGTAGTATTCGCCCTTGAAGTTCGGCCGCGAGCCTTCCTGCCAGCTCTGCCAGATCGCACGCAGCATGAGGATGTACTCGCGCAGGCGCGGACCGGGCGCCCCCTCCCAGGTGCCACCGTAGCGGCGGATGTTGTGCCCCTTCACCTGCGTGCCGAGACCGAGCAGGAAGCGGCCGCTGCTGAACTTCTGCAGGTCCCACGCCATCTGCGCCGTCACCATCGGCGCCCGCGGAAACGCGATCGCCACGGCTGTGCCGAGGGTGACCTTCTCCGTGTGCTCGGCCGCCGTGACGAGCGGGAAGAAGGGGTCGTGGCCGGTCTCCGGCGTCAACACGCCGTCGTAGCCGAGCGCCTCGGCCCGGCGCGCGTCCTCCGCCGCCTGCCGCAGGTCCGTCGTGCTGACCATCGTCTCGACCTTCATCGCGCGCCTCCTCTGCGTCGTGCGGCGCATTGTGCCGCATCGTCGCGCGTCGGGCACGGCATGCGCGCATTCGGTCCCGTTGCACGGCGGGAGAGGGCTGCGACCGTGTGGACGGCGGTGTCCAGGTCGCTCCCTGGTGTGAAGCGGGGTGTCGGGCCGCTAGCGGCCGCGGACGTCCGACGTCGCCGCGACCGGCTCCACTTCGTACCGGTACTGCTCGATCACGGGGTTCGCGAGCAGCTTCCGGCACATCTCTTCGACCTGCGCCCGCGCTTCGTCCACCGAGGCGGCATCAAGCCGCACTTCCATGTACTTGCCGGAGCGCACGCTCTCAACGCCGGTGAAGCCGAGCGAGTGGAGGGCGCCGCGGATCGTCAGCCCCGGCGGGTCGTTGACCGTCGGCTTGAGGGTGACGTGGATACGGGCGAGGAACATCGCCCGCAGGATAGCGGGCAACCTCGGAGGGCGCCCGCATTGACATAGCGGTGGCCCTCTCGCTCCCGCGACCCGTGGCGTGCGTACAATCTGGCACGCGTGCCTGAGCGTACGTCCGACAGAGGAGGTTCCACCATGGGTTCGATCCTGCGCTTCCTGCACCGCGAGGAGGGCCACGCCGGCCCGCTGCCCGGCATCGCCGCCGGTGCGGTTGGCGCCATCCTGCTCGGTATCGGCGCCGCTGCCGACAGCGGCTGGCTCGCCGTTGTCGGCGGCATCGTGCTTGCCGTCGGATTCATCGCCACGCCGGTGATGAACCACATGATGGTCGAGTACGACATCTACGCCCGGCTCGAGAAGCTCGAGAAATAGGCGCCCGGCCGCCTCCCTCAGGGGACGCCCGCCTTCCGCTGACTGCCTATCGGTGCGAGCATAGGGCAGTGACGCAGCCGCATGCCCCTGCGGCGGCGCGAACTGCGGGCGGAAGGGATCTATGGCGAAGATCAAGGTGAAGTCGCCCGTCGTCGAGATCGACGGCGACGAGATGACGCGCGTCATCTGGGCGATGATCAAGGAGCGGCTGATCCTGCCGCACCTCGACATCGACCTGAAGTACTACGACCTCGGCATCGAGCACCGCGACGCGACCGACGACCAGGTCACGGTGGACGCGGCGAACGCCATCAAGCAGTACGGCGTCGGCGTCAAGTGCGCGACGATCACGCCCGACGAGGCGCGCGTGCGCGAGTTCAACCTCAAGCGCATGTACCCCTCGCCGAACGGCACGATCCGCAACATCCTCGATGGCACCGTCTTCCGCGAACCGATCATCTGCCGTAACGTCCCGCGCCTCATCCCGACCTGGACCGAGCCGATCGTCATCGGCCGTCATGCGTTCGGTGACCAGTACCGCGCCACCGACTTCGTCGTGCCCGGCGCCGGCGAGCTGAAGGTGGTGTTCACGCCGGCGGACGGCGGTGCGCCGGTCGAGCGCACGGTGCTCGACTTCAAGGACGGCGGCGTCGCGCTCGCCATGTACAACCTCGACGCATCGATCCGCAGCTTCGCGCGCGCGGCCTTCGCCTACGGCCTCCAGCGCAAGCTCCCGGTCTATCTCTCGACGAAGAACACGATCCTCAAGGCCTACGACGGGCGCTTCAAGGACCTCTTCGCCGAGGTGTTCGAGACCGAATACGCCGGGCGCTACCAGTCCGCCGGCCTCACCTACGAGCACCGCCTCATCGACGACATGGTCGCCTACGCGCTGAAGTCGTCCGGCGGCTTCCTCTGGGCGGCGAAGAACTACGACGGCGATGTGCAGTCCGACGCGATCGCGCAGGGGTTCGGCTCGCTGGGGCTGATGACGTCTGTGCTCCTGAGCCCGGACGGCCGCACCGTCGAGGCGGAGGCCGCGCACGGCACGGTGACGCGGCACTATCGCCAGTATCAGCGCGGCGAGCCGACGTCGACGAACCCGATCGCCTCGATCTTCGCTTGGACGCGTGCCCTCGAGTACCGCGGCAAGTTCGACGACACGCCGGACGTCGTCGAGTTCGCCCGCACGCTCGAGCGCGTTTGCATCGAGACGGTGGAGTCGGGCGCGATGACCAAGGATCTAGCGTTGCTTGTCGGCCCCGAGCAGCCCTGGCTCACGACCGAGCAGTTCATGGACACGCTGGCGGCGAATCTCAGACGCGCGCTCGGGGCGTAGCGCGTTGCAATCGGGTGTACCGCGCGCACTGTCCGAGGAGGGGTAGCGGATGACGAAGCTCAGCAAGCTCAGCCGCTCCATCGAGGGCCGCGTCGCCATCATCACGGGCGCTGCGAGCGGCATGGGCCGCGCGACCGCGTACGTCTTCGCCGATGCGGGCGCGCGCCTCGCCCTCGTCGACCGCAATGCCGAGGGCGTGGATGCCGTCGCGAAGGAGGTGAATGCCGCCGGCGGCGAGGCGCGCGCCTACGCCGTCGACCTCGCCGATGGCGCGGCGATCCCGCCGCTCGTCTCGCGTATCCGCGCGGACCTGGGGCCGATCGACATCCTCGTCAACAATGCTGGTCTCTCCGCCCCGGCGCCCATCGACCACGAGGCATGGGAGAAGGCGTGGGAGCTGACGCTCGCGGTCAACCTCACCGCGCAGGCGCGCCTGATCTGCGCCTGCGTCGATGACCTCGCCCGCAACGGCGAGGGCCGCGTCGTCAACATCGCTTCGACGGAGGCGCTCGGCGCGACGGGCGGCGCCAGCCCGTACACCGTCGCCAAGCACGGCGTCATTGGCCTGACGCGCTCGATGGCCGTCGAACTGGGGCCGCGCGGCATCAACGTCAATGCGGTCTGCCCGGGCCCCATCCGCACGGCGATGACGGCGCCGATCCCGGAGGAACACAAGACCATCTACGCCAAGCGCCGCGTCGCGCTCAAACGGTACGGCGAGCCGGAAGAGGTCGCCCACGCGACGCTCAGCCTCGTCCTGCCAGCAGCGAGTTACATCACGGGCGCCTACCTCGTCGTCGATGGCGGCATGAGCATCCGCAACGCCTGAGCGGCGTCGACGGCCCTGCGCTGTGCGCCGCGCAGACCACCTGGCGCTGAAGCTGCCGCGCTTGCGGCTAAGATTCCTGCATGAGCCAGACACCACTCATCGACCGCAGCACCTGCACCGCTCTCGTGATCACCTGCTCCGACTTCCGGTTCAAAACGGCCGAGCGTGCCTTCGCCGAGCAGCTCGGCTTGGTGGATGATTACGACCTCATCGCCCGTCCCGGCGCGTCCCGCGCCATCGTCGCGCCGAGGATGCCGGCTGCCCGCGAGACGCTGCTCGGCGAGATCGACCTCCTCTGGTCCGCCCACCACTTCGAGCGCATCCTGCTGGTCCACCATGTGAGCTGCCGTGCCTATGACGACCTCGCGACGCCGGACAACGAGCGCGCCGTCCACAGCGAGCACCTCGGCCGCGCGCGCGAGGCGCTCGCTGGCCGCCAAAACGACGTGCGGGTCGAGACGTACCTGCTCGAGGCGCGCGACGGCACGATTACGCCGGTCGTGGTGGGCGACGGCGACGCGCCGGGAGGCGACGACCCGCCCCTGCACATGATCCGCGGCAAGGGCATGGCGTAGGCGGCTACGTGCGGGCGAGGGACACGAGCGCGCGCCGCACACGCTCCTCGAGCGGCGCCTCGCCGTCTTCCGGCGTTGCCAGCGCCGCCGCCGCTGCCTCGGCCTGCGTATAGCCGAGCGCCGTCAGCGCGGCGACCACCTCCGCGTCGGGCTTCGCCTCGCCGCCCTGCTTCGCACGATCCGCCGCGGCGGCTACGGCGTCTTCGGCCGGCGGCGTCACCTTGTCCCGCAGGTCGATGACGATGCGCTCGGCCGTCTTCTGGCCGACGCCAGGCACTTTGCGCAACGCGTCGACGCGGCCGCTCACGATCGCCGACGCCAGCTCCGGTGCTTCGAGCGCGGAGAGCATGGCCAGCGCCACCCGCGGCCCGACGCCCGAGACGCCGATGAGCTGCTGGAACAGCGCCAGCTCCTCGCGCGTCGCGAATCCGAACAGTGAGAGGGCATCCTCGCGCACGTGCAGGTGCGTGTGCAACACGACCGCGTCGCCGACGGCCACATCGGCAGCGAGCCGCGCTGGCACCGCGACCTCGAGCGCGACCGGTCCGATGTCGATAGCGATCGTGTCGGTTGCGGCGTGTTCGACCGTGCCGCGCAGTCGTGACACTGGCATGCCGGCGTCAGAGTAGCCCACCGGCCAACAGCGGCCAGCCACCGCTGGACCACCTACGCTACATGTACTGCCCGCCGTTCGGGTTGAACTGCTGGCCGGTGATCCAGTCGCCCTCGGTCACCAGGTATCGCACGAACGAGGCCACTTCCTCGGGCTTGCCGAAGCGGCCGAGCGGGATCTGCTTGAGCAGGTTCGCCTTCACCTCGTCGGTGAGCGCCATCACCATGTCCGTCTCGACGAACCCCGGGCACATCGCGTTCACGGTGATGTTGTTCCGCGCGAGCTCCTTCGCCGCCGCCTTCGTGAAGCCGATCATCCCGGCCTTCGCCGCGGCGTAGTTGGCCTGCCCGATGTTGCCCATCTGGCCGATGATGCTCGACATGAGGATGATGCGGCCGTAGTTGCGCTCCTGCATATGCGGCAGCGCCGCGGACACGCAGTAGAACACGCTGTTGAGGTCGGTCGAGATCACCTCGTTCCATTCTTCGACCGACATGCGCTTGAGGACACGGTCGCGGTTCACCCCCGCGTTCGCGACGAGGATGTCGACCTGGCCGTACGTCTCGATCGTCTTGTCGATCAGCGTCTTGCAGTCGTCGGGGTGCGCGACGCCCGCGCGGACGGCGATTGCGCGGCCGCCCATCGAGGCGATCTCGCCGACCACCTGCTCGGCCGCGTCCGGGCTCTGGAAGTAGTTGACGACGACCGCGGCGCCCTCGCGCGCCAACTCCAGCGCGCAGGCGCGCCCGATACCCCGCGATGCCCCGGTGACGACCGCTACCTGCCCCTCAAGCCGCTGCTCGCCCATCTCGCCTCCGCTCGGTCCGTGGTTCGTAATGTCGCGCCGGAGCGTACACGATCAGATGGGCAGCCGGAAGTAGACGCGGGCGGCGCGAGCCGACGCTGATCCGGCGCACCGCGGCGTCGCCGATGCGTTACTGGCTCGCGGGCGCGGTGCGCGCAGAACGGGCGAGCGCACGCCCCAACGGACCGCGCGCCCGCCCCCTACGACGCCAGGCGGTTGTTGCTCGCTAAGCCGCCTGCAGGAATGGCGCAAACTGCGCCGTCATCCGGCCGCGCCTGTCGCCGAGGCCGGCGACCTCGAGCCGGTGCATGTACTCGTTCACCTGCCGGCGGCGTACCGCCAGCAACTTCCTGAACCCTTCGTCGATGCCCGCCAGCCCGTCGCCCAGCAGGATTGCCAGCGACTCCATCGAGCCGCCCGAGGCGCTGACGCCCGTGCCCGCAAAGATCTCCTCGCCCTCGTCGAGGTACGAGTGGATCTCCTCGCGGCGCTCCGGTTCCGTCTCCAGCACGTGCTTCATGTGCATGACGCCGAACGACACGTGGCGCGATTCGTCCTGCGCCGCCAAGCGGAACATCCGCTTCTCCGCTTCGTTGTGCGAGAGCAGCTCGCCCGAGCGGAACAGGCTCTGGATGAACCCCTCGCCGATGATGTGCATGATCGCCGACATCTCGCTGAAGTCGCGCGCGCCGATGATCGCCCGCAGTCCGGAGCCGGGCCCGCCGCTCATCAGCCCGCCGCCGTTCGCGAGCGCCCGCTTGCGGAAGACGTCGAGGTGGCGTGCCTCGTCCATCACCTGCGTGGCAAGGAACAGCTTCACCTCGTAGTGCTCGTTGCTGATGCTCGGCAGCCACTGGCTCGGCGTGTCGCCGGCGATGAACTCGACCTCGGTCAGAAACGTGCAGAGCTGGCTCATCGCCCGCTCGATGTCATCCGGCAGCTCGGCCAGCGTCTCCCAGGGGATGTCGGTCGCCGACGACCACTGGCGCTGGACCGCCTCTTCGTACAGGAGCGTCGCGTTCTGCGACCACACCTCGTCGCGCGGGACGACGTATCCCAGCCGCGGCACACCGACGCGCGCGACTGCGCCGCGCGGTCGCATCGTCAGGTCGTGCGGATTTGCCGGGATCTCGCCGTACGGACCGACGTTGATCTCGTCGAGCGTCAGGCCGCGCCGCCCCGGCTTCGCGCGGACACCCCAGTCCGCCTGCGAGCGCAGCCACGAGAGGTCAAGGTCGTCCGGGAGCGGCGTCTCCGTCCGCAGCATCTCCATCTGGTCGGTCGTCATGCTCTCCACCTCCTCGGCTGGACGGATCGGCGTCTCTGGTAGTACCGCAATCGTCGCGCCGTATCCCTGGGCGCGTCGGGGGCCGTTCGGCCCGTCCCGTTCCGCCGTTCGGCCGGAACTCTGGTGGCGTCCCCAGAATTGCGCAAAACGGGAGCACGTCCGGCATCCCCCACCTGACGATCGGCACTACCCGGCACCAGATGCTTCCGCAACAGTGCACGGGGAACCCAGAGAAGTAGAGGAGGAATCGGATGAAGAAACGTTGGTTACTTGCGCCATGGGGGCTGATGGCGCTCGGAGGGCTCGTGGCGCTGCTGCTGGCCCTGCGGCCGTCGCCCCACGCCTCGGCGCAGACCGAGTTCTACGGCCCGAAGGAGGCCGAGGTGACGATGGAGGACGACTGGAAGGCCGTCCACCTCACCAGCTCGAAGTTCATGTGGCAGTTCCGCGACGACCAACCGCCAGTGGAGGTCTGGGGCTACAACGAACAGATCCCCGGCCCGACGCTGCGCTTCCGCGCCGGCGACAAGGTCCGCATCTACTACACCAACCACCTCGACGAGGCGTCGAGCGTCCACTGGCACGGCCTCGTCGTCCCGAACTCGATGGACGGCGTCGGCCTGCTCACGCAGCCGCCGATCATGCCCGGCGAGACGATGGTCTACGAGTTCACCATCCCGAACACCCCCGGCACGTTCATGTACCACGCGCACATGAACGATATGGAGCAGGTGTCGATGGGCCTCTCGGGCGCGTTCATCGTCGAGCCGCGCGACGGCGGCGACGGCAAATACACGCAGGACCGCGTGATGCTCCTGAACAACATCCAGGGGCATTACCTCATCAACGGCAAGGAATTCCCGAACATCGAACCGTGGCTCGTAAAGAAGGGTGACCTGATGCGCGTGCGCATCATCAACATCAGCCCGATCGAGATCCACCCGATGCACTTCCACGGCCACTTCACGAAGGAGATCGCACGCGACGGCACCGACCTCGCCGGCACCGGTGAGGCGCGCGTGGAGAACACCGTGCTCGTCGCGCCCGGACAGACCACCGACGTCGAGATCAAGCTGAACGCGCCGGGGAAGGGCGCCTGGATCTGGCACTGCCACGTGCTCTCGCATGTGATGGGGCCGGACGGCAAGTCGCTGAACATCGCGCTCGCCAACGGCGGCATGGTGGTGCCGGTCGTCTACACCGACAGCGAGAACTTCGCCGACATCGCGAAGGCGCTGCAGGACGCCATCGCGAGCATTCAGCCGGGCGCCCAAGGCCAACCGACGTCAAACGCGGCGTTGCAGGGTGCGGCGGACGCGATCAAGCAGAACACGATGCCGGGCATGCCCGGGATGGCGGCGATGCCCGGGATGCCCGCCGCGGGGAGCACGAGCCATGGCCAGTAGAGACGAGCTGATGACAACGCATGTAGGTCCGCGCAGGCGTCGCATTCGCCGACGCATCGTCGCGCGCGCCGCGGCCGCGGTGGCCCTCATCGGCGCGCTGGGGATGACGGCAGCGGCCTGCGAGTCGCAGACGGAGCAGGACCCGACGCCAGTGAAGACGTTCAAGATCACGCCGGCGGCACAGTCGCCGACCGTCGGGCCGGCGAGTGCGACGGCCTCGCCCACCGGCGCGGCCGGCGAGACCGCCACGCCTTCCGCCGCCGGCGCCACCCTCGAGCTCACCGCCTCCGGGCAGACGCTGAAGTTCGACAAGACCAAGTTGTCGGCCCCGGCCGGTCCCGTAACGATCATTTTCGACCACAAGGACGCCGGCGTCGTCCACAATGTCCATGTCTTCAAAGGGACCGACGCAAAGGGCGAGAGCGTCGGTAATACGGAGCTCGAGGTCGGTCCGATCAAGCAGGAGCTAACGCTCGACCTGCAGCCGGGCACGTATTACTACCAGTGCGACGCCCACCCGACGACGATGAAGGGCACGCTCACCGTGGGCTGACGCCCCCAGGCAGGATGGACATCGCGAGGAGGGCCGCCCTAAGCGGCCCTCCTCGCCTTCTTCCCGCGAAGCCGCCGTGCGCGGGTAGACTTCCCGCATGTCCGACGTCACCCGCGCGCTCGATGGCATCATGGACGACGTGCGCACCGCCTTTGTCGCCAAGAACGAGGCGCGCGAGAAGGCGCTCCCTCTGTGCCGCGAGGCGATCCGCTTCTCCGCCAACGCCATCCGCGCCGTCCACCGCGACGAGTTCGAGCGGGCCGAGGAGCTCATCGCGAAGGCCGGCGCGCAGCTCGCGACGGCAAAGCAGAGCCTCGCCCAACACCCCGATATCTTCCATGCCGGCTTCGTCCACGACGCGCAGAAAGAGTACGCCGAGGCCTCGATCACGCTTGCGCTGATCGCCGGCCGCGAGTTCCCGACGCCGGCGTCGCTCGATGTCGAGCTGCCGGCGTACCTCAACGGCATGGGCGAGGCGGTCGGCGAACTGCGTCGCCACCTGCTCGACACGCTGCGTGCTGGCGACGTCAACCGCTGCGAGGCGTGGCTGCGCGAGATGGACGACATGTACAGCGCCCTCGTCACCGTCGACTACCCCGATGCCATGACCGGCGGGCTGCGTCGCACGACCGACAACGTGCGGGGCATCCTCGAGAAGACGCGTGGCGACCTCACGCTGTCGCTGCAGCAACGACGGCTGGAGGAGCGCCTACAGGAGTTCGGCCGGCGGCTCGATTAGGGCGTGCCGGGCTCGCTAGGGAGCGCGTGTCTTCCCTGAGGGTGACGTGATCCGGCGCAGCCACTTGCCCCACGGGATCACGTACAGGGCGACGACGCTCGCCAGCCCGAACACCTGCAGCGCCACGCCCAACGGGCTGAACGAGTGCTGTAGCACGTCGCCAACGTTGTTGATCGTCACGTCTGCCGTGCATACCCAGAAGCCGTTGGCCAGCAGGCGCGACGCGATGAACCCGGTCAGCATCGCCGCGATGCTCACGCGCGCCATGCCGCCCGCGATGAACAGCGTGTTCGTCGGCAGCGGCGTCAGCGCGTAGAGGAAGACGATCGGCGCGATGAAGTTGCGATGCTCGTTGAGGAAGGCGCCCAGCTCGTCGATGTCCGACCGGTGCTTCGACAGGAACCGCCGGCGGAAGGCATCACTGCCGAGCGCAAGGTAGAGGCGCCCGGCGGCCGACGCGAGCGTGCCGAGCAGGATCAGCGGCACGAACGGCACATCGAACTGGATGTAGAACGCGGCCATCAGCATCCAAGTCGACGGCATGAACGCAGGCACGAGGTTGATGATGAAGGCGATCGCCGTCGCCGCCGCGAGCAGGAGCACCGCTTCGAGCACGCTTCAGCGTACTGCCAGGGCCGCGCCGTAGCTGCACCGGCGCGCGCGCCCTGCGTCAGACAGACGCGCCGTGCGAGGTCGCCGCGGACAGCCAGCCCAGCTCCGTCACGGGCGGGATGCCATCGATGTACTCGCGGATGATGTCGCGCCACGGCCCTCGCGTCCGCAGCTCGGAGAGGACGCCCGCGAGACCGAAGTTGATGCGCGTCAGGAACACCATCCCCGGCGGCACGTTGCAGTACTTGTTGATCCGCCCGCCTTCGCCCGTCGTCTGGGTGTTGCGCCGGATCATCTCGCCCGCCAGCTCCGGCGTGAATGTCACCTCCGGTTCCAGGATCGGCGCCCAGTACCAGTGCATGTGCTCCCACAGCTGCTCCGTTGTGAAGGGGGCATCGCGTCGCAGGATGCCGATGTCCTCGACGGCCGCACGCCACCCCTCGTGGTCACCGGAGAGGAGGGCGTGGATCACGCGTACGAAGCCGGCGATCATCTCCGGCGTGAACTCG
>Ga0073934_10002513_pt1 | contig 37832 bp, 34 predicted proteins | sample LarsenN4metaG_FD_76834 | JGI IMG/M metagenome (GOLD analysis project Ga0073934, IMG submission 76834) | Hot spring sediment bacterial and archeal communities from British Columbia, Canada, to study Microbial Dark Matter (Phase II) - Larsen... ... | reverse complement strand
CGTCAGCGCCGAAACGAAGCGTCGCCTCGCCCGACGCGCCGGACATCGCCGCCGTCGCAAAGCCTGCGCCCTCGGACGCAAGGCCGATCCTGAATTCGCCGCCGTCCGCATAATCAAAGGCGCCCGCCGTATCAAGGCGCGCATCGCCTTTTGGCGTCCTCGCGATGACATCGAGCGCGCCGACCTTGAGCGTCTTGAACGGAGGCGGCGCCGGCTTGACGTTGGGGTCCGGCGACCAGCCGGCGATATTCATTCCGCCGGCGTCGTCGAACGCGGCGACGACCCGCCCGCCGCTGATTTCGATTGATCGGATCTTCCCGTCGAAGAGGAGCGCGCGCCAGTCGTAGAATAGCGCGACATCTCGAAGGTCCAGGCCGCGTTCGGCGCCGCCCCCCGCTTCAAGGCGCGCGACGTCGAGGCGCGTCAGCGAAACCTCGTCAACGGCGACTTCCGGCGCCTCAAGGCCGACGCCTCTGAGAATGCGCTCGGCGGCCGCAGCGACGATCGGCTTTCGCAGGAAGAAGAGCGCGATCCCGGCGAGGACGAGTACAATGAGTACGGCGATCAGAAAGCGGGCGGCGATGCGCATCCGCCGGACTCCTCGATGCGACGCTTGTTCCCCTCGGCGCGCCGGTCGTCGCCGGCCCCCGCGCGCTGGCCTAAGAAAAGCCTTTCCAAGATGGCGAAAATTGCCGTGAAAAGCGAGGCCGAGGCTTAAGCGCGGATCCTTGATAGTCCGCTCCGGCTCCTCGATCGGCCCTTGCATTGACTTCAACGGCCAGCGCAAAGAAGAGATAGTCCCCTGTTCAAGCGGGCCTTTTTGGGAAAGCGGCGGGATGGATTTCGGCGACGGAAGCAAAGATGGGGCGACGGAGCGCGCGCCCCTCGCCGTCGCCGCCGCCCTCGCCGTGCTTGGACTGGGCGGGGCTTTCCTCGCTTTCGCGATGAGCCGCCAGCCGGCGGCGCCAGCCGTCGCGGGCGCGATTGAAACGACGTCGCCTGCGAGCGTCGAACCCGGCGTTGCAGCGCCGGCGCCCGATATCGGCGCGTCGGGGATTGCAAAGGAACCCGCGCCGCCGATCTCGCCGATGGGCGCGACGCAGCCCGCCGCGGCGCCGGTGTCGCCGACGATAGACAGCGAATTTGCTGAAGCCTTCGGCGGGCCGCTTCGCGTCAAGCCGCTTGCGGCGGCGCCGATTGGCGATGCCGGCGCCCTTGCGCCGCGTCTCAAGCCGGCGGGGGACCGCGCCGGCGCCGCAGGCGCGGACGGAACGGCCGTGCTTTCGCTGGCGTCGGTCTGGATGGCCGACAGGTCGGATCGGCCGCCGCCCTTCTTTTACATCAGCGATCTTGACGGCGGCCGGGGACGCGCTGCGAGCGCGCGGGTCACCGACGGGGACATTGCCGATGCGCCGCGGGAAATGCGGGTGACGCTCGCGAAGGGCGAGACTTTGGTCGATGCGCTGAAGCGCGCGGGCGTGCGCGCGGAGGACCGAAATGACGCCGCCTATGCGTTCGGAAAAGTCTATAATCTGCGCCGCCTGCGTCCGGGGCAGGAGTTGGCGCTGACGATCGGCGCGCCCGCGCGGACGCTGTTCCAGGCGGTTTCCGAAACCGATCCGCCGCCAGGCTATCTCATGTCGCTCGACTTTCGCGTCGACGCCGAAAGGCGCATCTCGCTTTCGCGCAATCCCGAAGAAGGATATGCCGCGAAGGAATTCCTGACGCCGCTGATGACGCGCGTCGCCGCCGTCGACGGACGAATAGATGGCAGCCTCTATCTCTCCGCCAAGCGTCAGGGCGCGCCGGACGAAGTGATCGCGGGACTTGCGCAGATGTTCGCCTATGACGTCGATTTCCAGCGCGAGATATTCGGCGGCGATGAATTCGAGGCGATTTTTGAAGTACGCTATGACGAGGCCGGCAATCTGGTCGGCGGCGGCGACATTCTCTACGGGCGCCTCAAATGGCGCAGCCGAACGAAGGAGAAAGGCTATTACCGCTTCGAGACCGCGGACGGCGGCGGCAGAGGCGACTATTTCGACGCCTCGGGCGAAAGCGCGCGACGGCTGTTGATGAAGACGCCAATTGACGGCGCGCGACTATCGTCAGGCTTCGGCACGCGCCGGCATCCGATCCTCGGCTATCAAAAGGCGCACAAGGGCGTCGACTTCGCGGCGGCGCGCGGCACGCCGATCATGGCGGCGGGCGACGGCGTCGTCGAGCGCGCAGGCCCCTACGGCACATTCGGCAATTATGTGCGCATCCGTCATGCGCAAGGGTACAAAACGGCCTATGCCCACATGAACGCGGTCAAGAAGGGCGTCAGGACCGGCGTTCGCGTCCGGCAGGGCGACATCATCGGCTATGTCGGCTCGACCGGCCGGTCGACAGGTCCGCACCTCCATTATGAAGTTCACCTCAAGGACAAGCCGGTCAACCCGCAAAGCCTCAAGATCGCGACCGGCTACGAACTTGGCGGCAAGGAGCTGCAGCGATTCAAAGAGGAGCGCGACCGCATTGACGGCATGCGCGCGGCGCACGCCAATTCACGGCCGGAAGAATCTGGCCTCCTCGCCGACAACCGCGCCAAGGACGAGGCGCTCTGATCGTCAGCGCGGCGGCTTCCGGGGCCTTCCCCGCGGGCCGAAACTGCGCGCAACCGCAAATGCGACAAGGCCGAGCGGGATTAGGGGCGCCGCTGGCGGCGTCGGGACCGGCGTCGGCGGCGACTCGAATTCCGCGACGGGCGGTTCCGACGGTTCCGCGGACGCAAGAGCGATCGCCGGCGCAGCAATGGCCGCAGCGGATAAGCCTTGGCGCGGCGGCGCCCGGAAGCGCCGGCCGCTCGCGGCCTCGGGAACCTGCAAACCCGTTCGTTCAGCGGCGAAATGAGGAAGGTCGGAGATCAACGCGCCGGCGAAGGGGCCGGACAACGTCTCCATGCTGACAATTGCGGCGAATGCCCTATCCGTCCAAACGCCCGCGATCGCGACGGCCAGCGCCGCCGCAAAGCACGCCCTCATACGCACGTCCCCCAATACCGTGCGGCGGACCTTAGGCTCGCCCTCCGCGCCGGTCAACGCGAAACCGCCGCCTACGGATGATCATTACGGCTTTTTGAGCCGCTTTTGCGCCCTGATCGCTTCTTTTATGTAGGCGTCAACGTCAAGGTCGCCGGCCGCTTGTCCCTTGATGCGCTCCTTCACGAGGTGCGGGATTTCGTCAGGAGCGATCGCGCCGGCGCTCGCGACGGTCTCGCGAATGAGTTTCATGAGCGCTTCTTCTTTCGCTTTCGCGTCGATCGCCTTTCTCGCCAATTTCTCCTCCTTGAGCGGCGTGCGCTGAAGTGTGCGCGGTTCAGCGCGTATACGCCGCGACGATCAAATACTAGAGCGAGCGCCCTGATTCCGCATCATGGCGCGAAGCTCTAGTTAAGGAGCGCGCCGGCCGGCGGCGCATCGCCCGCGAACCGCCTCCCCGGATCCTTCGGCGCTTCGCCATTCACCGTGAGACCGTGGGCGCCCGCCGAAATCTCCAGCGTATCGCCGTCCTTCACCTTTCCGGCGAGAATAAGGTCCGCAAGCGGATCCTGCAGCTCTTTCTGGATAACGCGTTTTAGAGGCCGCGCGCCGTAGACCGGATCATACCCGGCGTCGCTGAGCCAGCGGCGCGCCTTGTCGTCGAGCTTGATCGCGATCTTGCGGTCGGCCAGCAACCGGGCGAGCCGCGCAATCTGGATGTCGACGATCCGGTCCATATTCGCGCGGGTGAGGCGATGGAACAGGATGATCTCGTCGAGGCGGTTGAGGAACTCGGGGCGGAAGCGCGCGCGCACAGCCTCCATCACCTGCGGGCGCACCGCCTCGGAGTCCTGGCCTTCCGCCTGGTTCGCAAGGTGCTCGGCGCCGAGATTCGAGGTCAAGATGATCAGCGTGTTCTTGAAGTCGACGGTGCGGCCCTGGCCGTCGGTCAGCCGCCCGTCGTCGAGCACTTGCAAGAGCACGTTGAAAACGTCCGGATGCGCCTTTTCGACTTCATCAAAGAGCACGACCTGATAGGGACGCCGGCGGACGGTTTCGGTCAAGGCGCCGCCTTCTTCATAGCCGACATAGCCAGGCGGCGCGCCGATAAGCCGCGCAACCGAGTGCTTCTCCATGAATTCCGACATGTCGATGCGAGCGATCGCCGTATCGTCGTCAAACAGGAATTCCGCGAGCGCCTTCGTCAATTCGGTCTTGCCGACGCCGGTTGGACCAAGGAAGAGGAATGAACCGATCGGACGGTTGGGGTCTTTTAGCCCGGCGCGCGCGCGGCGCACGGCGGACGAGACCGCTTCGACGGCTTCAGCCTGTCCGACGACTCGGGCGCCGATCGCCTCCTCCATCCGCAGGAGCTTCTCGCGCTCGCCCTCGAGCATCTTGTCGACGGGAACGCCGGTCCAGCGCGAGACGACGGCCGCGATGTTTTCGGCGTCCACGACCTCGTGCACCAGCGAAGCCTTGTCTTCGCGTTCTTCCGCCGCGGCGAGTTTCTTTTCGAGATCCGGAATGACGCCGTATTTCAATTCCGAGGCGCGGCCGAGATCTCCGCGGCGCTCGGAATCGGCGAGCGCTTGACGCGCCTCCTCCAGCTCCTCCTTGATCCTTGTCGCCGTCGCAAGGCTTTCCTTTTCGGCGCGCCATTGCGCCGTCAGCGACGCCGAGTCTTCTTCAAGCCCTGAAAGTTCGTCCTCAAGCTTTTCAAGACGGTCGCGCGAGGCTGCATCGTCTTCCTTCTTCAGCGCCTCGCGTTCGATCTTCAGCTGGATGATGCGGCGGTCAAGCTCATCGAGCTTTTCGGGCTTTGAATCGACTTCCATTCTAAGGCGCGACGCCGCTTCATCGACGAGATCGATCGCCTTGTCGGGCAAAAACCGATCCGTAATGTAGCGGTTCGATAACGTCGCCGCCGCGACGATCGCGCTGTCGGAGATACGGACGCCGTGATGGAGTTCGTACTTCTCCTTAAGCCCTCGAAGGATCGAGATCGTGTCTTCGACGGTCGGCTCTTCGACAAAGACCGCCTGGAAGCGGCGCGCCAGCGCCGCGTCCTTTTCGACGTGCTTTCGATATTCGTCGAGCGTAGTTGCGCCGATGCAATGCAATTCGCCGCGCGCCAGCGCCGGTTTTAGAAGATTTGAGGCGTCCATCGCGCCTTCGGATTTGCCGGCGCCGACGAGCGTGTGCATCTCGTCGATGAAGAGAATGATTTCGCCGCCCGCGGAAGTGACTTCGGACAGCACGGCCTTGAGGCGCTCTTCGAATTCGCCGCGGTATTTCGCGCCGGCGATAAGGGCGCCCATGTCGAGCGCCAGAAGCCGCTTGTTCTTGAGGCTTTCCGGCACGTCGCCGTTGACGATTCGAAGCGCGAGGCCCTCGGCGATCGCCGTCTTGCCGACGCCGGGCTCGCCGATGAGGACAGGATTGTTCTTGGTGCGGCGCGACAGAACCTGCATCGCGCGGCGGATTTCCTCGTCGCGTCCAATGACCGGATCAAGCTTGCCGGAACGCGCCGCGTCGGTCAGATCGCGCGCATATTTCTTCAGCGCATCGTACCCCTGCTCGGCCGAGGCGGTGTCGGCGGTGCGGCCCTTTCTCAATCCGTTGATTGCGGCGTTGATCGACTGCGGCGTCGCGCCGGCGTTTTTGAGGATCTTCGAGGCCTCAGCGTCCGGCGTCAGCGCAAGCGCGACAAGGAGCCGCTCGGCGCTGACAAATGAGTCGCCGGCCTTTTTCGATTGCTCCTCGGCCGACGCGAAAACCCTGGCGAGCGCCGGCGCAAGATAAATCTGGCCGCCGCCGCCCTGCACCTTCGGCAGCTTTTTGAGCGCCGCCTCCGTCTCAGCGAGCGCGACATCGGGCCGAGCGCCTGCCGACTTCAGGAGATTGGCGGCAAGCCCTTCCTGATCGTCCAGAAGAGCCTTTAGGAGGTGTTCGGACGTGAACTGCTGGTGGCCGTCGCGGAGGGCGATGCCCTGGGCGGCCTGGATGAGCCCCCGGGCCCGGTCCGTGTAATTCTCGAATTGCATTGTCTGACCTTGGATCAAGCGTCATGGAACAGCCGTCCCTCTTCGAGGCGACGGCCCTTGTCCTTCAGATAGGCGCGAAAAGCCGCGCCGCAAGACTGAAAAGAAAAAAGGCCCGGCGCGCAGCAGCCGGGCCTTTGGGGTCAGTTATTCCGGAAGCCTAATGATCGCCTGACTTGTGTTCGCCATGCTCCATGTTCCCGTGTTCTTTCATCATCGCCTCGTGCTTGGCCTTATGATGCGCTTTCACTTCGTCAAGCGTCATCATGCCGTCGCCGCCGGAGGCTTCGGCGAATTCCTTCTTCGCCTTGGCGGTCATGTACGCAACGAGTTCGGCTTCCGTCACTTGCCCGTCGGCGTTGGCGTCGACTTCCTTGAAATGCGCCTCAATCTTGGCGTTCATCGCCTCGGCGTCAGCGCCCTTTTTTCCTTCGCCGCCGGCAAAGGCGGCGGTCGCGGCGAACGCGGCGGCCGCCGCGGCAGCAATTGCGTATTTCATCGATCTGTCCCTTTCAGCATTGGCCCTAAGGCGCAGCGCGCGCCCGTCGCCCTCAAGATAAACGCGGATTGAGCGCCTGTCACTTAACGCTTCGTCATCAAAGCGCGCCGAGGCTCACCAAAGCCCCGCCGTCGATCACGATCTGTTGTCCGGTCATCCATCGGGCGGCCCGCGACGCGAGAAACACGGCCGCGCCGGCGATATCGTCCGGCTCGCCGAAGCGCCGAAGCGGCAGGGTTTTCGCGATCATCGCTTCGATCTTCGGATCCTTCCAGAGCGCTTCGGCGAAATAGGTCCTGACGATGCCGGGACAAATGCAATTCGCGCGAACGCCCATCGGCCCGTATTCGACCGCAAGGTTGCGCGCGAGCTGCAGGTCCGCCGCCTTGGAAATGTTGTAGGCGCCGATCGCGTTGCTGCCGACGAAGGCGCCGATCGACGAGATGATGATGATCGCGCCGTCCTTGCGCGCTTTCATCTGCGGCAGGACAAGCTGCGACAGCCAGTGGCTCGCCTTGACGTTCGCCGTGATGATCTTGTCGAACTGCTCGTCGCTGATGCCTTCGGCCGAGCCGAAATAGGGATTGACCGCAGCGTTCGACACCAGGATGTCGACCTTGCCGATCCTCGCATTCGCGAACTCGATCAGCGATTTCAGGTCTTCCTTGCGCGAGATGTTGCACGCGGCCGCGTGCGCCGCTTTGCGCCCCCGCGCATCATTGATTGACGCGGCGACGGTCTCGCAGGCGTCAATTTTTCGGCTCGAGACGACAACGTCGGCGCCGTGCTCGGCGAGCCTTCGCGCGATCGCCTCGCCGATCCCGCGCGAGGCACCGGTGACGACGGCGGATTTTCCCGAGAGATCAAAAAGCGTCGCCGCTGGCGTCATAAATCAGTCCGATCCGCATCGCAGCGAACATCGCAGCCGCCGCCGCTGGCAATCGCTCGCGGCGGCGGCGCCGTCAGACTTCAGCAGGCTCGGCGTCCTCGGAGGTTTCCGAAACGCCGCCGTCTTCGCGGTGGCGACGCGGCCGGCGGCGCCTGCGGCGACCCTCGAAATCGCCGCCGCGGCCCTGCGCGTCCGGCCCGCGCGGCTCATGTCCGCGATCGTCGAAATTCCGCTGTTCGGGACCGCGCTGTTCGCCGGCGCCATTGGCCGGCGTTTCCGTCGGCTGATCGCCGGCGGCGATGTCGGCGTCCGTGTCGCCGGTTTCGAACTGGGGCTGGGGCTGTCGGTCCTCCCGGCTTTCGCGCGTCTCGCCGATCGAAGGCTGCTCGCCGACTTCGAAATCCCCATCCTGCGACTGGTCGATCGCCGGCGCCTGCGGACCCTGGATTGATCGCAGCACGCGGAAATAGTGCTCTGCGTGCTGAAAATAATTCTCGGCCTTCACCCGGTCGCCGCTCGACGTCGCGTCCCGCGCGAGCGCGAGGTACTTGTCGTAAATCTGCTGCGCCGTGCCGCGGATCCTTACATCGGGACCGTTTGAGTCAAGCGCCCGGTTCGGATTGATTCCTTGCCGCCGGCGCTGGTGGTTCCGCCCGCGCTTATTGAAATGACCGTTCATATAAGAATGCCTTGTCAGCCCGTTCTCTGATTGAGGCGGCGCAAGCCGCGGACAATGCGCAAACCGGGTAGTCGGAGACTTGCTCCGCCGAACGCAGGATTTGCGCTTTCAGTTATTCAGTTCGCACCCCGCAGCGCATGTGCTGCTTAAAGCCTATCGTCAATCCTGGAGCCGTCGCTTTGGAATTGCCGGAAACCCGCGCGCCGCGAATGCCAGTGTTTGAATTCTAGGGCGCCGAATTCCTTAAAGCGCAGTCTAGCGACCATCGCTTACGATTCAATGTCTAGTCCGAATGCGCCCCAAGGTCAATGACAAACGCCCGCGGGCGGCCTGATAGGTCGTTTTCCGCTTTCCCTTCAGCGCCGGGAAACGCGCGCCTTGCAAGATCGTTAATCGCCGGAAGCTGGCCTTCGCCGAACTCCACGACGAAAAGGCCGCCGGGCGCGATATGCCGCGGCGCGTCGGCCATAAGCAAGCGGTGCGCGTCGAGCCCGTCTTCGCCTGAGAAGAGCGCGCCCGGATCCTCGAAATCGCGGACCTCGCGCGGCAGGATGTCGCGATCGACCGTCCTTAAATAGGGGGGGTTCGACACGATGACCTCAAACCGGCCGTCGACGGCGGCGAACCAGTCGCCGACCGTCGCTGACGATTGCAATCCGAAACCGAGGCGCAGAAGATTGCGCGACGTCAGCGCGACGGCCTCTGGATTGACGTCGACGCCGACGCCGACCGCTTTCGGAAAAGCGGCGAGCAGCGCGCACAAGAGAGCGCCCGATCCGCAGCCGAGATCGAGAATCTTGAGCGGCGCGCCGGGCGCGCGTCGGCGGACGACGGCCTCGACGATCGTCTCGCTATCGGCGCGCGGAACAAGAATCGGCGGCGCGACTTCGATATCGAGCGACCAGAATTCGCGACGCCCGACGATATGCGCGACGGGCTCGCCGGCCGCGCGCCTTGCGATCATGTCGCCATAGCGCGCGAGCGCTTCCGGCGCCGCGATGCGATCGCCCTGCGCGATCAGCGTGGCGTCGTCGAGTCCGAACGCGGCTTTCGCCAGCACGCGCGCATCAAGCGCCGGCGTCGACGAGGCTTCAAGAGCGGCGGCGGCCCGCCGGATTGCGGCGTCGATAGTCAATGTCGCCTCAAACGCTCGCCTCGAGCGCCGCGAGGCGGTCGGCCTGATCTTGCGTGATGAGCGCGCTGACGATCTGATCGAGCGCGTCGCCGCGAATGACGTCGTCGAGATTGTAAAGCGTCAGATTGATCCGGTGGTCGGTGACGCGGCTTTGCGGAAAATTGTAGGTGCGGATGCGCTCGGAGCGTTCGCCCGAGCCGACCATGCCCTTGCGCGCCGCCGCCCGCTCGGCCTCGGCTTTCTCGCGCTCGGCCTCGTAAAGCCTCGCGCGGAGGATCTTCAGCGCCTTCGCCTTGTTCTTGTGCTGGGATTTCTCATCCTGCTGGCTGACGACGACGCCGGTCGGAATATGCGTGATCCTGACTGCGGAATCCGTCGTGTTGACCGACTGGCCGCCGGGACCCGAGGCGCGGAAGACGTCGATCCGGAGGTCCGATTCCTTGATTTCGATATCGACGTCTTTAGGCTCCGGCAGAACCGCGACGGTCGCGGCCGAGGTATGAATGCGCCCTTGCGCCTCCGTTTCCGGCACCCGCTGTACGCGGTGAACCCCCGCCTCGAACTTCATGCGCGCGAAAACGCCGTCGCCCGAAATCGAAGCCTGGATCTCCTTGTACCCGCCTTTTTCCGCGTCGGACGCCGACAGCACTTCGACGCGCCAGCCTTTTAGCGACGCATAGCGTTGATACATCCTGAAGAGGTCGCCGGCGAAGAGCGCGGCTTCCTCGCCGCCGGTTCCCGCTCTTACCTCGAGAATGACCGAGCTGTCGTCCGCCTTGTCCTTCGGCAGCAGCATGAGCTGCAACTCGCGCTCGACGGCGGGCGCCTTTTCCTTCAGCTCCTGCAATTCCTCATAGGCCATTTCGGCCATGTCCTTGTCCGCGCCGCGGGAGAGTTCTTCGAGTTCGACAAGCTGGCGACGGAGCGATGCGAGTTCACGCGCCTTGTCGGCGACCGGCCGCAATTCGCCGTGTTCCTTCGCCAGGCGAACGATCTCATCGCCCTTCATCGCCGATGACATCGCCGCCTCGACTTTCTCGAATTTGGCGATGAGCGCGTCGATTTTTTCCTGAGGGATCAAGAACGGGTTTCCTGCGGTTTAGACTCGATGAGTCGCGCCGCCTCACATTCGTCCGCCACCTTGTCAATAAGCGCGCGGAATTTCGGGTCGTAACTGTATTCCCGGCGCGTGCGCCACCATTTCCGGACGCGCGGGCTTTGCATGTAAAGGCGCGTGATGCCCTCGCTTCGCCGGTACGCCGCATGTTCGATGAGGCCGCGCTGCAAGAGCATATGGGCGCCTTCGTGCGTGCCGATCGCGAGGCCCATGAGATTGCCGAACCGCAGCTTTTCGGCCTCAGTCAGCGCCGCTTCGCCAAACAGGGCGCGTTGCATGAAGTCGGCCTTCTCCGGCGAATCGACAAGCGAATAATGCGTCTGGCCCGTTTCGATCCAGCTCGCCCGCGTCATATCCGACCGCGCGATCCTGTTGGTTTGCCAGCCCTGATAGAGGATCGCGAACAACGTCAGGACGATGACGACAACGGCGATCGTCTGGCCGATGTAATATATGCTTTCGAGAGTCATGGTTGCATCCCCGCCGCCGCATCTTTCGCCTCGACGCCGAGGAAAATCGGGCCTTCAGACGCCTCGGCTCGCTCCAGTTCCGCGACGAAGGCCCGCGTGAACATCGAATTCGCCTTGTCCGCCCGCCAGACTTCGATGACGATCGCGTTGCTGAAGAGGCTGCGCAAATAACCCCGTCTCAGCCGCCAGACTTCGGCGTCGAGAACGCCGTTCCTATAGAGCGCAAATTGAGCCTCGGCGCGTTGCAGCAGGCCGCGAATGAGCCGGTGCATAAGATATCGTTCATAAGGACTAAGCGTTTCGGTCGCGGTGAACGCCTTGTATGAGACCTCGCTGATCAGCCCGCCGGCGGCGAGCATGTCGTTGATCTCCGCGAAGGAAGCCTGCGCGTCCCATGCGGCTTTCGCCCGCATCGTGCGTCCGTTCTGGCGGGTCTGGATCGCGACGAAGACGAGCGAACCGACGATCGCGACGACGGCGACGATTTGACTGACGTAGTAGATGAATTCGAGAGTCATGATCGCCGCGCCATTTGGACGTTGGAATGAAAACGCAACAACTCAAGCAAACGCGCGCGGGGGCGTCCCGCGCGCACTCTCGGCAAAATTTCCGACCGGGCCCGCCGCTCCAGCGCTTCGCCGCCCCCCATCTACCGGCGTCAAACCTCACTCATCAGGCGGTTCGTCGCCGGCGGCGCTTGCGGACCCTCCGGCTGGATTGAGCGCGCCGGGCTTGATTGTCGTCTTCGGATCGTCCGAAGGCGTCAGAACGGAATCGACGGCGCCGGGGGCGATCTGCGTTTTCGGCGATGGACTAGGATCGCCGGCTGACGGCTCAAAGCGCGCTGACGGATCGAGAACATCTTCGAGGGCGCTCGGATCGAGGCGAGAAAGGTCGAGCGTGCGAACTGCGCCGCCGGTCGCGCGCGACTGTGGCGGAGATCCGTAGCTAGGGCCCGGGGCGGCGGTCGGGTCGTTTGATCCAGGCTGCGGATGACAGACGTTGTAGATGTAGCCGTAGTAGGGCGGCGTCGGCTGCTGGTGTTCGCGCGGGTTGATTCCAATCTTGTCATAGTCAGTCGTGCGAAGCGGGGCCGCCCGGTTCGGAAGCGATAATTCCTCGGCGGTCGGCAAGCGAAGGAATCTGCTCATCGCACGCGCACGCCAGACGAACCACAGCTCCTTCCTGCAAACGTAGCCGCGCGCGCAATCGCGATCTTCGCGGCACTCCATGATGCACACGGAGTCAGCGGCCCACCTGCCGCCGAAACTTGTCGTTTGAACTCCCTTGCACGCCATCGGGCCATTGCAGTCGCTGTTCCATAGACACCGATCGAGCTGCTGCGCCTTCGCCGCGCCCGAAAAAACAGCGGCGACAATCAAGAGCGCCACCGTGACGCCAAAAAGGTTGATGCGCATTCGCATTTCTACTCCGCCGCGACTCTCTCTTTTTCTTCCTTGGCGCGGATCTCGGCGGCCTTCTTTTCGACGAGCTCGACGAGGTGATCGAGGATCTTGTCGTTGTCGAGCCGGTGATGGGGCTCGCCGTCGAGATAAACCTGGCCGTGGTCCTTGCCGGCGCCGCCGCCGGTGAAGCCGATATCCGTTTCGCGCGCTTCGCCGGGCCCGTTGACGACGCAGCCGATGACAGAGAGCGACAAGGGCGTCGTCACATGGGCGAGACGCTTCTCCAGCTTCTCGACCGTCTCAATGACGTTGAAGCCCTGCCGCGCGCAGGAGGGGCACGAAATGACATTGACGCCGCGATGGCGAAGCCCCAGCGACTTCAGGATGTCGAAGCCGACCTTCACCTCTTCGACGGGGTCCGCAGAGAGCGACACGCGAATGGTGTCGCCGATGCCCGCCCACAGCAGCGAACCGAGCCCGATCGCCGACTTCACCGACCCGATCCTGAGGCCGCCGGCTTCGGTGACGCCGAGATGGAGCGGACAATCGATCGCGTCGGCGAGCGCCTGATAGGCCGCGACGGTGAGGAACACGTCTGACGCCTTCACCGAAATCTTGAATTCGTGGAAGTCGTTGTCCTGCAGGATGCGCGCGTGATCGAGCGCGCTTTCGACCATCGCCTCAGGGCAGGGCTCGCCATATTTCTCGAGAAGGTCTTTCTCAAGGCTGCCGCCGTTGACGCCGATGCGCATCGAGCAGCCATGGTCCTTGGCCGCCTTGATGACCTCGCGCACGCGCTCTTCGGAGCCGATATTGCCGGGATTGATCCGCAGGCAGGCGGCGCCCGCGACCGCCGCCTCGATGCCGCGCTTGTAGTGGAAGTGGATGTCGGCGACGATCGGAACCGGCACGTTCTTGACGATCGTTTTCAGCGCCGCCGTCGATTCAACGTCAGGGCAGGAGACGCGCACGATGTCGGCGCCGGCTTCCGCGATCTCGTTGACCTGACGGATCGTCGCCTGCGCGTCCGAGGTCAGAGTGTTGGTCATCGACTGCACGGCGATCGGCGCGTCGCCGCCGACGGCCACCTTACCGACCATGATCTGTCTTGATTTGCGGCGCGCAATGTCGCGCCAGGGACGTACCGACATGATGACTTTCCTCAGGGCCTCATTCGCGGCAAGCCCTACCCGCCTATTAGGGCGCGAAGATGGTCGCGCTCCCGTCGGTTTTGAGCAATCGCGCCCGTAAAATCAACAAGCCGCCGGCGACGGGCGCGATCAGCGCGGCCCGGACGGCTAAGCCCTCAAGGGCCGCACAATGCGCCGGAATGGCGGCGCCGCGCCGGATTTTCGCGCGCCGATTGCGCCTCAAGCGCCGCTTTCAAGAGGGGCGGGCGAATGTTAAGGACGCGACTTCCTCGTAAGCCGGCTTTGGGGCGCCGTTAATCGTCTTCGGCGCGAATCGCCAGCGTTTGACCGCGTTCAGCGCCGCCCGGTCGAAACAGGAATTGCTCGACTTGACGACCCGTTCGCTGACGACAGCGCCATCGGGCGTCACCGTGAAAGCAATCTCGACGGTCTCGATCGCCGCCGCTGCGCCCTCGCAGGCTGGTGGATAAACCGGTTCGATCCGATCCAGCACGCGCGCCGGGACGATCTCCAACGGTTTCCCAGCGTCAGTTGGCGGCGCGCTTGCCGCGACGCGCGGCGCTCGGTCCGATAGGTGCGTTTCTCGCCCAGCTTCAACGCCTTCGGCGAGCGGCACCCCGTCGAGCCTTAATGGACGCTTGACCGCCTCGGGGCCCGGCCGCGTCACCACATAAGCGCACCAGATCATGAAGGCGAGAATGGCGAGCACGGCGACGAGTGAGAGGCGCGCCGGCTCGGCGCGCTCGGCCGGAGAAGGAGCGGCGGCGGACGCCGGCGCTTCCTGCGCCTTTTTGCCGGCGGCGAAACCAGTTTCGCTCTTGAAGCGTTCGACAATCGGCGCGGGCTCAAGACCGAGCGCCTCCGCGTAAACGCGCACAAATCCGATTGCATAGGGCCGCGAAGGAAGCCCGTCCATCGACATGCGCTCAATCGCCTCAATGTAGCTCGCCTTCACATGCGTTCGGTCGCTGACCGTCGCAATCGAAAGCCCTTGGCGCTCGCGCGCCGCTTCGAGAAAGGCGCCGACCGACGGAAAGTTCTTCGGATCGATCTCCGACGCCCGCAGACGCGCGCGGGCGTCCTCAAACCCCAGAATTTCCGCCGAACCGTTCTTCACTGACACAGCCGTCGCACTCCAAGTCGTTGCAGCAATCTAAAGGAGGGCGGTCCTTGTGACCACCGCTCCCGGACGAACCTTTCCAGTCGCCGCATTAACTACGCGACGGCGGCGCGCTCAAGCGGAAAGCATCAATTGCGCCATTCTGCGGCAGTCACAGCGCAGCGCCGGCGCGTTTCAGCATCTCGGCGAATTCTCGGCGCAGACGCGGCGTGCCGTCCTCGAAGCGCTCCTTGACCCATTTCGAGACGGCGCCCGCGTCGATCGACCGGATCAGCCGTCGGAAAGGGCCGATCGCGGACGCCGACGACGTGAACCGCGTCACGCCGACGCCGATGAGCGCCGCACCCATGAGAACATCCGACGCCTGTTCGCCGCAAAAGGTCAGCGGCTTTCCGGCCTTGCGCGCTTTCTCGGCGATCGCGGCTATGAAGGAGAGAAACCCCGCTTCAAGCGGATCGTAGCGTCCTCGGGTCATTTCCGAGTCGCGATCCGCCGCGAAATAAAACTGCGCGAGGTCGTTTCCGCCGACCGACAAGAAGTCGACGCGCTCGGCGATTTCCGCGATGCGCCAAGCCGCAGCCGGTGTCTCGATCATCGCGCCGAGGCGTATCGCCGTGGGCAACTGTCTGCCGCGCCGCCGGCTGAACTCGATTTCGCGATCAAGGAGCGCGCGCGCCGCATCGATTTCCTCAGCGAGCGTGATCATCGGAAAGAGAATGTTGAGTTCGCGTCCCGCCGCGGCGGCAAGCAGCGCGCGCATCTGCGGGCGGAAGAGGCCGGGGCGATCGACCGTCATTCTGACGCCGCGCCAGCCCATGGCGGGATTCGCCTCGTCGCGCCGCTGCATATAGGCGGCCGACTTGTCGCCGCCAAGATCGGCGGTCCGAAAGACGACCGGCCGGCCGCCCGCCTTGTCTAGAATTTCGCGATAAAGCCGTTCTTGGACCCGGGCGTTTGGGAGCTGCGCCCCGATCAGGAATTGCAGTTCCGTCCGGAACAGCCCGACGCCGGCGGCTCCCGTGCTTTCGAGGTGCGCCATGTCGAGCGGAATGCCGACGTTCATCAAAAGCTCGATCGTGACGCCGTCGCGCGTGACGACCGGCAGTTCGCGCTCAGCCGCATAGGACGCCTGGCGTTCCGACTGCAGGGCCCGCTTTTCCCGATAGCTCGCAATAACGTCCTGGTTCGGACGAATGTGAACTTCGCCCGTCTCGCCGTCGACGATGATCTCGTCTCCGGGTTCGGCGAGCATGATCGCATTGTCGAATCCCGCAACGAGCGGAACTCCGAGCGCGCGCGCGACAATCGCGACATGCGAGGTCGCGGAGGCTTCGCCGACGATGAGGCCCTTGATCCTCGCGCGGTCATATTCAAGGAGCTCCGCGGGTCCGAGACTGCGCGCGATCAAGATCGCCTCGTCCGGCAGTTCCCCTGCGGCGGCAGGCTCGCCCGACAAGAGGCGCAAAAGCCGGTTCGACAGGTCGTCGAGATCGTGCATGCGTTCGCGCAAATAGGGATCCTTGACCTGCGCCATGCGGGCGCGGTTTTCGGTCTGGACCTGCTCGACAGCGGTCTCGGCGGTCAGCCTCGACGCGACCGCGGCGCGCATCCGCTCTTTCCAGCCGCGGTCATAGGCGAAAAGCCGGTAGGTCTCGAGCACCTCGCGGGAAGCGTCGACGAGCGAGGCGTCGGCGAGGAGCGCGTCGATTGAGGCTTGAAGCTTTGCAAGGCCAGCGTCAAGGCGCGCCGTTTCCGCCGCGACGTCGCTTGCGAAAACCTTGTGCTTTGGCGTCGGCGGCTCATGAAATGCCGCGCGCCCCAGGGCGACGCCCGGGGTCACGCCTGCGCCGAGGAGGCGCTCCGGGCGATGCAGGACGGCTCCGACTTCTTCCGTCGTCCGCGGGTCGAAGAGTTCGCCGGACGCGGCGATTTCCGCGAGCAGCGTGCCGACGGCCTGCGCCGCGCCGAGCTCTTCATCCGTATACCGACGGCTCTCGCGGTTTTGAAGGACGAGAACGCCGAGCGACTTGCCGGACCGGATCAGCGGAACGCCGAGAAACGAGTGCAGCGGATCCTCGCCAGTTTCGGGCCGGTAGGCGAACTTCGGATGCAAGGGCGCGTCGGACGTGATCAACGGCCGCTGCGTCTCGGCGACGACGCCGACGAGCCCCTCGCCCCAATTGAGGCGCGTCTTGTGGACGGCCGCCCGGTTAAGCCCCTCCGTCGAATAGAGCTCAAGCTCGTCGCTCGGGAGACGGATATAGATCGAGCAGACGTCCGATTCGACGTGCTTGGCGATCACCGTCGTCAGCCTGTCGAGACGCTCTTGCGCGCTGACGGCGGCGGCGACCGCCTCCTGCATGCTCTTGAGGAGATCGGCGATGCCGCCGCGTTTCGGCGCGGATTTCCGCCTGGCGCTCATGACCGGCGCGCTTCGCGCATTGTCATGCGGCGCCTTGCGCCCGGTCGAGACCGTAGGCCTGATGGAGCGCGCGGACCGCGAGCTCGCCGTATTCGGATGCGATCAGCACGCTGATCTTGATTTCGGACGTCGAGATGTTCTGGATGTTGATCGACTTGTCCGCGAGCGCCCGGAACATCGTCGACGCGACGCCGGTGTGGCTCCTCATGCCGACCCCGATGACCGACACCTTGACGACGTTCTTGTCCGACAGCATCTGCACGTAGCCGATCTTCTCCTTGGCGAGCGAGAGGGCGTCGACGGCGCGCGCGAGTTCCGATTCCGCCATCGTAAACGAGATGTTCGCGCCCGCCTGTCGCGATGGGCTTTGAATGATCATGTCGATGTTAATGCCCGCGTCGGCAAGGAGGCCGAAAATCTGCGCCGCCTTGCCCGGCTCGTCGGGGACCGACATCAGGCTGATCTTCGCCTCGTCCTTTGATAATGTCACCGCGCTGACGATCTGTTTTTCCACGATGTCTTCCTCGTCGCAGATAAGCGTTCCCGGCGTCGGTGCGTCGGGAGGCCCGAAACTCGACAGCACGCGTACGGGGACCTTATAGGCCATAGCGAGTTCGACGGAACGCGTTTGCAGCACTTTGGCGCCGAGGGAGGCCATTTCCAGCATCTCTTCGTAGGAGACCCGGTCGAGCCGGCGGGCCTGCTTTGAAATGCGCGGATCGGTGGTGTAGACGCCGTCGACATCGGTGTAGATGTCGCAGCGTTCGGCCTTAAGCGCGGCGGCGAGCGCGACGGCCGTCGTATCAGAGCCGCCGCGGCCGAGCGTTGAAATACGCCCATCCTCGGCGACGCCTTGAAAGCCCGCGACGACGGCGATTTCGCCATTGTCGATGGCGTCGCCAAGGGGCTCTTCGGGAATCGCGAGGATGCGCGCCTTGCCATGCGCATTGTCGGTGCGGATCGGCGCTTGCCAGCCCTGCCAGGACCGGGCGCGGTAGCCCATTTTCTGGAGGATGAGCGCGACAAGACCCGACGTCACCTGTTCGCCGCTCGCGACCACCGCGTCATATTCGACATTCCGGACATCAAGCGCCGGGTCCGGCGGTCCGGCGTCGGCGCAAAGGGCGACAAGCCGGTTGGTTTCCCCGGCCATCGCCGACACCGCGACAACGACGGAATGGCCGGCGTCCGCCTCGCGCTTAACGAAGGCGGCGACGCGCCGCATTCGCTCGACGTCCGCGACCGAAGTGCCGCCGAATTTCATCACAATCCGCGCCATGCGCCCGATCGCCGCCTTTTGGCCTTCACGCTTCTGCGCCATGTCTATAAAGAGCCTCTTTCCCCGCGCAAGGCGCGGAAAAACTATTGCGCCTTTGAAGTTTGCTGAAGGCGAGGCGTCATGGAAGCCGTGCGCACGACTGTCGATCCGTCTGAAATCGAGAAGTTCTCGAAGATCGCCGACGCGTGGTGGGACCCCTTCGGAAAGTTTGCGCCGCTGCACAAGTTCAACCCGGTTCGTCTCGCCTATATCCGGGATGGAGCCTGCGCCCATTTCGGTCGCGACCGGCGCGCGCGAGCGCCGCTTGCCGGCCTTCGCCTGCTCGATGTCGGTTGCGGCGGCGGTCTCGTCGCGGAGCCAATGCGCAGACTGGGCGCTGACGTGACCGCGATCGACGCCGCTGAACCAAACATCAAGACTGCGATGGTCCATGCGAACGAGGCGGGCCTTGAGATCGACTATCGAACGGCGACGGTTGAAGACCTCGCCTCTTTGGGGGAGCCGCCGTTCGATCTTGTGCTCAATCTCGAAGTCGTCGAACACGTCGCCGACCCTGAAGTCTTCCTGCGGCTTTCCGCGTCGCTGGTGCGGCCGGGCGGGCTGATGGTCGTCGCCACCATCAACCGGACGCTCAAGGCGTTCGCGCTCGCCAAAGTGGGCGCGGAGTACCTATTGCGATGGCTGCCGCGCGGGACGCACGATCCTGCGAAATTCCTCAAGCCACAGGAACTCGCCGACGCGCTCGGCGCCGCCGGCATGACGGTCACGGCTGCGGCGGGCGTCGCCTACAACCCGCTGACGGACCTGTGGAAAATCGTCGACGACACCGACGTCAATTACCTGATGACAGCGGTAAAGCCCGGAAACGCCTGATAAAAGCAGCCCAAATCACGCCGTGCGGCGCCCGTCCCGGCCGCGCGGATTTTGCGTCCGTCAATCGCAAGATGCTCCGTACGGAAAATTTTTTTGCGGGCGGGCGGCCTTCTGGACCGGCCAAAACGGGGACGATAAAGTCCGCGCCGACGGGGGATTGAAGGGGTCAATACATGTCAGCATCGGTTTTCCAGGTCGGGCTCTTGAGCGCCGGCGTAATCTTTCTCATTGGCGGCGCCGTTCTCGCCGTCATTGGCTCGCGGATTGCGAGCGCCGGCAAGGCCGCGCAGGCGGAAGCGAATTTGCGCCTTGAGGCGAGCCGGGAACTCGCCGCCGAGGTGAAGCGGCTCGCCGAGCGAGTTGAACTCTCGCTGCAGTCGCGAGACGCATCGATCGAAAACGCGTTCCTGCGCCACAACGACGCGTGCGCCGCCTCAATGCAACAGGCTTTCGCTGCGAAGGGCGGTCATGGACACGACGACGACGACGATCATCACAAGAAGCATCATGCCGCCAATAGCGGAAAAGGCGGCCATCATGACGATGACGACGACGACCATCATCACAAGAAGCATCATGCGGCCTTGAGCGGCAAAGGCGGCCACCATGACGACGATGATGACGACCACCATCACAAGAAGCACCACGCGGCCGACGATGCGCGTCCTTCGCTGCTGGCGCGGCTTCTTGGGCGCGTTCATTAGAGCGGCGTGCGGTGAAGTGTGCACGGTTCACCGCGAGTGAGGCGCGAAGCGGCGAACGCCGCGACAAACAATGACTAGAGCAAGCGCCCCGATTCCGAATCATGGCGCGAAGCTCTAGGCGGCGACGCCGGCCGGCCCCAAAACGGCGAAGTCCGTTGGAAACGCGCCGCGCAGGCTTGCGCGGCGCTTTCGTCTTTCAGGCGGAAATCGGGAGCGCCGCGCGGCCGTCCGGCGCCGGTCGTTTCGTCTCGGCGCGTCAGCCGCGCGGCAGGCCCGCCTCGACGATGGCGGCAAGCTTCATCCAGTTCCGATCGAGCGCGCCTAAAGTCGCCGCATAGCCGTCGATCACCGCGCGGTCATATTCCTTCCAGTCGCGAAGTTCGACGCCGGCGACATCGGGCGTTACGAGGATGTCGGCGGGGCTGTCCCTCGGCCGCAATTCCTGCCGCGAGGTCGCCGCGCGCATCAAGAGCGTGACGATCGGCGGCGGCGACCGAAACCCGTGACGCCACACCCATTCAAGGAACCGGGGCGGATTGGCGAACGCGTCCGGCGAGATTGTCGCCTCGCGCGCGACGTCGATCCCGATCGTCACGCCGCGATGCAGGTTCGTCATCAGATCCGTCGGGAAATTGTTCATGACCGCGCCGTCGACGAGGAGTTCGCCGTCGGCGACGACCGGCGGCAGAATTCCGGGGAGCGCGATCGAGGCCCGAAGCGCGTGGCGCAAAAGGCCCCGTCGATGGACGCGGGTGACACCGCGCGTCATTTCAGACGATGTGCAAAAGAACGGAATTTCGAGATCTTCGATTCGCGCATCGCCGAAGTGCCGCTTGAGCCGTTCCTCGACCCGCTGCCCGCGCGTAAGCGCGACGACCGGCAGCACATGATCGCCGAGCGGGTTTGACGACACGAAGCCGTCCCTTATTCGCGCCTCGATTTCAGCATCGTCCCATCCCATCGCGACGCAGGCGGCGATGATCGCCCCCATCGACGCGCCGGCGAGAAAGTCGATCGGGATTCGCCTTTCCCTGATCGCCTTGATCGCGCCGATATGCGCATAGGCGCGCGCGCCGCCGCCCGACATGACGACGCCGACCGTCTTCCCGGCGATCGCGCGCGCAAGACGCTCCTCAGTCCTCGGGCCGCTCACATGAAAGACGCGGTGGGCGTCGACGGCGTCGACCCAGTCGGAAACGCTGCCCGTTTTCATCCCCTCATGCAGCATGACAATGTCGACGAGGCGGAACTTCTTCACCGGCGAGTCTTCGGTCGGCGTCAGCGGGAACGGCCGCGGCGGCCGCGCGTCCTGCCGCGCGAAAACGAAAAACCTGTCCGCATGGCGCAGCGCGAACCGATAGGCGAAAGATTCGCCGACGCGCGCGGTAAGCAGGACCACGTCGTGCGCGTTTTCGATATCGTCAAAATCGGCCTCGCCCAGCGTTTCAGGATCGCCGACGGCGGCGGCGCGCGCTCCGTAAAGACCGACAAGGCGCAATAGCGCCTTCGCATGCGCTTCGACATCGACCGAGGGCGAAGAGCCGATCAACGCGAAGACGCGCGGGCTTGCGCGCTTGAAGGAAGCGCTCGGATGGCGCGCGCGCGCGACGATTGAATGCGCCAGTGCTCGAGAAAAGTCGGCGCATTCGTCAAGAAGACGCTCGGCGTCCGCCCGATCGACCGCGAGAAGCTCCGTATCGCGCAGGGCATAGACGGACGCGGAGCGCGATTCGCCTGCGAGGAGCGACATCTCGCCGACGGGTTCGCCCGAGCGGACATAGCCAAGGACCTCCTCGCCCGCTTCGCCGCGCCTGACGACTATGAGCCGTCCTGAAAGCACGAAGTAGACGGCGTCCGCCGGCTCGCCCTGCCGGAACAGCTCCATGCCGCCGCTTAGGGAAAACCACCGCCCGCGCTCAATGACGGCGCGCAACGATGCGTCGTCAAATATCTTGAAATAGGGAAGCTCCCTGCACCGGTCGAACGCGGCCTTCATGCGGGAAGAAGAGCCTGATGCTTTCCGGATGGCAAGCGAGCGGCGGATGAAAGCGCTTAATTGAGCTTCTTCTTGACGGTCGGCGCGCCGGGCGCTGAGGGAAGCGGCGCAATTGAGACGCCCTCCTCAACGAGCTCTTTCACTTCCTCGCGGTTGGCCTCCCCGTAAATCGGTCGCTCCGCCACTTCGCCGTAGTGAATTTTCCGCGCCTCTTCCGGGAACTTCTCGCCGACATAGTCGAAGTTCTTTTCGACATAGTCGCGGGCGCGGCGCGCCGCCTCCGCCATCGCTTCACGAATCGCCGAAAGCTTCTCCTGACTTCGTGACGCCGACCCCGAAACGATCGAGGGGGCCATGATAGCGCGGGCGACGTCCGTTGATCCGCACAAGGGACACTCAAGCGACGCGCCCGCGGCTTGCGCGTCAAAATCGCCGCTCGACCGGAACCAGCCTTCAAACGAACAGCCGCTTCCACACTTCAACTGGTACTTGATCATGCTTCTATAGTGAGGACTTTGACCGCCGTTTCAAGGGCAAGGCTCGGGATCTGGGCACGCGCCTTCTTGACGCGTAGCGGGTCTATTTCCGCGAGGATAACGCCCGGTTCATCCCCGCGCGCCTCGGTCAAAATGTCGCCCCACGGAGAAATGATGACCGAATGGCCGAAAGTCTCTCGCCCGTCCTCGTGAACGCCGCCTTGCGCGGCCGCGGCGACGAAGGCGCCGCACTCGATCGCCCGAGCGGTCAGCAACGCCTTCCAGTGCGCTTTTCCCGTCTGGCGCGTAAAAGCCGCCGGCACGCACATGACCTCGGCGCCTGCCCGCGCGAGCGCCCGGTAAAGATGGGGAAAGCGCACATCGTAGCAGATGGAGAGCCCGAAAGCGGCGAGCGGCGTTCTTACCAGAACCGCCTGATCGCCTGGATGGTAAATGCGAGATTCACGCCATGTCTCGCCGTTTTCGAGCGAAACGTCGAACATGTGAATCTTGTCGTAGCGCGCCGCGATCGAGCCGTCCGGGCCGAAAAGGAAGCTGCGATTTGCAAGTCGCCCGTCGCCTCGCCGGATCGCCATCGATCCGATAAGGAGAAACACGCCATTTTCGGAAGCCGCCGCGGAAAAGGCGCGCACTTCCTCAATTTCCTCCCCTTCCGGGAGCGACGCAGCCAGTCTTTCCGCATTTCGGTCGACAGCGTTCGTCATTTCAGGCGTGACGATGAAGTGCGCGCCCCTTTGGGCCGCCTCCCCGATCAGCGCGACGGCGTCCGCGACATTGCGCGCGCGGTCTATGCCGGATCGAAGCTGCACGCAGGCGGCCTTGAAAACAGTGCGATCGCTGTCGAAAGCGTCATCCATTGAGCAACGGGTCGAGCTTTCCCGCCTCCTCAAGCGCGTAGAGCTCGTCGCAGCCGCCGATATGCGCGTCGCCGACGAAAATCTGGGGATAGGTGCGCGCGCCGTTCGACCGGGCGATCATTTCCTTGCGCATTTCCTGATCAAACGCCGCGCAAATCTCGCGAACCTGCGCACCCTTCTTTTTCAGCAGCGAGATCGCACGGATGCAATAAGGACAAAGCGGTTTCGTATAAATCGTGACGGCTTTCATGCCGATGCGGCCCTCGCGCCAGAAACGCCGCAATGATCCCCGATTTTCGGGGCTGCGCCTAGCGAAAATATCGTCGATTTCCCGTCACTCAAGCGAGCGCCGCGCCGCCTTTTACGACGCGAGCGAGGACAAGCGCGTCGACGCGCGCCGCGCCGGCCTTCTTCAGCGCCCGCGCGCACGCTGACAGCGTTGCGCCGGTTGTAAGGACGTCATCGACGAGCACCGCATGGGCGCCCCTCGCCTTCTCGATCATCCCGGCCCGCACCGCGAAGGCGCCGGCGACATTGCGCCGGCGCGCGTCGGGCGACAGGTTCTTCTGCGGCGGCGTCGGCCGCGTTCGCTCAAGGAGCATCGGCTCAAACTTCGCGCCGCAGATTTTCGCGACGGACTGCGCGAGAAGCGCCGCCTGATTGTAGCGACGGGCGAAAAGCCGGCGGCGATGAAGGGGCGCCGGAACGATCAGCGATCCGGGCGCAACCAGCCTGCGGCCGACCCGAACGAGCCAGCCGGCGAGCATCGGCGAAAGCTCCGTTCGGTCGGCGTGCTTGAACGACACAATGAGGCCGTGGCTCGCCTCGTCATAGACGACCGCGGCTCTTGCGCTGTCGAAGTCCGGCGGCTCGGCGGCGCAGCGCGCGCAAATCGCGCCGGCCCCGTAATCATGCGCAAACGGCGCCCCGCAGCGCGCGCAGAAGGGCGCGTCGATAAATTGGATCTGCGACCAGCCGCGCGCCGATAGCAGACCCGGTTCGACGACGCGTTCATTCGTCAGCGGACAAAGCGGCGGCGCGAGCGCGTCAATGACTCGCGCTCCCGCCTGGAGAATTTGAATAAAATGCGCGCCGTTACGCACGTTCAATGCCCTATGCCGGATCATGCGCGGCCATCGCCGCGCGTGTTGATAAACCTAAAGGCGTCCTAAGTCGTTTCTGTTGCGCACATAAAGCTTGAAGTAACCATTATTACTAACCGGGCGTCAATTACAATCGCGTCACGATCAATTTGAACGATAGCCGAAAGGCCGACTTCGCCGCGCCGTAAGAAACGGCGAGGTCTGACGCAGCAAGGGGAGCTCGAAGGTTCGATGCACTGGCTTGATCGACTTCTAGACGACGAACGCGGCAACATGACCATGATGTTCGCGTTCATGTTCGTGCTCGTCGCGCTGTTCGCCGGCGGGGCGGTCGACTTCACGCGTCGAAACGCCGTCCGGGCCGACCTCATCGAATCGCTCGACGCCGCAGGCCTTGCGATCGCCCAACTTGATGAGTCGGGCGATTACACGGAGGCGGAACTCAAGGAATACGGCGAGAAATTCTTCCATGAGAACTTCTCGCATGAGAATCAGATTTCGAATCTCACCGTCGATTTCGCGATCACCGAACAGAAGATCACGCCGACGGCGACGGGCGAGATCAAGACCCTCTTCCTCGGCCTAGCCGGCAACTTTCTCGGCTCTCCGACGCAGTTCGACTCGCTTGAGATGTCGACCGACACCGAAATCACGCGCCGCGGCTCCGGCCCGATCGAGCTTGCGCTCGTTCTCGACGTGACCGGCTCGATGTCCGAAGAGATTAACGGCGTCGCCAAGATCGAGTCGCTGCGCCAGGCGTCCGACGCTCTCATTGACGCGCTTTACGGCGACGAGGACGGCGTGACCAGCGACGACATAACGACATCGGTCGTGCCGTTCAACAACTTCGTCGGCGCCGGCGCGGCGGTGAAAGACGACGGATCGTCGGCGTGGAATTCAGCCTGGAACGACGCCGACGCCGAATCCTATTACCATGGAGCCAACTTCCTCCACGTCACTTCCGCGGGCGCCATCGATCTCAATACGAAGGTCAATCACTTCGACCTTTATAATTCGGTCAGCGGGACTGACTGGGCCGGCTGCTTTGAAGAGCGTCCTTATCCGCTCGACGAGATAGACACGGCGGCGAACGCGGCGGCATCGGTCGCGGAGATCGACGCATACAATGACACGCCGGACTCGACGAACGCGCTCGTGCTTTCCGCGTTCTCTGAAGCGCCGGCGCTGCAGCTGACGGCGACGGCGCTTTCCACAATTGAAAATTCCCGCTTCGTCCCGCTGTTCGCGCCGGACGATCCGGACTGCAACGATTCGAACGAATGCGAATGGGGCAACACGAATTACACGTCCGCCGGAATTACCTACAAGGGCAACTGGTTTCACGATCCCGAGAACGACGGTCGCGACAATGGAGACTACAATAACAGCTATGTGAGCGACAAGCAGTACACGTACCGGACTTACTCGACCAATATTTCTTACTACGTTCCAGTCGTAAACTACTTCCGGCGCGTGTTGCGCTACCACGTCGGCACGAGTTCTTCGACGTGTCCGACGACGCCGTCGACGACGCAGCAGGACACTGCGCTATACGGCTGGCTGACGGCGCGCAGCGCGTCCGAATGCTACGACGATGAGTATATACTGCGTCAGGCCTATGTCGGACGCTGGGATTCGGCGACGTCGACATACATTGGCAAGCTCGATCAAACGACGTCAATCGACGAGACGATCAGCGAAGCGAGCGGCGACGAAACCACGCGAGGACCCAACCGCGGCTGCACGTCGAGCGTCCTTTACGCGTCGAACGACAAGGATTCGATCCTTGACTACATCAACGCGCTCGCGCCCGCCGGATCGACCAACTCCGCCGAGGGCCTGATGTGGGGCTGGCGCGTCCTCTCGCCGGATGCGCCGTTTGAAAGCGAGACGCCCTACAACGCTGAGCGGCAGAAAGTGGCCGTTCTCATGACTGACGGCTTCAACTCGATCAGCGGCCGGGACACGCACCAGAATACGGACTTCACGGCCTACGGCTTCGGCCGCGAAGCGCGGCTCGGGACCGGGATAAACACCTCCTCGGAGATGGAAGATGAGATCAACAACAAGCTCTTGCGCATCTGCACGCGGATGAAGGAGAAGGGGATTCTCGTCTACGCCGTCACCTTTGGGCTTAGCGACTCAGATCCCGACGAATACGCGACGAAGCAGGTTTTCCAGGCCTGCGCCTCGGACGACGAAGCGCCCTACTACTTCGACGCGCCCGACGGCGAAGAGCTCGAGGCCGCGTTCGAGGACATCGCCTCCGACCTCGTTCAGCTTCACGTCAGCCGCTAGACGCGGGAGGGAGAACGCCATGTTCGACTGGGCGAAGCGGATGAGACGGCGGCTTTCGGACGCCGGCGCCGACCGGTCCGGCTCGACGGCCGTCGAATTCTCGCTCCTCGTCGCGCCGTTCATGATGCTGATGATGTCGACCTTTGAAGTCGGCTGGTTCTACTTCGCCAACGCGCAAACCGACGCCGCAACGATCGAAGCCTCGCGACTCATCCGCACCGGCCAGGCCCAGGAGGGCGGCTTCGACAAGGAGGAGTTCTTCGCCGAAGTCTGCCCCTATCTCGACGTCTTCGGCGACTGCGACGAAACGCTGACGGTCGAGGTCGACACCTTCGCCAGCTTCGCCGAACTCGCCGCCGATACGGCTCCCGTCATTTGTGCAAATGACGAAACCGATGAAATCGAGGCGCTCGCCTATGACCCGGGGCAGGACAATTCGATCGTGAGGGTCAGGATATGCCTCCTCTACAAGACGCTCAACCCGACGATCGGTGTCAACGTGTCGAACGTCGCCGGCGGCAAGCGGCGCCTATACGGCTCCTACATTTTCAGAAACGAGCCGTACTCGAAGAACAACAACAGCTGATCGGTCCAGCCGGGAAATGAGGCCCTTCATGCCGCGCTTTGAGTTTCTCGCAGCCCGAGCCTTCGGCTTCGCACGCGACCGGCGCGGCATCGCGGCCGTCGAGTTCGCGATGCTCCTGCCGATCATGACGCTGCTCTTTTTCGGCATGCTCGAGGCGTCGGACCTCTTCACCGTCAATAGACGGCTCTCGAACGCGACAAACTCGCTCGTCGATCTGGTCGCGAAAGAGCCGTCGATCACGACGAGCGAACTGAGCGATCTCATCGTCGGCGTGACCCGCATCATCGAGCCCTCGGACACCTCGACCGTCACCATGAAGGTCATCTCGGTTACGCGCGGACCAAGCGCGAGCGACCCTGTGACCGTGCATTGGAGCCGCGACGAGGACGGCGCAGAGCCTTACGCCGCGGGTTCAACCTACGACAAGCTGAGCGACGATGAATCGCTGAAGCCAGGCCAGTCGCTGCTGGTTGCGGAAATCGGCTACATATACGACTCCGGCCTTACCGGGCGGGTCTTTCAGCTGCCGTTCGACTTCAAACACCAGTCGGTGCGCTGGCCCCGGAAGTCGAGCCGGGTGCAGCTCTGCGCCTCCTCCGATCCGGCGACCTGCACGTCGTAGCGCGTTTGCGCGTCAGGCGCAGGCGCCCTAAACGCGGCTCATGGATCAGGCTTCGCCGCCGGTCATCTTTAATCGTCGCCTCTACGCGCGCCGCCGAGAGCGAAGCGCTCGCGCATTCGCCGCGCACGATTTTCTTCACCACCGAGTGATGGCGGACATTGTCGATCGCCTAGAAACCGTGAAGCGGGATTTTCCTCGCGCGCTCTTTTTCGGCGTCGGAGGGCTCAGGCGACTCGTCTCGCCAGCGGCGGGCGTCGGCGAGATCATCGAGGCGGATCTCGCGCCGGCGCGCCTTTCCTCGACCCGGGCCGGCGTCATCTACGATGAGGAGCGATCGCCCTTCGCGCCGGAGTGTTTCGATCTGGTCGTCAGCCTTCTTACCCTCCATACGGCGAACGACCCCGTCGGCGCCCTCGCGCAGATGCGCGCGGCTTTGAAGCCGGACGGCCTCCTCATCGCAGTCCTTTTCGGCGAAGAAACGCTGACGGAGCTCAAACGCGCACTTTACGAGAGCGAAGCCGAGTGTTCCGGCGGCGTCAGCCCCCGCGTCGCGCCCTTCGCGACTGTGCGCGATCTTGGCGGCGCGCTCCAGCGGGCGGGCCTCGCGATGCCGGTCGTCGACGTCGACAATGTCAAGGCGCGCTATGGGGCTCCGATGAAGCTGTTCGCCGACCTGCGCGGAATGGGCGAGACGAACTGCCTCGCGGCGCGCAGCCCGCCATTGTCGCGCGCGGTCGTCGCCAAAGCCGCGGCGGCGCTCGCGGCGCTCGGCGAAATCACCTTTGATATAGTGACGTTGACGGGCTGGGCGCCGCATCCGAGCCAGCCAAAGCCGCTAAAGCCTGGAAGCGCGACGCACTCCTTGGAACGGGCGGTCAGAAAGTTCTAATTTTCAAGATTGCTCTGGATCTTCGAGTACATGTTCTTGGTTTCAGCCGTATAGCCGTTGATCGCAGCGGTGATCGCAAGGAAGATCAGCGCCACAATGAGGCTGTATTCAATCGCCGTCGCGCCCTCATCATCGCGAAGGAAATCCGCGACAAGACGCGTGGCTCTCGAGGTTTGTCCGCACCCGATCATAACAAGTCCCTCAATTGCGCCGCCAGCGGGCGATCGGCCGGGGGCATGTCAAAATCCCCGAATTCCGAAGGCTTCACCCATTTGACGGCCGCCGCCTCGATGGGCCGGGCGGCGCCCTTCCACTTCCTGCACGCAAAGAGTGGCATCAAAAGGTGAAAGGCGCCTGAACTCACCGAGGAAAAGGCGATTGGCGCAAGGCACGACGCCTCGACATCGATCCCGAGTTCCTCTTTCAGCTCTCGCACCAAAGCCCCCTCAGGCGTCTCGCCTACGTTGAGCTTGCCGCCGGGAAACTCCCAGAGGCCCGCCATCTCTTTGCCCGACGGACGCTGCGCCAGAAGCACGCGTCCGTCGCCGTCGATCAATGCGCACGCCGCCACAAGAAGCAGCCTTGCCATCTTTCCGCCTCAATTATTAGGTGACGCCGATTACCGGCTGATTGCCGCGCTTCGTCAAATTGTAGCAATTCTCGCCTATTGCTGATCGGCGTCGGGCGGAAAATAGACGACATCCTCGTCATCCTTCAGCGCGTCGATCGTCTGCGTGATCGCCCTCATTGTTAAGAACCGCCTCACATTGTCCTCGACCGCGGCGAAGGCGACGCCGCCGGTCGGCCGCCGGTCGAGGACTTCAAGAATATGCCAGCCGAATTCGCTTGCGAACGGTTCGGCGACGGAGCCGACCGGCGTCGAGAAGGCGGCGGCCGCGAAGGGCGGCGTCATCATGTCCTTTGTGAACCAGCCGACTTCGCCGCCGAGGGGCGCCGTCGACCGATCAAGCGACCGGGCGCGCGCATAGGCCGCGAAGTCGCCGCCCGCCCCGAGCTCCGCGATGATGGCGCGCGCTTCTTCCTCGCTGGCGACGAGAATATGACGCGCCTTCACCTCGTCCCCGAGTCGCGTCACATCGGCCTGGCTGTCATAAAGCCGCTTTACGCGCTCCGGCGTCACCGCAGCGGCGATGCGATCCTCCATGAATGACGCGGCGAGGATGCGGTCGCGCGCCGCGTTGAGCCGGCGCTGCACCGACGGGTCCCTTTGCAGCCCCCCTTCGACCGCCGCGCGGGCGAGCAGCCGCTGCTCAACATAGGCGCCGACAAGTTCGCGCTCGAACGCAGCCTCGGCCGACAATTGCTCCCCGTCGCGAATTTGCCCGCTCGCCCGGGCGAACGCTTCGATCTCGCTCAAGTGAATGAATCGGCCGTCGACTCGCGCGACGATCGGATCATTAAGATCGATCGGCGGGCGAAACAGCGAGTCAAAGCTTGCCGAGTCCGCGCGGGCATTGCGGATTTCGTCCGCCGCCCAAAGCGCGCAGATCAAGAGGACGACGCTCGAACCCGCCGCATAGGCGCGTCCGGTGCGCGAGGGGAGCCAGCGGAAAACCTCCGCGAACGCCGCCGCCGACGCCCGAAAGGTCGAACCGAGAAAGCGGCCTGACGCGTGAAGGCCAAGCTTGAGGCCGCGCCAGAGCGCGCTGTCGAGCGCTTCGGCGAGTCGCCAAACAGTGGCGATGACTTTCCAAAGGCCGCCCAACGTCTTGCGAATGACGACGAACGCCCCAGCGCCGATCGCGGCCAATGCGCGTTTCTTCATTATGCTGTCGGCGGCGAAGACGCGACCATCGGGCGTGCGGACGGCGCGTTCGCCCGGCTTGTCGCTAAGATGTTGGGCCATCGAAAGAAATCCCGACTTCGTTGACAGCCCCAATGCCGCTCACTATCTGTCGCCCGCCCATCCCGGGGGCTCCGCCGCCTTGCCTGCCGCCCTTGCCGGCCAACGGCGCACTCGAGGCGACACAGCCGCTCATCTTGAAGGTGCGTTCATTCATGGCGCTGTTCGGCCTCGCAAAAAAGATTTTCGGTTCCTCCAACGAACGCCGGATCAAGCCTCTATGGCGCCGCGTCGAAGCGATCAATGCGCTTGAAGGCGAGATCAGCAAGCTTACCGACGCTGAAATCCTCGAACGCACGGAAAAGCTGAAGGCGCGTGTCACCGCGGGCGAAAGCCTCGACGCGGTTCTCGAGGACGCCTTCGCGACGGTTCGCGAGGCGGCCAAGCGCGCCCTCGGCCAGCGGCATTACGACGTCCAGCTCCTCGGCGGCATGATTCTTCATGAGGGCAACATCGCCGAGATGAAGACCGGCGAAGGCAAGACGCTTGTCGCCACGCTGCCGGTCTACCTCAACGCGCTCACAGGGCGCGGCGTCCACGTCGTCACCGTCAACGACTACCTCGCGCGCCGCGACGCCGAGTGGATGGGCCGCGTCTACGAGCGCCTCGGCATGAAGACCGGGTGCATCGTGCACGGACTTTCCGATGCCGAACGGCGCGCCGCCTATGCCTGCGAAATCACTTACGGCACCAATAACGAATACGGCTTCGACTATCTCCGCGACAACATGAAAGCGACGCGCGAGGACATGGTCCAGCGCGGCCATCACTACGCCATCGTCGACGAAGTCGATTCGATCCTCGTCGACGAAGCGCGAACCCCGCTCATCATTTCCGGGCCGACGGACGACAAGTCCGAGCTTTACATCACTATCGACGGGTTCATCCCAAAGCTTGAAGCGGACGATTTCGAGGTCGACGAAAAGCAGCGCTCGGTCACCTTCACGGAAAAGGGCAATGAGCGCCTTGAGGCGATGCTGAAAGAGGCGGGCCTCCTGCAAGGCGAGAGCCTTTACGATGCGGTGAACATCTCGATCGTCCATCACGTCAATCAGGCTCTCAAGGCCCATAAGGTCTTCCAGAAGGACAAGGACTACATCGTCCGCGGCGACAAGGTCATCATCATCGACGAGTTCACGGGCCGCATGATGGAGGGCAGGCGCTGGTCGGACGGACTGCATCAGGCCGTTGAGGCGAAGGAAAAGGCTGCGACCCAGCCTGAAAACCAGACGCTCGCGTCCATCACCTTCCAGAACTATTTCCGCCTTTACGAAAAGCTCGCCGGCATGACCGGCACGGCGCTGACCGAAGAGGCGGAATTCGCCGACATCTACAAGCTCAACGTCGTCGAAATTCCGACGAACAAACCGGTCGCGCGCATCGATTTTGACGACGAGCTCTACATGACCGCGGCGGAGAAGAACAAGGCGATCGCCGTCCAGATCGCCGAGTGCCACCGGAAGGGGCAGCCCGTTCTCGTCGGCACCGTGTCGATCGAAAAGTCCGAGCAGCTTTCTACGCTGCTTGGCGACAAGACGTTCTGGCGCGACGTCGCCAAATCGCTCCGCGCGCGCGCCGGCGGACTGAAAGAGAAGGAAGCGGACCTCAAGAAGGACCTCCTCGAGCGGGCGGACTACATCGACACTTTGGCGATCAAGAAGGTCCCGATTCCGCATCAGGTGCTGAACGCGCGCTTTCACGAACAGGAGGCCTCGATCGTCGCCGAGGCTGGAAAGCCGGGCGCCGTGACAATCGCCACCAACATGGCGGGGCGCGGCACCGACATTCAGCTTGGCGGCTCGGTCGACAAGCAGCTTCTTGACCATCTTGAGGAAGGCGATTCCGCCGAGACCATCGCGAGAAAGCGCGCTGAGATCGAGGCCCGCGTCGCCGGCGAAAAGGAAAAGGCGCTCGCCGCCGGCGGCCTTTTCGTCCTCGGCACCGAACGCCACGAGAGCCGGCGCATCGACAACCAGCTTCGCGGCCGGTCGGGCCGCCAGGGCGATCCCGGCGGCACGAAGTTCTACCTGTCGCTGCAGGACGATCTGATGCGGATCTTCGGCGACGGCATGGAGAAAATGCTGAAGCGCTTCGGCATCAAGCCGGACGAGTCGATCGAGCATCCATGGTTCACGAAGGCCGTCGAGACCGCGCAGAAGAAAGTCGAGCAGCGCAACTACGACATCCGAAAGAACCTCTTGAAATTCGACGACGTCATCAATGACCAGCGCAAGGCGATTTACGAGCAGCGCAAGGAGTTCATGGCGGCGCGCGAGGTCGACGACATTGTCGCCGACATGCGCGATCAGCTCGTCAACGATCTCGTCGCCGAGCACATCCCGCCGAAGTCCTATGCGGAACAATGGGACGTTCCGGGGCTCGAGAAGAGGCTCGAGGAAATTTTCGGCCGGACATTCCCGGTCGCGGAGTGGGCGGCGCAGGAAGGCGTCGCCGACACCGAAATCATCGAGAAGCTGACGAAAGCCGTCGGCGACCACGCCGCCAAGCGAACCGCCGAGATCGGACCCGAAGTGATGCGCCGGATCGAGAAGTCGATCCTCCTCCACGTTCTCGACACCAACTGGCGCGAGCATCTTCAAATGCTCGATCACCTGCGCTCGGTCGTCTGGATGCGCGGACACGCCCAGCGCGACCCGATCAACGAGTTCAAGACCGAGGCCTTCGCGCTCTTCGAGGCGCTGCTTGACGGCCTTCGCCGCGACGTGACGCGCATGCTGATGCGCATCCAGGTGCAGCGCGCCGAGGACGCGGCGCCCCGCTCACGCGCGCCGCAGCGCATGGTCGAAAGCCATGTCAACCCGCAGACCGGCGAGAACGAAGTCGCGATGGCGGAAGCGGCCGCCAGGGAGCGCGCGGGACGTCACGCTTCCGCCGGTCTTGCGACGATGTCAGGTTTCGAGCGCGCGCGGGGCGTCGACGTGACGAAGCCCGAAACCTGGGGCTCGGCGCCGCGAAACGCGCCCTGCCCTTGCGGCTCGGGCCTGAAATACAAGGCCTGCCACGGACGGATTTAGGGTATCGGAGGCAGTTTCTTGAGCGCTCTGAGCTCATTCGCAAAAGCCTTTGAACGCTCCTCACGATTTTCGTTGGTCTCAAAGTGGGCACCATGGATTCTTAGATCGGTGTTCCCGCCAGGGTTCCCCGCGCAGCCGCGAAATGTGATTTTCACGCCAGGCGTGCCAAATCTCCCTGTCCAAGCACGCGTCTCTTCTAGCTGCACATCGTCTATCGCGGTCAGGTCCATCGACATCAGCTGGTGCTGACCATCCCCGACCACAAAGAACCCTTTATCATTAAACCTGTATTGGACCTTCAACCGTCCAAAGTGCATGTCAGCAGCGCTGATCGCGACGTGCTTCGACAGCCAGACCGGTCGATATGAAAAAGGCCACCCCAAGTTCTCGAATTTCCTATGTACGAACAGCGGTATCTTCTTGATATTTAGCACCAACAATATTAGCCACAATGAAGTGAACAGCCGTAATAGTTCAGAGCTGTTAAGAACGTTAGCGACTCCGTGGCTGAGGCCAAGGATGCGTTTAGCTCCCCAGAGCCACACTTCGCCAAGCAATTCGGAAACAATGCTGACAACCATCCATATTCCTAATCCAATTATGTCAAGAAAGTATTTCTCAAACAAACAAGAGAAGAAAACCATCACTAAATAAAATATTGCGTAAGTTGCTGCTGTAATGAATCTTTCACCGAAAAATGAAATTGGGGAAAAAATTGTTCGAAATGCCGCCCGGAGACTATCTCCGTCTCTCGGGGGGGGGTCACCGAGGCACAGCATCTCCGTCTCGCAAGCCGCGTCTACATCAATTTCGTCAAAGCGGACACAAGGCGCCAAGTAACCGCGTTGAAGATCGGAGCCATCCGATGCAATAGTTCGAGACATCCCCTTCCCCACTCTCGATCAGCGAAAAAGATCGCACGTGGGCGAGCGGGCGTAAAGGGACCGTACTCAAATGCAGTATGGCTGCCTTATTTTCCTCATGAAAACAAATCATTAAGTGCCGTCTTGGACAGTTCTAGGTGTTTAGTCCCGGCATGTCCTGCAGCGGGTTGAGCTTGAATCTTTTCGGCTCGGTCGTCCAGCATTTGCAGATGCGCTCGTGGGGGGTGAGAACCTTGAGCGTCTTCAGCCGCTTGGCGAAATTGTAGGCGTCGATGAAGGTTTGAAGATGTGTGCGGAGCTGTTTGTGGCCCCCGTAATGGTATCGCTTGACGGTCGCCTACTTGATCGTCCGGTTCATTCGTTCAACTTGTCCGTTCGTCCATGGATGATTGGGTTTCGTCAGCCGGTGCTCGATGCCGTTCTCGCGGCAGCGCATGTCGAACATATGGGTGACGCAGGTAGCCGTCGGGCCGTCGCGATATCTCGGCGGGAAAGTGAACTGGATGCCGCTGTCGCTGAGAATCGTGTGGATCTTGTAGGGAACCGCCCTGATCAAAGCGACAAGGAAGGCTGAGGCGGTCTTGCGGTTCGCTTTCTCGACAAGCCTCGCAAAGGCGAACTTCGCAGTTCGGTCAATCGCCACGAATAAATAAAGCTTCCCCTCTTCGGTGCACACCTCGGCGATGTCGATATGGAAGTGGCCGATCGGGTAGGCCTTGAACTTCTTCCTCGGCTTCTTGTCGCCCTCGACATCAGGGAGCCGGGAGATATTGTGACGCTGGAACAGCCGATGCAGGCTGGAGCGCGTAAGGCTCGGGATGGTCGATTGCAGCGCATAGAGGCAATCGTCCAGCGGCGGGAGCGTATGCTTGCGAAAGGCGACGCAGGCCGCTTCTTCCTCCGGCGTCAGAACCGTTGAGCGGACGTCCTTCGGTCCCATCGCAGCGTCGTGCGTGAAGACACGCTTCTTCCATTTCTGCACCGTCTTCGGGTTGATCCCGCGACGGCTCGCAAGCGCTCTCACGCTCTCTTGACTATTTTGTATTACTCGACGGACCGCCTCTGTCGTCGTGGCGCTGCCGTGGAGTATCTGTCCCATAGAGCATCCCTTGCCGCCGTCGATAAAGCCGTGCCAGGATTCGCCGGGACTAAACAACGGGCCGCACCGCATCGAAATCTATCTCATCGCCGATCGCGGGCGCCTTGTCGGCTTTGCGCTTGCGAACTTCCGCACTGATCGCGGCAAGTTCGAGGTCCCGACGCCGATGGCGCTCTCCCGCACGGATTGAGTTTCAGGGACCTTTGCCGCACTCTCCGGCCGCTGGAGGGCGCGTCATGAGGTTTGGAGCGATGTCGTTCGCCGCGCTGGCGGCGGTCGTCTCGCTGACAGCCGCCTGCGGGAGGATGGAGAAATCCTCGCGCGCGCGGCCGGGCGACGGCGCAGTCATTTACCCGGCAAGCGTCATCACCATGGATCCCGCGCGGCCGACGGCGACCGCCGTGGCGGTCAAGGATGGGAAAATCCTCGCCGTCGGCGACATCGACGATCTCGTTGAAAGCTATTCGGGCGCCGAGGTCGACGAAACCTTCGGGCGCATGACGATGCTTCCGGGGCTGATCGATCCCCATGTCCACATGACGCTCGCCTCGCTGATGTATGCGACGGAGACGATCGCGCCGTGGCCGATCGATGTGGCGGGCGACGGGGTCTTTTATCCCGACCGCATTTCCTTTCTCGCGCGTCTTGCCGATGTCGAGGCCGCAGCGCCGCCCGGAACGCCGCTTGTCGTCTGGGGCTATCACGACCTCGTCCACGGTCCGCTCGCGCGCGCCGACCTTGACGCCGTCACGGCGACGCGGCGGCTCATCGTCTGGCACTATTCCGGGCACGATTTTTATCTCAACTCGAGGGCGACCGAATGGGCGAAGATCACCGGCGATCTGCGAAAGACATACGAGGGCGTCGCGGTTGACGCGAAAGGCGAGCCGACAGGCCGCGTCTTCGAAGACGCCGTTCCTTATCTCATGCGGTCGCTCGGCCCCGTCCTGCTCGATCCGGCGCGCGTGAAGCGGGGGCTTGAGGCGTTCTCGCGACGTCTCAATGAAGCGGGCGTGACGACCGTCGCCGATCTCGGCTATGGCCTGTTCGGCCTCCCGTTTGAAGACGCGAACATCGCCGGCAACTGGGTCTCGCCTGAACATTCAGGTTACAGAGTATATCTCGTCCCCGAGCGCCGCGCATTCGCTGCGGCGTTCAAGGAAAAGGCGGTTGAGACGGTTCTGAAGATGGCGTCGGGCGAAACGCCGACGCCGGCGCCGGTCCTCCCGCAAGTGAAGTTTTTCGCCGACGGCACCTATTATTCGCAGACGATGCGCGTTTCCGATCCCGGCTATCTCGCCGGCCAGTCGACAGGCTCAAAGGGCCTCTGGGTGATGCCGCCGCATGCGATCGCCGAGACGATCAGGCCGTACTGGGACGCCGGGATTGGCGTGCGCATCCACTCCAACGGCGATGTGGCGCAGGATGCGACATTGGATGCGCTTCAATCCTTGCGCGCGGCAAGCGCCGACCGGCGCTTCGTGATCGAGCATGCGGGACTCTTTTCGCCGGAAGAGGCGCGACGCGCCGGCGTTCTCGGCGCTGCGGTGTCGGCGGCGAGCCATTATGTCTATTATCTCGGCGAAGCCTACCAGGAGCCGCTCGGCCCTGAACGCGGACAGCAGATCTCGCCGCTCGCGTCGTTGTCGGCGGCGGGCGTCAAGGTCTCGCTTCACTCCGACGCCCCGCTTGCGCCGCCTGCGCCCTTGCGCGCGGCGAGCGTTCACCTGACGCGTGCGACGCGCGAAGGCGGCGTGTTGACGCCGGCGGAGCGTCTGTCGCCCAAGGAGGCGCTCGAAGCGATAACGATCGACGCGGCGTATGCGCTGGGGCTTGAGGCCGAAATCGGTTCGATCGCGCCCGGCAAGCGCGCTGATCTCACGATCCTTGAACGAAACCCGCTGGCGACTGCCAGCGGCGAATGGAGCGCGATACCGGTCTGGGGCGTCGTCCTTGGCGGCGAAAAGCGGCCCGCGGGCCGCGACTGATCGCCAGCTCGTCGCCGAACCATCCTCGCGCGTCGCGCGAAGCCGCGTTTCGCGCGCCCGTTTACGGCGCGGAAATCAGCTAGAGCGGCGTGGGCTGAAGTGCGCGCGGTTCAGCGCGTAAACGCCGCGACAAACAATGACTAGTGCAAGCGCCCCGTTTCCGAATCATGGCGCGGAGCACTAGCCGCTCGCCGCCGCGAAAACGGCCGCCCGTCCGCGCGCGGCGGCGTCAAATGCGCGAGCGGTAGACCGGCTCGATGTCGACCGGAATGTCCGAGAGCGACGCGATGACCCTGTTCGCCG
>Ga0073934_10002512_pt1 | contig 37833 bp, 35 predicted proteins | sample LarsenN4metaG_FD_76834 | JGI IMG/M metagenome (GOLD analysis project Ga0073934, IMG submission 76834) | Hot spring sediment bacterial and archeal communities from British Columbia, Canada, to study Microbial Dark Matter (Phase II) - Larsen... ... | reverse complement strand
CATCGCGGCCGACGGTGTAGAGGTAGCGACCGGACGCCGACATGCGGGAAATGTGAACGGCATAGCCGGTCTTGATGATGTGCTCGATCTTCTTGCTGGCGCCGTCGATCAGAGCGATCTCGCCGCTGTCGCGCAGCGTCACCGAGAACAGATTGTCGATGTCGAGCTTGTTCAGCTTCTTCGTCGGCCGCTTGTCGACCGGCACGATCACCTTCCAGGTTGCCTTCATCTCCTGCAGGCCGAACTCCGGCGGCTGCGGCGGATCGTTGAGCAGATAGCGCGCCATCAGCTCGACGTCCTTGGGCTGCAATTCCCCGGAGGTACCCCAGTTCGGCATGCCGCCCGGCGAGCCATAGTTGATGAAGTCGCGCAGGTAATCGAAGCCGAGCTTCTTGGTGAGATCGGGAGTGAGCGCTTTGCCGGTCGCGCCCTTGCGCAGCACACCGTGGCAGCCGGCGCAGCGTTCGAAGTAGATGCGGTTGGCCTGATCGAACTCAGCCTTGCTCAGGACCGGTTCATCCGGCCGCGCGCCCGGCTGCTGCACGCCCTTTTCGCCCAGCACATCGAGGCTTGGCTGATATTGGCCGCCCGGCGTGGTGCGATGCTGCTCGAGGTCACTGGGCGAGGGGCGCGGCGGCGCCTGCTGTTGTGCGAGAGCGGGTACGATCGCGACGATCGCGGCTGTCGCCATCAGACCGCCCAAGAGTGAACCAAGTCCCCAACCAGCCTGCGCCATGACGATCCTCCAAAAATGTCGGTGCATTATTTTGCACTGCAACAGTTTCTTGCATTGACTTTGGTCAAATGGATTATTGTTCGTCCGCCCGCCTGTTCATTGATTAATATCAAGCCCGTCGGGGCGCGATGGCGTTAGAGGCGCACATGCGCATGGCCCGGTCGCGAACGCTGTTGCGATTCGTCGTCTTGAATGCGGTTGCGCTCGCGATCTGGCTTTGCGGCGCGCCGCGCGCTGCCGCCGTCGAGCAGGCTGATGTGGCCGCGCTGTTTGCGCCCCAGGCCATCGGCACGGTCGAGCCGGCGAGTGGCCAACCCCCGGTTGCGGTGGTGCGTGCCGATGATGGCCGAATCATCGCCTTCGGATTTTCCACGCGGGAGGTTGCGGGATCGGTCGGCTATTCCGGTCGCCCGCTCGACATTGTTGCTGCGGTGACGCCCGACGGCATCATCGCCGGAGCCAAGATCGTTGCCCACGAGGAGCCGATTCTGGTCATCGGCATTCCACGCGAAGCGATTGCAACCTATGTCGCGAGCTTCAAAGGCTTCGACGTGCGCAGTGATCGCGGACTTGCCGGTGCGGCCGCGCCCGGTCCGAAACCGGTGGCCGGCGCATCGGTGACGAGCGCGGTGATTCGCGATGCCATCGTGCGCTCGGCCCGCGCCGTTCTGCACGCGCGCGGCGCGACCGATGTTGCCGGCCGGCCGCGGCTCGACCGCGAGAGCCGGCGGCGGTCGTCATGGCCGGCGTTGGTGGCGGAAGGCGCGGTGCGCCGGCTTCTTGTCACGCGCGGCGAAGCGGCCCGGCTTCTCGGCACGCGTGACGATGAGCCGGACAAGACCTTCATCGAACTCTGGCTTGCGGTGGCAACGCCCGCGGCCATTGGCGAGAGCCTGCTCGGCCAGCGCATCTACGAGCGGGCCGTTGCCAGGATTGGCGCCGACGACGACCTCATTCTCGTGGCCGCCAACGGCCTCTATTCGTTCCGCGGCCTGCGCTGGCAGCGCTCCGGCGTCTTCGACCGCATCGAGATCGTGCAGGGCGGCAAAAGCATCCGCCTGCAGGCGGCCGATCACGAGCGGATCGATTCCCTGCATGCGGCGGGCGCACCGGAGTTTCGGGAAATCAGCCTGTTCCGAGTGCCCCGATCGAGCGGCTTCGACGCCACCGCGCCGTTTCGCCTCGATCTTGATCTCGCCCAGGCTGCAACCGCGACACCGCTTCTCGCGCCGATCGTGGTCTCGCTCGACTACCGCATTCCCGAGGCCTATGTGATCGCCCCCGCCGCAGCGGCCGCGGCCGGCGACGACGGCACCGCTTCCGCCGCCGCGCAGCCTGCGGCGCAACCGCCGCTGTGGACCGACATCTGGTGGCGGCGACGCTACGAACTGGCCGCGCTTGCGTTCATGCTTGCAGGCCTTGGGGCGATCCTGATTTTCCAGAACCTGTTCACCGCGCAAAGCCACGTCTATCGGCGCATCCGGCGCGGTTATCTGGTCGTGACCTTCGTCTTTCTCGGCCTGTTCGCCAATGCGCAACTGTCCGTCGTCAACGTCGTCACCTTTGTTCACGCCCTGCTCAGCGGGTTCCGCTGGGAGCTGTTCCTGCTCGACCCGCTGGTGTTCGTGCTGTGGAGCTTTGTTGCCGTCAGCATGCTGTTCTGGGGCCGCGGCGTGTTCTGCGGATGGCTATGCCCGTTCGGCGCCCTGCAGGAGCTGCTCAACGAATGCGCGCGCCGGCTCGGCGTCAAACAGGTGGCGGTGCCGTTCGGCCTGCACGAGCGGCTATGGATGATCAAGTACGTGCTGTTTCTCGGCATTCTTGCGGTATCGCTGCATTCCATCATGGACGCATTTCGAATGGCCGAGGTCGAGCCGTTCAAGACCGCGATCACCATGAAATTCATGCGCGACTGGCCGCTGGTCCTCTATGTGGCGGCGCTGCTGGCGGCCGGCCTGCTGATCGAGCGCTTCTACTGCCGCTATCTCTGCGTGCTGGGCGCCGCGCTTGCGATCCCGGCCCGCATGCGCATGTTCGAATGGCTCAAGCGCTACCGCGAATGCGGCGCCGAATGCCAGGTGTGCGCGCGCACCTGCACCGTCCAGGCGATCCATCCGCTTGGACAGATCAATCCCAATGAATGCATCTACTGCCTGAAGTGCCAGGCCAACTATCTCGACGGCAATGTCTGCATCCACATCAAGAAGCGGATGGCGCGCCGGCAGCCACGCCCCGCCGCGCCGGGTCGCGATCAGCCCGCGGCGGCCGGCGGAGGCAGCGATGGACATTGAGCGCATCAGTCGCCGGCGCGCGATCACCATCTTCGCCGGCACGCTGGCCGCGCTCGGCAGCGGTCGCGCCGCGCGCGCCGCCGCGGCCGTCGAGCACGAATGGCGCGGTCTCGCCATGGGCACGGAGGCGCGCATCGTCTTTGCCGCCGCAAGCCGAGATGCTGCGCACGCGGCGGCGACCGCTGCGGCGATCGAGATCGAACGACTGGAAGGCGTGCTCAGCCTGTTCCGCGCGGATTCGGACATTTGCCGCCTCAACCGCGACAAGGTGCTGCCGCAACCGGCCGCCGATCTGAGGCGGGCCGTCGCCCTTGCGCTCGCGGTCGCGCGTGCCACCGGCGGCCTGTTCGATCCGACGGTCCAGGCGTTGTGGGAAATGTACGCCGACTGGTTCACGGCTGTGCCGGATGCGGGTCCGCCGCCGCCGGCGCACATTGCGGCGGCGCTGCGCGCGGTGGACTGGCACCAAGTGGATATCGGCGCCGATGCGATCCGACTCGGCTTTGCGCAGCGGCTGACGCTGAACGGTCTCGGTCAGGGCTACGTCACCGATCGCGTCGCCGACCTGCTGCGCAGCCGCGGCTTCGAGCGCGTGCTGATCGACCTCGGCGAACAGCGGGCTCTGGGGCCGCGCGGCGATGGTGCACCGTGGCGTATCGTCCGCCCCGGCTCGGGCGAGATCGAACTGAGCCAAGGCGCGCTCGCGACCTCGGAGGGCGACGGTTGCATCCTCGGCGCCGGCGGCGCCGTGCATCATCTGTTCGACCCACGGACGGGCGAAAGCGCCCGGCACTGGCGACGCATCACCGTGCAGCACCGCTCCGCGGCGGTGGCGGATGCGCTGTCGACGGCGTTCTACGCCGCCTCCCCGCGCGAACTGGAGGAACTGCTGTCCCGCATCACCGGCGTCGTGGTCTGGACCACCGATGGCGCCGGACGCGAGCGGCGCTGGCAATCGGCCGCACGACCGCCGATGCCGGCGGGTGGTTGAGTGCCGAAAATGCGCGTGAATCAGACGCGCAGCGCGCACGACGGGCGCGCGCGGGCGTCACTTCTCCTTGCCGTCAGCCTGGAACTTGGCGATGTAGGCCCAGAGATTCTTGGCCTCGGTCTCGTTCCTGATGCCAGCGAAGACCATCTTGGTTCCCGGAATCTTGGCCTTCGGGTCCTTGATGTACTCCAGGAAGCTTGCCTCGTTCCAGACGATGCCGGAATTCTTGTTGGCGTCGGTATATTTGTAACCCTCGATCGAGCCGCTCTTGCGATTGTTCAGTCCGTTCAGCAGCGGGCCGACCTTGTTCTTGGCGTTCGGGCCGACATCGTGACACGGAGCGCATTTCTTGAACGAGACGGCGCCGGCGGCGAGATCCTGCGCGGCGGCTGCGCCAAGGCTCGCGCCGCAGAGCAGGGCCGCAATCAGCAATCGACCGGTCATAGTCCTGATCCTTCCTTCGAGCGTGCGGGCGCGGGAATGCGCTCGCGGGAAAATGGCCCGGCCAATTTAGCCACCGGCGGGCGGCGCTTCTTGACCTTTGTCAAGTCGGTACGCCCCGCCCCCAACCGGCACGCAGACCAAGACCCGGTTGCGCCCCTTGCATGCGGTGCAGCATGGAGCGATGCACCGCGGCCGCGGGATCCTTTTCGCCCCATCGAACCGGCAGCCGGATCCCCGCGTCTACAAGGCATCCCCTTGTGTTGCGTTGCGCCCGGCCGGCATTCGTTGGCGAACGCGAGAACCGCTGCTAGAGACCGTAGCGCCAGCGCTCTACCGCCAAATGATCGACGACGCCGCGCACGCCCGGAATCTGCTCGATCGCGACCCGCAGCGCGCGTCGTTCGTCATTGGATTCGACACCGCCCCACAACTCGACCGTTCCCTCATGCACGACCACGTTGATCGACGCCGCGCACGCCCACGGCTGCGACTTCATGTCCTCCAGGATGCGCCGGCGCAACTCGCCATCCTCGACCGGAGCCGCAGGCTCCGTCTGTTTGCCGCGTCCGGCCAGCACGCGCATCAGGTCGGCGCGGCTGACGATACCGACCAATCGGCCGTCCTGCACGATCGGCACGCGCTTGATGCGGCGCCGCTCCAGCAGGTCGGCAAGCTGGTCGAGCGGCGTGTCCGGGGCCGCGGTCACGACCGGCGTGGTCATCACGTCGGCAGCCCTCGCCGCGTGCGACTTCAGGTACTCGCGCGCAAGCAGCCCGCGATCGCTGAACAGCGCGAGCCAGCGCGATGGATGCCGTTCCGTGCCCGCCTCCACACGCCGGATCAGGTCGCCCTCGCTTACGATTCCCACCAGCGCGCCGTCCGTATCGAGCACCGGCACGGCGCTGATGCGATTGTTCAGCAGGATGGCCGCCACATCGGAGACCGATGTATCCGGTCGCACGGTGATGACGCTGCATGCCATGACGTCGCGCGCGCGCATGACCCGTCTCCTTGTCCGCGGGCCGGCCGGCCCGCCGGGCCGATCCGGTCTCAATTGCCCTCGAACACCGGCTTCGACTTGGCGACGAAGGCCTCGTAGGCGCGCTCGTAGTCCTTGGTCTGCATGCAGATCGCCTGCGCCTGCGCCTCCGCCTCGATCGCCTCGTCGATGCCCATGCTCCATTCCTGGTGAATGCAACGCTTGGTCATCGCATGCGCGAAGGTCGGGCCGTCGGCGAGCGTCCTGGCCATGGCCTGCGCCTCGCCGAGCACGGCTTCGGGCTCGCACAGCCTGTTGAAGAAGCCCCAGCGTTCGGCCTCGGTGCCGTCCATGGCGCGACCGGTGTAGAGCAGCTCCGCCGCACGGCCGGCGCCAACGATGCGGGGCAGCATGTTGCAGGCGCCCATGTCGGCGCCGGCAAGCCCCACCCGCACGAACAGGAATGCCACCTTGCTGCGCGCGGTGCCGAAGCGCAGGTCCGACGCCATCGCCAGGATGGCGCCGGCGCCGGCACACACGCCGTCGACTGCGGCCACGATCGGCTGCGGGCAGGCGCGCATCGCCTTCACCAGATCGCCGGTCATGCGGGTGAAGGCCAAGAGCCCGCGCATGTCGTCCTTACGCTGCATTTGCACGAGCGGGCCGATGATCTCATGCACATCCCCGCCCGAGCAGAAGTTGCCGCCCGCGCCGGTGATGACCACGGTCTTGATGCCGTCGGCGTAGACCAGATCGCGAAACAGGTCGCGCAGCTCGGCATAGGATTCCAGCGTCAGCGGATTCTTGCGCTCCGGCCGGTTGAGGGTGACGGTCGCGACCTTGCCCTCGCGCTGCCACAGGAAATGCTGCGGCCGGTAAGTGGAAAAATCGATGCGCGGAGGGCTGAACCGTTGCGCCGTGTCCGCCGGGCCCGCCGACGATCCCTCCCCGCCCGCACGTGCCGTGACGTTCACCGTTGTCATATTCGGTTTCTCCTTCAACCTGCGAAAGTCAGTCCGCCGCTCACGCTCAGCACCTGGCCGGTGACGTAGTCCGAGCGCGGCCCGGCGAAAAACAGAATGGCATCGGCGATCTCCTGCGGCTTGGCGAAGCGCCGGAACGGTATCGCCTTGATGAAGGCCTCTTTCAGCTTGTCCGGCCGCGATTGCAGCATCGGCGTGTCGGTCGGCCCGGGGCAGACGCAATTGACATTGATGGAGTAGCGGGCCACCTCGCGCGCGAGCGACTTGGTAAAGGCGATCACGCCGCCCTTCGCCGCGGCATAGGTGGTCTCGCCGCTGCTGCCCACGCGGCCGGCATCGCTTGAGACGTTGACGATCTTGCCCTTGCCTGCGGCGATCATCGCCGGCAGCAATGCGTGCGTGAGGTGCAGCGTCCCGCCGAGATTGATGGCGATTACGCGGTCCATGTAGTCGGGCGCGTTCTCGACGAATGGCTGGATGTCGTTCCAGCCGGCGGCGTTCACCAGAATGTCGACGCGCGCATGTCGGCGCAGCGCCTCGGCGGCACAGCGCCGGGTCGAGCCCTGGTCGGCGAGATCGACCGGAAGGAACTCGACCGCGAAGTTGGTGGCGGCGGCCTCGGCGACGAGCTCGGCGCCCTTTTCGGCGTTGACATCGGCGCAGATGACGAGGGCGCCGGAGCGCGCAAGTTCCATCACGGTGGCCTTGCCGATGCCGGACGCGCCTCCGGTCACCAATGCGATCTTTCCGTCCAGCTTCATCGAATCGCTCCTTGTTTGCGGCGGCCGGCGTCGTCGGCGCGAGCGTTCAGAAACGCTTCGACGCGCTCCCGCGTCTCGGCTTCGCGCATCAGTCGTCGCGTCGCCTCGAGTTCGTCGACCTCCCCGCCCCGTCCGGGTTCGGCCGCAGCGGCAATGCAGCTCTTGGCGGCCGCGAGCGCCGCGGCCGGCAGTCCGGCGATGCGCCGCACGATCGCCTCGCTCTCGCGCGCAAGATCGAACGGCGGGAAGCTCCAGTGAACGAGACCGAGTTCACAGGCGCTCAGGCCGTCCACCACTTCGGCGCCGAGGATCAGCCGGCTCGCCACCGCGCGGCCGCACAGCCGTGTCAGCCGCTGCGTGCCGCCGGCGCCGGGGATCAGGCCGAGCTGCACCTCGGGCAATCCGAGCTTGGCATTGTTCGCCGCCACGCGCAGATCGCAGGCGAGCGCAAGCTCAAGCCCCCCGCCCATGGCCGCGCCGCCGATCTCGGCAACGGTCACCTGCGGCAGGCGTTCGAGCCTGCGGTACAATCGTTGAATGCCGGCGACGAAGGCATAGGTCCGGTCAGGGCCTTTCGGGTCCGCGAGGCGCTCGCGCACCTCGCGCAGGTCGGCGCCGGCACAGAACACCTTCTGGTCGGAGCGGATGTGCAGCACCGTCCAATCGCCGCGCTCCGCGAGCCGGTCGAGCTCGGCGTCGAACAGTTCGAGCCATTGCTCGCTGATGGCGTTGACCGGCGGGCGGCTCAGTGTCAGCACCGCCACGCGGCTATCGATCCGGCTCACGAACATGATTGCAGCCGCTCATCCCGTCGCCCGGAATCCGCCAGCGCCCGGCTGATCACCAGCCGCTGGATGTCGTTCGTGCCTTCGTAGATCTTGCTCGCGCGCACGGCGCGGAAGATGCGTTCGACGCCGAACTCGGTCATGTAGCCCGCGCCGCCGAGCGTCTGGATCGCATCCGAGCAGATGCGCTCGGCCGCCTCGGTCGCAAACAGCTTGGCCATCGAGGCTTCCTTCAGGCACGGCAGGCCGGCGCTGCGCAGCGCCGCCGCGTGCAGCAGCAGTTGCCGCGCCGCCTCGAGCCTGGTCGCCATGTCGGCGAGACGGAACGCGACCGCCTGGTGCTCGAAGATGACCTTGCCGAAGCTGCGGCGCTGCTGCGCATAGGCGAGCGCGATGTCGTGGGCGGCGCGCGCCATGCCGACCGCCTGCGCGGCAATCCCGATGCGGCCGCCTTCCAGATTGGCGAGCGCGATGCGGTAGCCGTCGCCTTCCGCGCCCAGGCGGTTCTGCAGCGGGATGCGCAGGTCCTGGAAGATGACCTCGCAGGTGTCCGAGGCGTGCTGCCCCATCTTCTGCTCGACCCGGCCGATGTGATACCCGGGCCGCGACGTTTCGACGATGAAACAGCTTATTCCGCGCTTGCCCCTGCTCGGGTCGGTGACCGCGAACACGAGAGCCACGTCGGCATTCTTGCCCGAGGTGATGAAATGCTTGGTGCCGTTGAGCACGTAGCCGCCGAACCGACGCTCGGCGCGGGTGCGGATGGCGGAGGCGTCCGAGCCGCTCTGCGGCTCGGTCAGGCAGAAGGCACTGAGCATCTCCCCGCGCGCCATCGGGCGAAGGAACTGCTCCTTCTGCTCGTTCGTCCCGTGCTGCAGCAGCGGCATGCAGCCGACCGAATTGTGCCCGCTCATGATCGTCGACACGGCGCCGTCGCCGGCGGCAATCTCCTCGAGCGCGAGCGCATAGGATACGTAGTCGGTGCCGGCGCCATCCCACTCCGAGGGCACCGTCATGCCCATGAAGCCGAGCATGCCCATCTCGCGCAGAGCCTCGCGCGGGAAGTGCCGCTCGCGCTCCCACTCGGCCGAATGCGGCAAGAGGCGCCGGCGGGCAAAGTCGCGCGCCACCTGTTGGATCCGCCTTTGTTCCTCGGACAGGATCATGCTCGCCCTATTCGGCTGCCTGCCGCCTTGTGAATTCGCGCCCCTTCAGCATTTCGCGCGCGATCACGATCTTCTGCACCTCGGTCGCCCCTTCGTAGATGCGCAAGGCGCGAATCTCGCGGTACAAGGCCTCCACCTTGCTGCCGACGCGCACGCCGTGGCCGCCGAAGATCTGCACCGCGCGGTCGATCGCGCGCTGCGCCATTTCGGTGGCGAACATCTTGGCCATCGAAGATTCGCGCGTGATGCGGCCGGCGCCGCGGTCCTTGCACCAGGCCGCGCGATAGACGAGGAGCGCCGCCGCATCGATGTCGGTCGCGCTGTCGGCAAGCGCGGCCTGCGTCAACTGCAGGCTGGCAAGCGGCGCGCCGAACAGTTCGCGCGTCGCCGCCCGGTCGGCCGACTCGTCGAGCGCGCGCCGGGCAAGCCCGAGGGCGGCGGCACCGACCGTCGCGCGGAAAATGTCGAGGGTCGCCATCGCCACCTTGAAGCCCCGGCCGGGGCCGTCCAGGCGCTGCGACAGCGGCACGCGACAGTCGCTGAAACGCAGCGCCGCGAGCGGATGCGGCGCCATCACATCGATGCGTTCGGCGATCGCAAGTCCCGGCGCGTCGGCGTCCACCACGAATGCGGACAGGCCCCTGGCGCCCGGCTCCTCGCCGGTGCGCGCGAAAACGACATAGTGATCGGCGATGCCGCCGTTCGAGATCCAGGTCTTGACGCCGTTGATGCGCACGTGATCGCGACCGTCCGGCTCGGCGACGGTCGCAAGCGCGGCCACGTCGGAGCCGGCCTTGGGTTCGCTCAGGGCGAAGGCGGCGATGCGGCGCCCCTCGCCCACCGGGGGCAGATAGCGCGACTTGAGCGCGTCGCTGCCGAACAGCGAGATCGCGCCCGTGCCGAGCCCCTGCATGGCAAAGGCGAAATCGGCCAGACTGTCGTGCCAGGCGAGAATCTCGCGCGCGAGGCACAGCGTGCGCACGTCGAGCTGTTCCGACAGGCCGCCGTATGGGGCCGGGATCACGGCCTTGAGCCAGCCCGCCGCGCCGAGCGCGCGGACCAGCGCGCGGCAGCTGCCGTCGACGTCGGCATGATCGATGTGGGCGGCGAGCGAACGCTCCGACCATTGCGCGAGCGATGACGCGAAGCGGCGATGCGCCTGCGCAAAGAACGGCCAATCGAGATGCGTCAGCTCGACCATCGCTCATTCCCGTGCGGCGCCGGCCTTCGGCTCTGGCGCCGACGGCTGCGCCGGGCTCATTTCCCTCAGCATGAAGCGCTGGATCTTGCCGGTCGCCGTTTTCGGCAGGCCGTCGACGAATTCGATCCAGCGCGGGTACTTCCATGGCCCGATGGTGCGCTTGACGTGCACCTTGAGCTCCTCGTGCAGCGCGCGGCTCAGACGCTCCTCGCGCCGCTCCTTGAGCACCACGAAGGCCTTCGGCTTGATCAGCCCGTTGTCGTCGGCGGCGGGAATGACCGCCGCCTCGAGCACGCTCGGATGGCTAGCGAGCGCGGCCTCCACCTCGAACGGCGAGACCCAGATGCCGCTGACCTTGAACATGTCGTCGGTGCGGCCGCAGTAGATGTAGGCGCCGTCCGGCCGGCGCAGGTACTTGTCGCCGGTCCGCGTCCATTCGCCGACGAACGTTCGGCGCGTCTTCTCGCGCTGATTCCAGTAGCCGGCCGCCGCGGTATCCCCGCGCACCATGAGCTCGCCGATCTCGTTGTCGCCGACCTCGTGGCCGCTCTCGTCCACGAGCTTGAGATCGTAGCCGGTGACGGGATAGCCGGCCGTCCCGTATTCCACCGCATGCGGCAGATTGGTGAGATAGAGGTGGCCCATCTCGGTCGAGCCGACGCCGTTGACGATGTCGATGCCAAAGCGCGCCTTCCAGCCCTCGCCGATGTGCGGCGGCAGGGGCTCGCCGGCCGAGAAGCACAGCCGCAGCCGGCTCAAATCGAGGCCGTCGGCGTGCTCGGCCTCGGCCAGCATCGCCGCGTACAGCGTCGGTACGGCGTAGAACATCGTCGGCTGGTAGCTGCGCAGCGTCTCGAACACGGTCTGCGGCGTCGGCCGCTCCGGATAGAGCACCGAGGTGGCGCCCACCGACATCGGGCAGATGATGGCGTTGCCGAGGCCGTAGGAGAAGAACAGCTTGGCGGCCGAAAACACGACATCGTCCTCGCGGATGCCGATGCGGTCCTGCCCGGAGTTGCGCGCCATGATCATCGGGCTGGAATGCACGTGCATCACGCCCTTTGGTGCTCCGGTCGTGCCCGAGGAGTACAGCCAGTAGGCGACCTCGTCGGCGCAGGTGCGGGCGGGCGCCGAGCCTTCATTCTCGGCAGCGAGCAGCGATTCCAGCCGCAGCATCGACGGTGGCGCTCCACCGACGACAACGATCGCCTTCAGCGTGGGGACATCGCGCGCGGCCTCCTGCACCGCCGGCAGCAGCGCGGCGGATACGAACACCGCCTTGGCCCGCGAATCCTCAAGCAGATAGCGGTACTGGTCCGCCGTCAGCCGCGTGTTGAGCAGGACGGGAATGATGCCGGCGCGAATCGCACCCCAGAACAGTATCGGAAACTCGACCGTATCGAGCAGCACCAGCGCGATGCGGTCTTCCGGCTCGATGCCCATGCGCGACAATGTCGGCCCGACGCGCGAGGCGGCTTCCAGCAGCTCGCCGTAGGTGATGTTGCGGGACGGATCGATGAACGCGGTCTTGTCGCCGCGGCCTTCGGCGACGTTGCGGTCAACGAAATCGACGGCTGCATTGTAATCGCGCAGGGCGCTCATCGGCCGCGCCTCTCAGGACATCGACGCGCGTATTTGCCGGCAGAAGCGGTTGAAGGTCCTTGACTTATGTTAGGTCGACGCAGCCCCGACGCTCGCGGACGGCAGCGCGTGCACCGCGACGCCTGCGCCAACGCGCGCTCACGCCTGCCGACGCCGCCGGCTTGATTTTTGTCATGGCGGTCACCCAGGCCGCGGCCCATTCTCGCGCCGGCCTGTTTGCCGCAACGACGGACCTGGACATGGATGGCGAGCGTCCGCTACCCCGGAAGCGATTGCTGAGGCTCAGACTGAACGGAGCTTGGCGCGAGGACGCGGTCGCCGAGGGTGCGCTCCTCGTCAACTATCTGCGCGATGTCGCGCGCCTGACCGGCGTCAAGATCGGCTGCGACGGCGGCGAATGCGGCGCCTGCACCGTGCTGCTCGACGGCGAGGCGGTGCAGGCCTGCCTCGTGCTCGCGGCACGCTGCGAGGGCCGGTCCGTCGAGACCATCGAGGGCCTGGCGCGCCAGGGGCGGCCAAGCCGGCTGCAACAGGCCTTCCACGAGAAGCTCGGAACCCAGTGCGGCTTTTGCACGCCCGGCATGATCATGGCCGCCGAGGCGCTGCTGCGGCGCAACGCAAGCCCCTCCGAACAGGACATCCGCGACGCGCTGGCCGGCAATCTGTGCCGCTGCACCGGCTATGTGAAGATCATCGAGTCGGTCAAGGCGGCGGCCGAGGTTGCGGCATGAGCACCGCGTCCCGGAACGCTGCACGGCTGCGCGGCGTGCCGCTGATCGACGGCATCGACAAGGTGACCGGACGGGCCCGCTACACCGCCGACCTCGACCATGCCGACGCGCTGGTCGGCCGCATTTTCCGCAGCCCCGTGAGCCACGGCGACATCGTCCGGCTCGACGTGTCGCGGGCGCGCGCGCTGCCCGGGGTGATTGCGGTCGTCACCGGCGACGACTGTCCGCACACCTATGGGGTGCTGCCGGTCGCCATGAACGAATACCCGCTGGCGCGCGGGCGCGTGCGCTACCGCGGCGAGCCGGTCGCCGCCGTCGCCGCGGTCGATGCCGAGACCGCCGAACGGGCGCTCGGTCTGATCACCCTCGAGGTGCGGGAGTTGCCGGCCTACTACACCTCGGCCGAGGCGCGTGCGCCTGGGGCGATGCTGCTGCACGACAACAAGCCGCACAATCTCGAACGCGAGGTGCACCACGAATTCGGCGATATCGCCCACGGATTCGCCCAGGCTGATCTCGTGCGCGAGGAGCGTATCAGCTGCGCCGAGGTCAATCACGCGCAGATCGAGCCGCACGCCTGTCTCGCCGACTACGACCCGGTGAGCCAGCGCCTGACCGTGCAGAGCGTCTCGCAGGTCGGCTATTATCTGCACCTGATGCTCGCCCGCTGCCTGGAGATGGATTCCTCGCGCATCCGCGTGATCAAGCCCTTCATCGGCGGCGGCTTCGGCGCCCGCGTCGAGGTGCTGAACTTCGAGATCGTCACCGCGCTGCTCGCCCGCGCCGCCGCCGGCAAGGTGATGATGCAGTTGACGCGCGAGGAGACGTTCATCACGCACCGCGCGCGGCCGCAGACCGACATCCGCCTCAAACTCGGCATGCGCAAGGACGGCCGCATCACCGCTTGCGAATGCGAGGTGGTGCAACGCGGCGGCGCCTATGCCGGCTACGGCATCGTCACCATTCTCTATGCCGGAGCGCTGCTGCAGGGGATCTACGACATTCCCGCCGTCAAATACGACGGCTACCGCGTCTACACCAACACGCCGCCCTGCGGAGCGATGCGCGGCCACGGCTCGGTGGACACCCGCCACGCCTTCGAATGCCTGCTCGACCGCATGGCGCGCGATCTTGACCTCGATCCGTTCGCGGTGCGACGGGCCAACCTGCTGCGCGCCCCGACCCGCACCGCAAACGAGCTGATGATCAACAGCTACGGGCTGGGCGACTGCCTCGCCGCAGTCGAGCGGGCGAGCGGATGGACCCAGCGGATCGGCCGGCTGCCGCGCGGCAAGGGCCTCGGCATGGCCTGCTCGCACTACGTCAGCGGGGCGGCCAAGCCCGTGCACTGGACCGGGGAGCCGCACGCGGTGGTCAATCTGCGGCTCGACTTCGACGGCGGCATCACCGCTTTGACCGGCGCCGCCGACATCGGCCAGGGCTCATCCACCATGGTGGCGATCGCCACCGCCGAAACGCTCGGCGTCTCGCTCGACCGCATCCGCGTGATCGCCGGCGACAGCGCGCTGACGCCCAAGGACAACGGAGCCTATTCCTCGCGCATCACCTTCATGGTCGGCAACGCCACGATCGATGCCGCGCGCAAGCTGCGGCATATTCTGGTGGAGGCTGCGGCCCGCAAGCTCGAAGCGCGCGCCGAGGACATCGAATGCGCGGGCGAGACCTTCCGCGTCGGTCCGGGCGGCCAGGCCAGCCTGTCGTTTGCCGAGGTTGCGAAGGCGGCCCTCGTCGAGCGTGGCCCGATCACGGTCTCCGGCACCTTTACCTGTCCACCCGAAGCGCAGGGCGGCAAGCACCGCGGCGGCGCGGTCGGCTCGACCATGGGTTTCAGCTATGCGGCGCAGGTGGTCGAGGTCAGCGTCGACGAGGACACCGGCACGATCACGGTCGACAAGGTTTGGGCCGCGCTCGACTGCGGCCGCGCCATCAACCCGCTTGCCGTGGAGGGCCAGGTGCAGGGCTCGGTCTGGATGGGCATGGGTCAGGCGCTGAGCGAGGAGACCCACTATGTCGAGGGTCTGCCAGTGCATGCGAGCCTGCTCGAATACCGCGTGCCGACCATCGTCGAATCTCCGCCGATCGAGGTCCACATCGTGGAAAGCCACGACCCGCTCGGGCCGTTCGGCGCCAAGGAGGCGAGCGAAGGCGCGCTTGCGGGCTTTGCTCCGGCGCTCGTCAATGCCGTCGCCAACGCCATCGGCATCGATCTCGACGAACTGCCGGCGACGCCCGACCGGCTGCTGCAGGCGCTGGTGGAGCAGCGCCGGCAAGCGCGGCTGTCGCGCGCGCGAAGACAGGCGGCGTCATGAACGCGCTCTTGCCCCATCTTCGCCTCGCCCAGCCGCACGACGTCACCGAGGCGGTCGCCGCGCGGCGCTCGCTGCCGGACAGCCAGTTCGTCGCGGGCGGCACGGACCTCCTCGTCAACATGCGCCACGGCATCAAGACGCCGCAGGTCTTGATCGACCTTTCGGGCGTCGATGAGCTCAAGCGCCTCGACGTCGGCGACGCCGGGGTCCGCATCGGCGCGGGCGTCACCCTCGCGAGCCTGGCGCAGCACCCGCTGATCGCCGCGCGCTATCGCGCGGCGGCCGAGGCCGCGATCCAGGTGGCAGCGCCCGGCCACCGCACGCTCGGCACCATCGGCGGCAACCTCTGCCTCGACACGCGCTGCATCTTCTACAATCAGAGCCAATGGTGGCGCGCCGCCAACAAGTTCTGCCTCAAGCACGGCGGCGACGTCTGCCACGTGGCCCCGCAGGGACGGCGCTGCCACGCCGCCTTCACCGGCGATCTTGCGCCCGCGCTCATCGTGCTCGGCGCCGAAGCCGAGATCGCCAACGTGGGGGGCCGCCGGCGCATTCCGCTGCAAGACCTGTATGTGGAAGACGGCCGCGCCCACCTCGCGCTCGGCGACGACGACCTGCTGGTGGCGATCCATTTGCCGCCGGAACCGCCCGCTTCGGCCTATGCCAAGGTTCGCGTGCGCGGCGCCATCGACTATCCGCTGGCCGGCGTCGCGGTCGCGCTGTCCGCAACGGATGGCGTGGTGGCGAACCTGCGCATCGGATTGACCGGCACCAACTCGCGCCCCTTCCTGCTCGCCGGCACCGAGAGCCTGCGCGGACGGCCGATCGACGAACCGGCGTTGCACGAAATCGACCGCATGGTGCAGAAGCAGGTGCAACCCATGCGCACGACCGTCGCCTCGGCGCATTACCGGCGTCTCGCCGCCGCGGCCCTGGCACGGCGGCTGACGGCGGAACTGTTCCACCGCGGCCGGCGCTGAGCGCGCTTCGGCGGACGACGCCCGTCCCGTCAGGGCGTCTTGCCCGCCGGCGCCACGCGGCAGAGCAGCGCACGCAATTGGTAGGTCCCCATCGCCGGATCGTAGGGCGGCTGGTTGTCGGTCAGGACGTTCACGTTCGACGTCCAGACCCCGTATTCCGGCCCCTCCTCTTCCGGATACCACCAGGCATGCTCGGCGTGGATGACGCGCGGATCAATGCCGGTCGTCAGCTTCGCTTTCTGGCGAATGCGGCCCCGCCGCGTCTCGATCCACATCCACTCGCCGTTGGCAATGCCGAAGCGGGCTGCGGTCTGCGGATGGATTTCGGCGATCGGATAGCGGTGCGCCTTGCGCAGGTTCTCGATCTGGCGGTGCTCCGAATTGAAGAAGTGAGGAATACGCGCGCCCGTCGTCAGCACGAGCGGATAGTCGCGTGCGATGTCCGGGCTCGCGATCGGGCTCTCCGGCGGCTCGCTGTAGGACGGCAGCGGATCGTAGCCCATCTGCTCGAACCGGGTGGAATAGAGCTCGATCTTTCCGGTCGGCGTCTTGAAGCCGCCATCCTCGTACTTGCGGTACCTGAACGGAACCTTGATGAAGCCGCGCTGCTTCAGTGCGTCGAAGGTGATGTCGAGACCGCCCGCCTTGAGCTGGCTGTTGAGAACGTCCTGCACGGATTCCGTGCAGGCGTCGAGCTTCATGCGCCGTGCCAGTTCGACGAAAATCTCCTCGTCGGACTTGCATTCGCCGATCTGCACCGCCTTCTGCTGCGCCAGCACAACGTTGGCCGCAACGGTCGGCAGACCTGCGAGTTGATCGAGCTCCGGCCAGGCCGCGGCCGGCAGCACGATGTCGGCAAGCTCCGCAGTCGGCGTCATGAACAGGTCGGCGCAGACGATGAATTCGAGCTGCATCAACGCCTCGCGCACATAGGTCGAATTGGCATAGGTGACGAGCGTGTTGTTGCCGAAGATCAGGAATGCCTTGACCGGGTAGGGCTTGCCCTCGCGCATGGCACGCAGCAGCGTCGGAATGTGCGCGGCCGGCAGATCGGCACCCTCTCCGCACAGAACCTTGAAGCGATCGGCGCCGAGGCGCTTTGCATTCGCCTCCGGACTCAACCGCTCGATCAGGCTCGGGAAGCGGCCGAGCCCGTGCATGCCGAACACCCAGCCGCCGGGCACGTCGATGTTTCCCGTGAGCGCGGGCAGCATCGACAGCGCGCGCACGGTCTGAATGCATTTCGGCGTATGCTCGATGGCGCAACCCCATTCCAGCATGGCCGGCCGGCTGCGCGCGAACAGGCGCGCCGCGGCGCGGATGTCGTCGGCGCGCACCCAGGTGATGGGCTCGGCCCATTCCGGCGTCCAATCCCTGACCCGCTCGGCCAGTTGCGCGAAGCCGTGCGTCCAGCGTTTTACGAACGGCTCGTCGTAGAGCCGTTCCGCGATCAGTACGTTGATCATGGCGAGCGCGAGCGCGTCGTCGCTGCCCGGCCGCAGCTGCAGCCAGATGTCCGCCCGCTTGGCGAGCTCGGTCTGGCGCGGATCGACCACGATGATCCTGGGCTGGTGCGCGAGCGCCGCGTGCACGTTGAAGCGCGTCTCGCCGTCGGGCCCGGAGTTGATCGGGTTGTGGCCCCAGAACATCATGCATTGCGGCGGCGTTTCGCCGGTGAAGTCGCAGACCGGGAAATCGCCGAACGTCAAGATCGTGGTGTTGACGCGCGGATGGAAGCACTGGGCGAAGCCGGGTTCGCACCAGTTCGGCGTGCCGAGCGCGTGCCCGAAGCGGGACACCCAGCGGATATGGTGCCGCCCGGTGCCGGTGCCGAGCGCGATCGACTCCGGCCCGAAGCTGGCGCGCAGCGCGAGCAACCGTTCGCTGATTGCGTCGAGCGCCTGGTCCCAGGAGATGCGTTGCCACCGGCCGGAGCCGCGCGGACCCAGGCGCCGCAGCGGGTGTTTGAGGCGCTTGGGGTGATAGACCAGGTCGCGAGTCACGGTCCCGATCGGGCACAGCCGCCCGTGGTTGAGCGGCGAGTGGCGATCGCCCTCGACCTTGATCAATGTGCCGTCACGCACGTGCAGCAGCACCCCGCAGCCGCCGTGGCAGCTGCGGCAGACGCTCTTGAGCACGCGCGTCTGCTGCGAGGGATCACCGAATTCGCGTGCGGGCAGGACGTTCATTGGCCACCTTCACTGTTGCGACGGCCTCGTCGTTCGGCGGGCGCGGCCTTCGGTCACGCCGAGATGCGTCTCCAGGACCTGCGGATTGGCGCGCAGGACCTCGCTCGATTCCTCGTGGATGATCGCGCCGCGCTCCAGGATGACGACGCGGTCGGTCACGCCGAGCACCTTGCGCGCGTTCTGCTCGACCAGAATGGCGGACACCCCCTCCTCGCGAATGATGTTGCGCAGCGCCGCCAGCAGTTCCTCGACCAGGATCGGAGCGAGGCCCTCGAGCGGCTCGTCGAGCAGCAGGATGCGCGGGTTGAGGATCAGGGCCCGGCCGACCGCCAGCATCTGCTGCTCGCCGCCGGAGAGTTGGCTGCCGAGGTTGCGCCGGCGTTCGAGCAGGCGCGGAAACAGCGCATAGATCTTGGCGAGCGTCCAGGCGCCCGGACGCGCCACCGCGGTCAGGTTCTCTTCGACCGTGAGCGAGCGGAAGATGTTGCGTTCCTGCGGCACCCAGCCGATGCCGGCATGCGCGCGCTGATCCGGGCGCATGCGCGTCAGGTCGGCGCCGTCGAGACGGATCGTGCCGCCGAAGCGGCGCGTGACCCCGACGATGGAATTGATCAGGGTCGTCTTGCCGGTGCCGTTGCGGCCGAGCACCGCGAGCGCGCGGCCCTCCGGAACGCACAGCGTGAGCTGCGGCAGCACTACCGCCTCGCCGTAGCCGGCCCGCAGCTTGTCGACCACGAGCAGGTCAGGCATCCGCGTCCTCCCCGAGGTAGGCGGCGCGCACGCGGGGATCGCGGCTCATTTCCTCCGGCGTGCCTTCCGCCAGCAGCGCGCCGTTGACCAGCACCGAAATGCGCTTGGCAAAGGAGAACACAATGTCCATGTCATGCTCGATCAGCAGCACGGTGACGTCCTGCGGAAGCTCGGCGATGATCCTGAGCAGATCGTGCCGCTCCGCCTCCGGCACGCCGGCGGCCGGCTCGTCGAGCAGGAGCACGCGCGGCCGGCAGGCGATCGCCAGCGCGATCTCCAAGAGCCGCTGCTTGCCGTAGGGCAGCGTCGCGGTCCGCTCATGCATCACGTCGGTCAGGTGGAAACGGTCGAGAATTTCCGCCATCTCATCGACGATGGACGGCTTGCGCCCGACCAGGCGCCACCAGTCGCCGCCCGCCCCGCTGCGTTCGGAGACCGCAAGCCCGATGGTCTCGACCGGGGTCAATTCGGCGAACAGCTGGTTGATCTGGAACGTGCGTACAAGGCCGAGCCGAACCCGCTCGTGCGGCCTGAGCGCGGTGATGTCGCGGCCGTCGAGCAGGATGCGGCCGCTGGTCGGCTGCAGCACGCCGGTCAGGAGATTGATCAGCGTGGTCTTGCCGGCGCCGTTCGGCCCGATCAGCGCGCAGCGCGCGCCCTGCTCGATGGCAAGCGAGACGTGATTGGTCGCAAGCGTCCCGTCGAAGTTCTTCTCCAGATCGATCGTTTCGAGGACCACGGGCATGCGTTACGACCCCTGCCGCTACGATCGGCCGGCTTCGCCGCGCACGCGCAACGCCTGCAGACGAACGGCGCGGAGGAGGAAGGCGCGGGCCGCCGACTGCCATTGCGTCAGGCGGTCGCGACCGACCAGCACGAAGACCACAAGGAACAGCCCGATCCAGAAGTGCCAGTACTGCGGCGTGACATGCGCGAGCCAATCCTGCCCAAGCTTGAACAGCACGGCACCGATCAGCCCGCCATAGAGATAGCCGACACCGCCGATGATGAGGACGAGGAGAACGTCGGCCGAGCGCTCGAAATCGAACACCGAAAGCGAGGCGAACTGGGTGGTCTGCGTCAACAGCGCGCCGGCGATGCCGGCATAGCCCGCCGCCACCGTGTAGACGGCGATCAGGCGCCGATTGACGGGGATGCCGATGGCGGACGCGCGCAGTGGATTGTCCTTGATCGAGCGCAGCGACAAGCCGAACGGCGAGGCGACGATGCGGCGGGCCAGGAGAAACAGCGCCGCGAGCACGGTAAGCGAATAGGCATAGGCGACATGGCCGGCGATGTCGAAGTCGAAACGGCCGAGCAGCGGCGCCATCACCACACCCTGCAGACCGTCGGCGCCTCCGGTCAGCCAGTCGAGCTTGTTGGCCGCCTCGCGCAAGACCAGCGCCACCCCGAGCGTCACCATCAGGCGCGTCAGGTCGGAGCCACGCAGGACAAGGAAGCTCGTGGCAAAGCCGAGCCCGGTCGCCAGTGCGCCCGCAGCAAGCATGGCGAGCGCGGGCTCCGCGATTAAGTCATGCTTGGCGAACAGTCCCGCCGCATAGGCGCCGAAACCGAAGAAGGCGGCGTGCCCCAGCGATATGATTCCGGCATAGCCGAGGATGAGATCGAGCGAGAGCGCAAACAGCGCCAGAATGGCAATCTCGGTCAGGATCAGATGCTGGTTGGGCAGCAGGAACAGGCTGCCAAGTGCCGCGAGCCAGAAGGCGACCTCGAGCGGATGCCAGCGCGCACGTGCGGCGAGGTGCTGGGCGATATCGCGCGACAGCGGATGTGTCATGGCTCACCCGTCAGCGCGCCGCGGCGCGGGCGAACAGACCCTGCGGCCGCCAGATCAGCACCACGATCATGATCGTGTAGATGACGAAGGCGCCGAACTTCGGCACGTAGTACTTGCCGGCGACGTCGCCGATGCCGAGCAGGAGCGCAGCGAGAAAGGGGCCGGTGATGGTGGTGGTGCCGCCGACCGTCACCACGATGAGGAAGTAGATCATGAACTTCAGCGGGAACGTCGGATCGAGGCCGAGAATCTCCGCCCCCAGCGCGCCGCCGAGCCCGGCAAGACCCGAGCCGAAGGCGAAGGTCACCGCGAAGATGGCGTTCACGTTGATGCCGAGCCCGCGCGCCACCCGCTGGTCGTCCACCGCCGCGCGAAGCCGGCTGCCGAAGCGCGTGTAGCTGAGCAGGAGCTGCAGCGCCACCGTCAGCACGCCGCACAAGACGATGATGAGGAGCCGGTAACGGCCGATGCCGACGCCGAACAGATCGAATTGACCCTGCAGGAATTCCGGCAGTTGCGCGAACTGCTGCTGCGAGCCGAGAAAATAGTCGACCGCCGCCACCGCCATAAAGACGAGGCCGATGGTGAAGAGCACCTGCTCCAGGTGACTCTTGCCGTACACGCGCGCATAGAGCGTGCGCTCGAACAGCGAGCCGAGCAGCGCGCTTGCCAGAAACGCGATCGGCAGTGCGGTGAAGAAGCCGAAGCCCGAACGATTGACCAGAATGACGGTGACGTAGCCGCCCGCCATGGCGAACGCGCCATGCGCAAGGTTGACGAAGTTCATCAGTCCGAGCGTCAGCGCCAGGCCGGATGCCAATACGAACAGCAGCATTCCGTAGGCGATGCCGTCGAACAGGATGGTCAGCATGGCTGCCCTTGACGATCCGCCGCCTGCGCCAGGCCGTTGTCACGGCGATCAGCCGGTTCCGACGGGAACGATGCAATCTAGCCGGTCTCGCGCTCCGCGATCCGGCGGGATCGCGGGCGCGCGACGCATTGCCCTCACTGCTTCTTGGCGGCCTTGCCGGGATCCTTGACCGCCTCGAAGGTCGCAAACTCGACGTTGTAGAGCTCGCCGTCGACGCGCACGACCCTGCGGATATAGATGTTCTGCACGATGTCGCGCGTCTCCGGATCGATCGAGATCGGGCCGCGCGGGCTTTCCCATTTCATGCCCTTCATCGCCTCGATCAGGGCGGGCCCGTTGGTCGAACCCTTGGTCGCCTTGAGCGCCTCGTAGATCAGGTGCATGCCGTCGTAGCCGCCGACCGCCATGAAGTTCGGCCGGAATCCGGCCATCGCTTTGAACGCGGCGACGAATTCCTTGTTCTTGGCCGACGGATGCGCAGCCGAATACAGATGCGCGGTCACCGTGCCGAGCACCGCATCGCCCATGGCATTGACGAGATCGTCGTCGGTCACGTCGCCGGGCCCGATCAGCTTGATTCCGGCCTTGTCCAGTCCGCGCTCGATGAACTGCTTGACGAAAGTGCCGCCCTGGCCGGAAGGCACGAAGATGAAGATGGCATCGGGCGCCGCGTCACGCGCGCGCTGCAGGAACGGAGCGAAGTCCGGCGACGCGAGCGGCACGCGAAGCTCGGCGAGAATTTGGCCGCCGCCGCGGAGGTACTGGGCCTTGAAGGAGGCTTCCGCATCGTGACCCGGCGCATAGTCGGAGACGATGCTCACGACCTTCTTGATGCCGTTCTGGTTGGCCCAATCGGCGATGATCACGGATGACTGCGGCAGGGTGAAGCTCGTGCGCACGATATAGGGCGAGCGCTCGGTGATGATGGAGGTGCCGGCCGCCATCACCACCTGCGGAACCTTGGCCTGGGTGGACAGCGGCGCCACCGCCAGCGCGCACGGCGTGATGCCGAATCCGGCGGTGAAACTCACCTTGTCGTTGACGATCAGCTCCTGGGCGATGCGCTTGGCGTTGTCGGGAACTGCGCCGTCGTCCTTGACGATGACTTCGATCTTCTTGCCGGCAACCGTCGTGCCGTGCTGGCGCATGTAGAGCTGCACCGCCGCCGCGATTTGGCGCCCGGTCGACGCCTGCTGCCCGGTCATCGGCAGGATCAGCCCGACCTTGACGACCTCCTGGGCGGCCGCACCTGTGGTCAGCGCGCCGGCAACAGCAATCGTCATCAATGCGGCAGCGATCGGCGTCCTCGTCATGGGTCGTCCTCCTGTCATTACGTTCGCCTCGAAGCTCCGGATTCTCGCTCGGGACGCCTCGATGCATCCGCGCACCGCTGGCCTTCGCCGCGTGTCTGGCGCCGCGCGAGCATTGCGCGCTGCGAACGGTGCGCCGATCCCGCTGCAAGCATTAGTGCGGCGGCCTGATTGCGGACTTGACCAAAGTCAATTGCGCGGGCGAAGCGGCGCGCCGCAAATCGCGACGGCGGCGGGACCGTGCAACGCGCGCGATCATCAATCCGGCACGACCGCGGTCGCCTCGAGCTCGATCTTGGCCGGATGGTCGAGCAGGTCGGCGACGAAGATCATGCTCATCGCCGGATAGTGTCGGCCGATAAGTTGCCGCCAGATGCGGCCGAGTTCGGCGCGCGCGGCAAGGTAGGCCGGCTTGTCGATGCAATAGGCGGTCATGCGGCAGATGTGCTCCGGCCTGCCGCCGGCCTGCGCCAGAACAGCAAGCACATTTTTCAGCGCCTGCTCGAACTGCGGCACAAGCTCGGCGCTGTGGAACACCTGCTGCTCGTCCCAGCCGACCTGGCCGGCGACGAAGACGATGCGGCCCGCCGGCGCGGCGATGCCGTTGGCATAGCCGATCGGCGGCGCCCAGCCCGGCGGATGAAGGATCGCAAACGACATCGCGGTCTCCCGGTTCGCTCCAATTGCATGCGCGCGCGACGACGATCGCCCACACGCACACCGTCAAACTCATGCCATCAAGCCGCACGCGCACTTGATTTGGGTCAAGCCGGCGGCGCGATCGCGCGCTAGGAACGCTTTGCACCTTGCAGGCCCCGGCCGCGGGCAGCGCGTGCGGCTGGCGGCGGCGGAGGAACGATGCGTGCGATGACGAGCGGAAACGAAGCCATTTTGCAGGCGTTGCGGAGCGTCAACGACCCCGAGCTCGGCATGAATATTGTCGATCTCGGCCTGGTCTACCGCGCCGAACTTCTGCCCGACCGGATGGAGGTCGCGATCACGCTGACGAGCCCTGCCTGTCCTCTCGGCGAACTGGTGTTGACCGAAGCACGGGCGGCGCTGGAGCGCAGCTTTCCGGACGGACCGCCGATTCATGTGGAATTGGTCTGGGAACCGCCCTGGACGCCGGAGCGCATGAGCGAGGCCGCCCGCCTCCTGCTCGGATGACCGCGGGGCGAGCGACGATCCGTGCCCAAGACGCTCACCTCCGCCCCCGATCGACGCGCGGTCTCGCCCGCCCTTGCCGGGCCGCACGGTCGGCCATCGCCGCGCTTCGTGGCGCTTGCGATCGCGGCGGCGGCGATGGCACTCGGCCTGTGGACCGGACTGGTTCGGCTCGGCGTTCCGCTGCCGGCAGGCGCGTATCCGCCGGCCGAACTGCACAGCGCCTTCATGATCTGCGGATTTCTCGGCACCGTCATCAGCCTTGAACGCGCGGTCGCGATCGGGCGCTGGTGGGCCTATGGCGCACCGGCGGCCGCCGCCATGGGCGCGATTGCGCTCGCGCTCGAGCGTGGAGAGGTGGGCGCCGCCGCCTTCGTCGCCGCCGGTGCGATCCTCGTTGTGACCAGCGCCGCCGTCGCCTTGCGGCAATTCGCGATGTTCGTCCTGGTGCTGATCGTCGGCGCCGCCTCGTGGACGGTCGGATCGGCGCTGTGGCTGTTCGGCCAATCGCTTCCTGCGGTGGCGGGCTGGTGGCTTAATTTTCTGATCCTGACCATCGCCGCGGAACGGCTCGAGCTCAGCCGGCTGCTGCGCGTATCGCCGGCCGGTCAGGCACTGTTCTCTGCATTCGCGTTGCTGCTGATCGCGGGCGCCGTGCGGGCCGAACTCGCGTCGTCGTGGGCCCCGCTCACCGGCGTCGGACTCATCGGCCTGTCCGGCTGGCTGATGCACCACGACGTGGCGCGCCGGACCGTTCGGCTCGCCGGATTGCCTCGCTTCTCCGCCTTAGCGATCCTGGCCGGCCACCTTTGGCTCGGCGTCGCGGGTGTTCTCATCCTCGGGCATTCAATGTCGGAGCAGGCGATGCTGCTCTATGACGCGGCGGTGCATGCCATCGCCATCGGCTTCGTGCTGTCGATGATCTTCGGCCACGCCCCGATCGTTCTGCCGGCCGTCACCGGCTTACGCGTGCGCTTTGCCGCCGCAGGCTACGTGCCGCTTGCGCTCTTGCACCTGTCCGTGCTCGCGCGCGTCTTCGCCGACGCGCTGGCATGGCTGGACCTGCGCGCGGCAAGCGGCATCCTCACCGTTGTTGCACTGGCCGGCTATGCGATCACGCTGATCGCGGCATCGCTGCGGCCGGCGCACGCCTGAGTCGCCGGCGGCAAGGCCGCAGCCTGCCTCAGCGCACGATGCGCAGCGTGCCGCGCACCGCGCCGCGGTCGTCGGTGGCAAGCTGGTGCAGCTTGGCGATGTCGCTGATCGCAACATGCGAAGCATGCACCGAGACGCCGAGGGATTTGAGCTTGGCGAACGCGCGCGACAGCGATTCGGGCTTGAGCCCGAGTCGCGAGGCGATCAACACCTTGTCGTAGGGCAAGGCGATGTCGCAGGGCCCGTGATCCACGGGCGACAGCGAAACCAGGAATTCGGCCACGCGCTGCACGCCGCTCTGCGCCTTGAGCTGCTCGACCTGCTGCACGAGATGATGCAGATGCTGCGATGTCGAGGCGATCATGGCGAGCGCAATGTCCGGACTTTCGCGGATGCAGCGCACGACGTGATCGGCCGGGATCCGCACCACCCGCGCATCGCTGATCGCCTCCGCCGATGCCGGGAAGCGCACGCCGGTGAACGCCACCGCCTCGGCAAAGCTGTCCCCCTTGGTCAGGATGTGGATGACCGTCTCGTCGCCGGCCATGGTGATGCGGTAGAGCTTCACCCAGCCGTCAATGACGATGAAGAAGGCGGTGGCAAGGTCTCCCTGGCGGAACAGAAGTTCGTGCGGCTTGAGCATCGCCGCCGTGGCCGGTGCGACGATGTGTTCGACCGTCTCGCGCTTGAGGCCGCGGAACACGGCGATGCGCGTGATGATTTGCAGGTCGCCGGGCGTGAGCTTCGAGGACATGGCGCAGTGGCGGCGGGCGGTTCGCGGGCGGCGCTCCCGGTTGGATACCGGCTGGCCGGAGGGACGCCGGTATGTTTTTGAAGCTTAAACAAATTCGTGGTCGCGGACCATAGGCAGCGGCGGCGTGCGCCGCCTCCCTCGGGAAAAGCCCGAAGCCGTCCGAACCCGATTCCGGCTTGACCTAAATCAAGGTCGTAGCCCTCGTTTTGTATTCTTGTTCAAACGGTTGCCGGCTATGGCTGTCGGCGGCTGCGGGCCTCAAACCCGCTCCTCCCTGACTGCCGTGATCGGCGGGGCGGCCTGACCTCTCCGGACGTGCCCGTCGATCACGGCCTTTCCTCGTCGAGGGCAGGTGGATCAGATCGTGAGCGGTCATCCCCAGCGGGTTCAAAGACACCCGGCGGGCGGGACCGGTTTCAGCATGGCACGCGGAGGCTAGGGCCGTGCTGCGCAGGATCGACCGGCCCCTCATCGACCGCCGCCACATGCTCGGCCACGCTGTGATCGACGGCGATCACATGGCGATCGCTGAGGGCTGGTTGCGTGCCGTCAACTGCGAGCCGATCGCATTTCCTTTCTTCATCGCCCGGTTGAAACGGCTGATGAAAACGCATTTCGACCATGAGGCGGCGCTGATGCTCGCCTCGGGCGGATCGCTTTGCGAATGCCACCGCAAGGAGCACCTCGGCCTGTTGCAATTGTGCGACGAGGCGAGCGTGCTCAACGCCGGGAACTGGCGGCAGACGCAATCGCTTCTGCGCAAGACGTTCCCCAAACTGATGCGTAACCACATTGCCGAAATGGACCAGATTGCCGTGCTGTTCCTCAACGAACGGCAGGCTATAAGGAAGATCGATCACGACTGAGCAAACGTGCATGGAGGTGATGATGCAGTTTCGTCAATACTGGCGCCGGTCGGTGGCGACGCTGGCGTCGGTGGCCGCTTTGATGCTCGCGCTGGCCGGCGCGGCCTGGGCGCAAAGCGGGGAACCGATCAAGATCGGCTTCGGAATGGCGCTGACCGGACCGCTGGCCGCGAACGGAAAGTCGTCGCTCCTGGCGATGAAGATCTGGGAGGAGGACGTCAATGCCAAGGGCGGCCTGCTCGGCCGGCCGGTCAAGCTGATCTACTACGACGATCAGAGCAACCCGTCGGTCGTGCCGAGCATCTACACGAAGCTGCTCGACGTCGACAAGGTCGACTTCGCCATCAGCGGCTACGCATCGACGCAGATCGCGCCGGCGATGCCGATCATGATCCAGAGGAAGCGGCTGTTCATCAGCCTGTTCGGCACCGGGATCAACGACGAATTCAACTACGACCGGTATTTCTCGATGATCCCGAACGGGCCGACGCCGAAACCGGCCTTCACGCGCGGGTTCTTCAAGGTGGCCGAGGCACAGAACCCGAAGCCGCAGACCATCGCGCTTGCCGCCGCCGATGCCGAATTCGGCCGCAACGCCTGCGAAGGGGCACGCGAGAATGCCAAGGCCTCCGGCTTCAGGATCGTCTATGACCGGAACTACCCGCCGACCACGACCGACTTCACCCCGATCGTGCGGGCCGTTCAGGCGGCGAATCCCGACCTGTTCGTGATCTGCTCCTATCCGCTCGACTCCGTCGGCATGGTGCGGGCGATGCACGAGGTCGGCTTCAAGCCGAAGATGTGGGGCGGCGCGATGGTCGGATTGCAGGCCACCGTGTTCAAGACCCAGCTCGGCCCGCTGCTCAATGGCATCGTCAACTTCAACACCTGGCTGCCGGTCAAGTCGATGCAGTTCCCGGGCTCGATGGAGCTGTTGGCGAAGTATCAGGCACGCGCCGGCAAGGAGGGCGTCGATCCACTCGGCTACTACATGCCGGTGTGGGCCTATGCCTATTTGCAGGTGCTGGAGCAGGCGATCCAGAACACCAAGAGCCTGAAGGACGACGTGCTCGCCGACTACATCCGCAAGTCGGCGTTCGACACCGTGGTCGGAACGGTTCGCTTCGGCGCCCGGGGCGAATGGGCGGAGGAGCGGACGATCGCCGTCCAGTTCCAGAACATCAAGGGCAACAGCGTCGAGGACTTCCGCGACCCCTCGGCCGAGGTGGTCCTGTACCCGCCGCAATACAAGTCCGGCGAGGTGATCTATCCCTACGCCAACATCCGCAAGTAGGCGTCGTTGCAGCCCGCGCCGGGCGGCGGCGGATCGCGCAAGGCTTGCGCGGGCCGCCGCCGCCCGGTGCATTTTCGGCGGCGAATGCCGCCGCGCCGGTCAGGCCGCGGCGCAGGCGTCAGGGGTCGCGTATCGACGGCAGCATGGACCGCCGACGCTTCGCCGCAGCCAGGCCATTCCGCACTCAGTGGGCATGCGCCCCGAGCGCCCGGTGCAGCTCGGTGTCGTGGGTCCGGAAGTGGCGGGTGAACCAGACGTCGAGGCGGTCGGCGAGCTCGACGCTATCGACCTCATCGGCGGCCTCGAACGCCTCCATGATATCGCGCAGCTCGTCGAGCAGCCGCTCATGATCGGCCTTGTGCCGGTCGAGGCCGGGATAGGCGTGCTCGCGCATGAATTTCTCCTCCAGCGCGAAGTGCGATCCGATCGCCCTGAGAAGGTCGCCGAAGAACGCCGGCACCGTGGTCCTGGCGTCGGCGGATTCGAGCTGCGCGTAGAGACGGTTGATCAGCGCGATGAGTTCCTTGTGCTCGTGATCCACCGCTTCGATGCCGACGCTGTATTCGTCCTTCCAATCCAGCAGCCGCATGATCGATCTCCTCGCGCCCGGTCACTGGAAGATAAAGCCGCCCGCTTCGGGGCGGAAGTCGATGACAAAATTCTGCTCGGCGGCGAGCACGACGCGGCCCGATCGCACGTAATCGAAACCTTCGCTGCGCGGCGTATCGCGCATGCGCACGGCGATGGCGTGCGGCCCGGCCGGGACGACGAACTGTTCGTACACGCGCGAGGGGCCGTCGCCGGAGAGACCGGACGGCGGCAGGCTGGCGCGGAAGACGGGTTGTCCATCGACCTCGAGTTCGACGTAGACGCCGCCGCGCCCGCGCGGACAGTCGAGCGGCTTGCGCATGTTCGGCGGAAGCTTGGCGAGTTCGTCCGGAGTCCGCCGCCGACATTCCGCCTGCCGGTTCGAGCCGTGGGTGAAGCTGAGCTTGATGACGGCAGAGTCCGGCGCAAGCCGGCTGTAGCGCGGCCAGTCCGACAGCAGCGCGACCGCGGCAAACACGACCACGAGGACGAGCGTCGGAAGGATCAATCGTGCGGCCGCAATCATGGTACGCGCTCCCGCGGCGGCTCGCTCGCAGCCCCGACGGCAGCCGCAAGCGCGGGCGGCAACGGGACGGGCTTGCGTTCGTTCGGCGGCAGCGCCGCGACCGCGGCGGCGAACGCGGCCAACGCCTGCGCAAAGCGCTCCCGCTCCGTCGGCGACGCCCAGATCGTCGTCAGCCGATTGCGCGGCACGCGGCTGCGCAGATAGGGATCGCGTTCGCCCGCGATGCGCTGCATCGTCCAGTCCACCCCCAGGCGGTTGTAGCAGGAGCGCTCGGCGCAGCCGGCGATGACGACGCCGTCGGCGAGCTTGCGACTGATGACATAGTCGATGAGCGAAGGCGGCGCCATGGCGACGCACGGCAGTTCCACGCAGTCGCCGCGGCGCCCGCGCGCGGCACCGTGCGCGCACGCGAAGATCAGCACGCGCGCCGGGCCGGCAAGCCCGGCGGCGACCGTTTCCGTCCGCTCGCGCAGCTGCGCCAGCGTGAAGTCCGGCAGATCGATGCCGGTCTTCAGTTCGCGGTCCGGCGGAACGGTGTCGATGACGGGCAGGCGCCGACGCAGATGCCGCAGCTGACGCAGTTGGCGGCATTGACGGCGGCCTGCTGCAAGAACGGCCGTCCGTCGGTCCGGCCGACCAGCCGCACCGCCTCGTAGGGGCAATCCTCGACGCAGCGCCCGCAGCCGTTGCAGTGATCGAGCGCGACGACCGCGGGCCGCGGCTTGCGGAACGGCGGCAGCCACGGCAGCACCGCGAGCATGAAACTGAAGCCGCCGAGCAGGGCCCAGACCGCCCCGCGAGACCAGATGTCGGCCAGGGGATAGAGCACGAAGTAGAACCAATCGAGGCCGATGTTGTTCGGCACCTTGCTGAGATCGGCGGGCCCCTGGCTCAGCGCCGGCTTCCAGATCGACACCGCCAGCAGCGCCACCAGCACCATGACCGCAAGCGCGCGCGGCGGGTTCACCTTCGGTCGGGAGATGCGCAGGATGTGAACCCACATGATGAACAAGAGAAACAGCGGAACGGCGATGTGCATGAAGACCAGGAGCGTGAAGAAGCGGTCGTTCAGGCTGCCGGGCGAAAGGAAATTGCGCGCGATCGGTTCGCCGAAAATCGGCAGCCAGTCGAGCAACTCGCTGCTGGCGATCGCCACGTATTGCGCGAACTTGTCCCACACCAGCCAGTAGCCGGTGATGCCGGACGCATACAGCAGCCACACGATCGGCAGGCCGGTGAACCAGGAGAACCAGCGGGCACCGCGATAGCGGTCCAGCGCGAACTCGCGCAACATGTGGATCCCGAGCACGACCACCATCAGGTCGGAGGCATAGCGGTGGAAGCTGCGCATGATTCCGCCCGCGAACCACTGCGCATGCGTGATCGACTCCACCGACTCATAGGCGTCGACCACGCCGGTGTCGAAGAAGATGAAGAGATAGATTCCGCTGACCGCGACGATCCAGAACAGGAAAAAACCGAGCGCTCCGAGTTGCGCCAGCGGATTGAATTTCGGCCCGAATGCGCGATCGGCGCCGCGCTCGACAAATTCAAAGCCGGCTCTCAGCCATGAGCGCACGTGACCGTTCCGTTTCACTGAATGCGTCGTCCCGGTCAGGCGCGACGGCTGTGCAGCCAGGCGCGCGAGATGACGACCGCCGTGGCGCCGAGCGAGATGACGCCGGTGAGTATGCTCATCACAATAGCGTAGCTGATACGATAGCGGCCCTGATTTGGATCATACACGGTGCACAGGAAGCGGACGCGGTCGATCAGTCCGTCAATGTTGAGGAACGTACCGACGGTTCCGTACACCGTCTCCTTGAGCGGTTCCATGAACATCTGGATGGGAAAATCGTCACCGTAGACCTGGCGATAGACGCGGCCGTCGCGATCCACAATCGTCGTTTGCGAGGTGTGCAGGAAGCCGCCGCCGCTCTTCACGAAGCTGAAGCCTACCTCTTGCGCCAGCGCCGACACCGCCGCCTCATCGCCACTCAGGAACCGCCAATTGGGCAGATCGACACCCTGGGCGCGGGCAAAGGCGGCCATGCGCATCGGCGTGTCGTTGCGCGTGTCGAAGCCGACGGTCACGACGTTAAAGCGTTCCGCCCCGATCACCCGCTGGGCTTCCTCGACTGCCCGCCGCAACCGCTGCGTCAGCATCGGGCAAACGTGGCTGCAGCTCGTGTAGATCAGGCTCACGACCAGCGGCTTGCCGCGCAGCTCTGCAAGCGACAGCGTTCCGCCCTTGGCATCGATGAAGCGGTGGTCGCCGAGATTGCGGCCGATCGCCTGCTGGCTGACCGCGAGCGAGCGGTCGGGGTCAAGCACGGCGACCGCGGGCCGCGGCTCGGCATCGGCATGGCGGGCGAAACCCGGTGTCACGGCAAGGAGCGCGGCGGTCACCAATGCGGGTTTGGCAAGGAAGCGGATCATGCCGCGCTCATCCGATTGCGGCATCAAGAATGATGCCGAGAACCAACAGCGTGAGCTGGATCAGCGACGCCTTGAAATTGTCCATTGCCGCCTTGCGATCCGGCGCGCGATACAGCCGCCAGCTTCGCCACACGAAATAGCCGCCGCCCGCGGCCGCGCACAGGCCGTAGAGCCAGCCGAGCCCGAAGCCGAGCGGTACGAGCGACAGCGCCAGCAGCGCCGCCGCATGCAGCAGCACGACCAGCGTCCAGACCCGGTCGGCGGCGACGATCGGCAGCATCGGCACGCGCGCGGCCGCATAGTCGGCATGCCGCGCCGCCGCGAGACTCCAGAAATGCGGCGGCGTCCACAGGAACATGACGAGCGCAAGCACGACCGGCACCGCCTGCGGCGCCGGATCGACCGCGGCGGCGCCGGCAAGCACGGCGAAGCTGCCGGCAAGTCCGCCGACGACGATGTTCCACACCGTCCGCCGCTTCATCCAGACGGTGTAGACGACGCCGTAGGTGAAGGCGCCGAGGAACACGTAGATCGCCGCCACCACCCCGCCGGTTGCCGCGGCGAGCGCAAGCGATGCCGCAAGCAACACGCCGAACGACAGCAGCCACCAGCCGTTGGCACAAAGATCGCCGGTGGCAAACGGACGGCCGCGGGTGCGCGTCATCCGCGCGTCGATGTCGCGATCGTAATAGTGGTTGAACGCGCCCGCGGCCCCCGCGCCGCCGAGCACGGCGAGCGCGAACAGCGCCGCCGCGGTCGGCGCCAGCGCGGGGCCCTCGGCCGCCGCCATCCCGGCGACGGCGCTGGCCGCAATCGCAACCCCGATTCGCAGCTTCAGCAGCGAAAGGATCCGAGCGGCTGCGATGGACACGGATGACATCGGTTTCTCCCTGGACCGCGGAAGGGGGCCCGATGGCCGGGCCCCTCCGTGAGGGTCAACGCAGCGGCCACACCGCCGAGAGATACTTCCAGTTGACGTAGTAGTAGAGCATGAAGCTCACGAAGAAGACGCCGACCAGGATGATCGTGCCGGGCAACTTCACCGTCGCGTGGCTGCCGTACTTGGCGACGTTGGCGGCGGCAGCGGCGGTGGTGGTGACCGGGAACTGCCAGGCGGGCTTGGCCGGATCGACGCGCTTGCCCCACAGCACCGAGGCGACCACCACGACGACATAGATGATGCCGCCGAGCGCCGCGAGCACGGCGAAGACGCCGTTCAATCCCATCATCAGGAACGCGCCGGCCGAGAACTCATAGGGGATGGCGGCGTCGGTCAGCGTCATGTCCCAGTGGCGGCGGGGAACGCCGAGCGTACCGGCCCCCATCATGAACAGGGCGATGCCGCCCGCGCCGATGCCGAACAGGTACGGCTGGATCTTGGCAAGGCCCGGGAACACCACCTCGCGCCGGAAGATCAACGGCAGCACGAGATAGGTGGCCGCCATGAACGCCAGCGTCGTGCCGGCGACCACGGTGCCGTGGAAGTGGCCCGGCACATAGAGCGTGTTGTGCATCAACAGGTTGATCTGCTCGGTGCCGAGCACGACGCCGGAGATGCCGCCGATGAAGCCGAACATCACCAGCGACAGGAACATGCCGGAAAAGGCCGGATTGCCCCACGGCGCCTTGCGCAGCCACTCGAACGCGCCCTTGGTGAAGCCGTTGCGCCGCTGCGCCGCCTCGATCGCGCCCGGCACGGTCAGGCCGTGGATCATGCTGCCGAGCACGGCGAGATACATGGCGTAGCTCGTGTTGAACACCTTCCATTCCGAGCTGATGCCCGGCTCGACCAGCAGATGGTGCGCCGAGGCGAGCTGCAGGAACAGGATGTACATCAGGAACGCGGTGCGGCTCACCTTCTCCGACAGCGGCTGGGCGCCGACGGTGAGGGCCGCGATCGCATACCAGAGCGCGACATGCGCGGAGACGTTGATCTGCTGGGACGAATGTCCCATGCCCCACCACACGACCTTGTACATCAGCGGGTCAATGTTGCTGACAAGACCGACCGACCAGAGGAAGGTGGGAAGCAGGATCACGGCGCCGGATGCGATCGTGTAGACGGCGATGATCGCCGCCGTGATCGCGCCGAAGGTCACGAGCGGCACCGAGCCTTGATACGTCCGCTCCTCCTTGGCGATGACGAGGGTGGCGAAGAAGATGCCGACGCCGACCAGCGCTCCGACTGCGAACAGGATCAGGCCCAGATAGAAGTGGGGCGCCGCCTTCATCGGCGGATACGAGGTGAACATCACCGTCGAATCGCCCTGCAGCACGGCCACGTTGGCCATCGCCGCACCGAGCACCATCAAAAGGAATGCGAGCCAGGCGAGCCTCGGCGTCGCCAGGCGCGAATTCAGCAGCACGGCGGACGCGAAATAGAGAATGGCGATCTCGAAGAAGATGATCCAGAACAGCAGCACGTTGGCGCCGTGTCCGGTGAGCACGAGATAGAACCATTCCGCCGGCAGAAGGTGCACGGCGGGCCAGCGCGTAAGCGCCACCAGGAGGCCGAACAGGCCGCCGACGGCGAGAAAGATCACCGCGGCGACGGCGTTGGCGATGATGAGGCGCTGCGCCGCGAGATCCACCCTCAATCCGGTGAAGGGGCAGGTGCGGAATTGCGCGGCGTAGCCGGCGAGTGCGCGGCCGGAGGCAGCTTCGGTGATGGTGCTCATGGCTTCGCCCTATTGGGAACGTTCGACGACGTAGATCTTGCCGGTCATCTGGTGATGGCCGATGCCGCAAAACTCGTTGCAGACAATGCCGAATTGCCCGGTCTGATCGGGCGTGACGGTGAGCACGTGCTCGTAACCGGGATGCACCTGGATGTTGATGTTGACCGGCTGCAGCGAGAACCCGTGCTGCCAGTCGACCGAGGAGATGTGCAGCCGATAGCTCTGGCCCTTCTCCAGCTCCAGCACCGGCCACCACTCCCACAGGCGGCCGAGCAGATAGACGTCGGAGCCCGCGGGCGGACGCACGACCGGAACGCCGGTCTTGCCTTCCTCGCGCACCTTGTACTTCTGCGCGAAGTCCTCGGTCTTGGCCATGAAGGTTTCCGGGATCACCCGGTAGGCCTCGTTGGACAGGTTCTGCTTGCCGACGATGTGCCAGGCGATCATCGTGCCGAACATCGCCAACCCCCAGAGGAAGGCGAGGACGGTCCAGATCAATTCGACGCGTTCGACTGGTTCCTTCCACCAGATTCGCTGGACGGGCGGTGTGACGGCCATGTTGACACCCTCGATGCTTCTTCTGCGCTATCGACCCACGGTCACTTCGCGATCGGAATTGACGCCACTTCCATCACCCCCCACAGCGTGTAGAGCACGGTCGGGATCGCCACTCCGAGGAACAGAAGGAGAAACGGATTGTCGAGCACGCGCTGCATGAACGGCACTTGCTCGTCTTGTTCGGCTTCGCCTTTCGACGACATGGGCATGCTCCGGATTTCGCGTCGCTGTGATGCGAACATCTAGGCCAATTCGTTCCGGCAGCACTTGACTTGAATCAAGCCGCGTGCGCTTGCGGCATAGCAATATTCGAGCGCAAATCCTGCGCGCGGCGCCCGATGCAGGAGGCCGAATGCCGAGCATGATCAAACGCGGAATTGTGGTTGCCGGACTGTCGCTTGCGGCGATCGTTGCCGCCTCGGCCGCTTCGCTCTTCTTCGCACCGCCCCGCTCCGATGCCGGGCGCGACGCAAGACCGGCAAGCGTGACACTGATCTATGTCGGCGCCGAGGACTGCGCGCCCTGCCGCGCCTGGCGGCGCGACGGCTGGCCGCAGTTCGCCGCCTCATCCGAATTCCGGCGGCTTGCGTACCGCGAGGTGGTCGCGCCGAAGTTGTTCCAGCTCCTGAACGACGAACATTGGCCCGACGATCTGCGCCGCTATCGCGACCGGCTCGACCGCTCGTCGGCGGTACCGCTGTGGTTCGTCGTGGCCGACGAAGAGCTGGCGCTCACGGCGCGCGGGCTGCGCGAGTGGAGCGAGCGCGCGCTGCCGACCATTCGATCGCTTCTGCGCTGACGCCGTCAATCGATCGGCGCGACCCGCCGGCGGGGCGGCCCTTTCGCCGCCAGCGGGCCGGCGAATGCGTCGGCGTTCTTGTCCTCGGTCGCGGCATCGCCGTCGCCGATCCGATCGAGTCCGAGCCGCGGCCACAGCGCATCGACCCGGCGCACAACTTCGGGCGTCATGGCGAGGACTCGTCCCCAGTCGCGCGACGTCTCCTCGCCGATCTTGACGGTGGCATCGATGCCAAGCTTGCCGCCGAGCCCCGACACCGGCGAAGCGAAATCGAGGTAATCCATCGGCGTGCGATCGATCAGCAGCAGATCGCGGGCGGGATCGGCGCGCGTGGTCAAGGCCCAGACCACATCGCTCCAGCGGCGTGGATCGATGTCGTCGTCCACGACCACGACGATCTTGGTGTAATTGAACTGCGGCAGCATGCCCCAGAGCGCCAGCATCACGCGCCGCGCCTGTCCGGCATAGCGCTTGCGGATCGACACCACGGCCATGCGGTACGAGCACGCGGCCGGCGGCAGCCAGAGATCGACCACTTCCGGAATCTGCCGCCGCACCAGCGGCACGAACAAGTCGTTGAGCGCGGCGCCGATGATCGAAGGCTCGTCGGGGGGCCTGCCGGTGAAGGTCGAGACATAGATCGGATCGCGGCGGGCGCTGATCGCCGTCAGCCGCAGCACCGGAAACCGCTCGACCGCATTGTAGTAGCCGGTGTGGTCGCCATAGGGACCCTCGAGCGCCGTCTCCGCCGGCGCGATCCAGCCTTCCAGCACGATTTCCGCATCCGCCGGCACCAGCATCGGCACCGTCAACGCCCGCGCGAGCCGCGGCCGCTCGCCGCGCAGCACGCCGGAGAAGCGCAATTCGGACAGCGTCTCTGGCAGCGGCAACACGGCCGAGAGCGTGGTTGCCGGATCGGCGCCGATGGCGACCGCGACCGGCATGTCCCGACCGGTCGCGGCCCACAGCGCACGGTGCCTGGCGCCGCCCCGATGTTCGAGCCAGCGCACGATGGCGCGGTCACGGCCGAGCACTTGCATGCGATAGATGCCGACGTTGTAGCGCTCGGACGCCTCCGAATCGGGCGGTCGCGTCACGACCAGCGGCCAGGTGATCAACGGCGCCGGCTCGCCCGGCCAGCAGGTCTGGATCGGCAGCGAAGCCAGATCGAGATCATCGGCGCGCCACACCTGCTGCTGCACCGGCGGCCGCTCGACCAGTGCCGGACGGGTGGCGAGCGCGGCCTTGACCAGGGGCCAGCGCGACAGCGCGTCGCGCCAGCCGTTGACGGGTGCGGGCTCGCGCAGTTGCGCCAGAAGTTCTCCGACCTCGCCGAGCCGTTGCGGCTTGACGCCGAGGCCCGCGGCAACGCGCTCGCGCGTGCCGAACAGATTGACCAGCACCGGCATGGTCGCCGCGCGCTGCGGCGCTACCGGATGCTCGAACAGCAGCGCCGGTCCACCCTGCGTCAGCACACGGCGATGGACTTCGGTCATGTCATGCACGACCGATACCGGTTCGCTCACCCGCGCCAGCGCTCCCGCACGATCGAGGTATTGCAGGAACGATCGCAGATCGCGAAAGCAGGGCAGATCGCGCATTGTCGGCACGACAGCCCGCCGCCGCCGGTCGGTCCTTGACCGAAGGCAAGGCGCCGATCGGCCGGTCCGCGGACAAGGCTCGGCATGGGCGAATCTGCAACGATGCGGCATGTCCCGGCGGCGGTGCGGCTTGGGCTCTGGCCTGTTCCGCTGCCGCTCATTGCCCTTGCCATCGAACGGCTCGTGCGCTCGATCGCGTGGCGTCACCCGGCATTGTTCGAGCGCCTGGGCGCGCACGCGGGCAAGCGGATTGCGCTGCGTGCGGTCGACCTGCCGTTCGTGATCGCCTTGACGCTCGATCCGGCCGATCCAGCGGTGTCGGTCGTGCGTGCGGACGAAAGAGGCGATGAGGAGGCCCGCATCTGCGGTCCGCTTGCCGCGCTGATCGGGCTTGCCAACGGCCGTTATGACGGAGACGCGCTGTTCTTTTCCGGTGACCTGTCCATCGAGGGCGACATCGAAGCGATTCTTGCGCTGCGCAACGCGCTTGATGATGCCGAGATCGACCTCCTG
>Ga0073934_10002511_pt1 | contig 37842 bp, 33 predicted proteins | sample LarsenN4metaG_FD_76834 | JGI IMG/M metagenome (GOLD analysis project Ga0073934, IMG submission 76834) | Hot spring sediment bacterial and archeal communities from British Columbia, Canada, to study Microbial Dark Matter (Phase II) - Larsen... ... | reverse complement strand
TAACAGGCTCAAGGACTTCAGGCGTATCGCCACGCGTTATGACAAGCTCGCGCGAAACTACCTGGCTTCTGTCTGCCTGGCGGCGGCCATGGTATGGTGGATTTAATGAGTCTGGACCCTAGCTTCGGCGCTGCCGGCTCGCGAGCCAGGCCTTCATGAACCGGTAATAGGTTCCTTCCGCGTTGGCGACGGCCAGCAGGAAACCCTCCCGGCCGTCCAGGAAGCCGGCGCGCAACACGTAAATTCGCAGAAACGCAAACAGCCCCCGGACTATTCCGGTGGCGAACCAGACCTTTCGCCCGGATGCGACGATATTGTCGGCTCCCAGGGTGGAGTAGAGGTTGAATTTCTCGATCGAGTCCTCGAGACGGTCGACGGGATAGTGCAGGATCAAGCCCGGCAGCGTTTCCACGGTCCCATCCAGGATCACATGGTCGTGCCCCTGCGCGTCAGTCCAGCGGCCCTTGTCGCGCCGGAACAGCCGCATCACGTAGTCGGGATGCCAGCCTGAATGCCGGATCTGGCGGCCGCAAAACATCGACAGGCGTGAAATCCGGTAACCGTCGGCCGTCCCGTTCTGGACCGCGTCCCTGATTGCGGCCGCCAGCTCCGGGCTCACCACCTCGTCGGCGTCCAGCCACAACACCCAATCCGCCTCGACAAGCGACAGCGCAAAATTCTTTTGTGGCCCGAAGCCGAGCCATTCGTGATAGGTAACGCGGGCGCCCTTGGCGCGCGCAATCTGCACGGTATCGTCACTGCTGCCGGAATCGACGACGACGCGCTCGTCGCAGAAGCCGAGGCTGTCGAGACAATCGCCGATGTGAGCGGCATTGTTCTTGGTGATCGTGATGGAAACGAGACGTGGCATCGGCTAACCCTTCGGAATGACGGCTTTCAGATTAGCATCGGGCATCGCGCGCCTCCATTCATCCGCTCCGATTGCTGCGTGCCCCGCCCGCACGGACGCTCCATGCGTATCGGCCGTCGTTTGTTGCCGGGTTGAATGAATGCCGCAGATCCGCATGGTCGTCACCGGAACGCAGGGTCAACTTGTCCGGTCGCTGCTCGAACAGGGCCCGACGGAAGGGACCGATGTCATCGCGGTCGGGCGTCCCATCCTCGATCTGACCAAGCCGAACACGATCGAGGGCCCTATTGCCACCGCGCGGCCTCAGGTGCTCGTGAGCGCCGCCGCCCACACTGACACCGAACTCGCCGAGATCGAACCGGATGTTGCGGAATCGATCAATGTCCGCGGCGCTGCCGCCGTGGCCCGATGCGCCGCCAGGCTGGATATTCCGATCATCCATCTGTCGACCGCCTACGTGTTCGATGGACGAAAGGCCACGCCATATCGGGAGTCCGATCCGGTCGCTCCCTTGAATGCCTATGGGCGCACGAAGTGGCGCGGCGAAGTCGCAGTCGCCATCGCGCAGCCCCGCCATGTCATCTTGAGAACCTCGATGATCTACGCTCCGTTCGGGCGGAACTTCCTGACGGCCATGCTCAGACGTGCTGCCGACGGCGCAAAGGTCGCCGTGGTGGACGACCAGCTCGTCAACCCAACCGCCACGCACGATCTGGCCGCCGGCATCCTCACCGTCGCCCGCAACCTCGTCCGCGGCGCTGGCGGGCCGCGCGCCTTCGGGGTGTTCCACATGGCCGGAGCGAAGACCGCCACGCCGGCGGAGTTTGCGGCCGCGATCTTCGCGGCAGCGGAGGCCCGCGGCGGGCCTTCGGCGCGGGTGGTGCCGATCTCGAGCGCACAGTATCAAACCCGCGTCAAGCGACCGCCGAATTCGGTTCTGGACTGCACAAAGGTGGCCGATATCCACGGCGTCGCGCTGCCGCCATGGCAGCCATCGCTTCAGGCCTGCATGGATCGGCTCACCGGTGCGGTTCGCTGATTGCGTCTTGGCCGCCGAAGCGCAGGACCCGGCGAGTTGCACGGTCAGGACAGTATGATATTCATGGCCCGCGTGTGAGACGGACGGATGCCCGGATGGCCAAAGAGCAGATTTCCGCGCACGAACAGTTCGATCGCGGCGCGGCTGCAAAAGCACCGAGCGAGCACTCGTTTGGCGTCGTCTTCACGGTCGTGCTGGCGCTGATCGGACTCTGGCCGGTCATCGACCGTGAGCATCCGCGCTATTGGTTCCTGCTTGCGGCGGCCGTCCTTCTGGCCGTGACGTTTCTGGTGCCGCGCATCCTGCACTATCCCAATCGTCTCTGGTTTCACTTCGGGTTGCTTCTGCACAAAATCGTTTCGCCGCTGGTGCTGGGGATCATATTTTACGCGACTGTCGTTCCCACCGGCTTCCTGATGAGACTCAGAGGCCGGGATCTGCTGCGGCTGAAGCGGGACCCGGATGCCCCCAGTTACTGGATCGAACGCACCCCGCCCGGCCCCGATCCGAAATCGATGACTGCCCAGTTCTAGGAGACTGCTTGGTGACCGAGCGTGAGAACCCGGCGGTCGATGCCATCCGCTCTTCGGAGGCATGAGACGTTCATGCGCGTGCTCGGCATCTCAGCGTTTTACCACGACAGCGCGGCTGCCCTGGTCGATGACGAGCGGATCGTCGCCGCCGCTCAGGAGGAACGCTTCACCCGCAAGAAACAGGATTCCGGATTTCCCCGCAAAGCCATCGAGTACTGCCTTGCCGAGGCCGGCTGCCGGCTTTCCGACCTCGATTACGTGGTGTTCTACGACAAACCCTTCCTGAAATTCGAACGCCTGCTCGAAACCTACGTGGGAATGGCGCCCCGGGGCTTCAAATCGTTCCGGGTCGCGCTGCCGGTTTGGATCAAGGAGAAGCTGTTTCAGAAGAGCCTCCTAGGTAATGCGCTGCGTGAACTGTCCCCCGACTTCGACTGGCAGAACAGGCTCCTGTTCACCGAGCACCATCTCTCGCATGCGGCGTCCGCGTTTCTGGCGTCGCCGTTCAAGCGCGCCGCCGTGCTGACGATGGACGGCGTGGGAGAATGGACGACGACATCACTGTGCCAGGGCGCCGACAGCAACGTTCAGATTCTCAAGGAGATCCACTTTCCGCATTCGCTCGGCCTGCTGTATTCCGCCTTCACCTACTACACCGGGTTCAAGGTCAATTCCGGCGAATACAAGGTGATGGGGCTCGCACCCTACGGCGAGCCGCGCTACGCCAAGCTCATCCTGGACAACATCATCGACGTCAAGCCGGATGGCAGCTTCCGCCTCGATATGAGCTATTTCGACTATTGCACCGGCTTGCGGATGACCAATGAGAAGTTTGCGGCGCTGTTCGGCCAGCCCGCCCGCCAGCCCGAGAAGGAGTTGCTGACCAACTTCCATATGGACGTGGCGGCGTCCATCCAGGCGGTGATCGACGACATCGTTCTGCGGCTGGCCCGCTCCATCAGGGCGGATACCGGCGAACGGTATCTATGCCTCGCCGGCGGTGTTGCGCTCAACTGCGTCGCGAACGGCAAGGTCCATCGCGAAAACATCTTCGACGAAATCTGGATCCAGCCGGCCGCCGGCGACGCCGGTGGCGCGCTCGGAGCCGCCCTCGCCGGTCTGCACATGTACGGCGGCGTTCCGCGCAGGGTGAACGGCTCGGACACGATGCAGGGTGCGTATCTCGGTCCGGAATTCCGGCCGAAGGAAACCGAAGCAAGGCTCGAACAGGCAGGCGCACGATTCGTCGTGCTGCCGGAACACGAACTCGTCGACCGGACGGCCCACGCCCTTGCCGACAGCAAGGCCGTCGGCTGGATGCAGGGCAGGATGGAGTTCGGCCCGCGCGCGCTCGGAAACCGCTCGATCCTGGCCGATCCGAGATCGCCCTCGATGCAGAAGACGCTCAATCTGAAGGTGAAATACCGCGAAAGCTTCCGGCCCTTTGCGCCGAGCGTGCTGCGCGAAGACACATCGAAGTGGTTCGAGCTCGATGCGGACAGCCCCTACATGCTCCTGGTCGCGCCGGTGCGTGAGGACCTTCGGCGCACAATGACCGAGGATGAGCGGACCCTGTTCGGGATCGAGAAGCTGAACGTGCCGCGCTCCACGATTCCCGCCGTGACTCATATCGACTATTCCGCCCGCGTCCAGACCGTCCACGCCAATACCAACCCGCTCTACTATTCGCTGATCTCGCGCTTCAAGGAACTCACCGGCTGCGGCGTCCTGGTCAACACCAGCTTCAACGTGCGCGGCGAGCCCATCGTCTGTACGCCGGAGGACGCCTTCCGCTGCTTCATGGGAAGCGATATCGACGTGCTGGCCGTCGGAAATTGCTTCCTGCGGAAGGAAGACCAGAACCCGGACCTGCGCCTCGATTACAAGGATGCCTTCGAGCTGGACTGAAGCGCGCCTGCCTATCGCTTGGCTGACTGCCGTTGCCGTTCGACAATCCCGGTCGTGCTGTGCCCCGGCAACAGGGGGACCAGAACGACGGTGCCGCCATCGGCCTCGACCAGTTCGCGACCCACCACCTCCTCCAGCCGATAATCGGCACCTTTGACCAGCACGGCCGGCTTCACGCGGCGCAGGAGCTCGATCGGGGTATCCTGCTCGAACACAACGACGATATCCACCGCTTCAAGCGCTGCCAGAACCTCGGCCCGGGCCTGTTGATCCTGCACCGGGCGATCCGGGCCCTTGAGCCGTTTCACCGAGGCATCGCTGTTGAGCCCGACGACGAGGCGGTCGCAGGCCGCGCGCGCCTCGGTCATCAGCTTCACGTGCCCGGGATGCAGCAGGTCGAAGCAGCCATTGGTGAATCCGATCCGCAGCCGTTGCCGGCGCCATTCGGCAAGCCGCTCGTCCAGCACGGACCAGTCGAAGACGACCTTTTCCTCAGGCGCCAGCGAGGCCGCCGGCAAGATCCGCGAGCGCAGCTCGGCGGCGGACACCGTTGACGTGCCGCGCTTGCCGACCACGACCGCGGCGGCGGCATTGGCGGCCCGCGCCGCAGATTCGAAATCGACGTCGGCGGCGAGCATCACCGCCATCACCGCAGCAACCGTGTCGCCTGCGCCCGAGACGTCGCGCACTTTCACTGGATAGGCCGGGATATGAAGGGTGCCGTCTCGATCGCTGTAGAGCGTCATGCCCTCCTCGCTGCGGGTGACCAGCACGGCAGCGCCGCCGACGATCTCCGACAGCCGTTCGGCCGCCGCTGCAACGTCCGCATCACCCCGCACCGGGCAGCGCGTGGACTCGGCCAGTTCCTTGAGATTTGGCGTCACCAGCGCGGCCCCGCGATAGATGCTGAAATCATCCCCCTTGGGATCGACAACCACCGGCTTGCCCAGTTCCCTCGCCTTGTCGATGATCGTGCGGATCACGACCTGGCCGAGGATGCCTTTGGCGTAGTCGGACAGTACGACGGCATCCACGCGCGGCAGCGCAAGCATGCAAGCCTTGATCAGCGACTGTTCGATATCGGACCTGAGCGGCGCCGCCAGCTCCCAATCCGCGCGCAGCAGATGGGTCGAATGGTGATCCGATACGAACCGCACCTTGCGCGTCGTCGGCCGCGTCGAATCGACCATCAGGTGCGTCTCGATCGACGGATAGTCCTCGACGAACGCCCGGCCCAGCACCCTACCGGCCTCGTCTTCGCCGATGACGCCGACGAAGATGCACCGCGCTCCCAGGGCCGCAATCCCCCGCGCGACGTTGCCGGCGCCACCGAGCAGCTGCTCCTCACGCCCGACCGCCACCACGAGCGTCGGTGCCTCGGGCGATACCCGCGAGACCTCGCCGTAGACGAAGTGGTCGAGCATGAGATCGCCCACGCAGAGCACCGTCGCGTCGGCCAACTTCGCCAGCTGCTGGTCGATCGGATTCATGATTTACCCGGTTTGCGGGCCATCACCGGTAACGGTCCGGTTGATTGAGGTACCTGCCGACATACAGGCCCACCGCATCCTCCAGCGGCATGAAGCCGCTATTGTACCCGGCGCGGCGGAGCTTCTCGACCCTGGCCTCGGTGAAATACTGGTAGCGATCGCGGATCGCGGGCGGCATCTCGATATATTCGATCTCCGGCGGGCGCCCAAGCGCTGCGAGCATCGCCACCATGAGGTCGCGGAAGCTGCGAGCGACGCCGGTGCCGACATTGAAGATGCCGGACACCGACGGCGTCTCCAGCAGCCAGCGCACGACCGCGACCGCGTCATCGACGTAGATGAAGTCGCGTCGCTGTTCGCCGTCCGCGACGTCGTCGCGATAGGATTTGAACAGGCGGATCGGCTTGCCTGCCCTGGCCTCGTCAAAACGCTTGGCGACGAGGCTCATCATCTCGCCCTTGTGATATTCGTTGGGGCCGAACACGTTGAAGAATTTGAGGCCCGCCCACTGCGGAGGCAACTTGGCGCGCCTGGCCGAGCGCTCGATCACCGCGAGATCGAACAGATGCTTGCTCCAGCCGTAGAGGTTCAACGGCCTGAGCCGCTCGAGGGCTTCGGGCGACTCGTCGTCGAAGCCCTCAGCGCCGTCGCCATAGGTCGCGGCCGACGAGGCATAGATGAACGGGGTGCGCGTGCTCGCGCACCAGTCGAGCAGTCGCAATGGCAAGCGGAAGTTGCAGTCGAGCACGCGGTCCGCATCGGTTGCCGTCGTCTCGGAGATCGCGCCGAGGTGAATGACGGCATCAAGCTTGCGGTCGTCGAGCCAATCGAACAGCTCTCCGGGAGGGACGACATCGGCCAGCCGGCGCTTGCTCAGGTTGCGCCATTTGTCGCCATTGCCGAAGACGTCGTTGACGGCGATGTCGGTACGGCCGGCCTCGTTCAGACTGGCGATGACGTTGGACCCGATGAAACCGGCCCCACCGGTGACGAGCAGCATCCTACCGTACCCACTTCGGCCGCCGACAAGGTGGCGGCTCTCCCCTTTGCCCCAGAGCGCTTGGCGGTGCAACGTGCTGAGGTTTCAGGGCCGCAGCCAACCCGTCGAGCCGGACAGTGCAGACGGCGGACCCAGCCGTTGCTCAGCAGTCAACAGAGGGTGAATCCAGGCTCGCCAGGATAGCAATGAACCAAGGTTCGCAAATTTCGGCACCGGCTGCTGCAGATGAGCGGCCAATCCTGCTGGTCCCCTACATGTGGATTGGCGATTTTGTGCGCTGCCATACCGTCATCAGATTGTTGAACCAGCGCTTTCCCGGCCGGCCGGTCGACGTTCTGGCGACCCGGCTGGTATCGCCGCTGCTCGACTACATGCCCGGGGTGCGGAAGGGGATCGTGGTCGACCTGCCCCGAAAGCGGCTGGCATGGGGCCAGCACAAGGCCCTGGCGCGCCGCCTGAGCGAGGAGAGGTACGGGTGGGCCCTGGTAATGCCCCGGACGTGGAAATCGGCGCTGGCGCCCTTCCTGGCGGGAATCGGGCAGCGGACTGGATTCATCGGTGAGGCCCGCTTCGGGCTGCTGAACGACCTGCGCTGGGGGGAACGCGCATTGGCGCGCATGATCGACCGCTGTGCCAGCCTGACCCTGCCCTACGGTCATGAACCACCCCGGGAATGGCCCCACCCGCAGCTTGTCGTGCCCAGGGACGAGATCGAGGCCTGGCGGCAGCGCGCTGGGGCCGGCACGGACCGGCCCGTCGTGGCCTTTGCGCCGGGTGCGGTCGGCCCGTCCAAGCGATGGACCGCCTATGCCGAATTGGCCGGGCGCCTGGCCGCGGACGGTATTCAGGTCTGGGTGCTGGGCGGACCGGACGAGAAGGCCCTGGCCGGCGAGATCGTCGGGCGTTCCCCCGGCCATATCCGCGATTTCACCGGTCCGGACCTGCGCAACGCCATCCTGGCATTGGCAGCCGCCGACGCCGCCGTCTCCAACGATTCCGGGCTGCTGCACGTCGCGGCGGCGATCGGCACGCCGGCGATCGGGATTTTCGGGCCGACCAGCCCGTGGCATTGGGCGCCGCTCAACCCGATCGCGGCGATTGTCGAAACCGAGACTGCGTTGAGCTGCCGGCCCTGTCACAAACCGACATGCCGGCTGGGTCACCACCGCTGCATGCGCGACATCGCGGCCGAGCGGGTGTTTGCACTGACCACCCGGACGCTGGCAGCCAAGTCAGGCTGACCGCCTCACGCGACCCGCGCGACAGCGGCCGCCACATCCGCCACCGCCGGCACCTCGCCCTTGCCGCCGACCACCGCGATCGGCCCCTGGCCGATCGGGCCGGTGAGATCCGGCTCGCTGCCGGCAAAGACCGCCACCAGCGGTACCCCGAGCGCTGCCGCGAGATGCAGGAGCCCGGTATCGACGCCGATCACGAGCGAAGCGCCGGCGATCAGGCGCGCGACCGCATCGAGCGGCCGCAGGTCCGGCACCTCGGCGGCCGGCACGGCCGCCGCAATCAACTGGCTGCGCTGGCGTTCGGCTTCGGTGGCCCATGGCAGCACCATGCCAAGACCGTGCGCCCGCAGCGCCTGTCCGAGCGCGATCCAGTGCTGCACCGGCCATTCCTTGTCCGGGCGGGCGGTCGCATGCAGCAGCACCGCATAGCGCTCCCGCGACGGCGGCGCCAGTTGCGTGCGATCGAGTCCGAAGTCCGGCGCCCCCTCCGGGGCATAGCCGAGCGCGAGGCCGGTCAAGGCCCGGTTGCGCGCGATGGCGTGCTGGTCGCGCGCGACGCGGTGGCGCACGTCGTAGAACAGCGATGCGGCGCGCTCGCGGACGCTGGCTGCGTCATAACCGTGCCGCCGGCCGCGTGCGACCCTGGTCACCAGCGCCGAGCGGACCAGTCCCTGCGTATCGATGACGGCAGCGTATTCCTTGGCGCGCAGTGCATGCGCGAACGACCTCATTTCGCACCAGGTCGAGCGGCTTGCGAGCGACCGGCGCCAGCGCCGCGATGCGACCGGTATGACCTCCCGCACGCCCGGGTGCAGGCGCACCAGCGGCGCGATCAGCTCCTCAACCACCCAGGAGAATCCGAGCCCGGGGCACCGGCGTATCGCCTCGGTCAGCGCCGGCATGTGGTGGATCACGTCGCCAAGGGACGAAGTCTTGACGAACAAAACACCCTCGGACATGACCGCCCGCTGCCCCCGGCTGATCCCGCCTCGCGAACCCTGCACTACGCCCCAGGGTCTTGGCACATATACGGCGATACCGGGCTTGTCACGGGGCGCCGGCGCGCGCATGCATGGCGCTAACGGGATTTTCAGGAGATTCTGGCAAGGCCCTGGGTCGGAGAGAGGACTAGGCCACAATGGCGATCCTGGTCACCGGCGGCGCCGGCTATATCGGCAGCCACATGGTGCACATGCTGGTTGACGCCGGCGAGCGCGTGGTCGTGCTCGACAACCTCTCGACCGGTTTCGAGTGGGCGGTGGCGAAGGGCGTTCCCATGGTCGTCGGCGATACCGGCGATCAGTTGCGGGTCGCCGCCCTGATCGCCGAGCATCGGGTCGATGCCATCATTCATTTCGCGGCCTCGATCGTGGTTCCGGAATCGGTGCGCGACCCCCTCGGCTACTACCGCAACAACACCATGAACTCCCGCGCCCTGCTCGAAGTCGCCGTCAACAGCGGCGTGCGCCAGTTCATCTTCTCGTCGACGGCGGCGGTCTATGGCAATGCCGAACGCGTGCCGCTCGACGAGGACGCGCCGCTCTCGCCGATGTCGCCGTACGGCAATTCCAAGCTGATGACCGAGACCATGATCCGAGACGTCGGCGCGGCACACGGCCTGCAATATGTCATTCTGCGCTACTTCAACGTCGCGGGCGCCGACCCGGACATGCGGACCGGCCAATCGACCGTGGGCGCGACCCATCTGATCAAGGTTGCAGTCGAGACCGCGCTCGGCATGCGCCCGCACATCGATGTCTACGGCACCGACTACGATACGCCCGACGGCACCTGCATCCGCGATTATATCCACGTGACCGACCTGGCGCGGGCGCATCTGTCCGCGCTCTCCCATCTGCGCAACGGCGGCTACAGCGCCACGCTCAATTGCGGCTACGGCCACGGTTACTCGGTGCTCGAAGTGATCGATGCCGTGAAGCGCGTCAGCGGCCGCGACTTCAAGGTCAATCGCGCCGGCCGCCGCCCCGGCGACCCGGCCGTGATCGTGGCCGATTCGGCACGCATCCGCGCGCAGCTCGGCTGGTCTCCGCAGCTTGACGACCTCGACACGATTGTCGGCCATGCGCTGGCCTGGGAGCGTCGCCTCGAAAGCGTGCGTAACGGCGTCAAGGTCCTCGGCCGGCGCGGTTGAACCGCGGTGGAGTTCCACCTCCGCACCGTTCTTTCAGCTTGAAAATTCAACCGGGGGCAGGCAAGGCATGCAGGCTCTTGCCTGGGCCCTTAACTGCGGCCGAGGCTTGTCACGGACGCGCAGCGGACGTCGAATGCTCAAGTCGCGACTGCAATCAGTCTTCTCCGATTCGTCCACCACCGTCGGGCTGGTGTGGAGACTGCTGGGCGAATACGGCGTCGCGCGGTGGCGCCGCTATGCCGTTGCGTTCTCGTTGATGGCACTTGGCGCCGCCGCCACGGCCTTCTCGGCCTACCTGATCGGAGACGTGGTCAACAAGGCCTATGTCAGCCGGGATTTTCCCGCGGTCGTCCAGATCAGCATCCTGGTGATGATCGTCTTTTCGCTGCGAGGCGCCACGGTCTACGGTCACCAGGTCATTCTTTCGCGCATCGGCAACAGCATCATCGCCGAGAATCAACGCCGGCTCTTCGACAAGCTTCAGCAACAGAATCTCGCCTATTTCGGTGAGCGCCACAGTTCCGAAATGCTGGCAAGGCTGACCAGCGGGGCCACATCGGCAAACGTGGCGATGTCGCTGATGATCAGCGCCATCGGCCGCGATTTTCTCACGTTGGCCGGCCTGACCGCCGTCATGGCCCTACAGGACCCCGTGCTGGTGCTGGTCGGATTGGTGATCGCACCCCCGATCATGCTGGGTCTGCGCAAATTGGTTCGTCGCATACGCACCGTCGCCATGAGCCAGTGGCTCGGGGGCGCCCGGACGCTGGAGACGCTCCAGGAGACCGTGCAAGGCATCCGCATGGTCAAATCGTTCACGCTCGAAGACCGGATGCGCGCACGCTTCCACGCCAACGTCGCCGCCGTCGAAGCGGATTCCAACAAGATGGCCCGCGTCAGCAATCGCACCGGCCCGTTGATGGAGTCGCTCGGGGGAATCGCAATTGCGATCGTCATCATCTACGCCGGCTATCGCGTCATCATCACCGGGGGCACGCCGGGCGAGTTCGTGTCGTTCATGACCGCATTTCTGCTCGCCTACGAGCCCGCCAAGCGGCTCGCGCGGCTGAACATCGATCTGAACGTCGCGCTGGTCGGCGTTCGGGTTCTGTTCGAACTGGTGGACGCGCCCGCCACCGAACCGGCGGACGACGACCGGCCGCCGCTGAAGGTATCCGCGGCCCGCCTGGAGTTCAGCAAGGTGAACTTCTCGTATCGCCGCGGCGAGCCGGTGCTGCGCAACATGTCGTTTGTGGCCGAGCCCGGCCGCATGACCGCGCTGGTCGGTCCGTCAGGCGGCGGGAAATCGACGGTCCTCAATCTGGTGCTGCGCTTCTACAACGTCGATAGCGGCGTGATCACGATCGACAATCAGGACATCGCATCGGTGTCGCTGCGTTCGCTGCGCAGCCAGGTGTCCTATGTCGGGCAGGACGTGTTCCTGTTCCGGTCGACGGTGCGCGAGAACATTGCCTTCGGACGCGAGGGCGCAAGCGAAGCGGACATCATCGCGGCCGCCAAGGCGGCGCAGGCGCACGACTTCATCATCGCGCTGCCGAACGGCTACGACACGCTGGTCGGGGAGCGCGGAACCGACCTTTCAGGCGGCGAGCGCCAGCGCGTGTCGATCGCGCGCGCGCTCGTGAAGAACGCTCCGCTGATCCTGCTTGACGAGGCCACCGCCTCGCTCGATTCGGAGTCCGAACACCAGGTCCAGAAGGCGATCGCGGAACTGTGCAGGGGGCGGACGACCATCGTCATTGCCCATCGCCTGTCCACCATCATGCATGCCGACCGTATCCTGGTGATCGAGGACGGTCAGATCACCGATTTCGGACGTCACGAGGAGTTGCTGCGCAAGGGGGGCCGCTACGCCTCGTTCTACCGCCTCCAGCTCCAGCAGCAGGAGCGGCGCGAGCCGATGGCGGCCGCCCACGCCGGGTAGCCGAACATGTTCGGGATCGCGCCCGGCCTTGGGCGCGCGGGTCGCCATGGATGACGCACCGATCCTCGTCGAGCGATGCACCGGCTACCGCGTGGTCACGCTCAACCGGCCGCAACGGCTCAATGCGTTCACCGAGCCCATGCACAAGGCGCTGCGCGACGCGCTGGCGGAAGCCGAAGCGGACGATACCTGCCGTGCCCTGTTGTTGACCGGCACCGGCCGCGGTTTCTGTTCCGGGCAGGACCTCAACGACCGCCTGTCCAAAGCCGGCGAAACGCCGGTGCTCGGCGGCGCGCTCGAAGCCTATTACAACCCGCTGATCCGCCAGTTGCGCGCGTTGCCGTTTCCGGTGGTGGCGGCCGTCAACGGCGTCGCGGCCGGCGCCGGCTGCAACATCGCGCTTGCCTGCGACATCGTGCTGGCGGCGCAGTCGGCGACGTTCGTCCAGTCGTTCGCCAAGATCGGGCTGGTCCCGGATTCCGGCGGCACCTGGATCCTGCCGCGCCTGATCGGACCGGCCCGTGCGCGGGCGCTCGCGCTCACCGCGGAGCCGGTGCCGGCGGAACGGGCCGAAGCCTGGGGCATGATCTGGAAGTCGATCGCCGACGGCGAACTGATGGCGGAGGCACACAGGCTGTGCCGGCACTTTGCCGCCGCGCCCACGCTCGGGCTGGCCTTGATCAAGCGCGCGCTTGACGCCGCCTGGGAGAACGATCTCGACGCACAGCTCGACCTCGAGCGGAAATTCCAGCGCGAGGCAAGCCTCAACCCGGATTACGCGGAGGGCGTTCGCGCCTTCCTTGAAAAACGTCCCCCGGTGTTCGCCGGCCGCAAGCCGCGTAGGTGATCAGCGCCGCCCGCGGGCGGGGCCCTTCTTCCCGCGCGACCGGCTGGCGGTTCGCGCCTTGAGCGCCCGCGGCAGGCGGCCGGCTTCGGCGAGCCGCATCGTCCAGTATTCCCAGGTCCGCCCGGTCACGTTCGGCAGCGCATTGAGCGTGCTGGCGAGCTTCACCTCGCCGGGCCGGAGCTTGTCGACCTTCCCCAGCAGGTGCGCCTGGAGCTGGTAGGTCGCATTCTGGCACATGAAGACGCAGCGCGAGACCAGCTCGCGGATGTCGCCTCCGACCACGGTTGCGCCATGGCGATTGAGCAGAAGCGCCGAATGCTGCCCGAGCGCGCGGGCGTGCGAGCGGCCTTCCTCCAGCGTGCGGACCAGCAGATTGGTGTCGCCGAACTCCTCGTACTGATCCCAGAACGGCGTCGTCTCGCCGGTCGCGGAACCGAGGTGAAAGACGGGCTCGATCGGGATGCCGGCCACGCAGAACGGCAGTACCGCGGCCGCGTGGTGGTGGCACACCGCCATCACGTCGGGGCGCGCCTCGTAGAGGCAGCCGTGGATCACGCGTTCGGCGAACATCGGCCGCGTCGGCTTCTTCACCGGCTCGGAATCCAGCGTGTACTCCATGATGTCGTCGGGCTCGACGAGCTGCGGGGAGCGCGAACGCGACAGGAGGTAACGGCCGGGGTCGCCCGGGTGGCGCATGCTCACATGCCCGAAGGCGTCGAGCACGTTCTCATGGGCGAGCATGCGGCTCGCCAGCGCAATGTCGTAGCGGATTTGGTCAAGACGGCTGGGCACGCGGGTATTCCTGCTTTCGGATGACCGGTCCCGCAGCAAAGCGAAACGCCCACCGCCGCGCAAGTGTCGCCTCGCCGGGGCCGCTCAGCGCCGGGGCCAGAGCGGCGTGCGCGTCCCGGCCATAACCCAGGCGGCGACCGCCAGCGGCGGCACCAGCCACAGCATCGCCTCCGCAATCGTGACTTCGGGTCGGACGGCGCCGGGATCGACCGCCGTCGCGACCCACAGCCAAAGTCCCGGCGCGACCAGGGCAACGATGGCCAGCGCAAAGAACGCGCGCTTGACCGTCGTCTCCTCGCGCATGAACGGCGCCGCCGCAAACAGCAGTCCGCCGGCGACCAGGGCCGAGATCCTGGCATGCGAGCGGCCGCCGACGATCGGCTCGAAGGCGCGGACCACCGGCGGCAGCGAGTCGGGCGTCCACCACAGGACCACCCAGCACAAGGCATAGAGCCAGCAGCATGCCGCTCCGGCATAGCCTGCGATCCGCGGTGCCATGTCCGACCCCAGCCCACGTCATTTCATCGCCGCAGAAAGGACTATAGGATGGCGCCGTCGGCGCGAACAACGCGCTCCAGTCGAGGACTTGCAGGATGACTCCCGTCGTTGCAGTGATTGCGCCCGGCATGATGGGCGCCGCGGTCGGAGGGCGGCTCGTCGCCCATGGCCTCAAGGTGTTGACCTCCCTCACCGGCCGCAGCGCCGAGACGATGGCGCGGGCGCAAGCCGCGGGATTGACGGCGGCGGGGGACGAGGAGATCGCGGCCGCCGACTTCATCCTGTCGATCCTGCCGCCGGGGGACGCAGTGTCGCTGGCGCAGCGATTTGCGCCGGCGCTGACCGCCAGCAACGCCAAGCCGGTCTATGTGGACTGCAATGCCATCAGCCCGCGGACGGTGGAGAAGGTCGTCGCCACCCTGGCCCCGACCGGTTCGCCGTTTGTGGACGCCGGCATCATCGGCTCGCCGCCACCGCCGAGGGAAGGTGCGGGACCGCGCTTCTATGCATCCGGCCCGCATGCCTCGCGGTTTGCGGCGCTGAAGGACTACGGCCTCGACGTGCGGGTGCTTGCCGGGCCGTTGAGCGCGGCGTCGGCGATGAAGATGTCGTATGCCGGCATCACCAAGGGCACGCAGGCGCTGGGCGCGGTCATGATGCTGGCGGCGACGCGCGCGGGCTCGGCCGACGCGCTGTTCGCGGAGCTGAAAGGAAGCCAGCCGCAGGTGCTCGCCTACATGCAGCGGGCGCTGTCGATCATGCCGCCGAAGGCCTATCGCTGGATCGCCGAGATGCAGGAGATCGCCGACTTCGTCGGCGACGACCCTGCCGGGCACGAGCTCTATTCCGGCGCCGCGCATGTCTACGAGCAGGTGGCGAAGGACTTCGACGGCGACAAGAAGGACGTCAACGCCCTGCTCGCCTTTCTCAACAAGGACAAGCCGGCGTAGCTGCCGATACATCGCTCGCCCCCGCGCAAGCGGAGACCCGGGGGCCACAATGGAAGGCCGGCAAGTCTCATTCCCGCTTGCGCGGGAATGAGCGGATTTGGCGCCGACGACACTGATGTCACACGCCGAGCGCGCCGCGCACCCGCTCCGGCGAGAACGGCAGCTCACGCAGCCGCACGCCGGTCAGCGTCGCAATCGCATTGCCGACCGCGCAGGCGAGGAGCGGCAGGCCATCCTCGCCGGCCCCGGTCGGCGGGTTGTCGGTCGACACCACCCGCACCTCGATGTTGGGCACATCCGACATGCGCGCGATCTCGTAGTCGGTGAAGTTCGACTGCTGCACGCTACCGTTCTTGACCACGATCTGCTCGCGCAGCACGTGGCCCAGCCCGTAGACGATGCTGCCTTCGGTCTGCGCCGCAAGATTCCTCGGCTGCACCGCGATTCCTGCATCGATGGCACACCAGACATTGTGCACCTTAACCTTGCCGCTCGTGCGGTCGATCGACACCTCGGCAACACCGGCCGCCAGCGTGTCGTCTTTCACCATGGTGGCGACGCCGAGCGCGGTACCATCGCGCCGGCGCGACCAGTCCGACATCTCCTGCACCAGGCGCAGCAAATGCTGCATGCGCGGCTGGCCTTCGGAGAGTTCGAGCCGGAAGGCGATGGGGTCCTTCGACAGTTCCTTGGCGATCTCGTCGAGGAAGCACTCGGCGGCAAAGGCGTTGTGGCCGTTGCCGACGCCGCGCCAGGGCGCGAGCCGCGTACCGCCGGGCTCGATCACATGCTCCGCAAGTTTGTTTGGGATCGGATACTGCGCAATCGGCGAGCCCTTCATCACGATCCGGTCGACCGGTGCCGGCTTGGTGCCGGCCATTGCGGCGGTATAGGCGACCACCGATTCCGAGACGATGCGGTGATGCCACGCGACCATCTTGCCGTCGGCATCGAAGCCGGCCTCGATGTGGTGCGCGGTCATCGGTCGGAATTTGCCGAACGCGATGTCGTCCTCGCGGCTCCAGATCAGCTTCACCGGCTTGCCGACCGCCCTTGACAAGCGAACCGCGTCGATCACCACCTCCTGCTGGCTGCGGCGACCGAAGCCGCCGCCCAGCAGATGCTGGTGCAAGGTGATGTTCGACCGCTCGGTCTGCAACAGGCGCGCGACCTGGCTCAGCAGGCCGGTCGGACCCTGCGTTCCGGCCCAGATTTCCGCCGACTTGCCGTCGGGCCCGACCGACGCGGTCGCGCTCAGAGGCTCCATCTGGGCGTGGTAAACGTAACGCGTGCGATAGTCGCCGCGGAAGACGCGCACGGCGCTCTTCATGGCGACCCTGGCATCGCCCTTGGGTTCATAGGGCACCCCGGCGCGGCTCAGATCGCGCGCGACGGCGGCAAATTGTTCCAACCGCGTCTCGCTGTCGTAGTCGGAGCCCAGCGCCTTCGACCAAGTCACCTTGAGCTGGGCCTTCGCCGCCCGCGTCGCCTCCACGGAAGTCCCAACCACACCGACACCGTCCGGCAGACGCACGACGTCGGTAATGCCGGGCAGCTTGCGCAGCTCGGCGTCGTTCACCGATTGCGGCGCACCGCCGGGATAGGGCGATTGCAATACCGCCGCATACACCATGCCCGGAACCTGGACGTCCATGGCGTATCGTGCGGCGCCCGTGACCTTCGACGGCACATCGACGCGCGGGACGTTCTTGCCGATGTAGCGGAAGCTCGCAGGAGGCTTGAGGTCCGCGTCGGAAACAGCCGGCAGCGTAGCCGGCGGCTTGGCAAACGCGGCGACCTCGCCATAGCTCATGCGCCGGCCAGACGGTTTGTGCACGACCACGCTCGGCTCGGTCGACAATTCGCCGACAGGAACATTCCAGCGCGCGGCAACGGCATCGAGAATGACGCGACGCGCCTGCGCGCCCGCGATCCGCAACGGCTTGAAATAGCCTTGGATCGTCGCGCTAGCGGAGGTCTGAAAGGCGCCGCGATAGCTCGGATTGCCCCAGTTCTTCTCAATCCATTGCGGTGGCAGCGAGATTTTGACCATGCCCCAATCGGCGTCCAGCTCATCCGCAATGATGGCAGGGAGCGACGTTGACGTTCCCTGCCCCATTTCGGCGGCCGGCGAGACGATCGTAATGGTTCCGTCGGTGCCGATCGTGAGCCAGACTGTCGGTGAATACGTCGCTTGCGGCCGGGCTTCGCCGGTTCCGCCGATGGCGAAGGCAAAGGTCAAACCCGCGGAGCCGCTCAGGAAGTTGCGTCGGCTAATCTGCCTGTTCATGGCTCAGCCCTCCCGCGCCGCGCGCTGGATCGCGCTGATGATGCCGAGATAGGTGCCGCAGCGGCAGAGATTGCCGTCCATGTGCTGGACGATCTGTTCGCGGCTCGGGCTTTTGTTGCGTGCGAGCAGAGCCGCCGCCTGCATGATCTGGCCGGACTGGCAGTAACCGCATTGCGGCACCTGCTCGGCGATCCAGGCCTTCTGCAACGGATGGCTGCCGTCGGGCGAGAGCCCTTCGATGGTGGTGACGGCGCGGCCTTCCACCAGCGAGACTGGCGTGATGCACGAGCGGGCGGGATTGCCGTCCACATGCACGGTGCAGGCGCCGCAGGCCGCGACCCCGCAGCCGAATTTCGTGCCGGTGAGCTTCAGGTGCTCGCGCAGCACCCACAGAAGCGGCGTGTCGGGATTGACCGCCACCTCCCGTCGCTGTCCGTTGAGCATGAACGCAGCCATGGATGACCTCCCTGTATCTCTTGCTTGCAGGGAGGATACTCCCGAATCACAGGCACGTCATGGCGCTTGCGGCACCGTCAGCGGCAGCTACAGGGCGCGCCGACCTTCTTGAAATTCCTGCGCGCGAAGCTCTCGGCATCCATGCGGAACGGAAAGCGCGCAAACTGGCAGGCGCCGCGCTGGCGGCGCATCTGCTCCTCGGTGCGCGAATCGATCTCGATGCGGCCGTTGGCGCAGAACACGCCGTAGGTCGTTTGCGCGAAGGCGGCGCTGCCGCCGATCAGGACAAACCCTGCCGCCAGCGCTGTCCGGATCAAGCCGCGGATGGGCATCACAACCGCTCCTTCAAAAACCGCATCAGCCGCGGCGCCACGAAGCCGGAGTGGCTGCCGGGCTCGTCGATCGGGTCGGAGAGCCAGTAGTGCGGCGCGCCGTGCACCACGCAAGGCCGCGCCTGGAACTCGGCCTGCTTGAGCGCGGTCAGGAACTCCAGCGACTGGGTCTTGTAGTCGACGGTATCGTCCTCGGTGCCCCAGATGATGAAGGCTGCGGTCTTGTTGTTGTCGACGGTCGCGTAGCTGATCGGCGAGGCATCGAAATAGAGCCTGCGGTTCTGCATCGGCGAGCAGCCGAGCAGCGATTCCACGAGATTGTCGCCGGGGTTCTGGATCTGCGAATACTTCCATTGCGCGAGGAGGTCGTAGATGCCGTAGGTGCCGATCAGCACCTTCACCCTGCTGCTCACAGCGGCGAACGCGTCGTCGGGATAGGCGTTCTTGAACAGCGGGGTTTCGCCGGCGAGCGCCACCATGGCGGCGAGGTGCGCGCCGGCGGAGTTCCCCCATAGCGCGAAGCGGTCGGGGTCGAGCCGGAACTCCTTGGCGCTGCCGCGCATGAACTGCACGGCTGCCCGCACGTCGCCGACCACACCCGGGAAGGTGCTCCTGCCCGGCTTGGTCAGGCGGTAGCTGATGGTGAAGCCGGCGTGCCCGCGCTCGGCCAGATACGGCCCCCAATGCTGGAACGTATCGCGCGAGCCGCGCCGCCAGTAGCCGCCGTGGACGTTGACGATGAGCGGAAACGGACCCGGCCCCGCGGGCAGGTACAGGTCGCCGGTCAGTTCGACCCCGTCGTGGGTCGCATAGGTGAGATTCTTGCGCAGTTCGAAGCTTGGCTTGGTCATTTCCTGCACGGACGTCCCCCAGTTTGGAATGCCAGTCACGCCGCCGACGGAATTTCGTTGGCGCGCGGAATTTCGCATAATATAGCAAAGGGATGGGATGGAAATCGGCGACCAGGGCGGGGGCGTGCAGGTGACGACGGGAGTGCTGAATTCGATCAAGGTCAACGGCACGCGCATCGAGGCCGTGGAGCGCGGCGCCGGCAGGCCGCTCCTGTTCCTGCATCCCGGCATCGGGCTCGATCCGGCGGCGCCGGTGCTCGACCGCCTTGCGCGGCACGCCAACGTGCTGGCACCCATTCATCCCGGCTTCGGCGGCTCCGACCAGCCGCCCGCCTTCGACACCGTCGACGACCTTGCCTATTTCTACCTCGACCTCCTGGACGAGCGCGATCTGCACGACGTGACGCTGGTCGGCGTGTCGCTCGGCGGCTGGATCGCCGCCGAGATCGCGATCAAGTCGACGGCGCGCATCGCGCGGCTGGTGCTTGCCAATGCCGTCGGCATCAAGGTGGGCGACCGCACCACCCGCGACGTCGCCGATATCTTCGCCATGCCCGACACGGAATTCAACGAGCGCGCCTATGCCGATCCCTCGCTCGGGGTGCGCGACTACAAGACCATGCCGGACGACGCCGTGCGCACCGCCGCGCGCAACCGCGAGGCGACCGCGCGCTACGCCTGGTCGCCCTATATGCACGACCCCAAGCTGAAGGACCGGCTGCATCGCATCCGGGTTCCGACGCTGTTTCTCTGGGGCACCGCCGACCGCATCCTGTCGGAGGCCTACGGCCGCGCCTATTGCGCCGCCATCCCGGGCGCGCGTTTCGAGATCATCGCCGGCGCCGGCCACTTCCCGCATATCGAGCAGCCCGACGAATTCGCGCGCCGCATCGCCGCCTTCACGGAAGGACGCAACGCATGAGAGTCTATCACTTCAGTGAGCATCCCTATCCCGACGCGTGGGACGATCCGCACGGCTATCTGCGCGTCGATCTGCCCAACCGGGCCTGCGATCCGCGGCGCGCCGCCGACCTGTTCCACCGCTACTGGGACGAATATTTGCTGGCCGACGAGCTCGGTCTCGATCTGATGTTCAACGAGCATCACCAGACCGCCACCTGCATGAATGCGACCTCGGTCGTCAGCCTGTCGGTGCTGGCGCGGCAGTCGAAGCGCGCGCGCATCCTCATCCTCGGCTATCCGATCGGCCACCGGCCCGACCCGCTGCGCGCCGCCGAGGAGCTTTCGACGCTCGACGTGATCTCGCGCGGCCGGCTCGACATGGGCTTCATCAAGGGCGTGCCCTACGAGTTCGCACCCTCCAATGCCAATCCCGTCGGCGTCATGGACCGCTTCTGGGACGCGCATGATTTCATCATCAAGGCGATGACCACGCACGACGGTCCGTTCAACTGGGAGAGCAGGTACTTCCACTATCGCCAGGTGAACATCTGGCCGCGGCCGTGGCAGCAGCCGCACCCGCCGGTGTGGAGCACGACCGCCAGCAAGGGCAATGCGCGCGTGCTGGGCGAACGCGGCTACGTGATGGCGATCCTGGGCTCGGGCTATGCCACCAAGGCGCTGTTCGACGCCTATCGCGAAGGCTATGCGTCGACGCACAACGGCAAGATGCCGGGGCCGGACCGCTTCGCCTATCTCGCCTTGTTCGCGACCGCGCACAATGAAACCGAGGCGCGCCGGCGCGGCGAACTGGTCGCCGGCTATCTGCGCACCGGCGCCAATGTCTATGCGCCGTTCAAGAATCCGCCCGGCTACCTGTCGGTCGAGGACAACGTGAAGCTGATGCGCGGCATGTCGCCGATGCGAAGCTTCACCAGGGAAGGCAAGGTCGTGGACATGCGCACCGGCAGCCTCCAGGACCTGATCGATTCGGTCCTGATGGTGTGCGGCACGCCCGACCAGTGCTTCACGCAGATCAAGGATTTCGTCGAATATACCGGCGGCATGGGCAATCTCCTGGTGATGGCACAGGCCGGTTTCCTCGATCACAAGGACACCTGCGACTCGCTCACCATCCTGGCCAAGGAGATCATGCCGCGGCTGAAGGAGCTCAATCAGCCGGGTGCGGCGGAGGTGGCGGCGGCCTGAACGCTTGCATCGCAGGGCGTTTCCCGTGAAATAGCCCTAGGCAAAAATGCATGGCTCGGTCGGAACCTGAATCGACCGGCCGTTGACGTGGCAGGCGACCGCGCCGGAATTGGCCCGACCGCCGACATCGTCCGACCGACCTCGGCTGTTGGTCGGTACCTATGCTCCGACCGCATGGCCGGCTGGCCGACGGTGGCCTAACATCCGACGCGTTCCGGACCCAAAGGGAGCGGCCGATGTCCCACCCTCTCGGAGAGCAGCCCATGACCCGCCTCGCGCACCTCCTGATCGCCGCCGTGCTCGCCACCGGACTTGCCGGCGCGACGCTGGCGCAGCCGCAGACCGAGCCCGCGCAACCGGGCGCGACCAAGGCCGAGCCGGGCGTCAAGGCCAAGAAGACGATGACCAAGGAGGAGCGCAAGAAGGCGCGGCAGGAAAAGCGCGCGGCCCGCAAGGCTGCCGCCAAGCTCACCAAGGCCGACCGCGCCGCGCTGCGGGCGAAGCGGCAGGAATGCCGCATCATGGGCAAGAAGGAGAAGCTCCGCGGCCGGAAGTATCGCGCCTATGTGCGCACCTGCCTGAAGGGCTGACGGCGGGCCGGCACGCCCGCCGTTCCCCTGAACGAGCGGACGTTGCAATGCTGCCGCTGGCATGCGCCGCCCCGCCGACGCGCTGGCGTGAGCGGGACGCCTTGCCCCTAATTCCTTGCGCTCGTTTCGCCGAGATGCTGGCCGCAGTCCATGCGGATGCTTTCGCCGGTCATGGTGGTGGCGCCCTCGACCAGGAACAGCGCCGCCACCGCCACGTCGTAGGGCCAGATGCCGCGCTTGAGCGGGTACTGGGTGTTGGCGGCCTTCAACCGCTCCTGGTACTGCTCTTCGGTGAGGATCTTGCGGGTCCAGCGCCCGAGCATGCCGCCCGGGCAGAGCGCGTTCACGCGCACCTCCGGCGCCAGCGCGCGCGCGGTCGACAGCGTGAGGTTGTTGATGGCCGCCTTCGAGGCGGTATAGGCGATCGAGGAGCCGCCGGCGCGCATGGCGCCGACCGATGAGATGTTCACGATCGCAGCGTCGCCGGACTTCTTGAGATGCGGCGCGGCGGCGCGCGTCATCTGGTAGGTGCCGATCACGTTGACCGCGAAGATGCGCTCGAACTCGTCCTTGTTCAGGAGGTCCATGCGCTTGTGCGGGATCGGCTTGGTGGTGGCGGCGTTGTTGATCAGCACGTCGAGCCGGCCCCATGTGTCGATCGCGGCCTGCACCAGCCGCAGGCAGTCGGCGTCCTTCGACACGTCGCCCTGCACCGCGATGGCGTCCGCGCCGGCAGCCTTGCAGGCCGCCACCACCGCTTCGCCGCCGGCCTTGTTGGTGGCGTAGTTGACGACCACGTTGCAGCCGCGCGAGGCGAGAATCTTCGCGCATTCGGTGCCGATGCCCTCGTCCGAGCTTGCTCCGGTGACGATGGCGGCCTTGCCCTTGATGTCCAACGCAACCTCCCGATGTGAGTGCCGAGGGTGTTCTTAGAACACAACGGGCGGACTTGGAAACAGCCGCCCGCAAGGCGCAGCAGCGCTCCGCACCGTTCCCGGGACGCGATTGCAGCGGGGGCACGGTCGAGTACCGCCTCGACTGCCTGACGCCGGAGATCGCGCGGATCAGGCGCCGGCTGGACGGATACGAGGGGCGGGTCATCCCGCTCCGCAGGTAAGATTAGCGCTTCGCCAGTTCCTTCATCCTTGCCAGCAGCTGCGGCGGGAAGGCCGCGACCTTGCGCAGCACCGCTTCGACCTGTTCGCCGGTGCGCGGATTGACCACGAAGCCGCGCTTGGCGGCGTCGGCGCGGAAGTCTTCGTCCTGCATGGTGGCGTCGAAGGCGCGGCGCAAGGCATGGATGCGGTCGGCCGGCACGCCGGGCGGCGCGAGCCACGGCCGCCCGGTTTCGAGCGCAGAGGCCTGGAAGTCGAGGATGGCGCGCTCCTCCTCGGTCTTGGTGTACTCGAAGATGGTCGGCACGCCCTTGAAGCGCGGCACGCGCTCGCGCTCGGTGGTGAACAGGATGCGGAAGGTGCCGGCATCGAGCATCGGCTGCGCCGACTGCGCAAACGCCGTCACGGTCTGGCAGATGCCGCCGACCTCGCCGCGCTGCATCGCCAGCACGATGTCGTTGGAGCCCTTGTAGCCGTCGACGGTGCGGATCTTCATGCCGAGCAGGTTCTTCAGCAGCACCGGCAGTTCGGACAACGAGGTCCCGGCGCCGTCGGTGCCGACCAGAAGCTCGCGCTGGAACAGGTCCTCGGGCCGGTTGATGCCGAGGTCGGAGCGCGCAAAGCAGCCGCGGTTGGTCATCTCGGGTGAACCGATCCAGTGGAACTTCAGCGGGTCGAAATTCGCGTTCGGCTTCTTGGCGAAGGCATAGTTCGGGATGTTGCGGCTGACCGAGCCGATGACGGTGCCGTCCTGCGCCGCCCGGTTGTAGAGGTGGTTGGTGGCGATCAGCGAGCCGGCGCCCGGCATGTTCTCGACCACGAAATTCGGGTTGCCGGGTACGTAGCGCGTGAGATGGCGGACCGTCAGCCGCGCCCAGGAATCGTAGTCGCCGGGCGACGAGCCGACGATCATGCGGATGGTCTTGCCCTTGTAGAATTCCGCAACCGATTGCGCCTGCGCGGGTGTGCACAGGCATGCGAGCAAGGCGAGAACAGACAATGAGCGTTTCATTGGCTCGTCCTTTCAACACAAAGAACGTAGCGGGTGATCGACGGCGGCGCCACAGCGTCCCCTCTCCCGCAAGCGGGAGAGGGAGCGGACCGTGCTCGTTGCTCTCTCGTCTGCCGTCCTACACCCTCGCATATTTGCCGCGGCCGAAGAACTGATCCTTCTGGTCCTCGGTCGCGGTCTCGCGGTTCGACTTGATCTGGCCGATCTTGGCGAGCGCGGCCTTCACCGCCGGCCGCGCCGCGATGGCATCGAACCAGCGCGTCAGGTTCGGCTTGTCGGTGAACGGCACGCCCTGGGCATCGTGATTGCGCGTCCACGGAAACGTGGCGATGTCGGCGATCGAATATTCGCTGCCGCCGAGATAGGCGCACTTGCCGAGCCGCGCTTCCAGCACGCCGTAGAGCCGCTTCACCTCGCTCTGGTAGCGGTCGAGCGCGTAGCGGCCGCTGTCCTTGGGCGCGAACAATTTGAAATGCGTGAGCTGTCCGAACATCGGGCCGACGCCGGTGAGCTGGATCATCAGCCACTGGATCACGTCGTAGCGCGCCGCGGTGTCCTTGGGCATGAACCTGCCGGTCTTCTCGGCGAGATAGAGAAGGATCGCCCCCGACTCGAACACGGTGTACGGCTTGCCGCCGGGCCCGTCGTTGTCGACGATCGCGGGGATCTTGTTGTTGGGATTGATCTTCAGATAGTCCGGCGAATACTGGTCGCCCTTCCAGACGTCGATGAAATGCTCCTTGTAGGGCAGCCCGCACTCTTCCAGCATGATGTAGATTTTCTGCACGTTCGGACTGGTCAGGGCGTAGAAATCGATCATGGGGATTTGGCCTTCCTGCATGGATGCGGTAACGGTAACAAGCCCCAGCAACGCGAGCAATGCATGACAATGTTCCGCCGAGCCGTCGCGATCGCCACGTTCGCCGTGCTGACCCCTTTCGCGGGGTCGGCGCAGGACAAATATCCGGCGCGGCCGGTCGAACTGGTGGTGCCGTTCGCCGCCGGCGGCGGCACCGACATCCTGGCGCGGCTGTTGACCGACGGCCTCACGCGGCGGCTCGGGCAGACCTTCGTGGTGCTCAACCGGCCGGGCGCCAACACCAATCTCGGCACCGGCCAGGTGGTGCGCTCAAAGCCCGACGGCTACACGCTCCTGATGACGAGCTTCGGGCTCGCGGCCAATCCGTCGCTCTATCGCAATCTCGGCTTCGACCCGTCGAAGGACCTGGTGCCGATCTCGCTGCTGGCGAACGCGCCGACGATCCTCGTGGTGCATCCGTCGTTCCCGCCCACGACGCTGGCGGAATTCATCGCCCATCTGAAGGCCAATCCGGGCAAGTTCAACTATGCATCCTATGGCGTCGGCTCGAGCCCGCATATCGGCGCCGAGCTGTTCAAGCTCCTGACCGGCACCCAGATGGTGCACGTGCCGTTCAGCGGCGGCGGGCCAGCCGCCGCCGCCGTCGCCGGCAGGCAGGTGGAGATGCTGTTTCCGAGCGCGGTGCCGGTGCAGGGCCTGATCCGCAACGGCAGCCTCAAGCCGATCGCGGTCGCCTCCGACAAGCGCACCGCGCTGCTGCCGGAGCTGCCGACCTTCCGCGAGGGCGGGCTCGATTTCATCACCGGGAGCTGGTTCGGCGTGCTGGCGCCGGCGAACACGCCACAGCCGATCATCGACCTGCTGCATGCCAACATCGTCGACGTGCTCAAGGACAAGAATCTGCGCGCCAAGATGGCCGAGCAGGGCGCCGACGTGATCGGCAATTCGCCGGACGAATTCCGCGCCTTCCTGACGGCCGAGACCGCGCGGCTTGCCAAGGTGATCAGGAACGCGAAGATTCGCTTGGATTGATTCCTCTCGTGTCCCGGGCGCAGCGCAGCCCCGAGTGATGCGCCGCTCCCCGGAAGCAGGAACGTGAGACCATGTCCGAGAAGACGCTCACCGGCCGCATCGCGCGCGACAAGATCAGGCTGATGCAGGTGCCGCGCCCGCCCGACGGCGTGGTCGAGCGCTTCAAGCGGCTCGGCGACTGCACCGGCGTGATCTCCGACACCATGGACGAGCTCGGCATCGCGGGCGGCGTGATCGGCGCCTCCGTGCTCAGGCCGACCATGCCCGGCACCGTCATGGTCGGGCCTGCGCTGACGCTGCGCAACATCCTGCAACGCATCGACCCGCTGCAAGGCGCGCGCGACCACGTCAACCGGATGGCCGAGTTCGAGTGCCACAACCTCGCGACGCCCGGCGACGTGCTGGTGATCCAGGGCGTGCCCGGCATCTCCAACATGGGCGGCAATTCGGCGCAGACCGGCAAGCGCCAGGGCGAGGCCGGTGCCATCGTCGAGGGCGGCGTGCGCGACGTCTCGCACCAGCGCGCGGTCGGCTATCCGATCTGGGCGAGCGACATCACGCCGGTCACCGGCAAGTGGCGCATCGAGGCCGCCGAGATCAACGGACCGATCGTGATCGGCGGCGTGCAGGTGCATCCCGGCGATCTCGTGGTGGCCGACGATACCGGCGTGTGCTTCGTCCCGCGCGACATGATCATGGAAGTGCTGGAGCACGCCGAGAAGAAGGCGCGGTCGGAGGACATGCGTGTCAAGGCAATCGATTCGGGAGTGCCGGTCCCCGACGTGCTGAAGTCGGGAGAGTGACGCACTGCAAGTCAGCGGTGCGCTGCGCCCGGGATGCGCACCGTCAAGTCCCGCTCTTGGCCGGCACCGGCACGATCTTCGCCGCGGTGTGCATGTGGCCGTCCCAGCGCTTCTCGAACGGCGCGGGAATGCCGAACTGGTCGAGCACGCGCCCGACCGTGTGATTGACGAGGTCGTCGATCGACTGCGGGTGATTGTAGAACGCCGGCATCGGCGGCAGCATGGTGACGCCCATGCGGGAGAGCTTGAGCATGTTCTCCAGGTGAACCTCGGAGAGCGGCGTCTCGCGCACCACCAGCACGAGCTTCCGGCGTTCCTTGAGCACCACGTCGGCGGCGCGATGCACCAGATGGTCGCCGACGCCCTGGGCGATGCCCGCGAGCGTGCGCACCGAGCACGGGATCACCACCATGCCTTCGGTGAGGAAGGAGCCGGACGACAGCGTGGCGCCCATGTCGCCGGGCGAGTGCACCACGTCCGCGAGGCCCCTCACCTGCTCGAGCGTGTAATTGGTTTCGTGCTCGATCGTGCGTTGCGCCCATTTCGAGACGATCAGGTGCGACTCCACGCCGCCGGCGCGCCTGAGCGATTCCAGGAAGCGGACGCCGAAAATGGCGCCGGTCGATCCGGTCATGCCGATGATAAGGCGTCGCATTCTCTTCCTCGATCTGGTCCCGCGCCCCGTCAGCCCTCATGGTGAGGAGCGCCCGCGGGGCGCGTCTCGAACCATGGCTGCATACTTGGAGCCTGCCGCCATCCTTCGAGACGCTCGCTTCGCTCGCTCCTCGGGATGAGGGGGAGAAAGTGGCTCGGGCGGTATAACACACTATCCCCGTTCATGAAATCTGCGGCTTCGATCGCCGTTAACGATTGCCCGCCTGCTGGAACAGGTGCCCGAACTTGCGCACGGCCTCCGCCTTCTCCTCCGGCGTCGGCGCGTTGACCTCGGGGAACTTGTCCTTCCAGTGGAACGGCCGACAGGCGTCGATCACGGCGCGGCTGTTGGTGTAGTCGCCGACCGCGCGGCGCTCGGGCTCGATGCGCGGATCGAGCGGCGTCGACCAGGCGCCGCGGATGATCTCGATCGAGGTGGCGGGGTCGGAGCGGGTGAGCAGCGCCCACATCACCGCATTGAGGTCGGACACGTCGATGTCGTCGTCGACCACGATGGTGTAGCGCCCGCAATAGGCGCCGACATGGCACATCGAGGCGATGTGGCCGGCCTGCCTGGCGTGGCCGGCATAGCTCTGCTTGACCGCGACCGCGAGCAGAAGCCGCGCATTGCCCACCTCGTGCGCCCAGGCGGCGGTGACGTTCGGCACGCCGGCCTTGGTGACGTTCTCGCGCAGGAGCGCCGAGCGCACGATGGCGCGGTAGCGGCAGATCTCGTCCGGCGGACGCTCCGGCACGCAGCCGAGCAGGATCGGCTCGTGGCGGTGGTAGATCGCCTTGACGTCGATCACCGGCTCCTGCGCCGCGCCGGTGGCGTAGTAGCCGGTCCACTCGCCGAACGGGCCTTCGGTGCGCATGCTGTCGGGCTCGACGAAACCCTCGATGACGATCTCGGCGTTGGCGGGGATCGGCAGGCCGGTAACCGGCCCCTTGATCACCTCGACCGGCGTACCACGCATGCCGCCGATGACTTCGTATTCGCTGACGCCGTAGGGCACCTCGCTACAGCCCATCAGGAAGCTCATGGGATCGCCGCCGAGCACGACGGCGATCGGCATCGGCTGCCGGCGCGCCTTGTACTTGTCGCGCATCTGCCGCCCCTGCTTGCCGGGCGAGATGTAGAGGCCGCAGGATTTCTCGTCGTGGATCATGACGCGGTAGGTGCCGCAATTGATCCAGCCCTCGTCGGGATCGCGGATCACCGTGTAGCAGCCGGTGCCGAGATAACGGCCGCCGTCCTTGGCGTGCCAGCGCGGTGCCGGGAACCTGGTGACATCGACGGCGTCGCCGGTCAGCACGTTCTGCATCACCGGGCCGGTGTCGACATATTTCGGCGGGATGCGCTTCAAGTCGGCGGCGTAGTGGGTGCGGAACCCGTCGGACAGCTCGATCTTCGACATGTCGGTCGGAAAGCCGAGCGTCATGTTCTTGCGCTTGCCGTCAAAAAAATTGACCAGCACCCGACTGCCGGGCAGCGTGCCGGGCACCTCCTCGAACACGAAACACGGCGCGTTGTCGGTGTGATAGGCCATCTCGGACACCATGCCGATGTCCTTCTCCCACGACAGGCCCTGGACGTGCTTCACCTCGCCGAGCTTCTCGGCTTCCTCCAGCCAGCGGCGCAGGTCGTGATAGGCAAGGTGCGGCGCGGTGTTGGAGCCGATGCCGGCCGGCGCGCCATTGCCCGAACCGTTGCCGCCGGCAAGCGGCGTCGCCATGCCGTCCGGCTGACCGTCCTGTTTCGCCACGCGGGTTCCTCCTCGCCTTGCAATGACTTTCGAGGCATCGTCGCCGCCGGTGGCGCGCCCCGCCGGCAACAGTATACGCCGGCGGCAAGCCGACAAGTCGAAAGTTCGCCGCGATGTCGTTTCCGCACACGCGGCCGGCCCTTCGCCCGACTGACCTCTCCCGCGCAGCGGTGAGAGGTCACCGAGCCGGCCTCGCGTCGTCCGGGCACCAGCAGTTGGCAGCGCCGCCGGAATACTTATAATGCTAAGCAATTCCTTTCGAGTGCCCCATGCCGCCCGAACCCGGCCCGAACCTGCTGCGAGACTGGATTGCCCGCGCCGCGGCACGCGATCCCGGCAAGCAATGCATCGTGTCGGCGGACGACGGCGGGCGCACGGTCACCTACGGCCAGGTCAGGGACGTGACCGACCGGATCGCCGCGCTGCTGCGCGCACGCGGGCTCGGGCGCAACGACCGCGTGGCGCTGCTCGCCAACAACTGCATCGAACACCTTTTCGTCTATTTCGGCGTGATGGGCTACGGCGCCACCATCTGCACCGTCCACGTGGAGATGAACCGCAACCAGCTCGACAATATCTTCGAGCGGCTCGCGCCGAAGCTCGTGCTCTACCAGGACGGCCTCGGGCTCGACGACCTCTTGGCGACGGTGTCGGCGCCCAAGCTGCGGCTGGGGCGCCACGACGCGCCGGAGGCCGATACGTTCTTCGCCGAGGTCGCACGCGCGGCGCCGTCCGATGCGACGACCGATGCCGGCCCGGACGACGACGCGGTGATCCTGTTCACCTCCGGCACCAGCGCGCGGCCGAAAGGCGTGGTGCTGGACTATCGCGAGCATCTGTCCAACATCGACCCCGCCGCCGACGGCTTCGGCATCACCACCGACGACCGGCTGTACGATTTCCGCTCCTTCAACTGGGCCTCGGCGCAGCTGCTGGGCGCGCTGGTGCCGATCAATCGCGGCGGCACGCTGGTGATGGCCAAGCGGTTCTCGGCCAGCCGCTTCTTCGCGCATCTGCGCGAGCACCGCGTCACAGTCGCCGCCGGCAATCCGACCACCATCAATTTCCTGCTCAATTCCGAGCAGAGCGCCCACCGCGACACCCTGCCTGCGCTGCGCTTCCTCACCTCGAGCTCGGCGCCGCTGACGGTCGAGGAGTGGCAGCGGTTCGAGACGCGGTACGGCATTCCCATTGCGCAAGGTTACGGGCAGAGCGAGGCCGGCTGGATCGCGGCGATCCCCGGCGAGTTGCGGCGGCACGGCACCGTCGGGCGGCCGCTCGCCTATCACGACGTCGCCATCGTCAGCGACGAGGGCCGGTTGCCGGCCGGCGAGATCGGGCAGGTCGAGATCGGCGGCTTTCCGGATCACGCCTACCGCTACCTCGCCGAGGACGGCCGCGTGACGGTGAGCTGCCGCGGCCGCATGCTGACCGGCGACCTCGGCCTGATCGACCAGGACGGCTTCCTGCGGCTCACCGGCCGCGCCAAGGACCTGATCATTCGCGGCGGCGTCAACATCTCGCCGACCGAGATCGACAGTTTCCTGATGCGGCGGCCCGAGCTGATCGAGGCCGCGACCGTGGGCGTGCCGGATGCGGTCTACGGCGAGGAGGTGGTGAGCTACGTGGTCGCGCGCCCGGGCGCGAGCATCGACGAAGCCGCGCTGCTGCGCTACTGCGGCGACGGCCTGCCGGCATTCAAGGCGCCCAAGCGGATCGTGCTGTGCGCCTCGCTGCCCAAGACCGAGCGCGGCAAGCTCGACCGCCGTGCGCTGGCGGAACGGTGGGCCCGGCAGGCGTGATCAGGCGGCCGGATGCAGCGGCGTGTCGGCGGCCTTCGGGGCCGGCGTTCGGCCGCGGATGATCGTCTCGATCCGCCGCTCGCTCTCCACATAGGCGCGCGCTGAATCGGTGTGGAACATCTGATGGGTCTCGACCTCGTCGTCGGTCACCGGCGTGATGGCGAGGTCGGAATACTCGTAGCGCTTGGGATCGTGCTTGACGCGCAGATAGATCATCCGCAGCCGCAAATAGATCCACACCCAGCCGAAGGTCTTGCGCACGAGCTCGGCGGCATACTTCGGGTAGAACCGCCATACCGGCTCCATCGGCATGGTCGGCCGGCGGTCGCGCCGCGACTTGAGGCGGAACAGGCCGCTTTCGACCGGATGACAGTCCTCGAGCTCGAACGAAGCCTTGAACCAGGCCATCACGAACAGGACGTTGCCGGGACCGCGCAGCTTCGCCGCGCGGCGCATGACGGTCTCGCAATGCTCGTAGGAGTAATACCGCCGCCAGGATTCGCGGTAGGCGTAGGCCCACTCCTCCCGACTCATGCGCGGGTGCCCGCAGGTTATGTGGTGCAGATCGTACTTGTTCAGGTCGGGGTCCATCCAGGTGCCGGCGCGGAACAGCTTCTGGTGATCCTCCGAGCCCGGCAGCGGCGTGAGGCAATGGACCTCCAGCACGTCGATCGGCAATTCGCGCTTGATCACCTCAAGATCGCTGAGGATCGATTCCGCGGTGTCGTGCGGGAAGCCGGTGATGTAGCCGGCATAGACGAGGATTCCCGTCTTCTGCCACTCCAGCAGCATCTTGCGGTATTCGGTGATCTTGTTCTGCTTCTTCTTCGCCGCCGTGAGGTTGGCCGGGTTGATGTTCTCAAGCCCGATATAGGCTTTTTTGACGCCGGCGCGCAGGCACTTCGGGATGAAGTTCGGCAGCCGGTGGCACATCGTGTCCACCTGGATGATCAGGCTGATGTCGATCTTCTCGACCTCGCGCAGATGGATGAGGCGATCGAGAATGACCTCCCAGTCCTTGTTGCGCGCGAAATTGTCGTCGGTGATGAAGAACCGGAAAATCCCCTGCTCCGCATTCCTGCGGACGATGGTCTCGACGTCGTCGGCGGAACGGCGCCGCGATTTCCGGCCCTGCACGTTGATGATGGTGCAGAACGAGCACTGGTAGGGACAGCCGCGTCCGGCATCGAAGCTCGTGGTGCCGCCGGCGCGCGTCAGGCGCTCGCGCGGCAGCAGCGGCACCGGCGCGCCGTCGATGCCCGGCAGGTCGTTCATGTGGTTGTAGAGCGGCTTCAGGCTGCGCGCGAAGGCGTCGCGCAGGACCTCGTCGAGCCGGCCTTCGGCTTCGCCCGCGAACACCGACAGACCCATGGCCTGCGCCTCGCGCAGCGCGGCATCATCGCCGTCGATCATCGATATCACGCCGGACACGTGGAACCCGCCGATCGCGACCTGGATGCCCTGCGCGCGCAGCGGCCGCGCGATGTCGAGCGCGCGCGGCATCTGGTTCGACTGCACGCCGATCAGCATCACCATGCCGGCATCGGCGGCCCCGATCAGCCTGGCGATCTGCCGGGTCCGGATCCGCGTATTGGCTTCGTCGAAGGCATGGATGTCGATCGCGACATCGTCGCCGAGCACGTTGCGGGCGGCGCAGTCGGCGGCGATGCCGTAGACGCAGGCGAGCGAGTTGGAAGGAATAAGCGAGCGGAACCAACGGATCGGATATCCGTCGTCGCAGTAATGCGTCGGCTTCACCAGCACGAGGCAGAATCGCCGCTTCGACGCTGCGACCGGCCCGAATGCCATGGCACGTCCCCTCAGTTCCGCGGCCAAACAACCGGCATGCGTCATGCTAGCGCCCCGAGCGGGCCCACACAACGGTCGCCGCCGTGCGTGTCGCCGCCGTGCGCAAACGGGCTATTTCTTCGTGCCCGACGCCTTGATGATGGGCGCAAGCCGCGCGGTATCGGCCTTGATCCGCGCGAGCAGTTCGCCCGGGGCGCTGGAACCGACGCTGATGCCCTGCGCGGCGAGCTTTTCGCGCACGTCGGGCGCCGCCACCGCCTTGGCGAACATCTCGTGCAGGCTTCGGATCGCCGGCTCCGGCGTCTTGGCCGGCGCCGCGAGCCCGAACCAGACGAATGCCGAGTCCACCTCCGGATGGCCGGCCTCGGCCATGGTCGGCGCGTCCGGGACCTCGCGCATGCGCGTCTGGGAGGTCACCGCCAGCACCCGCAGCGCGCCGGAGTCGAGATGCGGCTTGCTCGGCAGCACGCCCACGAACATCATGTTCACCCGGCCGGCCGCGAGGTCGATCATGGCCGGCGCCGCGCCGCGATAGGGCACGTGCAGGAGGTTTGCGCCGGCGCTCTTGGCGAACAGCTCTCCGAGCAGGTGGCCGGCGGTGCCGACACCCTGCGAGGCATAGGAAATCGCCCCCGGCTTGCGCTTGGCGAGCGCGACCAGCTCCGCCACCGACTTGGCTTCGACCGACGAATGCACGGCAAGCATGACCGGGAACGAGAACAGCGTGGTGATCGGGATGAAATCCTTGATCGGATCGTATTGCGTGCCGCCTGGCAGCGACGGGATCACGACGTGGGTCGCATAGCTGGCGAGCAGGATCGTGCGGCCGTCCGGCGGCGCATTCTTGACGCCGAGCGTTGCCGTCGCGCCGCCGCCGCCCGGCCGGTTCTCGACCACGATGCGCGGCCCGCCCATCTGTTCGACCTTGTTGGCGATGGTGCGGGCGGCAATGTCGGAGCTGCCGCCGGCCGCCACCGACACGACGAGGTTGATCTGCTGGCCTTGCGCCGGCGTATTGTCCGGCAGCACCAACGCGACGGCACCGACGGCGGCGACGGTCGCGCACAAACGCGTGACGCGGCAGCGTACGGTGTGGGAACGCCCGGCAGGTTGTTGCGGCATGGCTTGACTCCCTCGAATTGCGTCATGTTTGTCATGCCCAGGGGACGTGCGCAACGCGCCGTCATGCCGCAATGCGAGGTTTGCAATGCCTGACCGGATCGCCGTCGGACTGGTGTCGCGCACCTATTTCAACATGCCGCTCTGGGTCGCGCAGGAGCGCGGCTATTTTGCCGACGAAGACCTGACCGTCGAGGGCACCATCGCCGGCAACGCCTCGCAGGCGGCGCCGCTCATCGACGGCACCTATCAGGCCTATATCGGCTCGACCGAGCCGGTGATCGAGAACGTCGCCGACGGCGGGCCCCTGCGGATCGTCGCCGGCAACGCCGGCAAGCTCGTGCATTCGCTGATTGCGCGCGCGCCGTTCAAGCGCGTCGAAGACCTGCGCGGGCGCACGATCGGCATCTTCACCGAGAAGGAAGGCACCTTCTTCCATGCCAAGGCCATGCTCGCCGCGCACGGGCTGAACTATCCGGGCGATTATCAGGTCAAGCACACCGGCGGCGTGCCGCCGCGTCACAAGGCGCTGTTGGCGGGCGAGATCGACGCCGGGATGCAGTCGGTGCCATGGAACTATGTGGCCGAGGACGAAGGCATGAACAACCTTGGCGACGCCATCGATTACGTGCCGGACTGGCAGTTCGTCTCGGTCAACGTCAACGGCGAATGGGCGGCGGCCAACCGCGCGACGGTGGTGCGGTTCCTGCGCGCCATGCTGCGCGGCACGGCGTGGCTCTATGAGAACCGCGCCGGCGCCTCCGTCATCGCCGCGCGCGCGCTGCCGGCGCCGCTCAAGCATGCCGAGCGCGCCTGGGATTTCTTCACCGGCACGAACGCGATGACGCGCGATATGTCGGTCAACCCGAAGGGGCTTGCCAACGTGATCGCGACGCTGAAGCAGGCGGAGCTGCTGCGGCCGGACGCGCCGGACGATCCGGCGGCCTACCTCGACGACAGCTATCTGCGGGAGGCGACCGGAGCCTGATTCCAGTTCGATTGCGATGGCTCCGCGCAGTCTGGTCCATGCACAAGGCAACGATCTCGGACAGGTACCTGCCGTTCGTCGACGGGATGCGCGCCGTCTCGATCATCTGCGTGGTCGCGCATCACGTGCGGCTCCCCGGATTCTCGGGAGGCTTTGTCGGGGTCGACGTGTTTTTCGTGATTTCGGGCTTCCTCATCATCAATTTCATCAGGGAGCGGCTGTTTGCCGGCGATTTCTCGTTCAGCGGTTTCTTTGCGCGCCGCGTGCTGCGCATCCTGCCGCCGCTGACGCTGGTGCTGGTGGCGAGCGCTGCCCTTGCACCGTTCGTGCTCGTAACGCCGGACCAGATGGCGCGTTTCCGCTCCGAGCTGCTGGCATCCGGGCTCATGGTCGCCAACCACCACTTCTATCAACAAGGGGGATATTTTGATCCGTCGGCCGATACCAAGCCGCTCCTTCATCTTTGGACGCTGTCGGTCGAGGAGCAGTTCTACCTGGTCGTGCCGTTCCTGGCTTGGGCGATCTTGCGCCTGGCCCATCGCCGCGGCTGGACCCGGGAGCGCGCATGGATGGCATCCACAGTCGCGTTCTTCATTCTTTCATTGGTCCTCTGCATCCTGCTGACGCGCGAAATCCGCAACCCGGCGTTCTACCTGATGCCGCTGCGAGGCTGGGAGTTCATCGCGGGCGGTGCGGTGCCCCTGCTGCTCCCGCTGCTGGGCGGCGTTTCACGACGGACATCGACGATACTCGCCGGTCTTGGGATGCTGGCGATCGCGGTCAGCGTTGCCGGGTTCGATGCGACGACACCATTCCCGTCATACCGCGCGGCGCTCCCCGTGCTCGGGGCCGTCCTTGTCCTGGTGGCGGGTCTTCACGATCCCGGCAATGTCGTGGCGCGTGCATTGGGGCTCGGACCCATGGTCGGTCTCGGGCTCGTTTCATACGCCTGGTACCTGTGGCACTGGCCGCTGCTCGTGTTCGGTCGAATCCGGAATTTCGGCGACGCCGACGTGACGCTCGATCTTGCCGCCGTCACAGCAGGGCTCCTGCTGGCGATCATCACCTATGTGCTGCTTGAACGGCCGATCCGGTTCGGTCGGCGACGGCTCCTGCAACGCATCGGAGCACCTGCGGCGGTGATGTCCGGCACCGCCGCCTCGGTCGCGACCGCATTCGTCCTGGCCTCCGCCGTGGCCCACCAGGCCGTCAGCCTTCGGCACAATGCTCCCGACGGCGCGTTCCCCAACCCGGTCTATTCGTTCGTCAAGGGTTCGGATTGCCTTCTGGACTGGCGAACCCGCCTGCCGGCAGGCTGCGCCGCGCAGGCCGCCGGGATTCTGCTGGGCGATTCCTTCGCGCAAGCCATGTTCACGACCATGAAGCCGCATGCTGACGCTGCCGGCAGCCGTTTCGTCACCGTGATCCTGGCGGGATGCCTGCCGCTGCCTTCGCTGCCAGCCGGCCCACCTCACAATTGCGCGACCGAAACCGGACGCGCCCTCGATGCCCTGCGGCGCCTCCAGCAACCGTTGACCTATGTCCTCATCAACGCAAACTGGGCCAACTACATCTGGACCGGGCGTCCCCCGCATTCGGCATCGATGCTGGCCCGCATGGGCGCTCCCCCGCCCGATGACCCGGACCCGGCCGGCTCGGTGGTCGCGCGGTTCGCGCGGCTGTTCCAAGACCTGCGCACGCTTGGGGTGGAGCGAGCCGTGATCGTCGGCCCCCAACCAGTCTTTCCACGCTCGGGACCGGAATGCGTGGCGCAAAGCCGACTGCAAGGCGTGCGGCCGGATCGGTGCTCGGCATCACGATCGCGGATCGACCAGATGCGTGCAACCCAGCTTGCGGTTCTGCGGCGCGTCGCGGATGCGCCCGCCATCCGCCTCATCGATCCGGCAGATGCCCTTTGCGACGCAAATATCTGTTCACAGTTCGATGGCGGCCGGCTGCACTATGTCGACCATGCGCATCTCAGCGAAGACGGCGCCGCGCGCGTCTATCGGACATACGAACGCGACTTCCAGTGGCTGTTCACGGGCCGGTAATCCGACCCGTCCGCGGGACCGCCCGCGGCGCCTGCGCTCCGAAAGTGCGCCTTACCGCCCCGTTCGCGCCAGCGAATGCACCCAGCCCTGCATGCGCGACTTGGCGTTGGCGATGTCGGCCTTGGTGAAGAAGTTCTCCGGCTTGACCTTGTCGATCGGATAGACCGGCCGCAGGAAGTCGCTCTCGTAGCCGAACGGCACGGTGGCATCGATGCCCATGCCGCCCTCGAAGCGGGTGTTGGAGGCCGTCCATTGCGCGGCGCCCGCGGTCATGCGCTCGGCCGGCATGAAGGTCTGGCCGCGTCCGCCCGGGATCGGATTGAGGATGTCGGTCTGCGGATTGACGCGCGTCGTGAGGCACCACATCAGGTCGTCCATGGAATAGGGATCGACGTCCTCGGACACCGCGATGGCGAGCCGCATGCCTTGCGAGCACGACAGCGCGGCGGCCAGGAAATTGCGCTGCCAGCCCTCGTCGATCTGGTGGCGCTTCTTGACCTGGATCACGCAGCCGCCCCAGTCGGTCATGCAATACGGAATCACCACGTTCTGCACGATGCCGGGCTGCAGCCGCTCGCACAGCTCGTAGATCGCGGCTTCGCGCACGGTGGTATCGATGTTGTGGTCGTCGAGCGTGTGCACGCCGAGTGCGAAGATGATCGGCTTCGTCTTCGGATCGCGCATGGTGACGGCGGTGACGTGGAACGTCGGCGCCTTGTAGGCCTTGCCCATGTAGCCCGCCCATTCCGGATGGAAGTGGAATCGGCCTTGCACGTCGGCGTCCTCCGATTCCTTGGTCTCGTAGCGACGGTCGCGCGGGTTGACGTAGCCCTCGAGCACCAGCTCGGCGTCGGCGAGCGCCATGGCGTTGACGGTGCGCGCCTTGACCAGCCTGATCGGCGCGCGCTGCACCGCGCCGGCGATGCCGATCTCGTCGCAGCCCATCGGCAGCACCGCATAGTCGAATCCCGCGCCCG
>Ga0073934_10002510_pt1 | contig 37843 bp, 34 predicted proteins | sample LarsenN4metaG_FD_76834 | JGI IMG/M metagenome (GOLD analysis project Ga0073934, IMG submission 76834) | Hot spring sediment bacterial and archeal communities from British Columbia, Canada, to study Microbial Dark Matter (Phase II) - Larsen... ... | reverse complement strand
CGGGCGCGTCGCTGTCGCTCGAAGACCGCATCGCGGAGGCGAAGCAGCTGCTGCGCGCCGCGAATGACGGCGGCTTTGGGTTCAGGATCCAGGTACGGGATTCGCCCGACCTGGTCGACGCTGCGTCGCTCGTGCGCGATCAGCTCGCGCGGGGCGAGGTGTACGCCGTGCTCGAGCCGTTGCGCGAGATCGAGTGGTTTCTCAACTTCCGCACGGGGCGCTTCGACGCGACGCTCATCAGCCAGCTGCCGTACGAATCACCGGACATTCCGACGCGGCTCTACCACTCGAAGGGCATCGACGGGAGCGGGAGCACGTTCGGCTTCAGCGACCCGGCGATCGACTGGCTGGTCGAGCGCTCGTGGGGCGAGGCCGACCGCGAGCTGCGGCGAGGGACCCTCCTTGACGCGCAACGGCGCATGCTGGAGGCGCGGCCCATGCTGCAACTGTTCACGGGAACCGGCTACGCGGCGGCGTGGACGTACGTCAGAAATCAGCCGACCGGGCTCGCCGGGAGCCTGCGCCGGTACTACTACCACCAGTGGTTGGACGACGACGCGCCGACACGCTGAGTGTTTGACACCCTTTCGGGGGCTCTTCTAGAATGGATTCGCCCGAAGATGCACGGCCTCGGGTTCGTGCTCCGGGCATCGTCGTACACGCGCGGCCCCGTGGTGTAGCGGTCTAACATGCCACCCTGTCACGGTGGAGATCGAGGGTTCGAATCCCTTCGGGGTCGCCATTCTGAATGGTTCAGTCCGCCTGCTGGCGGGCTTCTTCGTCTCTCCCGGCGCAACATCGCTCGCAGCCTCGCACGGACTAGACCGAGCGGTCACCCGCGCCGCTCCGCGACCGCGCGCGCGAACTTCGTGAGCTCCACCGGGACAAAGGCGATCAGCGCGAGGGCCATCACGAGCCCCCACTCGCGGACCGAGAGCGGCGTCACGTTGAAGGGATCGTTCAGGGCCGGCAGGTAAAACGGGATGAGCTGCACCACGATCGCAACCACGAAGGCGGCGGTCAGCACCGGGTTCGTCAGAATCCCGATCTCGCCGACCGGGCGGCGAAGGCTGCGGAAGTTGAGAACGGCGAGCACATGCGCGACGACGAGCGTCATGAAGGCGAGCTCACGCGCTGCATCGACGTCGTCGCGCATCCCGATCGCGAACGCGATGCCGGCTGCGGTAGCGATGAGGACAGCCTGAAACGAGACCATCGGCGCGATCCTGACTGAGAGGATGCCGCTCTTCGGGTCGCGGGGCGGCCGCCGCATCTGGTCGGTGCGCGCCGGCTCAACGCCAAGGGACAACGCCGGCAGGCTGTCGGTCACCAGGTTCACCCAGAGAATCTGCACCGGAAGGAGCGCCGGCTCACCGACAGCGAGCGACGCGGCGGCGACAAAAAGCACCTCGCCGAGGTTGCACGAGAGGAGGAACAGCGTCAGCCGGCGGATGTTGGCGTAGATGCGCCGCCCCTCCTCCACGGCAGCGACGATCGACCGGAAGTTGTCGTCCGTGAGCACGACGTCCGAAGCCTCGCGTGCGACATCGGTGCCAGACCGCCCCATCGCGACGCCGATGTCGGCGGCGTTGAGCGCCGGAGCATCGTTCACGCCATCGCCGGTCATCGCGACAATCTCGCCGTGACGGTGAAGGCCGCGGATGATCCGCAGCTTGTGTTCGCCCGAGATGCGCGCGTAGATGTCCGTCGTTTGCACGGTTCGCGCCAGCTCGTCGTCGGACATGCTTGCCAGCTCGCGGCCGAGGACGATGCGCGACGCGCCGTCGAAGCCGAGTTCGCGTCCGATCGCGCGCGCCGTGCCTGCATGATCTCCGGTGAGGATCATGGGGCGGATGCCGGCTGCGCGGCATGCCTGAATGGATGGCAATGCCTCCGGGCGCAACGGGTCGGCCAGGCCGATGATCGACAGCACGATCATGTGCGCCTCGCTATCGGTCGCGACTGTGTTCGAATCCAGTGGACGGTAGGCAAGGGCGAGCACTCTCAGGCCATCCGAGGCCATGTCGGCGGCTGCCTGCTCGAGCTGCCGGCGCACTTCCGCATCAAGCGTCACTTCGTGCCCGTCGCGTAGCACGCGATCGGAGAGGCCGAAGACGACCTCGGGCGCGCCCTTCATCGCCGCGACGTACCGTCCGGGCTCGCGCTCTAGGATGGTCGTCATGCGCTGGCGTTCCGAGTCGAACGGCAACTCGTCGAGCACACCGATGCGAGCGCGAAGTGCGGGATCGACACCCGCGTCTCGCGCGAACGAGAGGAGCGCGACCTCAGTGGGATCGCCGAAGGCATGATCGGGACCGTCGCCGATGGCTGCCGTGTTGCATGCGGCGGAAACGAACGCCGACCACGCGAGCGCGTCGGCGGCCTGCACGCCGTCCGACCGAGCGGCACGCGCGCTCAGCAACTCGTCGATCCTCCGGCGTTTCCCGTCGATGAAGATTTCGCGCACGTCCATACGGTTCTGCGTGAGCGTGCCCGTCTTGTCGGTGCAGATGACAGTGGTGCTGCCGAGCGTCTCGACGGACTCGAGCCGCCGTACGATGACGTTGCGCCGTACCATGCGCTGGACGCCGATCGCCAACACCACGGTCACGGCCGCAGGCAGCCCTTCGGGGATGGCGGCGACCGCCAGGGCAACCGTCGTGAGGAACATGTCCTCGGGCGATTCACCTCGCGCGATGCCGGCGACGAACAACGCGGCCGCGAGCGCGATCGCCCCAACGACGAGGAGCCGGACGGTCTCCTCCAGGCGCCGTTGCAGCGGCGTCGTCTCGCGGCCCTGCCGGGACAGTGCGGCGAGTCTGCCCGCTTCGGTGTTCAGGCCCGTGGCCACCACGATCGCGCGTCCCGACCCGGCGGTCACGGTGGTGGCGGCAAAGACCATGCTCGCACGGTCGCCAACCTCGGCCTCGTCGGAAACCGGATCAACTTGCTTCATTACGGGCGTGGACTCGCCCGTAAGCGCCGACTCATGGCATTGCAGGTGACGCTCGGAGACAACGCGCGCATCGGCGGCCACGATGTCGCCCGCCTCGATGAGGAGCACGTCGCCCGGCACGACGTCGCGGGTCGGGACCGTCCAGGCATCGCCGTCGCGCACGACGCGGGCGGCTGGAGAGGTCATCCGCTCGAGGGCAGCGAGGGAGCGCTCGGCGCGGTACTCCTGCACGAAGCCGAGCACGCCGTTAAGGATGAGGATGCCCGTGATCGCGATGGCGTCGATCCATTCGCCGGCGAGCAGCGAGACGAGCGTCGCGGCGGCGAGGACGTAGACGACGAGACCGGTGAACTGCTGGACGAGAACCCCGAGCGCGCCCGGCGCCCTGCTGACCTTGAACTCGTTGGGTCCAACGGTGGCGAGCCGCTTCCGCGCCTCTCCGTACGAAAGACCTCTGTTGGGGTCCGTCCCCGTCAGGCGCGCGACCTCAGCGACAGCCAGCGCATGCGCGCGCGCTAACGGGGCGGCGGGACTAACGGGAGTCTCGGTGGCGGCGGTCATGCTTGTTCCGAGCGGACGGCACTCTGGCGTCGATCCCACTCTAGTCGATACTCGACGCGAGTTCGCTTCGGTCTCACGAGAACGCGCCAACCGTCGTGCGGAGCGTGCCGACCGGCAGCCCGCCTTGCATTGGTGGCATGTCCACGATGGCCGGTCCGCTCGAGGGAGGAGTCGTCTTACTGCTCCGCTTCAGCGAGCTCCCGCAGCTCTTCCTCGATGCGCACTTCGAGGCGTCCGAGCGCGGCGTCGACGTCAGTCCGGAGCCGGTGATCGAGCTCGGCGAGCACGGTCGCGAGGGAGCGCGCAAATGCTTCACTGCCGCCGTCGCGCAGCGCGTCAGCGGCCGCGCTGAGCTGTCGAGCGATGTGATCGGCGTTCGCGCTATGACTGGCGAGAGACATATGATTCCTCCTCGGTTCGACTGGGCGCTCGTTCGCTCGGAAGGCTGCGCGCAGAGCGCACGTCAGCAATCTCACACGCCAGCAGTCCCGCAACCGTAACGCGTTCGAGGCGTTGCGGCACGGCCTGCGGCGCCACGATGGAGTCAGTGACGAAGAGCGCCCGCAGCGGCAACTCCTGGAGCCGGGCGCTGGCATCGCCCACGAGGAGACCGTGCGTCGCGGAGACGAAGACGTCCGCTCGTGCGCCTGCGCCGATGCACGCGCGCGCGGCCGCAACGATCGTGCCACCCGTGCTGATCATGTCGTCGACGATCACGGGGACGCGACCCCGGACATCGCCGGTTATGCCGTGCGCCTCCACGGCGGCGCCGGTCACACGCTCCTTGCGAACGAACGCGACCGGCAACTCCAGCGCGCCGGCGTAGCGCTCGGCGAGCTTCACCGCACCGAGATCCGGCGCCACGATGACGGCGTCGTCCGGGAGCAACGGCCGTAGCCGCTCGGCGAGCAGCTGAACGGCCGAGACGTTGCGCACCGGGACTCGGAAGGACGATTCAACGACGCGGCTGTGCAGATCGAGCGTGATGACCGCCTCGACGCCTGCCGACTCGATGAGGCGCGCGGCAAGGGCCGCGGCGATCGGCCTGCCGCCATCGTGATCCTGTCGCGCGTAGCCGAAGTACGGGATAACCGCGGTCACGCGCGCGGCGCCGCCGCGACGGGCGGCGTCCGCGAGCAGCAGCAATTCGATGAGATGCGCGTCGGGCGGGAGGCCCGTCGGTTGAATGATGACGACGTCATCGTCTGCGACCGGATCGATCAGCTGTATCTGCGCCTCGCCGTCCGGAAATCGCCCGATGATGCGGCGGCTGAGCGGGGCGGCCAGAGTGCCCGCGATCGCTTCCGCCAGCGGCGTGTTCGCCCCACCGTCGATGATCGTCAGGCTCATGGCGTCGGCGCCCCGGCTGTTGACCGCGCCTGCCTGTGCGAGGCGAGGATGCGGGCGACCTCGTCATCGGGCACCGGCTCGAAGTGGCGGTAGTAGAACCCAACCGCCCAGAACGACTCCGGCCGATGCAGACACACCACATCGTCGGCTTCGGCGCGCATGTCCTGGCACGCCTGGACAGAGCCCACGGGCACCGCGATGACCAGGCGCCCGGGTGCGCGCCGGCGCACCGACCGGGCGGCAGCGCGCATGGTCGCCCCGGTCGCAAGTCCATCATCGACGACGATGGCAGTGCGGCCTTCGAGGGGGATGTGCTGGCCCGTGCCGCGAAACAGCTTTTCCCGCCGGTCTGCCTCCTCCATCTGATGGGCGATCTCGCGCTCGAGATACGCGGCCGACACGCCCAGCTCGCGGATGATCTCGTCGTTGAGGTACTGCCCTCCGTTCGCGGTGACCGCGCCGATGGCAAGCTCGGCCGACTCCGGCGCACCGAGCTTCCGCGCAACGATGACATCGAGATCGGCGTGGAGGTCGTCAGCGACCGCGGCTGCCACCGGGATCCCGCCCCGGGGAATGCCGAGCACTACTGGATGTTCGCGTTCATACGCGCGGAGGGCTTCGGCGAGCGCGTGCCCCGCCTCGTAGCGATCGGCAAAGAGGGCTCCCCGAACATCATAGTTCTTGTTCATCGACGCGCCTCCTGTGTGTTCTCGGCAAGGAGCGTCCGCCTGAACCACTCGACCGTTTCCCACAGCACACGCTCCAGGGTGCCCGTCTCCTCGAACAGGTGACTCGCGCCAGGAATTGTCACAACAGTGACATGGGAAGAGTGCGCGATGGCCTCGAGTGTCGAGGACAGCGGGTCGAGTGAGCCCACGAGTACGAGCGTCGGGACAGCGACGTCCTCGAGGTCGTGCGAGCCAATAGGCGGCGCGCGAAGGACCAGGGACGCCGGCGAAACACGTCCGCTGCGCAGCGCTTCCAGGACTACGACGCCCCCGACGCTCGAGCCGGCGATGGCGATGCGAGACGCATCAATCTCAGCGCGAGACTTCGCCCAGTTATACGCCGCCTCGAGGTCGTCGCAATACGCGTCGATATCGTCGCCGCGCGGATCGGGCGACGATTCGCCGTGTCCGCTGAGGTCAAACAGCAGGCTGGCGATGCCGATATCGCGCAGCCGCTCGGCGATGACGACGTTGCGCGGCGAATCCTTGCCGCTCAGCAATCCGTGCACAAAGACGACGACGGGCGGCGCCTTCGCGGCGGGCAGCAGTAGAGTCGCCGCTAACACGACTCCATCGCGGTGGAGGGTGGTGCGAAGGTCGTCCCGGCGTGCGTTCGTATCCATCGGCCGCTGACCTCCAGTGGCATGCTAGCTTCGGAGACCATACCTGTGGAGGGCCGTTGGACACGTCCCGGGTGGCGAATTGGCATCAATCGGAGCGGGGCGCCACCCGGACTGCTGCCGGCGCGGGCGCCGGGATGAGCACGAGGCGCTGCGCCACCAGCAGCGCGAGGAGGGCGAGCGCGGCGCCAGCGACGGCATCGAGAAGGAAGTGATTGCCCGTCACCACGATGGCCAGCAACACGACGGCCGGCGAACCGACTGCGCCAGCCCGAAGGATGCGGTTCCGGGTCCCGAAGAACACCGCCATGGCGGCGAGGAGGTTCCAGGCAAAGTGCAGGCTGGGAAACGCCGCGTACCGATTCACGAACGCCGGCGTCTCATAGGAGCGGTACTCCGACGAGTGAAGCGCGATCGTGTCAACGATGTCGGGATCGGCGATCCGCGGCGGCGCGACCGGCATGGCGGCGAAGAACACAAGGCCAACCGCGCCGGAGAGCACGAACGCGTCACGATAGCGCCGGTACGTGAGAGGCTGATACACAAACAGCCACACGGCGACGACGATGATGACCGGCCAATGCCACCAGATGTAGATCCAGTTCGAGAGGAGAGTGAGCCAATCGTAGTCCAGCACGAACTCCTGCATCCGCGGCTCCCAGGATACGCAGGTCGCGCTCGGCGTCGATGATGGTTTCGGCGTTGCCGGTGGCGACCGTCACCGCGCCCTCGGTGAGCCCGCGCACGACGTAGTAGAGGCCGTAAGCGACGACAACGAGGCTGACCTCCAGGAGGATTGCGCGGGGACGGAGGCCGGAGCGGCGGCGGTAAAGGAGAAGTGCCACGACCGCCGCTACGGCGATCCAGGGCGCCCAGAGGTAGAACTGGTCCACGCTCGCAGCCTAACGGTCGGATGCGCGGGCGCGCCGCATAAACGGAAACCCCCGGCGTCTGTCGGGGGTTTTCGCACTTCCGGCACCCTTCGTCTTGGCTCGCTTGGCGGCTCATTCCGAGCCGAGGTGGCGTCGCCGCGCCCCTCCCGAGGGCCGGGCCTCCGCCCCGTTCCGCGCCTTCGAGCGTTATCTTGTCAGCGAGTTACGGGTCGGGGCGCCGAAGCTGTCTGCGGCTCCACACCGCGTTACCATCACTCCGTCGCCTCCTTTCCACCCATATTTTAGCTCCCCCGGCAAGGATCGCAAGGCCGACTGGCCTGATCCGAGCACCGCTCACCCCTTGATAACGCCGATTGGGCGCATCCTCGCGACGTTGCGTGAGATGCCCGCGCGCTCAAGCACCTCGACGACGTTTGCCACGTCCTTGTATGCCTCGCTCGCCTCCTCAGCGAGCGCGCCACGGTTGTGCGCCCGTACGACGATGCCGAGGTCGGCCAGGCGCTTCGTGAGGTCGACTCCTTTCAGCACGCGCTTGGCTTCGTGGCGGCTGCGGACGCGGCCTGCGCCGTGGCACGTCGAGCCCCAGGTCTCGCGCATGGCGTCCGGCTGCCCGACCGCAAGGAACGAGTACCTTCCCATGTCGCCAGGTATGAGCACCGGCTGGCCGATGTCGCGATAGCGCTGCGGGATGTCCGGGTGCCCGGCAGGAAACGCGCGCGTCGCGCCCTTGCGGTGGACACAGAGGTCAATGTCCCCTCCGTCAACGGCGTGGCGTTCGATCTTTGCGATGTTATGGGCGACGTCGTACACGAGGTGCATGCCCAACTCCTCGGCCGGACGCTTGAAGACGTGCTCGAACGACCGCCGCACCCAGTACGCGATGTACTGGCGGTTCGCCCACGCGAAGTTCGCCGCAGCCGCCATGGCCGCCATGTACGCCTGTCCCTCCTCGGAACGAATAGGCGCGCAGGCGAGTTGCTTGTCGGGGAGGGGGATCTCGTAGCGCTTCGCGGCGTCCTCCATCACGTCGAGGTAGTCCTGACAGACCTGGTGCCCGAAGCCACGCGAGCCGCAGTGGAAGAACACGAGGATCTGGCCGGGCTCGCCGAGGCCAAAGCGCACGGCGGCCTCGCGGTCGAAGACGGCGTCAAGCACCTGCACCTCCAGGAAGTGGTTGCCGGAGCCGAGCGTGCCGAGCTGGACGCGGCCCCGCTGACGCGCGCGCTGGCTGACGCGAGCGGGATCGGCGCCGCCGAGCACGCCTTCGCTCTCGGTGCGTTCGGCGTCCTCAGGCCAGCCGAACCCGCGCTCGATCATCCACGTCGCCCCTCGCACCATGAGGTCGTCGAGCTCGGCGTCGGTGACCTCGAGCGGTCCGCGGCCGCCGAGACCCGCCGGGATGTCGCGGAAGAGCTGGTCGACGAGCTGTTTCTGGACGGGCTGCACATCGTCGAACGTGAGGGTGGTCGCGATCAGGCGCGTACCGCAGTTGATGTCGAAGCCGACACCACCCGGAGAGATGACGCCGTCATCGAGACGCATCGCCGCGACCCCGCCGATGGGGAAGCCGTAGCCCCAGTGGATGTCGGGCATCGCGAGCGAGCGCCAGACGATGCCGGGCAGCATGGCGACGTTCACCGCCTGCTCGATCGCCTGCTCCTCACCCGCGATGTCGAGCAGCGTTTCGTCGGCGTAGACGCGGACCGGAACGTTCATGCCGGGCTTGTAGTCGACCGGCACCTCCCAGCGGTAGGGAGCGACCTCTCTCAGGATGTCGCGCCAGTTCGTGGCCATCGTCACATGTCCAGAAGCACACTGACCTCGTACGAACCGTCCCGTCTGGTGACCTGCGTGAGGTGCCGCGTCACGCCCTTGATGTCGCCGCGGAGCTCATGACGGCCGGGGTCGATGCGCTCGCCGTGCGCCGTCGCATTCAGCGTGCCAGCATCGATGGCGACCTCGAAGCGCCCGAACAGCAGCCCTTCGGTCTCGGTCAGGAACAGCAGCTCCTGGAGCCAGCGCTCGAGCAGGCGGCCGTCATCAGCGTCCTCGAGGTGGATCTGCCGTTGCTCGCTCTCGCCGACGCGATCGGGGTCGGTCAGGAGGCTATACATGCCGCGCGCCGCATTCGCGAATGCCTCGGCCTTCGTGGCGCCGAGCGCCCGGACGCCCGCATCCGCCGTGTGTTCGATGATCTCGTAACCGTTCGGAGGGGCCATACGCGCAGTATCGCGCCGGATTGCAACGGTGTCACGTCCGATCGGCCCTGCGGAGTTCAGCCTGAAGGCCTGATACTAGGAACTGGCCTGCGGGCTCACCCGCGGCGCGGAGCAAGGTGAGGCGGCAGTGACGACGCTTGCTCGGAAGGATTGGCTGCGGCCCAGACGCGTGCCGTTCGCGACCCGCGCCCTGCTATACGACCGGCTGCGTGTTGCCATCAGCATCGGGGCGATCGGCTTTGCGATCCTGCTTGTGCTGCTGCTTCGCGGCGTGATGGATGGCACTGTCGAGAAGTCCACGACCTACATCGACAACGTGGGCGCCGACGTCGTGGTTGCGCGCGAGGGCGTCACGAACATGGCGCTCAGTGCGTCGGTGCTGCCAGGTGACGTTCTCGAGCAAGTGGCGGCGATCCCCGGCGTCGAGAAGGCAGCCGGCATCGTGCGGCTGCCAGCGATCGTAACCGTCGGGGCCGAGAACCGTCCGGCGACGGTCATCGGGTACGACCTCGAGCAGCAGCTCGGCGGGCCATGGAAGCTCAGCAATGGTCGCGGCGTCGAGAACGACGATGAGATCGTCGTCGATCATGTACTCGCCGACCAACTCGGTACAGACATCGGCGATGCCGTCATGATCTCGAACCGGGACTTCACGATCGTCGGGCTCTCAGCTCAGACGGCGGCGATCGCCGGCAAGCATGTGTTTGTCAGCAATGCGGCGGCGGGGGACTTGGTGGGCGTGCCCGGCCTCGTGAACTTCGTGCTCGTCACGAGCGCCGGAACCGACGACGAGGCGCTCGCCGCGAACATCGAGGAGTCTGTCCCAGACGTGACAGCGACCGCACAGTCCAATATCTCCAGCAACGATAGGGATCTCCTCAGTGACCTGTTCATCGCGCCGATCAACGTGATGTCGACGGTCGGCTTCCTGGTCGGCCTCGCGATCATCGGGCTGACGATGTACACGACGACCTCCGAGCGCTTGCATGACTTCGGCGTGCTCAAGGCGATAGGCGCGCCGTTCACGTATCTCCTCCGCGCCGTCGTCACCCAGGCGCTCGTGCTGGGCGGCGCGGGATTCGTCGTAGGGCTGCTGGCAGCGATCGCCGCCGGACCGCTCGTCGTCCGTCTCGTGCCGGACATCGGCGTCACGATCAACGCGATCCCCGCGCTCTGGACGCTCGGCGCCGTGCTGGTCATGAGCCTGCTGGGCGCCGTCGTGCCCGTCACTCGCATCGCGCAGGTTGACCCGCTCGTCGTTTTCCGGAGGTAGTGTGCGCGAATCGCATCCGCTGGCGCTCATTGACGTCTCGAAGGTCTACGGAGCGGGTCAGGCCGCGGTCCGCGCGGTGGACCACGCCAATCTCTACGTGGACGAGGGCGAGATCGTCGCCATCGTCGGGCCATCCGGCAGCGGCAAGACCACCCTTTTGTCCGTAGCCGGTTGCCTCCTGCGCCCAACAACAGGCAGCGTCCGCGTGCTCGGCGAGGAAGTGACTCAAATGGGCGAACTGCGGCTCGCGAAGTTCCGCCTTCGCCACGTCGGTTTCGTATTTCAGTCGTTCAACCTGCTGCCGTCGCTCTCGGCACACGAGAACGTCGAGATCGCGCTGAACCTCGCCGGCCGCTCGGGCCGCGACGCCTGGGAGCGCGCGCGCACGTTGCTCGAACTGCTCGACCTTGCGCATCGCTCCGGAAACCGGCCCGGCGACCTCAGCGCCGGCGAACAACAGCGCCTCGCTGTGGCGCGAGCACTCGCGAACCGGCCGGACGTGATCCTGGCGGACGAGCCGACGGCCAATCTCGATTCGCGAGCGGGACGGCGCGTCATGGAGCTCATGCGCTCGGCGGTAGAGGCCGGCGAAGCGAAAGCCCTCGTCGTGGTCACCCACGACATGCGTATCATCGACCTGGCGCACCGCGTGCTGACGATGGAGGACGGAATCCTTGCAGCTCGAAGCATACGAGAGCGTGACGACGAGCGGGCGGCCGGCGACCGCGAGGAAGAGGCTCGGTTCGCGTTCCCGCCCAACGACCCATCACGTTCGCGCAGCAAGCCATGAACATGGCCATGGCGGGCGTTGCTGACCTCGCTGAGCTCGCGACGCGGACACCGGCCGATCGGCTTGAGGCTCTGGGGTCAACCGTCGGCGGGTTAACGCCGGAGGAGGCGTCGCGTCGGCTCTCGGCATACGGCCCGAACGAGCCGGTCCGGGCGGAGCGGACCCATGTCCTCCGCCGGTTCGCCTCGAATTTCACGCATACGCTCGCCCTTCTGCTCTGGTTTTCGGCGGGACTCGCGTTCGCCGCGCGGATCCCCGAGCTCGGGTTTGCCATCGTCGCGGTCGTCATCATCAATGGCCTCTTCGCCTTCGTGCAGGAATACCGGGCCGAGCGCGTCGTCGCGGCACTGATGAAGAGGGTCGCCGTGCGCGCGGTCGTGCGGCGCGGCGGCATCGAGCGGTCGATCCTTGCGAACGAGCTCGTGCCAGGAGACATCGTCCGGTTGAGCCGCGGGGACATCGTATCGGCCGACTGCGTACTGATCAGCGCGGATGGGCTGACGCTGGATCTCTCGAGCATCACCGGCGAGTCGATGGCCGTCGAACGCAGCCCCGCAGCCATTTCCCCGGGTGAGACGGCGCGTCGCCGGTCGTACGAGTATCCATCCGTGCTGCCGGCATCGGCCATCGTCGTTACAGGGACAGCCGAGGCCGTGGTTGCAGCGACCGGCTCAGCGAGCGCGCTCGGTCGCATCGCGGCAATGGTCGAGGCGGTGCACGAGGAGCCGTCGCCGCTCGAGCGCCAGGTGGCCGCGCTCTCGCGCTTCACGGCGGTCGCGGCCGTGCTCGCCGGCGCTGCGACGCTCGCCATCGCCAGTGTCAGCACGAGCATTGGATTCATCGCGGCGCTGACGTTCGCCACCGGCGGCATTGTCGCGCTCGTCCCGGAGGGACTGTTGCCGACGCTGAGCGTCTCCTTGGCGATCGGCGGCGAGCGCATGGCGGCGCGCGGGGCGGCTATCAGGAAGCTCTCGGCGGTGGAGTCCGTGGGCGCCGTCACCGTGATCTGCACGGACAAGACCGGGACGCTGACGACGAGCGCCCTCACCGTCATCGGCGTCATCAACGAAAGCGAGCAGCGCCTCGACTTGCTGCGCGCGGCGGCACTCTGCAATGACGCACGCCGTGACGGACGCGGCGAATGGGTCGGCGACGCGATCGACGTCGCGCTCGCACAGTGGGTGCAGGCGGAAGGCGCCGATCCCGGCGAACTTCGCGCGATCCATCCACGATCACGCGGCACAGCGTTCGATGCGCGCCGTCGCTACATGACCGTGACGTGCGCGTCCGACGGAGGCCAGATCGAGGTCGCGAAGGGGGCGCCCGAGGCGATCCTGGCGCTCACTGGAGTCGCGCTCGATAGCGCGTCGCACGACGCGTTGACCGCCGCAGCGCGACGCGGCGAGCGGCTGGTTATGCTGGCCACGCGCGACCGCGAATGGCGCATCGACGGCACGCTATGTCTCCAGGATCCGCCGCGGCCGGAGGCGCCGGCCGCGATACGGGCGTGCCACGCGGCCGGTGTCCGAGTCGTGATGCTCACGGGCGACCACCCTGAGACAGCCATCGCGATCGCCGCGCAGGTTGGGCTACATGTTGGTGGCGCTATCTCCGGTGACGAGGTTGCCGGGATGAGCGACGACGAGTTGCTCGGCCGCCTGCGGGGCGACGCCGTCTTCGCTCGTATCGACCCCGAGCAGAAGCTGCGCATCGCCAAAGTCCTGCAGCGGGCAGGAGAAATCGTGGTCGTGACCGGCGACGGCATCAACGATGCCCCCGCGCTGGAGGCGGCGGACGTGGGCGTGGCGATGGGGCTGCGCGGCACCGAGGTGGCGAAGCAGGCGGCCGACATCATCCTCGCGGACGACAACTTCGCGACTATCGTGGCGGCGATCGAAGAAGGGCGCTCGATCAAGGCGAACATCCGGCGCTTCGCGAGCTACGTCTTCACCAGCAACGTCGCGGAACTCGTGCCCTTCGTCCTGTACATCTTCCTGCCCATTCCGCTCCCGCTCGCCGTCATCCAGGTGCTGGCGATTGATCTTGGGACCGACCTGTTGCCGGCGCTCGCCCTTGGAGCCGAGCCTCCGTCGCCGCGAACGCTGGAAGCGCCGCCGGAGCCGCCTGCACGGCCACTGCTGACGAGGGCGCTCGTCGTGCGGACGTTTCTCTTCTTCGGCTTGATTGAAGCTGCGCTGGGGATGGGTGGATTCTTCATGTTCTATGCGGCAGAGGGGTGGCGGCCGTTCGAATCCCTTGACTCGTTCGGGAACGTGGATGCACAGGCGAGGGCTATCACGTTCCTGGGAATCGTCGCCGGCCAGGTCGGGTGCGTGTTCGCACAGCGCGATGGCACGCTGCGCGCGAGGCTGTCGTTGGCGTCGAATCGACTGATCCTCCTCGGAATTCTCGCTGAGATCGCCGCGCTGTTCCTGCTGATCTACACCCCGGGTCTCAACCACTTGTTCGAGATGGACGACGTGCCGCTCGCGTGGATGCTCCTGCTCCCGCTCGGCGCCGCGCTGTTCATCGCGCTCGACGCGGCGAGGAGGGGCATCGCCCCGCTGATGCGGCATGCGCTGACCCCGCGAATGGGGAGGAGGCATGCAGCGCCCGATGAGCGGCGATTACGACGCGTGTGAGTCTCAATGGAGGTTTCTGAGCGCGGTTGACAGGATGCCTTCAGACTGGTCAGCTAGCGCCAAAGCAGGGCCACGAAGCGGAATCACTACGGTTGGAGCGGGAACACTGGTGCTTGGGGAGCTGACGCAAGAGGAGATCGACGCGGTCCTGGCAGAGGAGACGCTCGGACGCATTGGCTGTCACGCGGGGGGCGTCACCTACGTCGTGCCCGTCTCGTATGTCTACGACGCGCCTAACCTCTACATCCTCTCGGCAGACGGCCAGAAGCTGCGCATGATGCGCGAGAACCCGCGCGTCTGTTTCGAGGTGGAACAGATCACCCACTGGGCGAACTGGAGGACGGTGATCGCTTGGGGCACGTTCTTCGAACTCAGTGGCGCAGACGAAGACGCCGCTCGCAATCTCATCCGCTCCCGGCTCACGCCGCTCATTGAGTTCGAGTCGCGGCTGTCCGAGCAAGAGGCGCGCCTGCCGGGCGTGGGGAGCCGCGCTACGAGCGTGTACCGGATCGAGTTACGGGAGCGCACCGGGCGCTTCGAGCGACTCACCTGACGCCACATGAATTGCGACGAGTGACGAAGAGCGACGCACCGGTGGATGACGATCGAGACATGGAACCGACCGCCCGAGAGCCGGATCACGCCGCCGGAAGACCATCATCGCGCGCGCTTGAGGCGATCATCGACGCGCTGCGCTCACCGGCTGCGTATGACCATCCGGCGGCCGACATCGAGGTGATCCAGACCCACATCTCCTACGTCGTGCTCGCAGGCGCCTTCGCCTACAAGATCAAAAAGCCGCTCTCTCTGGGATTCCTCGACTACAGCACGCTCGCGCTTCGCAAGCGCATGTGCCAGGAGGAGGTGCGTCTCAACAGACGGCTCTGCGACGGCGTATACCTCGGCGTCGCGCCGATCACCCGCGACGGCGCGCGGTACAGGGTGGGTGGCGCCGGGGAAGTGGTCGAGTACGCCGTGCTGATGCGCCGCCTCGAGCACAGTCGCATGCTCGATGAGATGATCCGTCAGGGCGCGCGGGAGACGGCGAGCGTCGTGCACCGCGTGGGTGAGACGATGGCCCGGTTCCATCGCGAGGCGCCAACAAACGCGGAACTCAGTCAATACGGACGTCTGCCCGCGCTCGAGGCAAACTGGGTCGAGAACGTCCGTCAGCTGGAGCCATATGCCGGCGCACTCTTTGCGCGCTCCGAGCTGGAGGCGCTCGACGCATACGGTGCGCGCAGGCGGCGGGATGACGAGGGCCTCTTCACCGAACGCGCGGATGGTGGACGCATTCGCGACTGCCACGGCGACCTGCGCGCCGACTCTGTCTACGTGCGCCCCGACGGCGGCGTGTGCATTCTCGACACCATCGAGTTCAACGACCGCATCCGGTTCGGCGATGTGGCCGGCGACATCGGCTTCCTGGCGATGGACCTCGAGTTTCGCGGGCGCAACGATCTCGCCGACGAGCTCATGGCGACGTACCTCTCGGCGGCACCGGACGAGACGCTGCCATTGGTGCTCGATTACTACAAGACCTACCGGGCGATCGTGCGCGCGAAGGTCGAGGCGATGCGCTGGTCGGAGGAAGAGGTGCCGATGCCGGCGCGAGCCGACGCGAGCATCGCGGCTCGTCGCTACATGACGCTTGCGCTCGCGTATGCCTCCCGGGTCGCCCGGCCCGTGTTGCTCTTCATGATCGGGCTCTCCGGGACCGGGAAGAGCTTTCTTGCAGGAGCGATCGCGTGCCGATCCGGGGCGGCGATCGTGAGCAGCGACGTCATGCGCAAATCTGTTGCTGCCGGTGCGGACATGTACAGCGAACGGGAGCGCGCGCGGGTGTACGAGGCGATGCGCCAGCGCGCTGCCGGCCACCTGTCGCAGGGGCGCGCGGTCATCCTCGACGCGACGCATGGGAGGCGTGCCCAGCGCGATGCGGCGCGCGAGCTCGCTCGTCGCCACCGCGTTCCCGTGGTCGGCGTCGAGGTGCACGCCGGCGAGGATGTGATCCGGGAGCGCTTTGCGGCTCGCGCGCGCATGGGGCTATCGCCGTCCGACGCGTCGTGGGACGTGTACGTGCAGCAGCGCCGGGACTTCGACGAAATCGGCGAAGACGAGCGGGATGTCGTCCACATCAGCATGGACTCCGGACTCGACGGCGCCCTACCGGCGGTCCTTGCGGCGGTCGAAGACCTGCCAACGCCCCAGGATTGACGCCGGGCACCGCATCTGCCGGACTCGCAGGGACCGTCGCCTCCAGCGGGCTGATCGGCGACATCCGGCGGTCCATGTGGCCCTACCAGCGCGGCAGCATGAGGCGGACACTGGCCGCGATGGTAGTGCGACTTCACAGAGGGTTGATCATCGCCGCAGTGGCAATCTCCATCCTCGCCGCGCTTGTGCCAGCAATCGCGACCGCGGTGACACTGGCGGCGCTCGCTGCCCTCCTGGTGGGAGCCGGCTCCCTGCTCGGCTCGATGTTCGGCCTACGGTGACGAGGGAGGCTGACGATGCGATTGATTCTGAAGGGCTGCCCGCGATGTGGCGGCGACCTCTTCCCCGAGATGACGGAGGCCGGTGAGCCCACGTTCCTCTGCCTGCAGTGCGGGCGGACGGTCCACAACGGCCGGGGCCGTCTCTTCCCGTCCAGCGGCCGCCGGATGCGCGAGCCGGCCGGACCTGAACGCGCGGCCGAGAGGGTTGCCGCGACCCGACGCTGACGGCCACGGAGCACAGTCGAGTGGCTACACGGGCACGCGGACGATGATGCGCGAACCCGCGCCAGGTGTGCTTTCGAGCGCAAGCTCGGCGCCGACGGCTTCTGCCCGCGCGGTCATGTTGCGGATCCCGTTGTGAGCATCGCCGCGGACAGTGGCAGGATCGAATCCGACTCCGTCGTCCTCGATCAAGAGCGTCACGCTGCTATCCTCGCCGCGGAGTGAGACGCGTACACGCGATGCCCGTGCATGGCGCAGCGTGTTCGCGATTGCCTCCTGGGCGATGTGATAGAGCGTTGTCACCATGTCATCGCTAAGAGCGGGCAGCTCCCGGTCCAACTGTTTCTCGACTACGATACCGGCGCTCTGCTGAGCGTCGACCACGAGCGTGTCGATCGCCGCCGCGACATCATCCGCAAAAGTATGACGGCGCAGGGCGAAGATGTAGCTCCGGATCTCCTCGATTACGGTCTGCAGCCGCTCGATGCTCGATTCGATGTGCGCCCGCGCGGCGGCGGGCTCGTCTTCGACCTCTTGCGAGGCGGCCTCGAGGTTGAGGCCAACGGCGTAGATCGACTGGATAACACCGTCATGCAGGTCCATTGCAATGCGGTCGCGCTCCTGTTGGCGCTGCAGCTCGAGCGCAGCGACGGCGCGTTCGCGTTCGAGCCGCTTGCTTTCAGTGATGTCACGATCGATCTCGAGGATGGACGTCGGCAATCCGTCGGTTGTGCGCCGCAGCGTCTGGCGGCTCGCGACGATGATCCCGCGTCCGTCCTGTGCCCGTTGCTCGAGCTCGCCCTCCCAGATCGCTTCCCGCCTGAGAAGCTCGGTCATCTGCTCGAGGCCGCATCCCACAGGTGATGTCTGAAGGAGCTCATGGGAGAACTGCCCCAGGGCTTCCTCGGCAGTCCAACCGTACGTGCGCTCTGCCCCGGAATTCCAGTACTGAATGCGCCGGTCGAGGTCGAGGACGATGATGGCGTCGCGCGCGTACTCGAGTAGCTCCGCCTGTGAGCGAATCGTCTCCTCCGCGCGGCGGCGCTCGGTGATGTCGCGGACGATGGCGGCGACGACCTGACCACCGGGCGTCCCAACCGGGCTGAGGCTGATCTCGACCGGGAACTCGGTCCCGTCCTTGCGCCGGCCCATCAAGGTGAGCCCGGCGCCCATCGGACGTGGGCGCGGGTGACCGAGATAGTCCGACCGATGGATGTTGTGCACCGAGCGGAGACGCGACGGGACCAGTACCTCGACGGGCCGGCCCAAGAGCTCGCGTTCCGCATAGCCGAAGAGCCGTTCGACTTCGTTGTTTATGAACACGATGCGGCCGCCACCGTCGACGACCACAAGCCCGTCGGGCGCGCTCTGGAGGATGTCTCGGAAGATGCGGTCTTCCAGCACTGAGTGCGACTGACTCCCGCGCGGCCTACCCGCGCGGACGCAGTATAGGCTGAATTTGTTTTGTTCGCTTTCGTCAACCGCGCAGCGTGCATCCATCAACCGGCGACGCTGAGCGCGCTGAGGAGCGTATCCACGAGCGTACGGGAGCGAAGCCCTTTGAGGAGGTAGAGCGAACAGCCGACGCTGAGGAGCGCAGCCTCTTCGGCCGCGTCCCGGTACGAGACGTGCACGGCGATGATGAAACGCCTCGATTCGAGGCGGCGCTGGAGCAGCGCCGCAAGCAGCTCTGTCCCACCGTTTCCGCGAGGGTCGATGAGCACGACATGGGGATCCTGGTCGGCGATGAGGCCCAGCGCATCGATTGAATCGATGCCGGCCGAGGCCACGGCCGCGACCCTGTCGTCCTCCGTGAGCCGCCGCTCGAGCGCGGTCCTGACCTGGGCATTGGGGTCGAGGATCGCCAATCGAAGGCCGCCGCCGTTCAACTGGGGCTGATCCATGCAGCGAATGTATCGGCGAACCCCGTTCCCGCGCCTGAGCCGAATGGCCCTATTCACGCTGCGTGTGACAGGATGCCGCGGAACGACACACGGAGGACATCCAGCCTCCGTCGCCGTGGGATAGGCTGACAGATGCGGCGATGAGGATCATCACGATCAATTGCGGGAGCTCCAGCGTCAAGGCGCGCCTGTACGCGGCAGGCGGCGATGAGCTGGATGAGATCGCCCGTGCGAGCGTGCAGCAGATCGGCGATGCGCCCGTCCTGCGCGCGTTCGTGGACGGAACCGAGCGCGCGCCTCAGCATCTCGACGCCGGCGACTATGCCGGCGCCATCGCCGCGATCGTCGAGACGTTCGGAGATTGTCGCAGGGTTGCAGCGGTAGGCCATCGCGTCGTGTATGGCGGTAGCTACCGGGACGCGGTGATCATCGATTCAAACGTCATGGATGCGATCGAGCGGGGCGCTGGCCTCGCGCCGCTGCACAATGCCCCAGCGCTACGGGGGATCCTTGCCGCCAGCGCACAGATGCCCGGCGTGCTGATGGCGGCCGTGTTCGACACGCAGTTCCACGCGACGATCCCGCCGGTCGCCGCAGAGTATGCGCTGCCACGCGCGGAGGCGGCGCGCCACGGCTTGAGGCGAATCGGCTACCACGGTCTCGCGCACCAGTCCATCATGGAGCGGTTCGCGGAGGCGATCGGGCGGCCCGCGTCCGGGTTGAACCTGATCACGCTCCAGCTGGGGAACGGTTGCTCGGCAACCGCAATCGCCGGCGGCGTCTCCGTCGACACGTCGATGGGGTTCACGCCGCTCGAAGGGCTGATGATGGCCACCCGCCCGGGCGACATCGACCCGGGGGCGCTCGTCTTCATGATGCGGGCGGAGGGACTCAACGCCGACGCCCTCGACGACATGCTCAATCATCGTTCCGGGTTGCACGGCGTATCTGGCGTGAGCGGCGATGTGCGCACGGTGTTAGAGGCGGAGCGGATGGGCGATGTACGCGCGCACCTGGCGATCGAGATGTTCTGTTACCGCATCCGGAAATACATCGGCGCGTACCTCGCCGTGCTGGGACGCGTCGACGCCGTGCTGTTCGGAGGCGGCATCGGCGAGCACCAACCGGAGATTCGCCGGCGTGTGTGCGATCCGCTCCGCCCGCTCGGTCTCCGGCTCGATGGCGACCGCAACACGCGTGTCAACGGCGGTGCGGCCGGCGTGATCAGTGACGACGCCAGCCCGATCGCGGTCTGGGTCGTCCCGACGGATGAAGAACGTATCATCGCGCGTGAGACCCACCGTCTCGTGCGCGCCGCCGGTTCAGGAGGCAGCGATGGGTAAGCACGATTCGCACCAGGGGACCGCAACGACCGAACGCACCTCAACGCTGTCGGACGTGGAGCTTCGCCTGATCGACGCGTGGTGGCGGGCGGCGAACTATCTCTCCGTGGGCCAGATCTACCTGCTCGACAACCCGCTGCTCCGCGAGCCGCTGCGCATCGAGCACATCAAACTGCGGTTGCTCGGGCACTGGGGCACGGCGCCGGGGCTCAGCTTCGTCTACGCGCACGCGAACCGCGTGATCAAGAAGCACAACCTTAACGCGATCTACATCACGGGGCCGGGGCACGGCGCGCCGGCCATCCTCGCGAACGTGTACCTGGAGGGGACGTACACGGAGCTATATCCCGACATCACGCGGGACGAGGAAGGGCTACGCCGGTTCTTCCGCCAGTTCTCGTTTCCCGGCGGCGTGCCCAGCCACACGGCGGCGGAGACGCCCGGCTCGATCAATGAGGGCGGTGAGCTCGGCTACTCGCTCGCGCACGCGTATGGCGCCGCGTTCGACAACCCGGATCTCGTCGTGTTCTGCGTCGTCGGCGATGGCGAGGCAGAGACGGGCCCGCTCGCCGCGAGCTGGCACTCGAACAAGTTCATGAACCCGCAGCGCGACGGCGCCGTCGTCCCGATCCTGCACCTGAACGGCTACAAGATCGCGAACCCGACCGTCCTCGACCGGATCCCTGACGACGAGCTGCGCGCGCTGCTCGAAGGCTTCGGCCACCGGCCGTACTTTGTCGCCGGCACGGAGCCGCAGACGATGCACCGGCTGATGGCGGAGACCATGGAGCAGGTGGTCGCCGACCTAACGGACATCCGTGTTGCCGCGCAGGAAGGTCGACATGACGGCCGGCCGCGCTGGCCGATGATTGTCCTTCGCACGCCGAAGGGCTGGACCTGCCCGAAAGAAGTCGACGGCGTGCCGATCGAGGGGACACACCGCGCGCACCAGGTGCCGTTGACCGGCTTCGCGGACCACCCGGAGCGAATCAAGATTCTCGAGGAGTGGATGCGCAGCTACCGCCCCGGCGAGCTGTTCACATTCGAGGGCGCTCTCGCGCCCGAGATCGCGGCGCTCGCGCCCGAGGGCGACCGGCGCATGAGCGCGAATCCGCACGCCAACGGCGGGCTGCTCCTCCGCGACCTGCGCTTGCCGGACTATCGCGAGTATGGGGTCGACGTGCCGGCTCCCGGAACAACGAAGAGCGAGGCGACCCGCGTGCTCGGCACGTACCTCCGCGACGTCGTCCGCCTCAACCAGCGCAACTTCCGCATCATGGGCCCGGACGAGACGTCGTCGAACCGGCTGGACGCCGTGTTCGAGGCGACGGATCGCGCCTGGGCGGCCGAGACACGGGTCAGCGACGATCACCTGAGCCCCGACGGGCGCGTGATGGAGGTGCTCAGCGAGCACATGTGCCAGGGCTGGCTCGAGGGCTACTTGCTCACGGGGCGGCATGGCCTCTTCAACTGCTACGAGGCCTTCATCCACATCGTCGATTCGATGTTCAACCAGCACGCGAAGTGGTTGAAAGTGAGCCGCGATATCCCGTGGCGGCGCCCGATCGCCTCGCTCAACTACCTGCTCAGCTCCCACGTTTGGCGACAGGATCACAACGGCTTCTCGCACCAGGATCCGGGGTTCATCGACCACGTCGTGAACAAGAAGGCGGAGGTGATCCGTGTGTATCTGCCGCCGGACACGAACACGTTGCTCTCGGTCATGGACCACTGCCTGCAGACGCGGAACTACGTCAACGTCATCGTGGCGGGCAAGCAGCCCGGGCTGAACTACCTTTCGATGGACGACGCGATCGCGCACTGCATCCGCGGGCTCGGCATCTGGCAGTGGGCGTCAACCGACGGCGGGGGCGAACCGGACGTCGTCCTTGGCTGCTGCGGCGACATCCCCACGATGGAGGCGCTCGCGGCCGCCGCGTTGCTCCGTGAGCGCCTTCCGGCGCTGAAGGTGCGGGTGGTCAACGTGGTCGACCTCATGCGCCTGCAGCCTCCGAGTGAGCACCCGCACGGCATCACCGACACCGAGTTCGACTCGATCTTCACGACCGACAAGCCTATCGTCTTCGCGTACCACGGCTACCCGTGGCTGCTGCATCGCCTCACGTACCGGCGCACGAACCACGACAACCTTCATGTGCGCGGCTATAAGGAGGAAGGCACAACGACGACGCCGTTCGACATGGCGATGCTGAACGACCTGGACCGGTTCCACCTTGTGATGGACATCATTGACCGCGTGCCGGGACTGAGCCAGGAGGCCGCCGGCTTACGCCAGGAGATGAGCGACCGGCGGCTGCGCTATCGCATGTGGACGCGCGACCACGGCGACGACCATCCCGATGTGCGCGACTGGGCCTGGCCGTACGGCGGGGCATGACCACCGCCGACCTCACGACGCGCGCGATGCGAGATGCGCGAGCTTCTCCGGATTGCGCTGGTTGAACACGCCGACGATGCGCGACCCGTCGACCGCAAGCGAGATGACGCTGTCGATGCGGCCCTTCCATCGGAGGACGATCGCAGACTCGCCGTTGACGTTCTCGATCGTAGCCTCAAGCCGCGGCTGCCGCGAGAAGATGCCGGCCATGTAACGCGCCACACGGTCGGCGCCCTCCACCGGGTTGATTGCGGCGGCCACCTTGCCTCCACCGTCCGCCCAGAGCGTGGCGTCGTCGGCAAGCATGCGGACGAGTCCCGCGACGTCGCCGCCGCGCGCGGCATCGAGGAAGCGCTCGGTGAGGCGCCGGTTGGCTGCGACGCTTGTGTCGAAGCGGCGCCGCCCGCTGCGCAGGTGCTCACGCGCCCGGCTGACGAGCTGCCGGCAGGCGCCCGGGCTCCGGCTTAGGATCGCGGCGATCTCGTCGTACTCGTAGTCGAAGACAACGCGCAGCAGGAAGGCCGCGCGCTCCGCGGGACTGAGCGCCTGGAGGATGACGAGGAACGCCATCGAAATAGAGTCCGCCCGCTCGAGGTGTTCGCCAGGGTCAACGGCATCGCCGCCGGTCGGCACCGGCTCGGGCAACCAGGGACCGACGTATACCTCACGCCGCCGGCGCGCGGAACGCAGATGATCGATGCAGGCGCGCACGGTCATCGACGTCAGGTACTGCTCGGGCGCGCGGATGTTCGCGTCGTCGACGTGGAGATAGCGAATCGCCACGTCCTGGACAACGTCCTCGGCCTCGGTGACGCTGCCGAGCATGCGGTACGCCAGTCCAACGAGTCGCGGGCGCGCTCGCTCGACATCCTCGACGCGTTCCGGAGCGGCTGCGTGCAATCTCATACCTCAACCCAGCGGGCGCGCCGCGCTTCTGGCTGCGCACCTGGCCGCTGCGAGCATGGCCGCGCGCCTGGCGCTGGCGAGCGCGGCGCCGGCGAGCTGGTGCTCCTCCCCAACCCAGTCACCCGCCAGGAACACGCCCGGCAGGCCCTCGACCGCGACGGACGGACGCCCCGCCAGCCCTCCAGTATCGGCGGCGGGGAGCGCGTGTGTCACGGTCATGTTCGAGAGGAAGCGCTGGTGGACCACGGCGTCCCGCCAGCCGGGCTGCACAAGATCCATCAGCCACTCGAGCTCGGCGCGCACAGCGGCCGGATCGGCGCGCTCGTCCGGCTTGAGGTACCGCGCCACATGCACGACCGCGCCGTCTCCGGGCGCGAGCCGCGCGGCCAGCGAGTGCACCGAGAGGTACAGCGGTCGATCGAGCGCGACGATGAAGCCGCCGTCCCGGTTGGGCAGGCGCGAGAGCGCGAGGTCGAGCGCGGCAGCGCGCACGGGAGTCGTCGCCGGGACGGTAACGCCGGCGCGATGGAGGACGCTTCGCGCCGTACCCGGGTCGACGGCGAGCATGACATTCGGCGCCCTGACTACGGCGCCGTCGGCCAGCCGCACGCCCGTGGCGCCTGTGCCGTCGCTCAGCACAGCCTCGACGCGAGCACGCCGTTGGATCTCCACGCCGTTGGTTGTGGCCAGCCGGGCGAGCCCGTCGACGAGCGACTGCCAGCCGCCGTCGAGATAGCGGACGCCACCGACCGCCTCGAGGACCTGCGCCCGTGCGGCGGCGGCCGACAGCACGTCCGCCGCATCGATGTAACCGGCGAGCCGCACCAGCGCGAAGACGTACGCCCGGGCACGGCCAGTGAGCCTCCGGTCGTCCGCCCACTGCGCGAGCGAGACATGCGCGAGCGATGCACCGTCCGCGGCGGTCAGAGCGGCAAGCGCTGCGCCAGCGTCGCTGCCTGACGATCCGTCGAACAACGCCGATCGAATCAACGCCGCCGCTCCGTCCGGCATCGGGTGGAGGCGACCATCTGCGAGCGCATAGCCCGTGAGGGCCGGACGGCCGCCGCTGTAGGCGACGCCCAACTCGTCGAGAAGCTTCGCCGCCGGCGGATACAGCGCGCGCGGTCCGAGGTTCATCACGAAGCCGCCGAAATCGTTGCTGCGCGCGTTCCCGCCCTCTTCGGAGGCACGCTCCAGCACAGTCACCCGCATGCCCTGCCGGGCGGCGAATACCGACGCGGCCAGGCCCGCGAGTCCAGCGCCTACGACGATCAGGTCAGTCCGGTCGTTCTCACTCATCGCGCCTCCTCCAGCGGCGCCTGCCGTATGGCCGCTCTGCCTGACAGACGAGGAAGCGGCGTCGGCTGTGACATCCAGGTGCCTCGGAGGCAGGCTTGCGACCGTGCCCCGCCTGCCGGCCGCAGCCGATACCATTCTTCCGATGGCTCCAGCGCAGGCCCAGGCTGATTCAAGCGACGGCGGCATCGTCATCGTCCACTCGTCCGACCTCCACCTCGGCACGTGGGGCGAGCGGGACGATCTCAGCGTGCTTGCGGCCGTGCTCGGGGCGTGCCGCCAGGCCGCGGCCGACGCCCTCATCCTCGCCGGCGACATCTTCGACACCAACCGCCTCCCGCTCGCAGTAGTCGACCACGCCGCGCGGATGCTCGCCGAGGCCGGGCTGGAGGTCGTGGTGCTGCCGGGCAACCACGATCCGGCCGTCCCGGATTCGGTGTACCGGAAGGGCGGCCTCGGCGACCCGGCGAACGTCCATGTGCTCGGCGTCACCTGCGACGAGACGGTGACGCTCGCCCAACTGGATCTCGAGGTGTGCGGGAGGCCGCATCTCGATTATGTCGATATGGCGCCACTGCTCGTGCCGCAGCGCAGGACCATGTTGCGCCAGGTCGTCGTCGCGCACGGCCACTTCGTCCGCGCGGACTACGACGAGCACCGGAGCTGGCGCTTCTACGAAGACGACATCAGCGCCACACGTGCGGATTATGTCGCGCTCGGACACTGGGAGCTCGCCCAGCGCGTCGGCAGCGACGGTGTCGCGGCCTACTACTCCGGCTCTCCCGACCGGGCCGGCACCGTCAACGTCGTGCGGCTGGCCGACGGCGGCGCGGACGTCTCGCTGCTGCCGCTCCAGCTGGATCGCCCGCGCCGGCACGGGCACTAGCCCGAGTCTGCCCGCACCGCCGGATACCATGCGCGCGGATCGATGGAGGATATCCCGCGCCTCAACCGGCTCATCTACGCGTCGCACTCCTTCGGCTCGTCGGTGCTGTCGCGCGCGACGCAGGCTTGGCTCATCTTCTACTACGCGCCGCCCGCCGGCGAAGACCGCGAGACGATCGTCCCGCGCATCGCGCTGACGACGATCCTGCTGCTGCTTGGCTTCCTGGATGCTATCGACGATCCGCTGATTGGCTACTGGAGCGACCGCACGCGGACGCGGTGGGGCAGACGCATCCCCTTCATCGTGCTGGCCACGCCGTTCTACGCGCTGTTCTTCTTTCTCTTCTGGGTGCCACCGACGGAGCCGGTATGGCTTGCGGCGACGTACTTCACGATCGTCGTGTTCCTGCAGCGCATCTTCGGGACGCTCTCCGGCGGGCCGATGGAGGCGTTGCTGCCGGAGGTTGCGCGGACGCCGGAGGCGCGCGTCAGCAACGTCGCCTGGCAGTTCCTGTTCGGATCACTCGGCGCGGTCGTGGGCCTCGTCGTTACTGGCGTGATCAACGATGCATGGGGGTTCGCGGCGATGGGCGCGTTCGTCGCGATCATCGCGGTCGCTTCCCGGTATGCGGGGCTCATCGGTGTCTGGCGCTACGTGAAGAGCGAGAGCGCGCCGGTGACGCTGGGCATCTGGCCGTCGTTGAGAGAGGCCTTCCGCAACGACCAGTTCCTCTACTTTCTGCCCACCTTCGTGTTCTTCAACACCGCGATCATGCTGTTGACGGCAGCGCTGCCGTTCTTCGCGGACGTGGTCATCCTCGGCGACGACGAGACCTCGACGGTCAGCGTGTTCGGGCGGTCGCTTGAGCTGGGCGAGGGAGGCGTGGCCGCCGTGCTCTTCGGCACTGCGATCACGGCCGCGCTCGCGTCGGTGCCGCTCGTGTACTGGCTGGCCGTGCGCTACGGCAAGGCACGTGTCTACTCCGGCGCCATGCTGGCGGGGACGGCGCTGTTCCCGCTGCTGTTCTTCATGGGGCTCGTGCCCGGCGTACCGGTCTTCGCGCAAAGCATCGTCTTCGTCGCCGCCGTCGGCCTGCCGATGGTGGGCGTATTCACGTTCCCCAACGCAATCCTGGCCGACGTCATCGACTACGACGCCTCGCGCACCAATCAGCGTCGCGAGGGACTGTACTACGGCGCCCAAAACGTTGTCGAGAAGTGGACGGGCTCGCTGAGCTTCCCGTTATTCGCGTTCCTGCTGCTCTTCGGTGAGACGACCGACGACCCGCTCGGCATCCGGCTGATGGGGCCGGCAGCGGGCATGCTGGCGCTGGCCGGCTACGCGGCATTCCGCGGCTACAAGCTCACCGACGGCGTCATTCTGGAAGCGAAGGCGCCTGAGGCGCAGGCGCCATTGTGACACTTTTGCTATGAGCGCTCCGCCCGATTCAGCGCCCGCGTGCCGTAGACGCGTGCATGATCTCGGCAGGAAGATCAACGTCCAAGGAGGATGCGATGGTCGCACAGCGGACCGAGGGCGAAGGCGCCATGCCCGAGCACACGCACGAAGAGCGCATGCACTCGCACGATCACTATCACGTGTCACACCACCACGCCGGCGGCATGCTCACCGAATGGCAGCACCGCACGTACTGGCACACGCACGATCATAACCACAACGTGCTGACCCACAGCCACGACTACAGCGCCGACGATGAGGAATCGCACCACGCGAAGGAAGCGCACATCCACGACCACGCGGCTCCCACCCATTCGCCGGCGTAACCAATTCAATCCTCCTTATAGGATCACGGGCATCGGGGTGCCTCTGCCGCAGTGCGGCGAGTCCCGCGCGGATGTAGCATGACCCCACGATGGAGCCACGCATCCGCTACGCGACCACCGCCGACGGCCTGAGCATCGCCTACTGGTCGATGGGTGACGGGCCAACGCTCGTGAATCCTCCGCCTGCGAGCCCATGGAGCCACATCCAACTCGAGTGGGAGATCCCGGAGTGGCGCCACTGGTACGAGCACCTCGTGCGGCACCTGCGCGTCGTGCGCTACGACGGCCGGGGCGGCGGGCTGTCCGACCGCGACGTCACAACTTGCTCGACCGAGACGAACATCCAGGATCTCGAGGCGGTGGTCGATGAGCTCGAGCTCGAGCGGTTTGCGCTGTTCGGCATCTACTACTCCGCGGCGACCGCCATCACGTACGCTGCCCGCCACCCGGAGCGTGTGTCTCATCTCATCCTCTGGTGCGGATTCCCCAGGGCCAGCGAGACGCGGACGGCGCCGACCAACGATGCCATGCGCAGCCTCATCGACATGGACTACACGTTGTTCACGGAAACGCTGGCGCACAGCGTGTTCGGCTGGTCGCAGGGCGAGCCTGCTCACCGGCTCGCGGAATACATGCGCGCGAGCTCCTCGCCCGAGATGGTGAAGGCGACCTGGGACAGCAACGAGGATCTGGACATCACGGATCTTCTGCCCCAGGTACAGGCGAAGACGCTCGTGATGCACAGGCGCCAGTTCCCCTTCGTGAGGCTCGAGGCCGCGCGCGAGCTCGCCACGAGCATTCCGAACGCTCAGCTTGCGATCTTCGAGGGAGAGTCGCTCTCGCCCTATCTCGACGACATGGAGGACATCATCGCGACGGTTTTCGACTTTATGAATATCGAGGACCGGCGCCTCATCCGGCGTGTGCACGCTCCAGCCGCGGCGGCGCCGGCGTTCCGCACCATCATGTTCACGGACATGGAGGGGTCGACGGCGGCAACGCAACGCCTCGGCGATGCGCAGGCACAGGCGATGATCCGGCGGCACAACGAGATCGTCCGCGACGCGCTCCACGCATTCGACGGCACGGAGGTGAAGCACACGGGCGACGGCATCATGGCATCATTCACGTCCGCATCGGCGGCTGTGGAGTGCGCGGTCGCCATCCAGCGCGCGTTCCAGGTCCATTCGGAGGCGCACCCCGGCGAGCAGATCCAGGTGCGCATCGGCCTGAACGCAGGCGAGCCGCTGGCCGAAGGTGACGATCTCTTCGGCACGGCAGTGCAACTTGCGTCGCGCATCTGCTCGCGGGCAGACGCGGGGAAGATCCTCGTGTCCGACGTCGTGCGCCAGCTCGTGGCCGGGAAGGGCTTCATGTTCGCCGACCGAGGCGAGACCGAGCTGCGCGGGTTCGAGGATCCCGTTCGCGTCTTCGAGGTGCGGTGGGAGGACGTTCCGGGCTGACGCGAGCGTAGCGCCTTGCGCCACTCCTCGCGGCATCACCCTGTCCGCGCATTCGCAGCGGCACTTCCATGTGAGGGGGAGGAACGCGCGTGAGCACACCCGGCGAACCTGAGCCCGTCTTCGACGTGATCGTGTCGGGCGGGACCGTCTACGACGGAAGCGGGGGAACGCCGTTCGTGGCGGACATCGGCATCGCTGGCGACACGATCGCTGCGATCGGGTCGACCGGCCACGCCCGCGCCGCGACGACGATCGACGCGAGCGGGATGGCCGTGGCGCCCGGTTTCATCAACATGCTCAGCCACTCGTACATCAGCCTGCTGCAGGATCCTCGCTCGCTCGGGGAGTTGAAGCAGGGCGTGACGTTGCAGATCTTCGGCGAGGGGAACTCGATGGGCCCGCTGACGCCGGACATGCGGGAGCGCATGGCAGCGTCGGCGCGGGAGGAAATCGTTCCTGTCGAAATCGTGTGGAGCACCCTGGCGGAGTACCTGCAGCATGCCGAACGGTGCGGCATCGCGCAGAACATCGCCTCATTCATCGGCGCGACGACGCTGCGTCAGTACGCCATCGGCGCCGATGACCGCCCGCCGACGGCTGCGGAGATGGACACCATGCGAGGGCTCGTGCGGGATGAGATGTCGGCGGGCGCGCTCGGCATTGGGTCCTCGCTTATCTATCCGCCGGCATTCTTCGCCTCGACGGAGGAACTGGTCGAGCTGTGCAAGGCGGCGGCGCCCTATGGCGGCAAGTACATCTCCCACATGCGGAGCGAAGGGGACGCGCTGATCGAAGCGGTGGACGAACTGATGCGTATCAGCCGCGAGGGCGGCGTGCCGGCAGAGATCTGGCACCTGAAGGCGGCCGGGCGCCAGAACTGGAACAAGATGGACCAGGTAATCGAGAAGATTGAGCGTGCGCGCGCCCAGGGCGAGCGCATCAGCGCCGACATGTACCTCTATGAGGCAGGCGCGACCGGCCTTTCGAACGCCATTCCGCCGCGGTTCCACGACGGCGGTTCGCGCAAGCTCCTCGACCGGCTCGAGGACGCCGAGATCCGGCAGCAGATCCGCGAGGCGATCGAGAGGACGTCGGACGGTTGGGAGAACCTGTACATGAGCGCGGGCGGTGCCGCCGGGGTGCTCATCCTCAGCGTGCGCAAGGAAGAAAACCGGCACTATCAGGGCAAGCGCCTCGATGCGGTGGCGGCGATGATGGGCATCACGGACCCCATCGACGCACTCATCGAGCTCATCCGTCGCGACCGTTCGCGCATCTCGACCGCCTACTTCATCATCTCCGAGGACAACATCCGCAAGCAGGTGAAGTTACCGTGGGTTTCGTTCGGATCGGACTCGCCATCGTGGCCGGCCGAAGGCGCCTTCCTCAAACTCTCCACGCACCCGAGGGCCTACGGCAACTTCGCGCGGCTCCTCGGCAAGTACGTGCGCGAGGAGCGACTCGTGCCGCTCCCGGAGGCGATCCGCCGGCTGACACGGTTGCCGGCGGACAACCTCGAACTGCGGAGGCGAGGACGGATCGAGGAGGGATACTGCGCCGATCTCGTCGTGTTCGATCCCGAGATGATCGCCGACCGCGCGACCTACGATGAGCCACACCGATACGCCGTCGGCATGCGCGATGTCATCGTGAATGGGCGACCCGTGCTGCGAGATGGCGAGCCGACCGGGGAGCTGCCGGGGCGCGCCGTCTACGGGCGCGGGCGGCGTTAGCCACGCAGCGCGACCGGCGCCGCCTCAGAGGCGCTCAACCGCTATCGCGGCAGGCGGCCTTCGAGGGGCGGGAGCGGCGGAGACGGCGCGTGCGGCTCCGTCTGGTACCAGTAGGCGGTGCTTGAGTAGTCGTTCGAGAGGTCGTTCGCGTGACCGTGCTCGATCGTCACGCGAATGGACTCGCGGAAGTGCACGGGATCCTCGATGTGCCAGCGGTACATCGAGTTCTTGCCCGACCACGGCCAGTCAGCCGTCCCCTGGTAGACGGTCAGACCATAGTACGGCGTGTGGAACTCGCGCGTCGGTGACCACGCCGTGCCGAAGTAGTCCTCCGTGCCCGTCCCGCGGAGCACCAGCTCACCGTCGATCCAGATCATGTCGTCACCCTCGCCGTACCAGTCGTTCTGCTGGCGTTCAAAGACATCAACATTCAGGTTGCATCCCACGTAGTGGCCGCGTCCCGCGGCCTCGAGGATGACGTAGTTGCCGGCGCCATCGAGGTTCGGACGCTTCCAGTACTCCTCGCGCTCGGCGTTCGTGTGCGGCTCGCCCGTGCGGCCCCAGCCGTCGGTCGGGTTGGCGCGCCGCCACTGTGCGTGAAAGTAACCGACGTCATCGAGGGGGCGCTCGTACGTCTCGTAGTCGACGTAGAAGAAGCAGACGAGCGGCTTTGCGCCGTCGTTCGCGATCTCGATGCGCGCCCGCTCGTTGAACGGCATCGGGAAGAAGCAGTTGAAACCGCGGCCGCTGCGCGGGCTCATCGCCAGCGGCAGCGACCAGTACTCCGGCGTGAGGCCGTGGCCGACCCCGAAGAAGTCGCCCGTCGGCACCTCGACGCAGGGCATGGCCGCGCCATCCCAGAACATGCGGATGACGCTGCGACGCGGGTAGCGGTGCTCGGGCGAGTTGAGGGTCAGCCAGATGTGGCGGACGCAGCCGGGGCCGGCGACGTCGGCCATGACGTGCGTGGCGCCGGGCGTGATGAGGACGTAGTCGGCATTGCCGCCGCTGCGGTCCCAGGACGACTCGCGACGGCGCCGGGCGTCGCGCAGCTTCGACAGGTCGGCGAGCCCGCCAAGTATCGGCTGTGTGATCGCGCACCTCCGGAACGCGGCGATTATAGCCCGCTCGTGAACTAGAGTCGTTCGGCCCGTTGTTTCGAGCGAAGAGGCAGGCCATTCCGGGAGCGAGGCGAGGTAGCGTGCATCCGGAGGGATTGGGACATGGCGGCCATGATCGCTCCGCCGCCTGTACCGCGGGACGAGCCACGACGGGACGCCGTCGCACTGGTGGACCGCGCCCTCGTTCACGATGCCCGCCACATCCTCGTGGACATCACGACCGAGGTCGACTTCCTGGACGACGTGGGCTTGTTCGTCGTCCGCATCGAGAGCGCCCGCGCCGACCTCGTGATCTTCGACCTCGACGTTCCGGGCGCAAGCCTCGACCTCGCGGCTTTCGCGCGTTCGTTGTGGCCGTCGTCGTGCGTGCTCGCGGTAGCGAACTGGTGGTCGGAGCGGGCCGACGACATCCGGGATCAGGTGAGCGGCGTGCTCTATAAGCCCGTGCGCCGAGCGCAGTGGCTAGAGGAACTGGCGAAGCACATCGTGCTGCCGCCTAGCCTGCGACCGTCGAGCCGGCCTCCTGCTGAATGACGGCCTCGTAGGTCTTGACGGCAGGCGGGCCCTCGAGGACGCCCATCAGGGAGCCGCCCTGGCGGTGGCCCTGGACGAAGGCATCGCTCTGCGTCCACTTGATGAAGGCGTCGCGGCTCTCCCAGGTACTGTGACTGATGTACTCGCCCTCAGCGTCGCCACGGAGCAGCGCGAACCGTACAAAACCCGGGACGCTGTTGAGGTATGTCTCGCGGTTCTTCCAGATCTCCTCGAACTCGCGTTCCTTCCCCTTCGCGACCCTGAAGTTGTTCATTGCGATGAACATGCGTCCTGCCCTCCTAGTTCCAGGTGACGGTACCGCAACGATGGATGAGATGCCCGCTGAAGGGCGCTTCGACCTCGCCGATTTCGATCAGCGCGAAGCGATCCTGCCGCGCCTGCGCCGAGTCTTGCATCGTTATGAACTGATTCACGCTGCCGTCGCGCACGGTGACGATGCCGACGATGGTGACGTCGGCCAGGTGGAAGACCTCCGGCGCGCCCTCCGACTCAGGACACGCATCATCGGTGCGCACGAGGTAGAGGTAGCCGTCCATGCCGTACGACGGCGGGCTGCCGAAATCATCGCCCGTGATCCAGAGGTTGAGGAAGCCGCTCGGCGGCCAGGCGTCGCCGGAATCCCGCGCGAACGCCTGGAGGCGCGTGTTGTCGGCGCCGAGTCCGCTCAGATCGTTCTGCACAGGCAGGTGGCCGCTGCCCACCAACGTGCACGCCATCGCTGCGGTGCCAGCCAGAGTGCCAACGAATGATGCGAAGACGTGCCGCCTGCGAATCCGGTACGTAGTCATGGAGCCTCCCGATTTCGTATCGCTCTGCGGAGACTGACTCGAAGGACACGGGACGAGAGGAGCATAACAAAACGCCGGGGCGCCCGACCCCGGCGTTCGACACGAATGTCGGTCCGAGCCGCTACTCGAAGCCGTTCATGATCGTGATGATCGCCGGCCCCAGGATGACGATGAACAGCGTCGGGAAGATGCACATGACGAGCGGGAAGAGCATCTTGATCGGGGCCTTGTACGCCTGCTCCTCTGCGCGCTGACGCCGGCGGACGCGCAGCTGATCAGCCTGGACGCGCAGGACCTGACCGATCGAGGAGCCCATCGCTTCCGCTTGAATGACGGCGTTGGTGAACTGGATGAGGTCGCGCACCTGCGTTCGCTCGCCCAGCTCCCGGAGGGCGTCCCTGCGCGGCTTGCCGAGCGCGACCTCGCGCAGCGCGCGCGAGAGCTCGTCGGCGAAGGGGCCTTGCACCTTCTCGGCGACGCGGGCGAGCGCGGCATCGAGCCCGAGGCCAGCCTCGACGCACGTCGTGATCAGGTCGAACGCGTCGGGGAGGCTCTTGATGATGGCGTTCTGGCGCTGGCGCGCGCGCGACGAGACGATGTGGAACGGCAGATAGAAGCCGACCAGTGTCAGGACTCCGAAGATCCCGATCTGCATCGCGCCAATCGTCCCGCCGGTGACAAAGATGATCAGCAGGCCGAATCCGGCGGCAGCGGCCGTCGCGATCATGACCATCGTCAGGAAGCCCTGGATGTTCATCGGCTCGCCGGCTGTGATGAGCTTCCGCTCGACCCCGCTCAGCAGCGACCTCGGTAGTATCGAGCCCAGAGCGCGCGTGCCGAGCCGGAAGAACGGAGAAATGAGGCGCGATGCGGAGCTCGGGACTTCCTCGACTTCCTCGACCATCTCGGGCCCGCGCTTGAACGATTCGAGGCGCTGCCGTGCAAGGTTGCCGCCGCCCGTGCGCGAGGTGGCGCCGATAATGAAGAAGACGACGGTCCCGAAGATCGCAGCAGCGCCGGCAAGAGCGAGGGGATCGAGCATCATCGCTAAACCTCGATGTTCAAGATGCGCTGGATGACCATCACGCCAATCACCTCGAGCACGATTCCGGCGCCAATCATGAACTTGCCCATCAGCGTGGTGAAGAGCGGCTCCATGTAACCCGGGCTGAGGAGCTGGAAGAGCGCGCCCACGCCGAACGGCAGGAAGCCGATGACGAGGCCCGTGAGCTTTTGCTGCGCCGTCAGCGTCTGGATCTCGCCGCGGATCCTGATCCGCTCGCGCATCGTCTCCGCGACGTTGTCGAGGATCTCGCCGAGGTTACCGCCGACCGTGCGTTGCACGAGGATGGCGGTCACCACAATGTCCATGTCGAGGCTCTCGGCGCGGTCCGTGAGGTTGACGAGCGCCTCCTCGGCACTGGAGCCCACGTTCATCTCGTGAATGGTGCGGGCAAACTCCGTCGAGATCGGGTGTGAAAGCTGGTCGGCGGCGTTGTCGAGCGCCTGCAGCAGGCCGAACCCGGCCTTCAGCGCGTTCGAGATGATTGTGAGCGCTTCCGGCAGCTGGCTGTTGAGCTTGTCGGCGCGCGCCTTGCGGCGGCGCTTGAGGTACCACGGCGGGAGCAGCCAGCCCACCAGGCCAGCGACGCCGGCGACGATCCAGCCCTCGAACGGAGGGATGAGGACGATCGGCACCGCGATGCCCGCCAGCGCGAGCCCAAAGCGCGCCGCGATGAACTCCCCCGGCCTGATGTTCATGTCGGCCCGCTCGAGCTGTATCGCAAGGCCGACCTCACTGCCCTTGAAGAGACCGCTGAACAGTCCGCCCGTGCGCGCCTGGCGGAGCGCCCCCGGCACGGCCGACTGCGTGTCGACGACGGACGTGCCCGACATGAGGCCTTCGAGGCGGCCGCGGACGGCGGACTGCGGCATCGACGCGCCGTAGAAGGCGAACATCGCCACGACGATCGTCGCCATCACCGAGACTGCTGCGACTGCTGCAAGTGGATCCATCAGATCGTACCCGCCACTGCGAAGAGATCCGGCGGCAGGTGGATGCCGGAGACTTCGAACTTCTCGACGAACCGCGGGCGGATGCCCGTCGTGCGCAGCTCGCCCAGCACGCGGCCGTCAGTGTCGACGCCCGTCTGGACGAACCGGAAGAGATCCTGCATGGTGATGACCTGGCCCTCCATGCCGGCGATCTCGGACACAGTCGTCACCTTGCGCGTGCCGTCCGGGAAGCGCGCGATCTGGATGACGACGTGGATAGCCGATGACATCTGCTCGCGAATGGCCTTCACGGGTAGCTCGAATCCCGCCATCAGCACCATGTTCTCGATGCGGGCGAGCGCGTCACGCGGCGAGTTCGCGTGCACCGTGCCGAGCGATCCTTCGTGGCCCGTGTTCATCGCCTGGAGCATGTCGAACGCCTCCGGGCCACGCACCTCACCGACGATGATGCGGTCGGGGCGCATGCGGAGCGCGTTCCGCACGAGGTCGCGCTGTGTCACCTCGCCCTTGCCTTCGAGCGACGGCGGACGAGCCTCGAGCGTGACGACGTGGCCCTGCTGGAGCTGGAGCTCCGTCGGATCCTCGATCGTGACGATACGCTCCGTGTCCGGAATGAACGACGAGAGCGCGTTGAGCATCGTCGTCTTACCGGAGCCGGTACCGCCGGAGATGATGATGTTGAGCTGTGCCTGTACGCAGGCGCGGAAGAACTCCGCGAGCTCGTTCGTCAGCGCACCGGTAGCGACGAGGTCATTGATCGTCATCTTGTCGGTGCGGAACTTGCGGATGGTGATCGTCGGGCTCTTCGGAGCGACCGGCGGGATGATCACATTGACACGCGAGCCATCGGGCAGACGCGCGTCCACCATCGGCGACGACTCGTCGACGCGGCGCCCGAGCGGCGCCACGATGCGCTCGACAATGCGCATGATGTGCTGGTCGTCGCGGAAGCGGACGGAGCTCAGGTAGAGACGCCCCTCCTTCTCATAGAAGACCGTGTCTGGCGCGTTCACCATCACTTCCGAGATGCTGGCGTCGCGCAGGAGCGGCTCGAGCGGACCGAAGCCAAGTACTTCGTCGGCGACGGCGGAGACGAGCTCATCGCGCGTCGTGCCGACGATGCCGGGCATCTCCTGGGCAATGAGCGTGCGCGCCGCCTGCTCGACGGCTTCCCTCGCCTTCTCCTTGCCCAGCCCCTCCAGTTTGTTCGGGTCCAGCTCCTCGATGAGGCGCTGGTGCAGCGTGAACTTCAGCTCGTTCAGCGCGACGACGTTCTGCGACAGCTGATTCGGGCCGCGGCCGAAGCCGCTGCCGGCGGCACCGCCACCCGGCGTGATCTTTCGTTGCTGCCACTGGAACTGACTCATAGTGTCTTCTCCAGGCTCTCTCGGTTACGCCGACCGGCCCAGGAACCGGTCGAGGAAGCCGCGCTTCTCCGTCTTCGTCCCCGTCAGCGCGTGTCCAAGGTCGATGATCGCCCGGGACACGCGCGCGTATGGCTTCGCGATCACGATCGGCTGGCCGAGCTGCGTGCTCGTGGCCACGCTCAGGTCATGCGGGATGCGCCAGAAGACGTCGTACTCCAGCACGCGCGCGACGTCCTCCTCGCGGAGGCTGTTCGCCGCCGTCGAGTGGTTGATCGTGAGCTTGACCTTGTCCTCGGTAATCGCCGCGGCGCGGAGCATCTCCAGCGCCAGCGCGGTGTCCTTGATGCTGGCGATGTCCATGCTCGTGATGAGCAGGATGAGGTTGGCCAGCTCCAGCGCGGCCGCGATGAGCTCGTTGAACGTACCCGGCGTGTCAATGACGACGTAGTCGTGCGTCTGCGCCAGCAGCTCCACGATCTTTTCGATGTGCTGCGGCGTCATGTTGCGCCATTCCGTCGGGTGCAGCGGCGCCGGCAGAATCGAGACCCCGCTATGGTGCTTCACCAGGTAATCGCGGATCTTGTCGCGGTCGATCTCGTCGATGCGACGCGCGACGTCAGCGATGCTGGCCTCGACGGCGACGTCCATCATGATGGCGACGTCGCCGAAGCGCGTGTCCATGTCGAGGAGACAGACGTTGGCGCCGGTGATCTTGGCGATCGTCGTCGCCAGGTTGGTCGAGATCGTCGTCTTGCCGATGCCACCCTTCGCGCCGAAGACCGTGATCACCGTGCCTCGGGGCGCCGCCTCGACCGTCGTGCCCTCGGCGCGCAGGCGCTTCCGTTCCTCCTGCTCGAGCACGCCGTAGATCGCGCGGCTCAGGTCCTCAGGCTTGAGCGGCTTGATCAGGTAGTCGCGCGCGCCCGCCACCATGGCGCGCCGCACCGACTGCGCATCGGAGAGCGAAGAGTAGACCACCGCGGGGACGCCTGGCATCGCATCGGCGAGGGACTCGATCGTCTGGAGCGCCAGAGCGACCGGTTCCTCGACGGCGATGAGGAAGACGTCCGCGGCGTTCTCGCGCGCGACGGTAACCGCTTCGACGCCGTACCCGGCCTCGCCGACCACGGTGAAGTGGGCGAGCTGCGCCGCACGCTTCGTCTCGGCCCTGCTCCCGAGATCCGGGTCAACGGTTACGATTTCCGGGTTTCGCGCCATCGGCTGCGTCTCCTACGTCGGCCTCGAATTTCCTCAACCTCGATTACCGCGGCGGACGGTAGCCCTCCGGCCGGAGCTGCTCGGGCAGCCGCGCGACTTCCTCCGGCGTCAGGATGTCGGACAGGATGGCGGTGCCGCTGTCCGGCGTGTTCTCGTCGCCCTCACCGCGGAGCGCGGCGCGCATCGTGCCGGCGTTCTCCGCCAGGAAGACGATCTGCGCCTCCTCCGGGCTGAGCAGCAACGTCAGCGTCACGGCTTCGGGCAGCGGCTCGACGTTGACGCTGGGCACCGGCGCCTCTTCGGAGCCGCTGGT